>Ga0102590_1002014_pt1 | contig 26294 bp, 20 predicted proteins | sample AraplaMF_Col_mMF_FD_76859 | JGI IMG/M metagenome (GOLD analysis project Ga0102590, IMG submission 76859) | Arabidopsis root microbial communities from the University of North Carolina, USA - plate scrape MF_Col_mMF | ecosystem: Host-associated > Plants > Roots > Endosphere | place: USA... | reverse complement strand
TCTTCGGTGCCGCCCGCAACATCGAGGAGGGCGGCTCGCTGACCATCATCGCGACCGCGCTGGTCGATACCGGCAGCCGCATGGACGAAGTCATCTTCGAAGAGTTCAAGGGCACCGGTAACTCGGAACTGATCCTGGACCGCAAGGTCTCGGACAAGCGCACCTTCCCGGCGATCGACATCTCCCGCTCCGGCACCCGCAAGGAGGAGCTCATCACCGATCCGCAGGTGCTCAAGAAGATGTACGTCCTTCGCCGCATCCTCAATCCGATGGGCACGATGGACGCGATCGACTTCCTGCTCGACAAGCTGCGCTCGACCAAGAGCAACTCGGAGTTCTTCGATTCCATGAACACCTAAGTGCAGTGCAGCAAGCATTTGAGGGCGCCTTCGGGCGCCCTTTTTGTTGCGGCTTTGCTGCAGCGAAGTGCAGCATGAATGGTCGCCAGCACCGAGTTCGGGACGTCTTTTAATCTGTTGATATATTACAATAATACTTGATTTCAGCCGGCCTATACGCCGCGCGAGGGCGCATTCTTGCAGCAAAATGCTGCGAGATTATTGCGATGCAGCATAAATTGTTGCGAGGTGCGGCAAATCCCGGCGCTGGCCGGCTAAAAACGGATGTTTGCCTTTTCACTGGCAGCCGGACAAATAGGCCATGCATTCGCGAGACCAGACCATCTTTGCGCTTTCGTCCGGCCGGGCGCCGAGCGCGATCGCTGTGGTACGGGCCTCGGGTCCGCAGGCGGGCCTGGTGCTGACGACCCTCGCGGGAAAGCTGCCGGCGCCGCGGCAGGCAAGCCGCCGGCTGCTTCGGGACGGCGCGGGCCAGCCGATCGACGATGTGGTCGTGCTCTGGTTCCCGGGGCCAGGCAGCGCGACCGGCGAGGACGTCGCCGAATTTCATGTCCATGGTGGACGCGCGGTGCTGGCGGCGCTCTTCGCCGCTATTTCGCTAATTCCGAATACGCGCGCAGCCGAGCCTGGCGAGTTCACGCGGCGCAGCTTCGAGAACGGCAAGCTCGATCTCACCGAAGCCGAAGGCCTTGACGATCTCATCCATGCCGACACCGACCGCCAGCGCCGCCAGGCGCTGCGCCAGTTGCAGGGCCTGCTCGGCGACCGCGCGCGCGACTGGCGCGAGCGCATCATCGAGGCGTCCGCGCTGATCGAAGCCGGCATCGATTTTTCAGATGAAGGCGACGTGCCCGCCGAATTGAGGGCGCCGGCCGTCAAGGCGATCAGCGCGCTGCACGAGGAAATCGCAAAAGCCCTTGCGGCACAGGGACATTCTGAACGCCTGCGCGAGGGCCTCGTGGTCGCGATCGCCGGCGAGCCGAACGTCGGCAAATCAACGCTGATGAATCAGCTCGCGCGCCGCGAGGTCGCGATCGTCTCGCCATATGCCGGCACCACGCGCGACGTGATCGAGGTGCAGCTCGACCTCGACGGCTATCCCGTCACCGTCATCGACACCGCCGGCATTCGCGAGACCGACGATCCGGTCGAGCAGGAAGGCGTGCGTCGGGCCAGGGCGCGCGCCGAAGATGCGGACCTGGTCCTGTGGCTGGTGGAGGGAAGTCGGCCGGCAGATCCGGAGGCGATCCGGTCGCTTCGGAAATCCGGAGGCAGCGATCGGGCGGCCGGGTCGATCTGGATCGTCCGGAATAAGATTGATCTCGGCGGGGCCGGGGCGGGTGAGCCTCGGGGCGAGTTCGCAATCTCGGCGAGCCGGGGCGACGGGATCCCCGAGCTGGTCGAGGCGCTCGTGACATTCGCGGCCGATTTTTTTGCCACGAGCGAGGGCGCGGTGATCACCCGGGTCCGGCAACGGGATCTGTTGGTCCGGGCGTCCGAGAGGTTGCGCCGGAGTCTGGACCTTGTAGAAGAGGGCGAGGAGCTCGCCGCCGAAGAGCTGCGCGCCGCGGCCTATGCCCTGGGCCGTCTGCTCGGCCGGGTGGACGTCGAAGACGTCCTTGGGGCCATTTTCCAGAAATTCTGTATCGGAAAGTAGCGCTAGTTCTTCAATGTAGAACTAGTGTTTGTTCCATTGTTTGTGTTTCACGTGAAACACTTTGCGGTTAGCCCTGTCGTAGCCCGATGGAGCGAAGCGCAATCCGGGGCCGCTCGTGCCCGATCGATCAGCTCCCCGGATTACGCTTCGCTCCATCCGGACCACATTCGTGTTTCACGCGAAACGGGAACGCCCGATCGCTCTTGGCTATCCAGGTTCCGCCGTTGCCAACCCTACAGCCGCAACGGGGGTGAGAACGACAAGCTGGGGCTCTCAGTCCCGTCATTGCTAGGAGCCCTTGCGACGACGCAATCCAGACTGCCTCAGCGGAACGTTCTGGATTACTTCGCTGCGCTCGCAATGACGGTCGTGGCAGGCTTCTCGCTTCTGTCGATCCACCTTCATCATCAGCCAGTCTTGTTTCACGTGAAACAGCAGTCCATCCAACGCTCTGCCTAATGTGCATGGGGTTGTTTTCGCAAAACGGCTCCGCCCCTAAGCCATTTCGTTTCACGTGAAACACCCACCTCCCCAGTTTCCACTTCCGGCTTTCCCGCCTCTGGGATAGAAGTCCGCCCATGCGAACAGAGCGAGAGAGTTTCGACGTCATCGTGATTGGCGGCGGCCACGCCGGCTGTGAGGCCGCGGCTGCGTCTGCCCGGATGGGCGCCGCGACCGCCCTGGTGACGCACCGTTTCTCGACCGTCGGCGCGATGTCCTGCAATCCGGCCATCGGCGGTCTCGGCAAGGGTCATCTGGTCCGCGAAGTCGATGCCCTCGATGGTCTGATGGGCCGGGTGGGCGATGCCGGCGGCATCCAGTTTCGCGTCCTCAATCGTCGCAAGGGTCCCGCTGTCCGTGGTCCTCGGGCCCAGGCGGACCGGAAGCTCTATGCGGCGGCGATGCAGGCCGCGATCCGGGAGACCGAGGGCCTTTCCATCATCGAAGGCGAGGCCGACGAGCTGATCGTGACTGATGGCCGGGTGACCGGACTGCGCCTGGTCGATGGAAGGGAGCTCCGTGCGGGTGCCGTTGTCGTCACCACTGGCACTTTTCTTCGTGGTCTGATCCATCTCGGTGAGAAGAATTGGCCCGCAGGGCGGGTCGGCGAGGCTCCTGCGATGGGTCTGTCGGCCTCCTTCGAGCGCGCCGGCTTCACCCTGGGACGGCTCAAGACCGGCACTCCGCCGCGTCTGGACGGCACCACGATCGACTGGTCTGCCGTCGAAATGCAGCCCGGAGACGAGCCGCCGGAGCCGTTCTCGGTCATGACTGAACGGATCACCACTCCGCAGATCCAGTGCGGGATCACCCGCACCACGGCCGCGACCCATGAGGTGATCCGGGCCAACGTCCATCGCTCTCCGATGTACTCCGGCCAGATCAAGAGCTCTGGTCCCCGCTATTGCCCCTCGATCGAGGACAAGATCGTCCGCTTCGGCGACCGCGACGGCCACCAGATCTTCCTGGAGCCGGAAGGGCTCGACGACAGCACGGTCTATCCCAACGGCATCTCGACCTCATTGCCCGAGGACGTCCAGCTCGCGATCCTCGCCAGCATCCCCGGCCTGGAGCAGGTGAAGATGGTCCGTCCGGGCTATGCCATCGAGTACGACCATATCGATCCCCGGGAGCTCGATCCGACCCTCCAGACCAAACGTCTGCGCGGTCTGTTCCTGGCCGGACAGATCAACGGAACCACCGGATATGAGGAAGCCGCGGGGCAGGGCATCGTGGCCGGCTTGAACGCCGCGCTCTCCGCCAGCGGTGCCGCACTGACCGTGTTCGACCGTGCGGACGGCTGTCTCGGCGTCATGATCGACGACCTCGTCACCCGCGGGATCAGCGAGCCCTATCGCATGTTCACCTCGCGCGCCGAATACCGGCTGACCCTGCGGGCCGACAACGCCGATCAGCGCCTGACCGAGAAGGGCATCGCTCTGGGCTGCGTCGGAAGTGCCCGGACCCGGCACCACCGCGCCAAGATGGATGCCCTGAACGCCGCCCGGACGCTGTCGAAGTCGCTGACCATCACCCCGAACGAGGCGATCAAGCACGGACTGTCCCTGAACCGGGACGGCCAGCGCCGCTCGGCCTTCGAGCTGATGGCCTATCCCGACATAGGCTGGAGCCAAGTCCGTGCAATCTGGCCGGAGCTGTCCGCCATCGATCCCGTCATCGCCACCCATCTCGAGATCGACGCCAAGTACGATGTCTATCTGGAGCGCCAGAGCGCCGACGTCGAAGCCTTCCGGCGCGACGAGGGCATGGTGCTGTCCGAGGTCGACTACAGCCTCGTCCCCGGTCTCTCCAACGAGGTCCGCGCCAAGCTGGAGAAGGCACGGCCGTTCACGGTCGGCCAGGCAGGCCGGATCGACGGCATGACGCCGGCGGCGCTCGGCATTCTTGCGGCCTATCTTCGCCGCGAGGCACGGAAGACTTCCAAAGCAATCGCATAGGCGTTTCACGTGAAACAGCGCGGACCGGGCGGGGACAGGCCGCTATCCCGAAAACCCGGAGCAGGTGAGGGAGCCGCTCATCGATCCGGCCCAGCCTCGGCCAAGCCGAAGATCGACAAGGCCAGCGCGAACGACCAATCGCTCGACGCGATCATCGCCGCCGACAAGATCGCGGCGCTCAAGCTCGCGCCCGTTTCACGTGAAACCGAAGCCCGGCTTGATCGCTACATCGCGCTGCTGCGCGAGTGGCAGGCCAAGACCAATCTGGTCGCGCCGTCGACGCTGCCGAACCTCTGGACCCGGCACATCGCCGATTCGCTCCAGCTCGTCGATCTTGCGCCCGGGGCAAAACGCTGGGCCGACCTCGGCAGCGGCGGCGGCTTTCCTGGCGTCGTGCTCGCCTGCGCCATGGCCGAGACCCCCGGCGCGAGCATCCACCTCGTCGAGCGAATCGCCAAGAAGGCCGCGTTTTTGCGTGAAGCGATTCGCGTCACCACATCTCCGGGAGTCGTACATCTCGCTGAGATCGGGGATAATGTGGATAGAATCACCGGCCCCGTCGATTGCGTCACCGCGCGCGCACTGGCTCCGCTACATCAACTCATCGGCTTTGCGGAGCCGCTGATGCGCCAGGGCGCAAAGGCGTTATTTCTCAAGGGTCAAGATGTAGAGGCTGAATTGACCGAAGCCGCTAAATATTGGAATATTCAGCCGCAGCTCTATGAAAGCCGTACAGGGGACGGCTGGATCGTGGAGCTCAATGCCGCCGAACGGCGCAGCTGAGGCGTTCAGGGGTGAGTGGGGAATTTCGATGAGCGCGATTGACGAACCGCAGCAAGACCAGACGGCCCAAGAGACGAACCAAGAAACCAACGACGTCCCGCACGGCCACCCGCGTATCCTCGCGCTGGCGAATCAGAAGGGCGGCGTGGGAAAAACAACCACAGCGATCAATCTCGGCACGGCGCTCGCTGCGATCGGCGAGCGCGTCCTGATCGTCGATCTCGATCCACAGGGCAACGCCTCGACGGGCCTCGGCATCGATCGCCGCAACCGTTCCTGCTCGACCTATGACGTGCTGATCGGCGAAGCGCCGCTGCGTGAAGCCGTGGTCTCGACCGCGGTGCCGCGGCTGCACATCGCGCCGTCGACCATGGACCTCTCCGGCCTCGAGCTCGAGCTCGGCACCACGCCCGGCCGCGCGTTCAAGCTGCGCGATGCGATCGGCGCGCTCAACAACAACGTCTCGCCGGACGCCGACTACACCTATGTGCTGATCGACTGCCCGCCCTCGCTCAACCTGCTCACGGTCAACGCGATGGCGGCCTCGGACGCGATCCTGGTGCCGCTGCAGTGCGAGTTCTTCGCGCTCGAAGGTCTGTCGCAGTTGCTGCAGACGGTGGAGCAGGTGCGCTCGACGCTCAACCCGAACCTGTCGATCCACGGCATCGTGCTGACCATGTTCGACTCGCGCAACAACCTCTCGAACCAGGTCGTCGCCGACGTCCGCCAGTTCATGGGCGAGAAGGTCTACAAGACCATGATCCCGCGCAACGTGCGCATCTCGGAGGCGCCGTCCTACGGCAAGCCGGTGCTGGTCTACGATCTCAAATGCGTCGGCAGCGAAGCGTATTTGCGGCTCGCCACCGAAGTGATCCAGCGCGAGCGCGAGCTGCGCGTCACGCATTGACGCGACGTTGATCCGTAGGATGGGTAGAGCGTAGCGAAACCCATCATCACGCGCACGAACAGCGATGGGTTTCGCTTCGCTTTACCCATCCTACAAGTTTCGAAATTCAGTTCTGGAGTGCTGCCAAGTGAATCCAAGGGAGCTGGCGATGGCCGACGAAGCGCGTTCGCGACTGGGCCGGGGTCTTGCAAGTCTGATCGGTGACGTCGGCGGCGAGGCTCAGCATGTCGATCGCCCGCGCGCGCAGCGCAAGGTGCCGATCGAATTCATCAAGGCCAATCCGCGCAATCCGCGCCGCACGTTTTCGGACACGGAGCTGAAGGAGCTCTCTGAGTCCATCAAGCAGCACGGCGTGATCCAGCCGATCGTGGTGCGCCCGGTGAAGGGCACGCAGGATCGCTTCGAGATCATCGCCGGCGAGCGGCGCTGGCGCGCCTCGCAGATGGCCGGCCTGCACGAAGTGCCGATCGTCCCCGTCGACATCAGCGACAGCGACGCGCTCGAGTTCGCGATCGTCGAGAACGTGCAGCGCGAAGATCTCAACCCGATGGAAGAGGCGCTCGGCTATCACGCGCTCGCCAACGAGTTCAAACGCAGCCAGGACGACATCGCGAAAGTCGTCGGCAAGAGCCGCAGCCACATCGCCAACATGATGCGCCTGACCAAGCTGCCGGCCGAGGTGCAGGCCCTGATCACCAGCGGCGATCTGACCGCGGGCCATGCCCGTGCACTGATCGGCGTGCCCGATCCGCTCGCGGCCGCCAAGCGCATCGTCGAGGAAGGCCTCAACGTCCGCCAGACTGAAGCGCTCGCACATGAAGAGGGCGTACCGGAACGCAAGCCGCAGAAGGCGCGCGCGACCGGAGGCAAGGAAAAGGACCCCGACACGATCGATCTGGAGAAGCGCGTCAGCGACGCGCTCGGTCTCAAGGTGACGGTCAATCACCGCGATCCCGGCGGCTCGGTCCAGATCAATTACCGCAACCTCGATCAGCTCGACGAGGTGATGAAGCGGCTGGCGAAGGGCGCGCTGTAGGCCGCCTTCTGCTCTGGCGTTGTGAGCCGGGCAACTGGCCATACCCTCGGTGTCGTCCTGGCGAAAGCCAGGACCCATACCGCGTGATCCATCGATTGCGGAAGGACGCAGTACCGAACTGCGAGTCTTCGCCAAACTTCTCCCTGGGGTTATGGGTCCTGGCCTTCGCCAGGACGACGGCTGAGTGTTTGGCGCGCATCTGTGTCCACATCGTCATTGCGAGCGCAGCGAAGCAATCCAGAATCTTTCCGCGGAGGGACTATGGATTGCTTCGCTGCGCTCGCAATGACGAGTGGAGAGAATTGCGCTCTTGACGACGTGGAGCGAGCGGCGCCTAACCCCGCCGCCTCGCATTCGCAGCGATCGCCATCAACGTGCGCTGGGCGATGGCGGCGGCGAGTGTCGATTGCTTGCGGGTGTCGAGCGCGGCGGCCGCGAGCTGCTCGATCACGGCGGCGAGCTTGGCAACGCTGAAATTGCGCAGCGCAGTTTCGACCATTGGCTTTCGTGAAAAATGTAAGCGCGGATAGCCGCCGTCGAGAACGGCGGAGGCAGGCTGGCCGTCGGCGATCGCAAGCGCCGATTTGTGCAGCCACGCGGCCTGGCGCTGCGCGGCCGAGATGATCACGCCCGGATAGGTGCCGGCGATCATGGCTTTGGCGAACTCGGTCTCGACGATGTCGGGCCGGCCGGCGAAGGCGCCGTCGACGATCGGATCGAGCTTCAGCTCGGACGCATCGGCGACCACGGACATCACGTCGTCGAGCGTGATCTCGCCCTTGCCGTGGGCGTAGAGCGTCAGCTTGCGCAGCTCGTTGCGCGAGGCCTGGCGGTCGCCGCCGAGAAACGACATCAGCGCGGCGCGGGCATCCTGCGCGATGCGCAGGTTGGCGATGCGAAGCTCGTCCTCCATCAGCTTGGCGAGGTCGCGCTCGGTGTCGGGATAGCAGCCGATCGCCACGGCCGTTTTGGCCTTTTCGCAGGCCTTGCGCAGCGGCGATTCCGGGCGCAGCTCGCCGGCCTCGATCACGATGCGGCAATCCCTCACGTTCATCTCGGCCAGCGTGTCGACCCCGCTGGCAAAGCTGCGCGAGCCGGCGCGGATGCGGATGGCGCGGCGGCCGCCGAACAGCGGCACCGTCATGGCTTCGTCCACGAGCCGCGACGGCTCGGCGGACAGCTCGTCGCCGTCGAGCTTCACCATTGCAAAGGGATCGTTGGGATCGTCGACGGCGGAGGCGATCAGCGCATCGGCGCGCTCGCGCACGAGGCCCGCGTCGGGACCGTAGAGCAGGATGATCGGCCGGCCCGCATCGGGGCGGGCGAGAAAGGCGTCGATCTCTTTTCCGCGCAGCGCGACCATCGGACCCGATTGTCATTCCGGGGCGCGCGCAGCGCGAACCCGGAATCCAGAGGTTAGGGATCGAGATTCTCAGGTGCGCAATTGCGCACCAAAGTTCATGCTTCGCATGTCCCGGAATGACTGAAGTGGCTACGTGCCCGCGGTGAAGAACGAGGCGAGCCGGGTATTGATGTTCTCGGCGATCTCGTTGGCGGCGCGATCCTCGGCGTCGCGCACCGCGCGGTTGCGCGAGAAACGCTGGTAGGAGCCGGGCATGTCGTAGGACACGCGCGAGAACGTAGTGCCGCTCATGACCGACTTGCCGCTGACGATCTCGACCAAATTGTACTGACAGTCGATGCCGTAATTCTCGCTGCTCGGCAGACCCGTGTTGGGATCGACGATCAGTGACGAACGGCTCGACGAGAAACGAATGTCCAGGCGGTGCGTCGGCGGCATGCCCGTGGCGGAGCCGTAGAGCTTGAAGGCGAGGGCATTGCGGACCTCGACGCCGACCCGGGCCTCACGGGAGGCATTGGGTTTGGCGATCGGGGGCAGTTCGACCCCCATCAGCTTCTCGCGCAGGCCGGGGGTGCCGTCGGTACGCTCGGCATACATCGGCTGGAAGCAGCCGGCCGTCAGCGCCGCCAATGCGGCCACCGCCAGCAAGCGGGCTGCGATACGGAACCTAGCCGACAACATTCACGATCCTCTTGGGGACGATGATCACCTTGCGGACGGGCTTGCCATCCAGGGCCAGTTTTACCGCATCGAGGGCCAAAACGGCAGCCTCGATTTCCGGATTCTGGGCCGCTGTTGCAACTGTGACCTCGCCCCGCTTCTTGCCGTTGACCTGAACCACCAGGGTCACGCTGTCTTCAACCAGCAAATCGCGTTCGATTTGCGGCCAATCGGCCTCCGAAACCAGCCCGGAGTGCCCCAGCACCTGCCAGCACTCCTCGGCCAGATGCGGCATCATCGGCGAGAACAGCTGGACCAGGATCTGGCCCGCCTCCCGGATCGCCCAGGCGAGATCGGCCGACGGCTGGCCGGGACGCTGCAACACTTCCGAGAAGGCGTTGGCGAATTCGCGGATATGGGCAAGGCAGACGTTGAAGTGCAGCCGCTCGATCCCGGTCGTGACCTTGTCCAGCGCGCCATGGGCCGCCTTGCGCAGGGCGGTGGCGTCCGGGCCAAAGCTGGCCGGCCGGGTGGCCGGCGCGGCCTTGCCGAGTTCCGCGGAATCGTTCACCAGCCGCCACAGCCGCTGCACGAAGCGCGAGGCGCCCTGGACGCGCTCGTCGCTCCAGATCACGTCGCGGTCGGGCGGGGAGTCCGACAGCATGAACCAGCGGGCGACGTCGGCGCCGTAGGTCTCGATGATGTCGTCGGGGTCGACCGTGTTCTTCTTCGACTTCGACATCTTCTCGATCGGGCCGATCGTGACCGCCTCACCGGTGCTGAGCAGCGTGGCGCGGCGGTCGTTGCCGGCGCCTTCGACCTTCACCTCGGCCGGCTGCGCCCAGCCGCCGTCGGCCTTCTGGTAGGTCTCGTGCACCACCATGCCCTGCGTGAACATGCCGGCGAACGGCTCGTCGAGCGCGATGTGCCCGGTGGCCTTCATCGCCCGGGTGAAGAAGCGGCTGTAGAGAAGATGCAGGATCGCATGCTCGACGCCGCCGATATATTGGTCGACCGGCAGCATCCGGTTGGCGACCTTGGGCGTCGTCGGCGCGGTCTCGTTCCAGGGATCGGTGAAGCGCGCGAAGTACCAGGACGAATCCACGAAGGTGTCCATGGTGTCGGTTTCGCGTTGAGCCTTGCCGCCGCATTTCGGGCAGGTCACGTGCTTCCAGGTCGGGTGATGGTCGAGCGCATTGCCCGGCTTGTCGAAGCTCACATCCTCCGGCAGCACCACCGGCAGGTCGGCGTCCGGCACCGGCACCACGTCGCACGTCGGACAGTGGATCACCGGAATCGGGCAGCCCCAATAGCGCTGGCGCGAGATGCCCCAGTCGCGCAGGCGGAAATTGACCTGGCGCTCGCCGACCGGCGCGTTGCCGCGCAGTTCGCCCTCGAGGCGCTTCGCCACCTCTTCCTTGGCCTGCTCGATCGTCATGCCGTCGAGGAAGCGCGAATTGATCATGCGGCCGTCACCGTCATAGGCGGTGTCGGTGATGACGAACGACTTTGGATCCTGGCCTTCCGGGCACACGACCGGCGTGTTGCCGAGATTGTACTTGTTGACGAAGTCGAGGTCGCGCTGGTCGTGCGCGGGGCAGCCGAAGATCGCGCCGGTGCCGTATTCCATCAGCACGAAATTGGCGACGTAGACCGGCAGCTTCCAGCTCGGGTCGAACGGATGCACCGCGCGGATGCCGGTGTCGAAGCCCTGCTTCTCCGCGGTGTCGATGATCGACTGCGCGGTGCCGATCTTCTTGATGTCGGAGATGAACTCCGCAAGCTCAGGGTTCTTCGCGGCGGCGGCCTGCGCCAGCGGGTGATCCGCCGAGATCGCCATGAACTTCGCGCCGAACAGCGTGTCCGGCCGCGTCGTGAAAATCTTCAGCTCGCTCTCGCCGGCGGGCGTTGTCGCCTGATCCAGCGCGAAACGGACCAGCAAGCCCTCCGACCGGCCGATCCAGTTGCGCTGCATCAGCCTGACCTTGTCGGGCCAGCGATCCAGCCCGTCCAGCGCCGACAGCAGCTCCTGCGAGTACTTCGTGATCTTGAAGACCCACTGGCTCATCTCGCGCTGCTCGACGATCGCGCCGGAACGCCAGCCGCGGCCGTCGATCACCTGCTCGTTGGCGAGCACGGTCATGTCAACCGGATCCCAGTTGAGCTTGCGCTTCTCGCGTTCGGCCAGGCCGGCGGCGAGCATGTCCAGGAACATCTTCTGCTGATGCTTGTAGTAGGTGGGATCGCAGGTCGCGAATTCGCGGCTCCAGTCCAGCGACAGCCCGATCGAGCGCAGCTGCTTCTTCATCGCGGCGATGTTGTCGTAGGTCCAGGCCTTCGGCGCCACCTTGCGCTCGATGGCGGCGTTCTCGGCCGGCAGGCCGAAAGCGTCCCAGCCCATCGGGTGCAGCACGTTGAACCCCTTGGCGCGCATGAAGCGGGCCAGCACGTCGCCGAGCGTGTAATTCCGGACATGGCCGATATGGATGCGCCCCGACGGGTAGGGGAACATCTCCAGCACATAGTATTTCGGCCGCGGGTCGTCGTTCTTCGAGACGAAGATCGCCTGCTGGTCCCAGGCAGCCTGCCAGCGGGGTTCGGAATCGCGGGCGTTATAGCGTTCGGAGGTCATGGAATCGTTTGGTTTTCGAGGGTTCGGCCGTCCTAAAGAGGCCGGACTAGGCCATAGAAGTCCTCGGGGGGTCAATGGGTTGCCGCACCCGAGAAACCTCCTAGGGCAGCTCCGCATAACTACCGAGGCCGCTGTTGGGATGTGATTAAGGGGTCGATGCGAATTTGCGGCCAGCAAGGACCCCAAAAATACTTCCATGGACGCCAGTTTCGACGATCCCGACTACGACTATGCCGCCTCCATCGCCGGACGGGCGATGCGGAGCATGGCCGAGCAGGGGATTCCGCCGACGCCGACCAATTTTGCGGTCTGGTTCCAGTATTTCGCGGGCGGCCAGGACGATCTGCGCAATGCCATCGATCTCCTGATCGACCACAACCGTCCCTTCGACAGCAAAACCAATCAGAGCCTGTTCGAGACCTATATCGCTCCCAAAGTGAGTGCCGTCGTCACCAGCACGTCGGAGCGCCTGCACGCTTTGATGGGTGCGGCCAAGGAGTTTTTGACCACTGCGATCGCCGACAACCATTCGCAGATGCAGGCGATCAGCGAGGCCGCCGACCAGGGCAAGTCCGGCCTCGATCCGAAGGCGCTGGTCGCCCAGCTCATGAACGAGCTGGCGCGCGCCGCCACGAGGGCGACCCGCCTCGAGGCGGGCTTTGCCGAAAAGGCCCGCGAGCTCGACGTGATCCGCGACTCGCTCTCCAAATCCGAAGAGCGGGCGCGGACCGACACGCTGACGGGCCTTGCCAACCGCCGGGCGCTCGACGAATTCCTGCGCAAGGCCCAGGCGACCGCGGACTGGGGCGAGCCGCTCAGCGTGCTTTTGATCGACATCGACCACTTCAAGACTTTCAACGACAGCTTCGGCCATGGCGTCGGCGACCAGGTGCTGCGCCTGATGGCGAGGGTGCTGCGCGAGAAGGTCGGCGCGCACGATTTGCCGGCGCGCTATGGCGGCGAGGAGCTGATCGCCGTGCTGCCGGGCGCCGATCTTGCCACCTGTGCCGAGACCGCCGAGCGCATCAGGCGCGCGATCGCGGAATCCAGGATCACGCGCCGTTCGACCGGCGAGGTCCTGCCCAACATCACGATCTCGATCGGCGTGGCACAGTATCGTTCCGGCGAAGCCATCGCCGACTTCATCGAGCGTTGCGACCGAGCGCTCTATCTCGCCAAAGGCGGCGGCCGCAATCGCGTGGTGACGGAGATAGAGCTCGATCGCGCCGGAGCTGCGGGCTAGGCGCTGGCTGCCATCATCATGGCAGCGGTGCCGGTCTCGATCATCTGCACGCCATGCTCGACAACATTGTTGCGGCCGCGATGCTTGGCCGCATAGAGCGCGGCGTCGGCGGCTTCGATGAGATCGCCGGGGCGCAAGGCCTCGTTCGGCCTCGTCGCGGCAACGCCGATCGAGACGGTGACGATCATGTGGGCGGAGGTGATGTGCGGCAAGCACAACTTCAGCACCGCCGCGCGCACCTGCTCGCCGATCTCGACGGCGCGGTTCACGTCCGTGTTCGGCAGCAGCAAGCAGAATTCCTCGCCGCCATAGCGCGCGGCAAAACCCATCGTGTCGGCGGCGATGCCGGACAGCGACTCGCCGAGCCGGGTCAGGCAGGAATCGCCTTCGAGATGGCCGTAAGTGTCATTGAACAGCTTGAAATGGTCGACGTCGATCATCAGCAGCGCGAGATCGCTGCCATATTGCTGCGCGCGCATCCATTCGAAGTCGAGCCGGCTCTGGAAGCCGCGGCGGTTGGCGAGGCCCGAGAGCATGTCGATCGAGGCCATCACGGTCAGGCGGTCGTTGCTGGCGATCAGCTCGCGCTCGCGCTGGCTGAGCTGCGCGGCCATCGCGTTGAAGGCGCGGGCCAGCGGCACGAACTCGGCCGGCAGGCGATTGCGCGCGGCGCGCGCCGAGAGATCACCCTCGCCGAGGCGCTTGGCCATGTCGGCCAGCATCTCGATCGGCTTGATCACGAGCTTCTCGGCCGCGATCAACGCGCCGAGCAGGACGAAGACGACGACGAAGGCAAGCTGGAGATAGGCGGTGCGGATGTCGCGGCTCACCGCCGCGGACACCTTGTCTTCGTCGATGCTGGCGATCAGGCGGGCGTTGGTGCCGGCGATGCGGATGTAGCTGACCGCGCGGCGCGAGCCGTCGGCGGCGAGGAAGGAGAGCGAACCTTCGTCCTGGTCCGAGCGCAGCGCCTTGTCGGCGATCGCGGACATCAGCGGCATGTTGTCGAGCGGACGCCCGACCGCGCTATGCTGGTCGGCGGGGGCGGCCAGAACGGTACCGGCACTGTCGACCAGCACGGCGGTGATGCCGGCGCGGCCGCCGAGATTGTTCATGACCTTCGACATCCAGTCGAGGTTGACGGTGGCCAGCACGACGGCATCGGCAACGCCGCTGAACGCGGACACCGGATACACCGCCATGACGGTCGGCGTCGGCACCGGCCGCGACAGGATGAAGTCGCTCAGCACGAAGCGCCCGGTCTCCTGCGCCTGCTGAAAGTAGGGCCGGTCGCTGAGATCGAGGCCGACATACATGTTGTTGGTGGCACACTGGATGCGGCCGTCCTGGCCGGCGATCAACAGCGTGCGGATCCATGGCAGGTTCGACGGCAGGCTCGCGCGCAGCACGTCACAGCTCTTGGTGATGCCGCCGGCGGAGGCGCGGATGAAGGCTTCCGATTTCAGGATGGTCTCGACCGAGGAGATCACCTCACGCTGTGCATCGGCGCTGTGCCTTGCGACGGTGGTGAATTCGGCGGCGGCCTGGGCGATCTGGCGCGTGCGCGCATCTTCGAGCGAGCGAATGCGCTCGAGCATCAGGGGCGCAACCAGAATGACGGCGAGCAACGCAAGCCGCGCCCGGATCCCGAGAACCTGCTTGAGTTTCGCTCGTTTGCGGTTGAAACTGACGTTTGCCATCTTCGCTGCCCACCCCGCGGGCTAAGGTAAAGCGAAGGGTTCAAAAACTCTTTCTTGAACTCGGTAAAATTGGACTTACCTCCGTTACGATCACGGACAATCCGACGTCATGACAGAAGACAGCGCCGCGCCGGTAACCGGCCATTCACCAAACGCACTCGCTTCGGTCGAGGCTGAAATTGCACGCGCCTGCAGGGAAGCGCGCCGCGATCGTGCCTCCGTCACGCTGATCGCGGTGTCCAAGACTTTCGACGCTGATGCAATTACCCCGGTCATCGCCGCCGGACAGCGCGTATTCGGCGAGAATCGGGTGCAGGAGGCCAAAGGCAAGTGGCCGGCCTTAACGTCCGTTTACCCTGATGTCGCGCTGCATCTGATCGGACCGCTGCAATCCAACAAGGCGAAAGAGGCGGTCGCGCTGTTCGACGCCATCCATTCGGTCGACCGCCCGAGCATTTGCCAGGCGTTAGCCAAGGAAATCGAATCGCAGAAAAAAAGTCCCGAGCTGTTCGTCCAGATCAACACCGGCGAGGAGCCGCAGAAGGCCGGAATCGCCCCCGGCGAGGCCGACGCCTTCCTCGCCAGTTGCCGCGACACCTATGGGCTGACGATTTCCGGCTTGATGTGCATCCCGCCCGTGGACGAGCCGCCGGCGGCGCATTTCGCGCTCACTGCCAAGATCGCCGCGCGCAATGGACTTAAGAATCTCTCGATGGGCATGAGCGCCGATTTCGCCACCGCGATCATGCTCGGCGCCACCCATGTGCGCGTCGGGAGTGCGATCTTCGGGCATCGGTAGGTTGCCGTTAGCGAGGGCCGTGCCGGGCAGCGGCTATCGATTTCGTCATTGCGAGCGTAGCGAAGCAATCCAGAGTCCCTCAGCGGGAAGATTCTGGATTGCTTCGCTGCGCTCGCAATGACGCGTGGAAAGAGATGGGCTCGCAATGACGGCGGAGCTGTCTACACAAACCCCACCGACACCTTCCCCAGCGTGCCAAAATCCACCGCGAGATGATCCCCCGCCTGGATCGGCAGCGGCGGATGGCATGTGCCCGTGGTCACCACCTGCCCTGACCGCAAGGTGATGCCGAGCCCGCGCAGCTCGTTGGCAAGCCAGGCCAGCGCAACGCGGGGATCGCCGAGCACGTTCCTGCCGTGGCCGATATAGCGCTCGCCGCGCAGCGTGATCTGCGGCCGTTCCTCGACCAGATTCATCGCGCGCCAATCCGCCGATGTCGCCGCACCCAGCACGAACAGATGCGCGCAGGCATTGTCGGCGATGAGCTGCGCCTCGCCGGCGCCGGCGAAATCGGTGAAGCGCGAATCGGGAATCTCGATCGCGGGATGGAAGCTGCCGACCGCCGCGAGCACCTCGTCGACGGTGTACGGCGTCGTGCGCGGCGGCAGGTCGCGGCCCATGCGGAAGGCGAATTCAGGTTCGCCGACGCGCATCGCGTTGCCTTTCATCGACGCGGTGCCGCCGTCGGCGATCACGGTGTCGCTCATGATGCGCCCCGCAAGCGGTCCCGAGACATTGATGTGCTTCTGCCCGGACTCGCTCGTTGCCGCGATCTTCCAGCCGAACAGTCCAGGCGACTGCGTTTCGAGCACGGCCTGGATGGCGTAACCGTCAGCACGGCTCTGTGGCCGCAGCTTCGTCTCCAGCGCGTCGAGCTTGCTGCCATCGCGCCAGTGCTGAACGAGGACGCGCGATGCTGCGGCGATCTGATCTTTCTCGAGCATGTGCCCTCACCCGATGATGATTCTTGTTCTTGGTCCTATCCGCCGCAGCAATTGTAGCATCGCCGCCTTGGTCATCGAAACGCAGCCCGCGGTCGGGCCGAAATTGTCGCGCGCCAGATGCAGGAACACGGCGCTGCCGCGGCCGGCGATGCGCGGCCTGGTGTTGTGGTCGATCTCGATGATGAAATCGTAGAGATGGTCGGCCCGCTTGAGCCGGTCACCACCCTGCCCCTCGCCGCGCCGGATGGCCTGATTGTAGTGGCGGTCGTTGGGATCCTCGCACCAGGCGTCCGTGCCGGTGATGATTCGCGCCGGCAGGAAGGTCTGCGGGCGGCTGTGGCGGTCGCCGCGCCACCAGAGGCGCTTGGGCCGGAAGCTGCCCCGCGGAGTACCGCCGTCGCCCTCGCGCTTGTTGGCGAGGATGCCGCCGCGCCCCAGCGCCACCGGTATCGTCAGCGGTCCGGCCGTCAGCCAGCCCCGACGCGGATTCCCGGCGGCAGGCTTAACACGGATCGCGGACAGCGGTCCGGAGCTTCGATTTCTGGCGTAAGTACCTGAAGAGACTTTGTTTTTCATGTGAACGTGCAATGTCGAATTCATTACAGGACATTCATCAAAACGGCCTGCTATTCTGAGTTAGAGTGGTTCTGGCTTGAGAATCGGTAACAGCCCACTACTTCAACACGAACAACAATAATAACGGCGACCCCTAAACTTCCCCTCGCGGCTGGGTGCGGCATGCATGCGCGCCGAGCCGGCCCCAAAAGGATGATACCCTATGGCCAATGCCCGCAAGATCCTGATCGTGGATGACGATACCGATCTGCGCGATACGTTGGTGGAGCAATTATCGCTGCACGAAGAATTTGAAGCCTCCGCCGTCGATACCGGCGCCAAGGGCGCGAGCGCCGCAAAGGCCAATTCCCCCGATCTGGTTCTGATGGATGTCGGCCTGCCCGACACCGACGGCCGCGAAGTGGTCCGCTCTCTGCGCAAGGGCGGCTTCAAGGCCCCGATCATCATGCTGACCGGGCATGACACCGACTCCGACACGATTTTGGGCCTGGAATCCGGCGCCAACGACTACGTCGCAAAACCCTTCCGCTTCGCCGTGCTGCTGGCCCGCATCCGCGCCCAGCTTCGCCAGCACGAGGCCAGCGAGGACGCGGTGTTCTCGGTCGGACCCTACTCCTTCCGTCCGGGCTCGAAGATGCTGACCGCGGCCAATGCGCGCAAGGTCCGCCTCACCGAGAAGGAAACGGCGATCCTCCGCTTCCTCTATCGCGCCGGCCAGATGCCGGTCTCGCGCGAGACCCTGCTCCAGGAGGTCTGGGGCTACAATTCCGGCGTCACCACCCACACGCTGGAAACCCACATCTACCGCCTCCGCCAGAAGATCGAGAAGGATGCCGCCAATCCGGAGATCCTGGTCACGGAAGCCGGTGGCTACAAGCTGGTGCCGTGATACGCTTTGGGGGCGTGCGAATCGTTTTAGATGGCGCGCCCTTGAGCCTCGGATCTGAATGTCAATCGACGACGACGTAGCGCTTCTCGAGCGTGTCCCGACACTGCGCCTGTTGGGAGATGCCTCGTTGCGCATGCTGGCGATCGGCTCCGAGCAGCGTGATTTCGTCCGCGGCGACGTGCTGTTCAATCTGGGCGACGATGCCGATGCCGGCTTCGTGGTCCAGCGCGGCGCCTTCCGGGTCGACGACGGCGCCGGCGCCGAGATGATCGCAGGTCCCGGCGCGCTGATCGGCGAGCTCGCGCTGGTGGTGCCGATGAAGCGGCCGTCGAGCGCGATCGCGCTGGAGCATTCCTCCGTCATCCGCGTCGCGCGCAGCCTGTTCCAGCGCGTGCTCGAAAGCGACCCCGCCGCCGCTGTGCGCCTGCGCGACGAGTTCGCGGTGCGCTCCAGCCAGATCGCGAGCGATATATTGATGGCGGGCGCGAAGCTGACGAGCTGAGAGGTGTAGTGCCGTAGCCCGGATGAAGCGAAGCGCAATCCGGGATTCTCGTCTGAGAAGGACTGCCCCGGATTTCGCTGCGCTTCATCCGGGCTACGGGACTTCAGACGTCCAGCGTCACCGTCACAGGGACATGGTCCGACGGCCGCTCCCAGCTCCGCGCATCGCGCAAAATCCTGAAATCGCTGACCGCGTCCTTCAACGCGCGCGACACCCAGATGTGATCGAGCCGGCGGCCGCGATCGCCGACGGTCCAGTCCGCGGAGCGGTAACTCCACCACGTATAGACCTTCTCCGACATCGGAATGCGATCGCGCGCGACGTCAATCCATTCGCCGGCTTCGAGCGCCGCCTGCAGCTTCTCGGTCTCGACAGGCGTGTGCGAGACGACTTTCAGAAGCTGCTTGTGCGACCACACGTCGTTCTCGTGCGGGGCCACGTTGAGATCACCGACCAGGATGTGGCGATCCTCGCCGCGCGGATGCAGCGGCTCGCAGGCTTTCATCTCATCGAGGAAGCGAAGCTTGTGATCGAACTTCTCGTTCAGCGCGGGATCGGGAATGTCGCCGCCCGCGGGCACGTAGAAATTATGCAGCACCAGCGGCTTTGCGATGTTGGCCTTCTCGCCGAATGAGACCGAGATGTGGCGCGAATCCACCTTGTCGCAGAAGGTGCGGATGTCCTTCGACTCGAACGGAATCTTCGAGACGATGGCGACGCCGTGATAGCCCTTCTGCCCGTTCAGCGCGACGTGCTCATAGCCGAGCCGCTTGAAGCGCTTCAGCGGAAAGGCGTCGTCGATGCACTTGGTTTCCTGCAGGCACAACACGTCCGGCCGCGCGCTCTTGAGGAATTTCGCGACCAGGTCGATGCGAAGCCGCACCGAGTTGATGTTCCAGGTTGTCAGGGAAAGACGCATGGGAAATGCGTCTTAGCATGGATTGGCGCGGGGAAAATGCTTGTCCACAGGCGGGGAATCGTAGGGTGGGTTAGCCGAAGGCGTAACCCACTACGGTCCATCAACGCAGCAGCAGAAGTGGTGGGTTACGCTGCGCTAACCCACCCTACGCACCGTCAACCCGGCGACGGGCCGTAATTGGTGAAGTCGATCTTGAACATGCCGGGGTCGAGCTTCTTGCTCGAATCCAGATTGTAGACCGCGATGGTGGTGTCGTAGCCCTGCGGGTCGGTGACGGTCCACTGCTTGAGCTGGCCGTCCTTGGCGCCGAACATCAGCAGCAGGCGGCTGGTGCCGACAAGGGCCTGCTTCTCCTCGATGGTGACGCTGACGAAGACGTCGTCGGCCGAGACGTTGACGACATTGGTGTCCTTCATCAGGTCGATGCGGTCGGACAACAGGAAGCGCAGCGGCGTCTGCGACAGCGGATAGACGTCCTGGGTCGCGAGCTTGCGGTCGCGCACCACGAGCGAGGATCCGTCGGCGACGATGTCGATCGGGCTCGGCGCGTCATATTCGAAGCGCACCTTGCCGGGCTTCTGGATGTAGAAATCGCCCTGCGTTTTGCTGCCGTCGGGGCCGACTTGGACGAAATTCCCGACCAGGGTCTGGAGCGACGAGAGATAGGCACTGACCTTGGCCGCCTGCGCCTTCTGGTTGGCATCGAAGGTCTGGAAGATGCTGCTCGGCACGTTGCGGCGCGGATCCGGGATCACCGGATTCGGCGGCGTCTGCGTCGCGCCGGTGACGGCCGGCCCGCCGGCGGAGGCCCCATCGCGGCCCTTCGGCGCGGGCTTCGGCACGGGCACGTTCTGCGCAAAGGACGACGCAGTCACCATCGCGGCGGTGACGAGAAGCACGCCCGCTACCCGCGCGCTGCGCGCGGCGATGGTGGCGGCGAATCGAATGTCCTTGTGTCTGATCAACGCGTCGTCCTGTGTGGCTAGGCGCCTTTTAGCGTGATTTCGGGCAAAAGCAGATATCGATTCTGCGTGAAATAATGATTTGAGGCCCCTCGCCTCACATATGGCTGCCTTCTTCCTCAACCAGAATCTCGCGCTTTCCGGCGTGGTTGGCGGGTCCGACGATGCCTTCCAGTTCCATCCGCTCCATCAGCGAAGCGGCGCGGTTATAGCCGATTTGCAGGCGGCGCTGGATGTAGCTGGTCGAGGCCTTGCGGTCGCGTTTGACGATCGCCACGGCCTGCGCGAACAGATCGCCGCCGCCATCGGCGCCCATGCCGGTGGCGTCGAACACCGCGCCGTCCTCGTCCTCGGTCGGCTCCTCGGCGGTCACAGCTTCGAGATACTCCGGCTGGCCCTGCGTCTTGAGGTGACGAACCACCTTCTCGACTTCCTCGTCGGAGGCAAACGGTCCGTGCACGCGGCTGATGCGGCCGCCGCCGGCCATGTAGAGCATGTCGCCCTGGCCGAGCAGCTGCTCGGCGCCCATCTCGCCGAGGATGGTGCGGCTGTCGATTTTCGACGTGACCTGGAAGGCGATGCGGGTCGGGAAGTTCGCTTTGATGGTGCCGGTGATGACGTCGACCGACGGACGCTGCGTCGCCAAGATCACGTGCAGGCCGGCGGCGCGCGCCATCTGCGCGAGACGCTGCACCGCGCCTTCGATGTCCTTGCCGGCGACCATCATCAGGTCGGCCATTTCGTCGACGATGATGACGATGTAGGGCAGCGGATCCAGCGAGAGCTTCTCTTCCTCGTAGATCGCCTTGCCGGTCTCCTTGTCGAAGCCGGTGTGCACCGTGCGCGTCGGCTCCTCGCCCTTGGCCTTCAGTTCGAGCAGGCGCGTGTTGTAGCCGTCGATGTTGCGGACACCGAGCTTGGCCATGTTCTTGTAGCGCTCTTCCATCTCGCGCACCGCCCATTTCAGCGCGACCACCGCCTTCTTCGGGTCGGTCACGACCGGCGTGAGCAGATGGGGAATGCCGTCATAGACGGACAGTTCGAGCATCTTCGGATCGACCATGATCAGGCGGCACTGATCGGGGCGCAGCCGATAGACCAGGCTGAGGATCATGGTGTTGATCGCGACCGACTTGCCCGAGCCGGTGGTACCGGCGATCAGCATGTGCGGCGTGCGCGCGAGGTCGATGATGACGGGGTCGCCACCGATGGTCTTGCCGAGGCAGAGCGGCAGCTTTGCCACCGTGTCGGTCGCTTCCTTGGCGACCAGCAGCTCGCGCAGGTAAACCTTCTCGCGATGCGCGTTCGGCAGCTCGATGCCGATGGCGTTGCGGCCGGGCACGACGGCGACGCGCGCCGACAGCGCGCTCATCGATCGCGCGATGTCGTCGGCAAGGCCGATCACGCGCGAGGACTTGATGCCGGGCGCCGGCTCCAGTTCGTACAGCGTGACCACGGGACCCGGATTGGCCTTCACGATCTCGCCGCGCACGCCGAAGTCCTGCAACACGCCTTCGAGCGAACGCGAATTGGTTTCCAGCTCGGCCTTGCTGAGCGGTTGGCGATCGCCGGCCTTCGGCGCGGCCAGCATCGAGACGGACGGGAGATCGAACTTGTCGGAGCCCTTCTTGGAAGCGGCCTTCGGCGCGGCTTTTTTCTTCGGCGCACGCGCGGCGGGCTCCTCCTCTTCCTCCTCCTCGTCTTCCTCTGCTTCCTCGTGCTCGTCCTCGTAGTCCTCGTCCTCGGCCTGCGGAGAGATCGAGGGCGCGGCGCGGCCGCCGCCGAGATTGGGCTCCTGGCGGCTGAAGCCGACGGCCTTGGTCTTCGGCCCGCTCGACACCAGCGAACGGTAGGCGGCGCCCAGCAGCCAGATCAGCCGTGCCTTCGTGCTCATCAGCGCATGGAATAGCCAGCCCAGCGACACCGAGCCGCGATCGCTCTCCTCGTCTTCGTCGAGCGGCTTGTCGTCATCCTCGATCTCGGCGAGCTCGTCGTCGTGCTCGCGTGCGCCGAGGCCGCAGGCGATCAGGAACGTTGCCGCCATCGCGGCGAACAGGATCGTGCCGAGGATGATGCGATAGATCGTGCCCGGCGGTCCGAAGATCACCGCGGGTGCGCGCACCAGCGCATCGCCGACCACGCCGCCGAGGCCGGTCGGCAGCGGCCAGGCGCCGCCATGCGGCCAGCAACTGACGAAGCCTGCCGCGATCACGGTGCAGAGAATCCAGGAGCCGAGCCGCAGCGCCTCGCGGTCGAACGGACGATGCGTCATCATCCGCCAGCCCCAGACCGCGACGGTCAGCACCAGCATGATCGCGCCGAGCCCGAGGATCTGCATCGCAAGGTCGGCGCCGATCGCGCCGGCATAGCCGAGGATGTTGCGGATCGGCCGCGACGTGGCGTGGCTAAGGCTGGGATCCTGCACCGACCAGGTCATCAGCGCCGCCGATGCGACGCCCGACAGGCCAATCAGGCCGAGGCCGGTGAGCTCGCGCATGCGCCGTGCCAGCCCCTCGCGGATCGAGGGCGGCAGATGGCCAACCAGTGGAATGACACGTTCGATTGCCGACATGCTCACGGGCCCCGCCTAACCCAGAGTCTCGACCAGGCGATGCAGCGCCTGCGCCGTGGTCTCGCCATCCTGCACCAGCGCGAGGCGGATGTAGCCCGCGCCGGGATTGGATCCGTCAGGTTGCTGTCGCGCCAAAAAGCTGCCGGGCACCACGCGCACGCCTGCTTCCTTGAAGAGTTTCAGCGTCACCGACACATCGTCGCCGATCTCGGAGGTGTTGAGCCAGACGCAGAAGCCGGCATCGGGCCGGCGATAGCCGTAGCGGTTGCCGATGATCTGGTCGGCGAGATCGAACTTGATCCGGTACAGCCTGCGGTTCTCCTCGACATGCGCCTCGTCGCCATAAGCGAAGGTCGCAACGTGCTGGAGCGGCACCGGCACCTGGGGAGCAGCGATGTTGCGCAGCTCCAGGAACATGCCGATGAATTTCTTGTCGCCGGCGGCGAAGCCGACGCGCAAGCCCGGAAGGTTCGAGCGCTTCGACAGCGACTGGAACGCGGCCACGCGGGTGAAATCGGGGCCGGCACATTCGAGCGCGCTGCCCGGTGCTTCGCGGGTGTAGATCTCGGAATAACACTCGTCGCTGAGGATCATGAAGCCGTAGCGATCGGCGAGGCTCTTCAGGCGCGTGAAGTAGTCGCGCGAGGCGACGGACCCTTGCGGATTCGCGGGCGAGGCCAGATAGAACGCCACCGTGCGCGCCAGCGTCGCCTCGTCGATGGCGTCGAGGTCGGGCAGGAAGCCGTTCTCGACCGTGGTCGGCAGATAGACCTGTTCGCAGGCCGCTGCATCTGCACCAGCGCCATAGACCGGATAGAACGGGTTCGGCATCAGGATGGCGGGCTTGCCGGGCTTCGGGCCGACATAGCGCGCCGCTGCGATCGCGGCGAGGAACAGCCCTTCGCGGCTGCCATTGAGGACGAGAATCTCGCTCTTGGGATCGAGCTGTCGCGGCAGCTTGAAGCGCGACGACAGCCAGGCGCTCGCGGCCTGACGGAACGGGTCGGTGCCCTGGTTCATCGGGTAGCGGCCGAAATCGGCGATGTGCTTGGCCAGCACCGGGCCGACGAAATCAGGCACCGGATGCTGCGGCTCGCCGACCGCGAGCGAAATCAAGGGCTTGCCGGGTTGATGCGGCGCCAGCAGCTCGTTCAGCCGGACAAAGGGCGAGCGTGCGTTGTTGGAGCTTCCACCGTCCAGCGGCGCACGGGTTGAAGCGGTCATGACCATTCTGGGCGCCAGTACTCTTGGAACGGCCGGTCGCACCAAGGCGCCGGCGGGAAGCGGTTCAGTTCACCATAGATAGGGCGAGGTTAAGACGCGATTAACCATCGGCCGGCGGTCCCGTCCAGAGCGGGAAAAATAGGGCCGGATAACAACGGGATGCATGGCGGCTGAGCAAAGCCGTGGCTTCCCGTTGAAAGCTACGTTTGCCGGCGCTGCAGGGGGCGAGGATATTTCGGCAGCGTCATGGCCGGGACAGGCCCGGCCATGACGAATCTCGCGGTATCACGCCCCTAGTGCCCGGGCAGCTTCTCGAACGTCTTCATGCCGGCGGGGATCGCGTGGAACTCCTGCATGTCGCAGGTGTAGATCGCCATCTGCGGCTGGAATTGTTTCGGCTCGTCCAGCGTGCCGACCTTGAGGATCGCGGCGGGCAGGCCCGGAACCTTGGTCACCAGATGCGTGCCGCATTCGGCGCAGAATTCGCGCGTCACGGCGCGCTCGAGGTCCTTGCGCGTGAACTGCTTGGGCTGGCCGCTGACATAGCTGAAGCCGGCCGCCGGCATCGCGATGAAGGTGTTGGGTGCGCCGCCCGAGATGTACTGGCACTCGCGGCAGTGACACTGCGCCTGCATCATCGGATCGCCCTCGGCCTTGTAACGCACCGCGCCGCAATAGCATCCGCCTTCCAAACGCATGACGACCTCCCGTTGTTTTTCGTTGTGGTCGATATTTCTGCGCGGGCCGCGCGGAATGGCAATCTCTTTCTTCGTCGCGCGGGCCCAAAAGAAGACAAAAAGAAAGGGGCTCCAACTTGCGCTGGAGCCCCTCAACGGTCGGGGCATTGCCGGGTATGTGCCCAAACCGTAGGTGTGGACGCGATCCCCGAGGAGACCGCGCCCGGGAGGAGAGCGTTACATGTTGTAGGCGCGCTCGGTGTGCTCGGTGATGTCGAGGCCTTCACGCTCGCTCTCGACATTGGCGCGGAGGCCAACGATCACATCGACGACCTTGTAGAGGATCGCCGAACCGACGCCCGACCACACCAGCGTGGTGCCGACGCCCCAGATCTGGGAGATCATCTGCGCCGCGAAGTCGTAATCGGCAACCTTCGGCGGGATCGCGGTGTAGTCGATGATGCCGGCGCCGCCGAGGGCCGGGTTCACCAGGATGCCGGTGCCGAGAGCGCCGACGATGCCGCCGACGCAGTGGACGCCGAACACGTCGAGGCTGTCATCGTAGCCGAGCGCGTTCTTCACGACGGTGCAGAAGAACAGGCAGACCACGCCGACGACCAGGCCGAGGACGATCGCCCCCATGACACCGGCGAAGCCGGCGGCAGGCGTGACGGCCACGAGACCTGCGACAGCGCCGGAGATGACGCCGAGCACCGACGGATGACCCTTCACGATCCACTCCGCGAACATCCACGACAGCGCGGCGGCTGCGGTGGCGACGAAGGAGTTGGTCATGGCGAGCGCGGCGCCGCCGTTGGCTTCGAGGTTGGAGCCGGCGTTGAAGCCGAACCAGCCGACCCAGAGCAGCGAGGCGCCGATCATCGACATCGTCAGCGAGTGCGGAGCCATCAGCTCCTTGCCGTAGCCGACGCGCTTGCCGATCAGGAGAGCGCCGACGAGGCCTGCGATGCCGGCATTGATGTGCACCACGGTGCCGCCAGCAAAGTCGATCGCGCCCTTCTTGAAGATCCAGCCGGCGTCGGCGTTGATCTCGTCGAGCTTGGCCTGAGCCGCGGTCTTCGCCGCCGCATCACCCGCCGCAGCCAGAGCCTTGGCCGCATCCTGGATCGCGTCCGGGCCGGGCCAGTACCAGACCATGTGCGCGATCGGGAAGTAGATCAGCGTGACCCAGAGCGGGATGAACAGCGCGATCGCCGAGAACTTCATGCGCTCGGCGAAGGCGCCGACGATGAGGGCGGGCGTGATCGCCGCGAAGGTCATCTGGAAGCACATGTAGATGAGCTCCGAGATGTTGGCGTCGACCGAGAAGGTCGCGGCCTTCGAATCGGTGGTGACGCCCATCATGAAGGCTTTGGTGAAGCCGCCGATGAAGTCGGAGCCGCCGGTGAAGGCGAGGCTGTAGCCGTACAC
>Ga0102590_1002010_pt1 | contig 26354 bp, 22 predicted proteins | sample AraplaMF_Col_mMF_FD_76859 | JGI IMG/M metagenome (GOLD analysis project Ga0102590, IMG submission 76859) | Arabidopsis root microbial communities from the University of North Carolina, USA - plate scrape MF_Col_mMF | ecosystem: Host-associated > Plants > Roots > Endosphere | place: USA... | reverse complement strand
CGTGTGGTGCAGGGATACGGCGCCTATCGATAACCGGCAAGATTGCGACCAGAAATCGCGCGCCGCTTTCTTCGGGATTTGATCCGGATCAATTCTTCCTCCGTAGTTGCACGGCCGTCTGCGTTAACGGCCACCGGTCCGACGGGACATATGTTGAGGTGGAAAGTCTCCACCCGTCTTTTTCGTCAGGATCTGTTTCAATGATCAAGATCAATCGCATTGGTTACAAGCTTGGCGCCGTCGGAATTTTGGGCGTCGTGCTCGCGGGCGGAATGCTCGTCAATCAGATGCTGTCCGAAGCGTCGATCACGCGGTCGAACCAGCGCGCCGACGTCCAGGAGACGATCGCCAGTCATTCGCTGCGGGCCGATGTCGGGCTGCGAAGAATGCAGCTGGCGGTCCGCGACATCCGCTTGTCGACGACTCCCGCCGATGCGGAGAAGTACGGAAAGGCGCTCGACGAAGCGTATGCCAGGACAAAGAAGGAGCTGGGGATTGCGCTCGAACGCGTCGTCCGGCCCGAGAACAAGGAACGATTGGTCAATATCGACTCGCTCGCCGCACAATACCACAAGGCCGCCTCGGAGCTTGCCGGCACGCAGACGAAGATTTTCGCCATCCTGCAAAAGCGGAATGGTCTCAGCACCGACTGGGCCAAGGCGATGGACAATGCGATGGCGTCGCCCGCGCTGGCTGGTGCGGCGAACCGGTTTGAGATCGAGAGGACCCTCATGGAAGCGGATTCCATGTTCAACGCAATGCGTGCGGCCACCTGGCGTTTTGCCGCGACCGGCGAAGAGAACCAGAAGAAGACGATTGAGGCGCGCGGCGTGCGACTGACCGGTGCGCTCGGAAAGGCGACGAAGATTGCTTCCGACTCGAAGGAGCTGTTGGCCTTCGTCGATGCCCTGTCGGCGGACGCCAAGGGCTTCGCGGCGGCAACGACTGAGGCTCTCCAACTGGAGGCCGTCAAGAAGGATCTCGCAGAGGTCCAGACGCTTCCCCGCGCCAATCAGGCCGTCGAGCTGATGCGAACCGCGGTGGATACCGCCGAGAAACTGGCTGCGGACGCGAAAGAGCAGGCGGCCGCGGAACTCGTGCAAGCGAACCGCATCGCGTTTGCTGCTGCAACTGCCGTCATCCTCTCCCTGATCGGTGCGGTGATCTTCACCTTCGTCGGCGTCGCCCGGCCGCTGACGCGGCTGAACGGCGCTCTGGCGAGGCTGGCTGGCGGCGAATTGAATGTCGAGATCCCCGGGTCGAACCGCGGCGACGAAGTCGGCGACATCGCCAAGACGGTCGTGGTGATCAGCCGCAATGCCGAGCAGAAGGCGCGCGAGGAAGCCGAGGCCCAGGCCCGGCAGGAGCAGGCGGCCGCGCAACGGCGCAAGGCCGACATGATCAAGATGGCCGACGACTTCGAGGGCGCAATCGGCGAAATCGTCGATACCGTATCCTCTGCGTCGACCGAGCTGGAGGCATCCGCAGGCACGCTGACGACGACGGCGGAACGCGCCCAGGAACTGACGACGGCGGTGGCTGCGGCCTCGGAAGAAGCTTCGACCAACGTCCAGTCGGTCGCATCCGCGACCGAAGAGCTCACCAGTTCTGTGGTCGAAATCAGCCGTCAGGTCCAGGACTCGGCGCGGATGGCCAATGAGGCGGTCGAACAGGCGCGCAGAACGAACGATCGGGTGTCGGAATTGTCGCGGGCAGCTTCGAGGATCGGGGATGTCGTCGAGCTGATCAACACCATCGCGGGCCAGACCAACCTGCTGGCGCTGAATGCCACCATCGAGGCCGCGAGAGCCGGCGAGGCAGGGCGTGGTTTTGCAGTCGTGGCTTCCGAGGTCAAAGCTCTCGCAGAGCAGACCGCCAAGGCGACCGGCGAGATCGGCCAGCAGATCGACGGCATCCAGCGCGCCACGCAGGACTCCGTCGGCGCCATCAAGGAGATCAGCGGGACCATCGAAAAACTCTCGGAGATTTCCGCCACGATCGCCTCGGCTGTCGAAGAGCAGGGCGCCGCGACCCAGGAAATCTCACGCAACGTGCAGCAGGCCGCCGTGGGGACCCAGGAGGTGTCGTCGAACATCGTCAGTGTTCAGCAGGGGGCCACCGAAACTGGATCTGCGTCAACCCAGGTGTTTGCTGCCGCGAAGTCGCTGTCGGGTGACAGCAACCGGCTCAAGCTCGAGGTCGGCAAATTCCTGAACACGGTTCGCGCCGCATAACCCTCTAGTTTGGCACGGCTCGCCGCAATCGAGCCCGGCCGACAGATTGTTTCGACGAGGTTGGAATATGGGCGAAGTGATACCTTTTCTGGTTCACGGCGTTTCTCTTCAGGCATCCAAGGACGAGGCTTTGGTGGATGCCACGATCGAAGTGCTCGGAACCAACGCGAAACTTGCACAGGCGGTCCAGGATCTGGCGGACGTCTTCGTTCGCCTGGATGGCGCCATTGCGGAGAACCCCGTCAATGCCTGCGTACGCCGGCCCATCGATGCCATCGTCGAGCAGGATCGGCAGAAACTCCTGCTCAACATGCGCGATTTGCTGGAAAGCATTTCAGAGTATACCGGCGGCGTGAGGGACAGGATGCGATGCGCCATTGAAGGCCGGGCTGACTCAACTCGGCTATGAGGTCACGGCGTTTCGCTGTGGCGCGCCCGCAGGCAACTCGAGAACCTGTTTGAGCAGTCCGGGATGGCCGAGAACTGCATGCAATTCCGATCTGTCGAGCCAGGCCGCGGCATCCTCCAGGCTTTCGCATTGCTCGACCTTGGCGGTTGCGGTCGCCAGAGGCACGTCGATCGGACCAAATCTGCGCGGGCTGGCAGGCGAAAGCGAGTCCAGATGCTCGACCAGCAATTCAGGATCCCGGCCGAGCTGGCGGAGAGCCCCGGCCATGTCGGTGCGCTCCGATGCGGCGAGCTCGTTCGCGCGCAGCACCACTGCAGGCGGGCTGTTGGTTTCGGGCGTGGCAAAGACCCCGGGCGCGCTTAGCCGCGAAGACGTTACGATCCCCAGCGGGATCGAGAGCAGCAGCCCCAGCAGCACCGGCGACATCCAGAGCAGCAGGGGCAAGGAGACTGCATAGGCGCAGAGCGACAGGGCGAGGCCGCACAGCGTCGGCCCGGCGAGCTTTCGGTAGACTTCGCCGCGGGCAGGCTGTCCATCGCCTCGGCGCTGCACTTGCCAGCCCGCGTCCCGGCCAGCGAGAATTTCCACGACGGCCTTGGTCTGGAGGATCATCATGCTGGGAGCAAGCAAAGCCGCCACGAATGTCTCGCAAACGACTCCTGCCAGAGCACGAAAGCTTCCTGCAAACCCGCGCCGCTCGTCGCGATTGCTGACCAGAACCAGATAAGCCAGCAGCTTCGGCAGGATCAGAAGCCCCATGGTCGCGGCAAATACCCAGGCCGCAAGCACCGGGTCCTGCTGCGGCCAGGTGGGAAACAGACTGAAGCCCTTCGGAAAGTATTCGGGCCGGATGAAGTGCGCCTGCAGCGAGATGAGCAGACCGAGCAGCAGGAACAGAAGCCAGAGCGGCGCCGTCACGTAGGAGCCGATGCCGGTGAGCAGATGCAGCCGCGAGACCCAGTGCAGCCCGCGCGCCGGCAGGACCGCGAGATGCTGCAGATTTCCTTGGCACCAACGGCGGTCTCTCCCCGCAAAGTCCAGCAGCGACGGCGGAACCTCTTCGAAGCTGCCGCGAACCGCCGGGACCATGTAGATCGCCCAGCCCGCGCGGCGCATCAACGCGGCCTCGACAAAATCATGGCTGAGAATGTGTCCTCCGAACGGTTTGCGACCGCGCAGTTCAGGCAGGCCGGCCTCCGCAGCGAAGGCCTGTATCCGGATGATGGCGTTGTGGCCCCAATAGTTGCTGTCGCCGCCGTGCCACCAGGCATTGCCCGCCGTGATGAGGGGGCCGTACACGCGTCCCGAAAATTGCTGCAGCCTGCTGAACAGGGTGCGCGCGTTGACGATGACGGGCTGCGTCTGGATCAGCGCGCAAGTAGGGTGGCGTTCCATTGCGTGGACGATGCGAACGATCGTGTCGGCCTCCATGAGGCTGTCCGCATCGAGGACGATCATGTGGTCATAGGCCGCGCCAAACCTTGTGACCCAGTCGGCGATGTTGCCGGACTTGCGCGCGGTATTGTCGGAACGATGCCGGTAGTACAGCCGATCTCCGCCGCAGGCGCGGCGCAGCTCGATGAAGGCCATCTCTTCGCTGATCCAGATATCCGGGTCGGTCGTATCGCTCAGCAAGAACCAGTCGAATTGTGCGCCATATCCGGTGGCTTCGATCGACTCATACATTGCGCGCAGCCGCGCCATCACATGATGCGGGTCCTCGTTATAGGTCGGCAGCAGCATGGCGGTGCGCGTGGTGATGGGAGGCAGCGGGCCTGTCGTGTCGATCGGCAGGCTGACCTGTCCGCGCGTCAGGAGCACGAAGAATCCGGCAAGGGCGGACATGAACGAAAACGCGACCCAAGCGAGCAGCACGAGGAACAGACCGAGCAGCAGCGCCTCGAGAAAGGTCACGCCGCCGACCTTCACGACGTCGTACATGCCGTAGCCGCCTGCAAGCGTCAGCAAGCACGTACCGACAAAGATGAAGAGACGGCGAACCGTCAGGCTGGCGCTTGTCAGCGTCTGCGATTGCCTGACGTCGGCCGCGCGGTCCAACCGGCACGGCAGCATCGACAGCGGGCTTTCCTGCGGCAGAAACGGGCGGGCGGGAACGCCTGGCGGCAGCGCCTGCGACTGCTTCAGGGCGTCCATCGATAGATCCATACCTCGGAGACCGGCGCATCGTTCTGCGCAAGGAACGCGCGCAGCTCGATCGAGGCCTGCCCCTTGACCGCGCATTGGAAGCTGAGACGCCATCCGCCGGTCACGGGATTGGGTTGCGTGACGATGTTGCTGATTTCAGCTTTCTCAGCGGTCACCATCCCTTTGATGGCCTTCGGATCGATACCTTTGAGGCGGTCGCCCATCAGTTCCAGAACGAACAGCTTGCTGTCATCTCCGCGGCTGCCGATTCCCGTTCGCGTGAATCGCGCGAGCGCGTCGGCCTTCGGCGCGTCCGGCCCCCAGTGCAGGCGATAGGTGAAGATGTGCTCGCTCTTCGCCGTCAGGGGCTGCTTCGGCTGCCAAAGCGCCGCGATATTGTCGTGGACCTCCTCCTTGGTCGGTATCTCGAACAGTTTCACCGCGCCTTCGCCCCAATCGCCGATCGGCTCGAACCAGAGGCTTGGGCGTGTTTCGAAACTGGATTCCAGATCCTGATAAGCGAGATAGTTTCTTTCCCGCTGCATGAGGCCGAAGCCGCCCGGATTGACGTCGCCAAAGCTGCTGACCTGCAGATCGTGCGGATTGTTGAGCGGTCGCCAGAGCTGCTCGCCTCTGCCGTTGAAGATCGAAAGTCCGTCCGAGTCGTGAACCGAGGGACGAAAATCGTCGAAGTCCTTTCGATCGTTCGGACCGAAGAAGAACATGCTGGTCATCGGCGCAAGCCCGGCATGTGCGACATCGACCCGCGGATAGAGCGCCATCTCGACGTCGAAGACCGTGGTCTGGCCGGGTCGAATGGTGAAACGGTAGCTTGCTGCCGCGCTCTTGCTGTCGAGCAGTGCGTGAACCACCGTCGAGGAGGCATTCTGCGCCGGCTTCTCCAGCCAGAATGCCTTGAACACCGGAAACTCTTCGCCTTTGCTTTCACCGGTATCGATCGCGAGCCCCCGCGCGGACAGGCCATAGGTCTGTCCTTTCGCAACGGCCCGGAAGTAGCTCGCACCAAGGAATACGCAAAGTTCGTCGTAATAATCGGGTTTGTTGATCGGGGTATGGATACGGAAGCCGGCGAACCCGAGGTCCGCATCTGGCCATTGCCCGAGCCCTTCGCCAAACGAAAAGTCAGCGCGCCGATACGAGACCGGTGTGACGCTCCGGTTCGCCACCTGGAAGATGTCGACCCTGTTCTTGTAGAAGAAGCCGCGGTGGAAGAACTGCACCTCGAACGGCAATTTCTCGTCGCGCCACAGCGCCTTTTCGGGGGCGAACCGAATGGATCGGTATTGGTCGTAGTCGAGATTCTTCAATGCATCCGGAAGCTTCTCGTCCGGAGCCACGAACGGCTTGGTCGCAAGCGCGCGCGCCAGCTCCCGCACGGTGGCTGGGCTGAAGGGCGTTGCATCGGCGGCTTGGGCGTCCGCAGCCCGCGGCAGTAGAGCTGCGGCTGACACTGCAGCCGATGCGCGAAGAAGGTCTCGGCGGTTCACGCACGCGTCTCCCGGTTTTGGAACGGATGGAAACGACTGATGTTCGCGGGAGTTCCATCGCGCGGCCCAGCGATCGACATCCAGCGAGGTCCGCCGCTGTGCGCCGTTATGGTCGGCGCGACGTCCGGATATCTGCCGGCGTCAGCGCGGGCACTCGGCGCCGCTATCGATCCAGGCCTGCACCAGTTCGCCCGCCGCCTGCTGGCTGCCCGGAGCCGGCTTGCGGCCTTCGCCCGGATTCCAGCCCCACGCGACGAGATCGTCCTTGGCGATGTGTTCCTGCAGCGCGGCGAGGTCACGACCGCCATTGCGCTGGACGTCCTTCAACTGGCGGCAAATGTCGCCCAAGGACTTGCCTTCCCACGCCATGGACAGCGGCGCAAAGCCCCATCGCGGATGACCCGGGATGCTTCGATAGGTGGCCGCTTCGTGAAGCGGGAAGTTCTTTCCGCTATGGCAGCCGGAGCAACTGACCTCCAAATGCCCCGTCTCGCCACGCCATATGGGCGGTACATGCTCGTGGCTATCGTCGCCCTGCAACGGATGATCGCCGGCCGGGTGGCAATTCATGCAACGCGGATTGGTGAGCACCTTGCCGATTTCTTCGAACAGCGCGCGCGAGCGATCGGCTTGATTTGAAATCGACGAAAACTCAGCGGCGTTCCGCAGTGTCGTGGAAGCAGATGACGGGTCCGCACCGCCCGGGCGAGAGCCAGCTAGCGCCGCGACAAGCGCGATCATCGCAAGGCTTCCGGCCCGAACGGCGAATTGAGGCGTGCGGAGGATCATGACATCCTAATCGACGCCTCTTGTTTTGGTTCCCGCGCTGCCAGGATGGGGTCCTTGCCGCGCCTATTCCTCGTCTTCGTCGTCTTCTTCATCCTCGTCGTCCTCGTCCAACTCTTCGAGTTGCTCGAGCACGGCGAGCGGCAGTGTCTCGCGAAACAGATCGCCTTCGACGCCCATCCAGATACAGACCGCGTCGTCGCCCTTCACTTCGGCGACGGTGAGCGGCTGGCCGCCGGATTTCAGCATGACGATATCGCCGGCTTTTAGTTCCATGGATGGTCCTTTCGGGTTGATTGACGAGAGACGCTAGCAGGCCGGCATGACATGCCGATCACGAACTGCGGGATCAGTGGATGTGCTGCGGCAGCGCGCATCCGCTGTCAGGCTGTTGAAACACCGATGAAAGAGCTTCATGCCGGGAGCGGGACCATGGCGGAGGCGATGGCGCCTGCGCGATGGGTTGCGCAGGGGCTTATCCGTCCCATGCGCCGCGATGATGGCAATATGCACCTGTTTTGCCCGACGCGTCAAATGATTTCGTAAAATCAGCAGTCGCGCCTGCGTTCGTGGCAAGCTATTGAATTTGCAGCCGCCAGCTACTGTGCATGGGGTTGTTTTCGCGATCTAGCCCGGCACCAGCTCGGTCAGCGAGCGGATGATGCGGTCGGGTTTGACCGTCGAGCCCTCGGGCAAGCCGTCGCCATGCACGTCGATCCAGATCGAATAGATGCCGAGGCGCTGCGGCGTCACGACTTCCCATTCCAGATTGTCGCCGATCATCCAGGTGTCCTCGGCGGTGACGCCGAGCGCGTCCATCGCGTGCAGATAGGCGCGCTCCTCGGGCTTGCCGAAGCCGTGCTCGCCCTCGATCTGGATGTGGTGGAAGCGGTGCGCGAGCTCGAAGCGCTCGACCTTGGCGCGCTGGGTATCGGCGGCGCCGTTGGTAACGAGCGCGAGCTTGATGCCGAGCGCCTTCAATCGGTCGATCGCCTCGTGCGCGCCGGGGAAGACGAACATCTCCTCCTCGCGATAGGTGGTGAAGCGATCGGCGAGGCGGATGGCAAGATCGTCGGGCAGGGCGCGATGCCCGGCGGCCGCAAGCGCGGCGAAGCCGCCCTTGACCGTGAGGTGCCGGGCTTCGGCGAGCTTGAGCCGCCAGGAGGCGTCCGCATTGGCCCAGAAGTTCTTTGCGAACGCCAGCACGGTGGAGGCGACCTGTTGCGGCGGCAGCGGCGCGAGCTCTTCAGCAAACTCCTGCGCGATCGTGTTCCAGGCGATCTCGGGCCGGCCATAGGCCGACAGGATGGTGTCGTCCATGTCGATCAGCATCGCGCGCGGCAACGGCTTGATTGCGCTCATGGCCATTTCACCTCTGGCGGCAGCGACGACAGGATGGAGTCCACATTGCCGCCGGTCTTGAGCCCAAAGATGGTGCCGCGGTCGTAGAGCAGGTTGAATTCGACATAGCGTCCGCGGCGGATCAATTGCTCCTCGCGGTCGTCGGCGGTCCAGGCGCTCGCGAAATTGCGCCTGACGATGTCGGGGTAGACATTGAGGAAGGCGCGGCCGACATCCTGGGTGAAAGCGAGGTCGGCGTCCCAGTCGCCGCTGTCGTGCCAGTCGTAGAAGATCCCGCCGATGCCGCGCGCCTCTTTCCGGTGCGGCAGATAGAAATACTCGTCGCACCACTTCTTGTACTTGTCGTAGTCGGCAACGCCGTTCGGCCCGCTGCAGGCGTCTTTCATCGCCGCGTGGAAGGCGAGAGTGTCGGCGTCGTCCTGGGTGCGCCGGCGGTCCAGCACCGGCGTCAGATCGGCGCCGCCGCCGAACCAGGCCTTGGTGGTCACGACGAAGCGCGTGTTCATGTGCACGGCCGGCACGTGCGGATTGCGCATGTGCGCGATCAGCGAGATGCCGGAGGCCCAGAAGCGCGGATCGTCGGCGGCGCCCGGAATCTGGGCGCGAAACTCGGGCGCGAACTCGCCGTGCACGGTCGAGCAGTGCACGCCGACCTTCTCGAACAGGCGGCCCGACATCATCGACATCACGCCACCGCCGCCGGCCGCGCCGCTGTGGTCGGTGCGTTGCCACGGCGTGCGTTTGAAGCGGCCGGCCTCGCCGGCATAGAGGCTGTGCGGCGCGTCGTCCTCCAGCCGCTCGAAGCTGGCGCAGATGTCGTCGCGCAGGGATTCGAACCAGGCGCGGGCGCGCGTCTTGCGGTCTTCGATCAAGCTCGGGTCCATCGTCGATGCCATGCGGTTAGCCCTGCGGACCGTAATAGGTGCAGCTCTCGTTGCAACTGTCGCGGTGGATGCTGACGCGGGTCAGCTTGCCGATATGCTGGAGCCGCTCCCAGACGAAGCGCGACAGGTTCTCCAGCGTCGGCTTGCCCAGCGCCTCGATCTTGTTGAGGAACTTGTGGTCGAGCGACAGCCGCACGTCCTCGATCGCGCGCTGGACGAGGCCGAGATCGACCACCATCCCGGTCGCAGGGTCCGGCGTGCCGCGCAACGTCACCTCGGCGCGGAAGGAGTGGCCGTGGATCTCTTCGCTGGCCGCACCGAACGTCGTGCCCGACAGTGAATGCGCCGCCTCGAAGCGGAACGATTTCGTCAATTCCCACATCTGTTCGAAAACCAATCCTATCTGATGCCGAGCGATTTATGCGTCTGCACGCTGAGCCGCCATTGCGGATGGCGCAGGCAATAGTCGATCGCAAGCGCGGTGTTCTGGGCGGCCTCGGGGCCGTCCATCGGTTGCAGCGAGAAGCGCTCGAAGGCCAGATCCGCGAAGGCCTCGGGCGCGGCGAGCGTCTGCGGATACACCAGCTTCAGCTCGTGACCTTGGCGCAGCACGAGCTCGCTGCCGCCCTTGGGGCTGACGCAGATCCAGTCGAGCCCCTCCGGCGGCGCGATGGTGCCATTGGTCTCGACGGCGATCTCGAAGCCACGCGCATGGAGCGCGTCGACCAGGGCGGCGTCGACCTGCAGCAGTGGCTCGCCACCGGTCAGCACCACGTAGCGGTTGTCGCCCCTGGCCGTCCATTGCGCGGCGATGGTGTCGGCGAGCTCGGCGGCGGAAGCATAGCGGCCGCCGAGCGTGCCGTCGGTGCCGACGAAATCCGTGTCGCAGAACTTGCAGGTCGCCTCCAGGCGGTCGGCCTCGCGCCCGCTCCAGAGATTGCAGCCGGCGAAACGGCAGAACACCGACGCGCGGCCGGCATGGGCGCCTTCGCCTTGCAAGGTCAGGAAGATTTCCTTGACCGCGTAACTCAATCGTCTCTCCTCAGCCTTATCAAACTTGCGGGTTCCGGAGCTGCCGCAGCGCCTCGCCTGCGGCCATCGCCGCGGTCATGGCGACATTGAGCGACCGCAGCCCCGGCGTGATCGGGATCACCAGCCGCGCATCGGCGGCCTCGACCACAGCCTCGGTGACGCCGGCGCTCTCGCGCCCGAATAGCAGGATGTCCGAGCTCTGGTAATGAAAATCGCGGTAATCGGTGGCTGCCTTGGTGGTGAACAGCAGCAGCCGGTAGCCCTGTGCCGAGCGCCAGTCCTCGAATCTCGGCCAGGAATCGTGGCGGGTCACGCTGACATGGTCGAGGTAATCCATTCCCGCCCGGCGGAACAGGCGGTCGGAGAAGGGGAAGCCCGCCGGTTCGATGATGTGGGCGGCCATGCCCAGACAGGCACAAAGCCTGAGAATCGTGCCGGTGTTCTGGGCGATGTCGGGTTGGAAAAGTGCGATCTGCATGGGGGGCGGGCGGGTTGTTGAGCGCGGGAAATGTCTCAATAAAACATCGCCGGCGCGGGAATTCGTGCATTGCACGTCTCCCCGCCGTTAGCGGGCTTGCGCTCGCCCGGCAAGGGTGCCAATAGAACGATTCTGGACTGCTGTTTTCGCCTTGTTTTGGCGGGGACACGTGAAGTTCGCCGCCGCGGGGGGCCGCGGGCGCCGGCAGCCTGTTCTGGGGACCTTGGGGGCCTCCGGAGCGGTTCCACCGGTAGCATAAGAAGAAAGGGTTGGAATCGTGACGACAGCGTCTTCGGCGGACCATCCGACACGCCGTGATTTCTTATTCGTTGCAACCGGGGCAGCTGCAGCAGTGGGGGGCGCGGCTGCGCTCTGGCCCTTTATCTCCCAAATGAATCCTGATGCGTCGACCATCGCCGCCGGTGCGCCGATCGAGGTCGATCTCAGCCCGGTCGCCGAGGGGCAGGACATCAAGGTGTTCTGGCGCGGCAAGCCGATCTACATCAGCCACCGCACCAAGAAGCAGATCGACGAGGCGCGCGCCGTCAACGTGGCGAGCCTGCCCGATCCGCAGAGCGACGAGGCCCGGGTCAAGTCCGGCCACGAGCAGTGGCTGGTCGTGATCGGCATCTGCACCCATCTCGGCTGCATCCCGATCGCTCATGAGGGCAATTACGACGGGTTCTTCTGCCCCTGCCATGGTTCGCAGTACGATTCGTCCGGCCGTATCCGCCAGGGGCCCGCGCCCGCGAACCTGCCGGTGCCGCCGTACACTTTCGTTTCCGATACCAAAATCCAGATCGGCTGAGCTTCGGACCCGCGTCCGAAGCTTCGCGCCGTCTCGTCGTATAATTTCCTCAGGATCGCATCATGAGCGGACCATCCGACTACCAGCCGAGCAATCCGGCCCTGCAATGGCTCGAACGGCGCCTGCCGATCCTCGGCCTCATGCACTCTTCCTTCGTCGTCTATCCCACCCCGCGCAACTTGAACTACTGGTGGACCTTCGGCGCCATCCTCTCCTTCATGCTGGGGATGCAGATCCTGACCGGCGTGATCCTGGCGATGCACTACACGCCGCATGCCGATCTCGCCTTCAAGTCGGTCGAGCTGCTCGTCCGTGACGTCAATTACGGCTGGCTGCTGCGCAACATGCACGCCTGCGGCGCGTCGATGTTCTTCTTCGCGGTCTACATCCACATGCTGCGCGGCCTCTATTACGGCTCCTACAAGGAGCCGCGCGAGGTGTTGTGGATTCTCGGCGTCATCATCTATCTGCTGATGATGGCGACGGGCTTCATGGGCTACGTGCTGCCGTGGGGCCAGATGAGCTTCTGGGGCGCCACCGTCATCACCAATCTGTTCTCCGCCATTCCCTATGTCGGCGAGAGCATCGTGACGCTGCTGTGGGGCGGCTATTCGGTCGGCAACCCGACGCTGAACCGCTTCTTCTCGCTGCACTACCTGCTGCCGTTCCTGATCGCGGGCGTCGTCGTGCTCCACGTCTGGGCGCTGCACGTCGCCGGCCAGAACAACCCTGACGGCGTCGAGCCGAAGACGGAAAAGGACACGGTTCCGTTCACGCCGCACGCCACCATCAAGGACGGATTCGGCGTTGCCTGCTTCCTGCTGCTCTACGCCTGGTTCATCTTCTACATGCCGAACTATCTCGGCGACGCCGACAACTACATTCCGGCGAACCCGGGCGTGACGCCGCCGCACATCGTGCCGGAATGGTATTACCTGCCGTTCTACGCGATCCTGCGCTCGATCCCGAACAAGCTCGCGGGCGTGATCGGGATGTTCTCGGCGATCATCATCCTGTGCTTCCTGCCCTGGCTCGATGCTGCCCGGACCCGGTCTTCGAAGTACCGTCCGCTGGCCAAGCAGTTCTTCTGGATCTTCGTCGCGGTCTGCATCCTGCTCGGCTATCTCGGCGCACAGCCGCCGGAAGGCATCTACGTGATCGCCGGCCGGATCCTCACGGTCTGCTACTTCGCCTACTTCCTGATCGTGCTGCCGCTGCTCTCGCGCATCGAGACGCCGCGGCCGGTGCCGAACTCGATCTCGGAGGCGATCCTGGCCAAGAGCGGCAAGGCGGTGGCTTCGATCGCCGTCGCGCTCGTTGCCGCCGGTGCGCTGTTCCTCGGCAGCCTCGGGGATGCCCGCGCCTCCGAAGGCAGCGACAAGCCGCCCGGCAATAAATGGTCCTTCTCGGGCCCGTTCGGCAAGTACGACCGCGGTGCGCTGCAGCGCGGCCTAAAGGTCTACAAGGAAGTCTGCGCCAGCTGCCACGGCCTGTCCTACATCGCCTTCCGCAACCTCGCGGAAGATGGTGGCCCCGGCTATTCCGTGGCGCAGGCGGCGGCGTTCGCCTCCGAGTACAAGGTCAAGGACGGTCCTAACGATTCCGGTGACATGTTCGAGCGTCCGGGCCGGCCGGCGGACTACTTCCCCTCGCCATTCCCGAACGAGCAGGCGGCTCGCGCGGCGAACGGCGGCGCGGCGCCGCCCGACCTGTCGCTGATCACCAAGGCGCGCTCCTACGGCCGCGGCTTCCCGATGTTCATCGTCGACTTCTTCACCCAGTACCAGGAGCAGGGCCCGGACTACGTCTCGGCGGTGCTCCAGGGCTTTGACGATCACGTGCCGGAAGGCGTGACCATTCCGGAGGGCTCCTACTACAACAAGTATTTCCCGGGCCACGCCATCAAGATGCCGAAGCCGCTCAGCGACGGCCAGGTGACCTATGACGACGGCTCGCCGGCCACGGTCGCGCAATACGCCAAGGACGTCACCACGTTCCTGATGTGGACCGCCGAGCCCCACATGGAAGCGCGCAAGCGCCTGGGCTTCCAGGTCTTCATCTTCCTGATCATCTTCGCCGGCCTGATGTACTTCACCAAGAAGAAGGTCTGGGCCGACTCGCACTGAGCGGCGCAAGGCGAGAATTGAAAAGCCCCCGCAAGGGGGCTTTTTTGTTGCACACGCGTGTGTGTTGCCGAGTGCGATTGCCTATCGCGCTCCCAGCGGCCAAAATACCTTCAACCGCTTCCCCAGAAACTCATCGGAGGACACCATGGGAACCGCCATCACCTTCAAGCGCCCGGACGGCAAGGACGCGTCGGGCTATCTCGCCAACGCTGCGCGCGGCAATGCGCCGGGCGTGGTCGTGATCCAGGAATGGTGGGGCCTGTCGGACCAGATCAAGGGCCTGTGCGACCGCTTCGCGCTGGCCGGTTTCGATGCGCTGGCGCCCGATCTCTACAAGGGCAAGGTGGTGCCGTATCACGACACGGACGCCGCCGGCAAAGAGATGAACTCGCTCGACTTCATGGACGCCACTACGCAGACCGTGCGCGGCGCCACGCAATATCTGTCGCGCAACGGCGCCAAGGTCGGGCTGACCGGCTTCTGCCTCGGCGGCGCCGTCACCATCATCGGCGCCACGAAGATCCCGGAGCTTGCTGCCGGCGTGGTGTTCTACGGCATCCCGCCGGAGCAGGCGGCCAAGCCTGCCGACGTCAAGATCCCGCTCCAGGCCCATTTCGCCAACAAGGACGATTGGTGCACGCCGGAGCTGGTCAACGGCTTCGAGAAGGCCATGAAGGCCGCCGGCAAGTCGCTGGAGCTGTTCCGCTATGACGCCGAGCACGCCTTCGTCAACGAGCAGCGCCAGGCCGTCCACGACCGCGAGGCCGCCGAGCTCGCCTGGGGACGGGCGACGGAGTTTTTCCGGAAGCATCTGGGGTAAACGCCGGAAGCCGCGTGGGGCGGCCGCCCTTGACGCCGCCCCCTCGCCATGGTGAGTATCCGCCCATGAGCACCGCCGTCCGCCCAACCCGTCTTTGGTGGCGCACCTCCTAAAGAGGTGGCCGGTGCGATTTTCCTTTCCCAAATCGTCTGAGGTCGCCACGCGGTGCGGCGGCCTGATCGTTTGTCCTGTGTGGCGTTTCCTCGGCAAGTTTCGTAAGAGGACCACATGAACAGGACAGTCTTTGCGCTCCCGGCTCGAAGCGAATACGTGACCCGCGCAGGTCTCGCGATCACGCGCGTGGCGGAGCAATTCACCGGCGGCGCCAACCGGCTCGACGACCTCGTCAGTCTGCTCGACCGCCGCCGCGGCGTGGTGCTGTCCTCCGGCACGACCGTGCCGGGGCGCTATGAGAGCTTCGACCTCGGCTTCTCCGACCCGCCGCTCAAGCTCGAGACCGTTGGCGTCAATTTCAGGCTGGAGGCGCTGAACGAGCGCGGGCAGGTGCTGATCGCCTTCCTCGCGGACGTGCTGCGCGAGCCCTGCGTCGTGATCTCCGAGAAGACCGCCTCGCATCTGTCAGGCCATATCATCCGCGGCGATGCGCCGGTCGAGGAGGACCAGCGCACCCGGCGCGCCAGCGTGATGTCGCTGGTGCGCGACATCGTCGCCGCCTTCTCCGCCAATGACGATGGTCTGCTCGGCCTGTTCGGCGCCTTCGCCTACGACCTCGTGTTCCAGATCGAGGATCTCGTGCAGAAGCGCCCGCGCGAACAGGACCAGCGCGACATCGTGCTCTACGTGCCCGATCGCCTGCTGGCCTACGACCGCGCCACCGGCCGCGGCGTGGTGCTGACTTACGATTTCGCCTGGAAGGGCAAGTCCACCGCAGGCCTGCCGCACGAAACGGCCGAAAGCCCGTACCAGAAGACGCCGCGCCAGGGCTTTGCCGATCACGCGCCCGGCGAATATCAGGCCACGGTCGAGACCGCACGCGCGGCCTTCGCGCGCGGCGATCTGTTCGAGGCGGTGCCGGGCCAGCTCTTCGCTGAGCCCTGCGACCGCTCGCCTGCCGAAGTGTTCCAGCGGCTTTGCATCATCAACCCGTCGCCCTACGGCGCGCTGATGAATCTCGGCGAGGGCGAGTTTCTCGTCTCGGCTTCGCCCGAAATGTTCGTGCGCTCCGACGGCCGCCGTGTCGAGACCTGCCCGATCTCGGGCACGATCGCCCGCGGCACCGACGCGATCGGCGATGCCGAGCAGATCCGCCAGCTCCTGAACTCGGAAAAGGACGAGTTCGAGCTCAACATGTGCACCGACGTCGATCGCAACGACAAGGCGCGCGTCTGCGTCCCCGGCACGATCAAGGTGCTGGCGCGCCGCCAGATCGAGACCTACTCGAAACTGTTCCACACCGTCGACCATGTCGAGGGCATGCTGCGTCCCGGATTCGACGCGCTCGATGCCTTCCTCACCCATGCCTGGGCCGTCACCGTGACCGGCGCGCCGAAGCTCTGGGCGATGCAGTTCGTCGAGGATCACGAACGTTCGCCGCGGCGCTGGTATGCCGGCGCGATCGGCGCGGTGAATTTCGACGGCAGCATCAACACCGGCCTCACCATCCGCACCATCCGCATGAAGGACGGTCTTGCCGAGGTCCGCGTCGGCGCCACCTGCCTGTTTGACTCGGATCCAGCCGCGGAAGACCGCGAATGCCAGGTCAAGGCCGCGGCGCTGTTCCAGGCGCTGCGCGGCGATCCGCCGAAGCCGCTGTCGGCCTTTGCGCCCGACGCCACTGGATCGGGCAAGCGGGTGTTGCTGATCGACCATGACGACAGTTTCGTGCACATGCTCGCCGACTATTTCCGGCAGGTGGGTGCCAGCGTCACCGTCGTCAGGCACGTGCATGCGCTCGATATGCTCAAGCAGAAGAGGTGGGACCTGCTGGTGCTGTCGCCCGGTCCTGGTCGCCCCGAGGATTTCGGGATCAAAAAGACCATCGACGCGGCGCTGGAGAACAAGCTGCCGGTGTTCGGCGTCTGCCTCGGCGTGCAGGCGATCGGCGAATATTTCGGCGGCGAGCTCGGGCAACTCACGCATCCCGCCCACGGCCGGCCGTCACGGGTGCAGGTGCGCGGCGGGCGCTTGATGCGTAATCTGCCGAACGAGATCGTCATCGGCCGCTACCACTCGCTCTTCGTCGAGCGCGACAGTATGCCGGAGGTGTTGAGTGTCACCGCCAGCACCGAGGACGGCGTCGCCATGGCGCTGGAGCACAAGACCCTGCCGGTCGCCGGCGTGCAATTCCACCCGGAATCGCTGATGTCGCTCGGCAACGAGGTGGGCTTGCGTATCGTTGAGAATGCGTTCCGGCTCGATGCGCCGGCCAATTGAGAGGCACGAATGACCTTTGATCTGAAGGCGAGCGTCCGCACCATCCCCGACTATCCTAAGCCGGGGATCCAGTTCCGCGATATCACCACCTTGCTCGCGGACGCGCGCGCGTTCCGCCGCGCGGTGGACGAGCTCGTCAATCCCTGGGCCGGCAACAAGATCGACAAGGTCGCCGGCATGGAAGCGCGCGGCTTCATCATCGGCGGCGCGGTGGCGCACCAGCTCTCGGCCGGCTTCGTGCCGATCCGCAAGAAAGGCAAGCTGCCGCACACCACCGTGCGGATCGCCTATTCATTGGAGTACGGCATCGACGAGATGGAGATGCATGTCGACGCCATCGCGCCCGGCGAGCGCGTCATCCTGGTCGACGACCTCATCGCCACCGGCGGCACCGCGGAAGGCGCGGTGAAGCTGCTGCGCCAGATCGGCGCCAACGTCGTCGCGGCCTGCTTCATCATCGACCTGCCCGAGCTCGGCGGCGCAGCCAAACTGCGCGCCATGGACGTGCCGGTGCGCACGCTGATGACGTTCGAGGGGCACTGAGACGTCAGATCGCCTCGGCCTTCAGCTCGGCCCGCCAGTGCAGCATGCGCTCCTTCAGGAGCGCGTTCCTGACGTAGGGGCTCTCCTCGTCTCCCAGACGCTCACATTCGCCAAACGTCAGTCCCGCCTCGCCATGGGCGTTCCAGGCGGCCTGAAGGCTGCGGCAGGTGTGGTTGCCCTGGCGCAGCGAGAACCAGATGCGGTTCTGGATCGTTTCGAGGTTCGGCGCCTGGCCGACCCAGGCCTCGCTCGAGGCCGCGCAGCGGACGACGAAGATGCCCGCGATGGTCTTGCGCTCCTTGTAGGCGGCGATGGCTGCTTTCCGGTCGATGCTCACGGGGAAGACCTTGTTGAAGGACGCGATGGGCGTCCTCAATAGACGCGGCGTGGCGCGCAGTCAATAATATCCGGGTAAAATTATCACTACGACCTCTGCAGGATCAGGCTGAGCTCGAGTTCGCGGAAGGCGAGGTAGTTGCGCCGTATCCACTGGTGCAGCTCGGTCGAGGAGTCCTTCTCCTGGCGCAGATAGCCGGTGAAGGAGAAGTTCAGCCGGTCGATATAGGTCTTGAGGAAGCCAGGCAGCGCGGGCAGGCGGAACACCCGTCCGGCTGCCATCGCCGCCGGCAGCTCGCCGCGCACGATGTACTCGTTGTCCACCGTGATCAGGTTCATCCGCGGTATCCGGTCCCGCAGCATCTCATGGGCCCGAGCCGAGGCGCGGTCGGTGTCCGCCATGAACAGGATCATCGGCGCGACGTGGCGGCGTGCCGCCTCCTTGAGCAGGCCGATCTCCTCGGTCATCTTGAAGAACTCGTCGAAGGCGTGGAAGCCGAGGTCGATCACCTTGGCAAGGCCATCATCGAGGATGACGCGGTCCATCAGCTGCATCTTGCCGAACGTGTCGATCACATCGGCCGTTTCGCTGACCTTCGGCAGGAAGTCGAGCAGCGACGGCTCCTTCAGATTGACATCGAAGGCCGCGACGTCGCCGTTCTTGAGCAGCAGAAACTCGGTCAGAAGCCGCGCCAGCAGTGTCTTGCCGACCTGCGGGCGGGGCGAACAGATGATGTAGAGGGGCGTCGCGGGCATCGACAGCTATATCTGCGCGGATTCACCGATCAATCCAGCGGCATCCGCCCGGCTTGCGCAACTATTTTTCGCTGTTGCGGCCGGGCTTCGCACCGACGATGTCGGTCAGGTGTATCCGGTCGAATTCACTCCAGACGTTCGCAAGCCAGTGCCGGACATAACCGCGCAGCACGAACGAATAGTTCGCGGCCTCGTCGTGAATGCCCTTGTTGGCGACGAATTTCAGGAACGGGACGGAGGACACCTCGACCTGCTCATAGGCCATTTCGTTGAGCTTGGGGATGGTCAGCTCGGTCGCGTCCTTGATGCGGTTGAAATAAGATTGGTAGGTCGCCTGGTCCCACTGGAAGAACTGGGTGTCGTTGATGAAGTTCTTCACCAGGAAATATTTCGCGCCGCCCATGAAGCCCGCGGTCTCGGCGATCTCGTCCAGCGAGGCGATCGAGGGGCCGAGGATGTGGAACACCGCGAAGGTGATCTGGCCGGCCTTGGCGGCGTCGAGGAAACCGATATCGCGCAGCGAGGCGAGCGCCGGCGAGAGCAGGCCGGCGCGGACGTCGATCACGGTGACCGACGGACTCGTCGCGTTGAGCGTGTCGAAGATCTTCATCTGATCGGCCGTCGTCGTCATGTCGACGATCTCGGTGATGTCGGGATGGAAGCGCTTCAGGGTTCCGCGCGGCGACTCCGTGTCGAACGCGCGCGTCGGCACGTTGTTGGCGGAAAAATAATCGAGCAGGGTGCGCGATACCGTGGTCTTGCCGACCCCGCCCTTGTCCGCGCCCACCACAACCACTGCCGGCTTTGCCATTGCTGTCCCCTAACGCGCCCTCCGATCGCAGCTGCAATCGGCCGGGCCCCAAATCGATGTCCCGAGTCTGCTGTTGGGCGCGAACATGGCAGAAACAAGGGAGAATTCAAATCTCTGGCAGCCGGCTGCGGCAAATTCCGGAGTTTTTCCCAACCGTCGCAAAACCTGCCGCGCGCGGCGGTAAATCACGCGCTCAATGGCGGCCCCAGGGGCCCATCGGATTGATAGGACTTACCGCCGCAGTTCCGGCCTGGCTGGGTGCGGGGACGGGCGGCGGACTGGCCGAGCCGCCAGCATCGCTCCACGGTCCCTTCGCCGGCGGGGCGTCGGGCTGGTTGGCTTGCGGCTCCGGCTCGTCGGGTTCGTCCCCGGGCGGCGGCAGCGGACCGGGATCGCGGCCCCCGGCGAACTTGACCAGCGCGTCAACGCGGGATTGCACCGACGGATGGGTCGCGAACAAATCGGCAAAGCCCTCGCGCGGATTGTCGACGCACAGCTCCATCACCGCCGACGTCGCGCCCGGCAGCTCGCCGCGGTTCTCGATCTTGCGCAGCGCCGAGATCATGGCGTCGGGATCTTTCGTCAGCTCGACCGAGCCGGCGTCGGCGAGATATTCGCGCGACCGCGACAGTGCGAGCTTGACCACCTGCGACATCAGCCAGGCCACCACGATCAGCACGACCGCGATGATGATCACGATCACCGCGCCGCCCCCGGAGTTCTTGCTGTCGCTGCTGGACGAGGACGATCGCGACGACGAGGAGGAGCCAGAGGACCACGAGCCGCCGGAACTCCAGCTGAAATTGGTGAACAGGCGGAAGAACAATTCGCCAAAGAAGCCGACCACGCCCGCGATGATGACGGCGACGACCATCAGCTGCACGTCGCCGTTCTTGATGTGGGTCAGCTCATGGCCCAGCACCGCCTCGATCTCCTTGTCATCAAGCGCTTCGAGGAGGCCGGTGGTGACGGTGATCGAATATTGCCGCGGGTTGAGGCCGGTCGCGAACGCATTCAGCGCCGGGCTCTCCATGATCTTCAGCTTCGGCATGGTGATGCCGCGCGAGATGCAGAGATTCTCGAGCAGATTGTAGAGCCGTGGCTTCTCCTGCCGGGTGACGTCATGGCCGCCGGTGACGGCATCGATCATCGACTGGTGGAAGAAATAGGCGATCACGATCCAGACCGCCGCTACGATCGTCGCGACCGGCGCGGCGACTTTCAGATCACTGAACGCGCGGCTCAGATAGTAGGCAACGGTCTCGTTGCTGTCGATGACGACTTCGGCGACCAGCGCGCCGGCATAGACCAGCACGTAGACCAGCGCGAACAGACCGGCGAGCAGCAGCATCGAACGGAACTTGTTCGAGGCGATATGCGTGTAGAGACCATACGCGGCCATGACGCGGGTGCCTTGCCGGCCTGTCGGCTCAAATCAGAATTTCACCTGAGGCGTGGCCTCGACCTCGGTGCGGCTGGCGCCGAGATCGAAGAAGTCCTTCTTGGTGAAACCGAACATGCCGGCGAACAGCGCGGCGGGCATCTGTTGGATGCCGGTATTGTATTCCTGGACCGCGCTGTTGAAGAAGCGGCGGCTCGCCGCGATCTTGTTCTCGAGGTCGGAGAGCTCGCTGGCGAGCTGCTGGAAGTTGGCGTTGGCCTTGAGGTCGGGATAAGCTTCCGACAGCGCGATCAGCCGGCCGAGCGCGCCGGAGAGCTGATTCTCGGCGGCGGAGACCTGCGCCGGGCCCTGCGCCGACATTGCCGAATTGCGCGCCTTGATGACGTCGTCGAGCGTGCCGCGCTCGTGCGAGGCATAACCCTTCACGGTCTCGACCAGGTTCGGGATCAGGTCGTGGCGCTGCTTGAGCTGCACGTCGATATCGGCAAAGGCCTGGCCCACGCGCTGGCCCAGCGCCACCAAGCGGTTGTAGGCGCTGAACGCCAGGAACACGAGGACGACGATGACGCCGAGTACGATCCAGCCGGTCGACATGGAGAACTCCTGAAGGGGGAAGAAGGCGGGCGCTAGGGTAGACCAAATTGGCGCGGAACGAGAGCCCCGGCGCAGAGGGGAAGTAAGGCTTGGTCGGACCGGCAGCCATCCGAGTTCAAGGCAAAAGCGGGTAACGAGGTTAACTTTCGGCCACGATGACCGTCAGTCGTCGCGCCCCCAGAGCGGCAGGTGCCGAGTCTTTGCGTCGCGCCGCGGTATACCCGTTGACACCGACAATTCCGTTGCAAGTCTTGAAGCTTCGCTCGGGGGACCGACCGGTATGACCTCTCTTCCTCCTCTGAAGTCTAGATACACCCCCAAAAGTTCGGGACCGTCCATGTCGTACGAACCGTGCGGGACGGTACCCACCGCACTGCATTCGTCGAAGGTACAATAATTGACAATCGTTTTCCGTCGTGGCCATGGGACCAGGGAGTCCCTCAGTATCGTCAGCCGTCGTGCTTCAGGGGCAATCTCAACAGTCCATCCCGAAGCGAACGTCAGTGATTGCTTGGGAAGCCGGTGCTGCGGAACTGATGATGGCATCGTACCGATGGTCCAACCATGTACGCGTTATCAACTTCCAATAGCATAATGCAGCGAGGTCTCATAGCCGCGCGTAGCTCAGTCGTCGAAGCGGTGTCGTGTCATCTGATAGAATCGCCCCAACGCCAGCGCCTTGCGTCCGCATAGGCAGCCTTGTCGCGCCGCGGCACCTTCGTGACGGCGATGCCATTCTCGGTACAGAGCTTGGCCGTGATCTCCGCCTTGCCGACATCAGGCGGTGCCAGCACGCGCTCAGTGCGAGTTGTCGGTGGCGTACGGGTGAGGGCGACGTAGATGAAGCGCTCGTCCTCGAACGGCACGTCGGCGCCCTTGATCTGGCGGTGGGCCTGCGAGCGCGGCAGGCGCTGGCTGAAATGGCACCAGTCGGGCGCGGCGAGCGGGCAGGGCTTTTCGTGCGGGCAGGGCGCTGCGACGCAGGCCCCGGCTGCGATCAGCTGCTGACGCAGCGCGAGGATGCGGGTGTACCCGGCGGGTGTGCCGGGCTCGATCACGACAAGCGCGTGGCGTGCCTTGGCCCACATCGACTCCGCGAGCTTGCGCTGATCGCTCTCGCCGAGCTCGCCGATGATGTAGCTGGCGACGACGAGATCGGCTTGCGAGACCTCGGCGAGGTTGCCGCCGGCATCGCCCGGCAGATAGCGGCACTCTGCCAGGCGCGTGCTGTCGCGTGCGAGTTCGAGCGCCAGCCGGCTGAGCGCGGCGTTGGCGTCCAGCAAGGTGAAATCCTGCAGCGACGGAAACGCCTCCGCGGCGGCCCAGCTCGCGGTCCCTGGGCCCGCGCCGATATCGAGCAGCGTTTCCGGGGCGAAGTCCGGCGCGATCTCGGTCAGCGCGTTCAGGCTCGCGGCGACCGCCGCGTAGGTCGCCGGCATCCGCGCCAGCGCGTAGGCCAGCGCATCGGCGTCCGACTTGATCGTGCCGGAGCCGCCGCCTGAGCGATAGGTGGTCGAGATCTTCTGCGACCGCTGCGCCGCGTCGGTGCGCGAAAAGCCCTGCAGCTTGCCGTCGAGGGCGGCCTTGAGTTCAGCGGGGAGGGTGGGCGAGATCATGTCCGCCCACCGTCATTCCTGGGCCAGCCGTTTCACGCCACGTTCTGGTCGAGAATGTCCACCGCCTCTGACAGGCTCACCGACACGAGCTGCGAGACGCCGCGCTCGGCCATGGTGACGCCGAACAGCCGGTTCATCCGCGCCATCGTGATCGGGTTGTGCGTGATGATGATGAAGCGCGTGTCGGTCGAGCTGGTCATCTCGTGCAGGAGGTTGCAGTACCGTTCGACGTTGTGGTCGTCGAGCGGCGCGTCGACTTCGTCCAGCACGCAGATCGGCGAAGGGTTGGTGAGGAACACCGCGAAGATCAGCGCCATCGCGGTCAGCGCCTGCTCACCGCCCGAGAGCAGCGACAGCGTCTGCGGCTTCTTGCCGGGCGGCTTGGCGATGATCTCCAGACCGGCTTCCAGCGGGTCGTCGCTCTCGATCAAATGCAGTGCCGCTTCGCCGCCGCCGAACAGCTCGACGAACAGCCGCTTGAAGTGGTTGTTGACGACCTCGAACGAGGTCAGCAGGCGCTCGCGCGCCTCCTTGTTGAGGCTCTGGATGCCCTGGCGCAGCCGCTTGATGGCTTCAACCAGATCGTCACGTTCGGTAACCAGACTGGTGTGCTGGGTCTCGACCTCGCGCAGCTCTTCCTCGGCGCGCAGGTTGACTGCGCCGAGGCGCTCGCGGTCGCGGCGCATCTTTTCGAGGTCTTCCTCGATGTCGTGCAGCGGCGGCAGCTCCGCGCCGGGCTCGATCTCGGCAAGGCCGGCGACGGCCTGCGGCTCGACCTCCAGCATGTCGCGGATCTCGCGCTCGATATCCTCGAGCCGACGCCGCGCGCTTTCCATGCGCTCCTCGGCGCGGGCCGTGGCTTCGCGGGAGGCGGAGAGCGCTTCCAGCGTCAGCTTGGCGACGCGATCGGTCTCCGCCATTGCGGCTTCCGCGGTGGCGAGCGCGTCGGCGGCCATGCGGCGGTCGTTCTCGGCGTATTCGATCTCGGTGATCAGCGCGCTACGCTTCTCGGCAAATACCTGCGGCGCATTTTCGAGATCGCTGCGCTCGATCGAGACCTCGGTGATGCGGGTCTGGATGGTGTCGATGTGGGAGGCCGCGCTCTCCTTGCGGTTCTGCCACTCGGTGCGCTCGGCGAGGATCGCCTGCACGCGGCGGTCGGCAAGCTCGGCCTCCCGCGCCAGCGCCTGCGCCTCGGCGCGGACCTGGGCGGCCATGCGGCGGTGGCCCTCGATGTCGCTGCGGACGGCGGCGAGACGGGTCTCGGTGTCCTCGCTCGACGGCAGCTCGGTGATGCCGGCCTCAGCGTATTCGTAGGCGGCCTCCGCTTCGGCGCGGTCGGCGGCGAGACGGCTGTGCGCTTCCGACAGCGTCGCCTTGCGCGCGGCGCGACGGCTGATCTCGCGCTCGGCGGTGGCATGGCGCTCGCGCGCGACGTTCAGTTCGCGCTGCGCGGCGCGCCAGGCTTCACGCGAGGCGGCTTCGGTGCTGGCGGCCATCTGCAGCTCGGCTTCGGCATTCTCCAGCGCCTGACGCTTGATCTGCGCGTCGATGCGGGCCTGCTCCAGCTCGTTCTCGATGTCGACGAGGCGGGCGCGCTCGGCAAGCCGTCGTGCCGCGCCGGTCGGGGCGTGGGCGGCGGCGACAAAGCCGTCCCAGCGCCAGACGTCGCCCTCGGGCGAGACCAGCCGCTGGCCGGTCTTGAGCTGCGAGACCAGCTCGGCACCGCGCTCGCGGGGCACCACGCCGATCTGCGCCAGACGGCGGGCCAGCTCGGTCGGCGCCTGCACATGGTTGGCGAGCGGCACGACGCCTTCGGGAAGCTCCGGATCGCCCTCGGTGACGCCGGCATTGGTCCAGCGCATCGGCGCCGACGGATCGACCGGCGCGTCGAGATCGTCGCCGAGCGCGGCACCGATCGCCTTCTCAAAACCCTTGTCGACAGTGATGCCGTCGATGATCGGCGGCCACAGGTTCTTGGTCTCGCCGTTGACGATCTTGGAGATCGTGCGCGCCTCGGTGTCGAGCCGCTGCACGCGCTTGTCGGCTTCGACAAGCGGCGAGCGCGAGGATTCCAGGGTCTGGCGGGCGGCGAGATGCGCCGCTTCGCTCGCCTGCGCGGCGGCTTCCGAAGCAGCCAGCGTCTGCTCGGCGGTCTCGACAGTCGCGGTCAGCTCGTCGAGATCGCCGAAGCCGCCGGTTTCATCCGCGAGCTTCTGCTCTTCGGCCGCGACGTTCGAAATTTCCTGGTCGAGCCGGGCGAGCTTGTCGCGGTGGGTACGGACATTGGCCTCGAGCTGGTTGCGCTTGGCGGTGAGGTCGGCGAGTGCGGTGGTCAGCTCGGCGAACTGCTGCTCGGTCTCGGTCAGCGTCGCCTCGGCTTCCGCGACGCGCTCGTCGACGCCGGAGCGCTTCTCGACGCGCGACTTGATCTCTTCCTTCAACTCGGCGTCTTCGGCGTCGAGCCGCTGCAGCGCGACGTCGGCGTCCATGGTCTGCTGCTGGGCGCGCGAGATGTCGCCTTCGAACTGCGCCAGGCGGCGCTCGAGCTCGGCCACGCGTTCCTTGGCGCGCTCTTCCTCGCGATCGAGCAGCTCGCGCGCATTAGTCAGGCGCTGCAGCCCGGCCGCGGCGCGCGCCTCGGCATCGCGCAGCGCCGGCATCTCGGTGGCTCGGATGGCCTGGATGCGGGCCGCCTCGGCCTGGTGCTGGGTGCGCTCGGCCATCTCGCGCACGGCGAGATCATGGGTCTGGCCGGACTCGTTGACGTCGGCATGAGCGCCGATCCAGCGCAGATGGAACAGCGTGGCTTCGGCCTTGCGGACCTTGGCCGCGACCTCGCGATAGCGCACGGCCTGGCGGGCCTGTTTCTTCAGGCCTTCCATTTGCCCTGCGAGCTGGCCGATCACGTCCTCGACGCGGGTGAGGTTGGTTTCGGCGGCCTTGAGCCGCAGCTCGGCCTCATGGCGGCGGGCGTGCAGGCCGGCGACGCCGGCGGCGTCTTCCAGCACGCGGCGGCGCTGCTCGGGCTTGGCCTGGATGATTTCGCCGATCTTGCCCTGGTGGACGAGGGCCGGCGAGCGTGCGCCGGTGGCGGCGTCGGCGAAGAGAATCTGCACGTCGCGGGCGCGGACGTCGCGGCCGTTGATGCGATAGACCGATCCGGCCTCGCGCTCGATGCGCCGGGAGATTTCCAGAAGCTGGCTGTCGTTCATCGCCGCCGGCGCGGTGCGATCGGAATTGTCGATCGTCATCGTCACTTCGGCGTGGTTGCGCGCGGGACGGTTGCCGGAGCCTGCGAAGATCACCG
>Ga0102590_1002007_pt1 | contig 26374 bp, 33 predicted proteins | sample AraplaMF_Col_mMF_FD_76859 | JGI IMG/M metagenome (GOLD analysis project Ga0102590, IMG submission 76859) | Arabidopsis root microbial communities from the University of North Carolina, USA - plate scrape MF_Col_mMF | ecosystem: Host-associated > Plants > Roots > Endosphere | place: USA... | reverse complement strand
AGGGCGGGGTCTATGTCGTAGTCCTCGGTGGAGACGACGCGGTCCTGGTCACTGATGAAGACGGACGCGTACCCGCCCGTGCCGTTTCCGGGCAGCACCGCCACCTTCTCGCCCACGGTGAAACGCGTGACCCCCTCACCGACGGCGCGCACGGTGCCGGCGACCTCCAGTCCGGGCACGTACGGCGGCTGCGCCAGCCCTTCCTGGTCCTTGTACAGGCCCTGCCGCAGGTAGACATCGATGAGCCCCACCGCGGCATGGGTGACGTCGATCGCGACCTGTCCGGGACCGGGCAGCGGATCGGGCAGGTCGACGAGGGTGAGCACGGATGGATCGCCGAAGCGGGTGACCTCGACAGCCTTCATGAGGATCTCCTCTCGATAACGCACTGCGTGATGCGTTAAGTGGAGCCTAGCACTCTGCCGCCCGTTAAGGCAGCACAGGGTGCGTTATGATGCTTGGCATGCGTCAACGAGCCCGCTCCCTGCAGGACAAGGCGCACCGCGCCGAAGAGCTTCTGAAGGCGGCCGAGGCGATCGCGCTTGAGCTCGGCGGCGTGCGTCACGTCACCTTGGCCGCGGTCACCGAGCGAGCCGGGCTGCACCGCACCGGGGTTCGGCGGTACTACTCCAGTAAGGAGGAACTGCTGCTCGAACTTGCCGAACGCGGCTGGGGTCAGTGGCGCGACGCGGTCCTGGCCGAAGTCGGCGACCGCGTCGGCCTTGACCCCGTGCAGACCGCAGCAGTGGTCAGTACCACCCTCGCGTCCCTGCCGGTCTTCTGCGACCTGCTGACTCATGCCTCGTTGCACCTTGAGGGCGACGTCGACATCGAACGTGCCCGCCGGTACAAGGCCCATGCCTTTGCCGCCCATGACGAGATCGTGAGAACGCTCGATCACGCCACGGACATGACGAGCAGTCAACTCGAGAGCCTGCTGGCGGTGGCGGTGCTGGTGGCCGCTGGACTGTGGCAGGCGTCCCATCCCACTCCCACCCTCGCCTCGCTCTACGAGCAGGAGCCGCGCTGGGGCCATGCCGCACTCGACTTCCTGCCCAAGCTCGACAGCCTCCTCAAAGCCTCGGCCATCGGGCTCACCGCAGCGACACCACCGTGCACTGGCGCCTCCTCGCGGAACTGAGGAGCCGCCACCCGTAGGAGCCGTCGGCACTACACCCGGAGTGAAGGCAAACGCGGTCGCTTCCGGGGCAAGTGGCCGGTCACTGCACGAGCAGGTCGATCACGCCCGTCAGGCCCTCCTCGCCGTTGTCCTCGGTCAGGCGGCGGCGCATCAACTCGAAGTAGGGGCTGAGCAGTTCCGGGCTGACGCCCTGCTGCTCGGCGGTGCTCAGGAAGGTCGGCGTGCCGGCCACCTGCATGGCGAGATTGGATACGACACCAGTGGTGAAGTCGCTGCTCCGCAGATGGTCGGCGGTCTGGTGAACCGCCGGCGCCATCGCCACGAGCCAGTCGGCAAGCAGTGGGGCGAGCGACGCGGGGTCGATGTCCTCGTTGCGGATCAGGGCGAAGGCGTGCGCGGTCCCGGCGAACATCCCGTACATGGCGCTGAGCAGGGCCACGTCGTGCAGGGCTGCGAAGCCCGCGTCCTCGCCGACGTAGGTAGTGGCGGCCGGGATGCCCAGGGTCTCTTTGTGCCGCTCGAACAGCTCCCGCGAGCCGCTGTAGAAGACGTAGCCGCCGGCTTCCGGGACGCCGATCAGCGGAGGGACAGCCATGATGCCGCCGTCCAGGTAGCGGGCGCCGCGTTCGCGCGCCCACTCGGCGCGGGCGCGGGCCTGGGCAGGGGTGCTGGTGGTCAGGTTGACCAGGTCCTTGTCGGCCAGGTCGGTGCCGGCCAGCGCCTCGTCGACCGAGGCGTCGTCCAACAGGCAAACAACGATCAGGGTGTTCGCTGCGACCGCCTCGGCGGCGCTGTCCGCGGCGCTCGCTCCGTCGGCGGCGAGCGCCGCGACGCGGGCCGGGGTGCGGTTCCAGACGGTGAGCGGATGGCCGGTGGCCAGCCAGGTACGGGCCAGTGCGGTGCCCATCGCACCGAGGCCCAGCAGCGTGACGGAGGTCTTCTCTACGGTGTTCTGTTCCATGCCGATTAGGCTGGTCACAAGCCCGGAGGCGATCAAGTACCTACTTTGGAGTGGGTGGTTACCCCGGGGTGAGCGAGCACGTCGGAGGGGTGGGCATGACGACGCTGAACCGGCCGGGCACACCAGAGGGACACGCCTGCGGGATCGACACTGCGATGGAGGTGATCGGCGGCAAGTGGAAAGTGCTGATCCTCTGGGCGCTCCACGAGCACCCGCACCGCCGCTTCGGCGAGTTGCGTCGACTGCTTCCGGGCATCACCGAGAAGGTGCTTGCCTCTCACCTACGTGAGATGGAAGCGGACGGCATCGTGCACCGCGTCTCCTACGACGAGGTACCGCCCCGCGTCGAGTACTCGCTGACCGAGGACGGCATGCGCCTCAACGTCGCACTCCAGCCGCTGGCCGCTTGGGGACGCGAGCGGCCGATCGGTGGAGCAGCCGGCGAGGAGCCCCTTGGCCAGGGTCCGTCGGCGTGACTCGGCGTCGACTTCGCCGAGCAGTTCACGAGTACGCCGGCGGTCGCTGATGATGCACCCCTCGGCAAGGCGCGGACCTGGCCGATCGCCGTGCTGTCGGGGGACGTCGTTGCGTGACTCAGCCTGTTACGTGGCAGGCCGCGGGACGGGAGGCAGTGGTGAGCGGTGGTCGCGGAAGAACTCGGTGATGTCGTGCGCCAGCAGGCCGGGTTCCTCGTGGGCGGCGAAGTGTCCGCCGTGGGGCATGTGCGTGTAGCGCGTGAGGTTGTAGGTGCGCTCGGCCCAGCTTCGTGGTGGTTGACTCAGGTCGGCGGGGAACAGGGCGAGAGCGGTGGGGACGTCCACCCGGTTCACCCGTCGCGTCAGGTGGTGCGCGTACTCGTAGTAGGGCCGGAACGAGGTGGAGATCGTGCCCGTGAACCAGTAGAGGGATGTCTGGGTGAGCAGGAAGTCGTCGCTGAAGCGCGTGGACAGGTCGCCTCCGCAGTCGCTCCATGCGCGGTACTTCTCCATGATCCAGGCCAGCAGGCCGGCGGGTGAGTCGGTCAGCGCGGGTGCGAGGGTGAGCGGGCGGGTGTTCTGCTGGTGCATGTAGCCGCCTTCCTGTGCCTGCCAAGCGGCGACGGAGGCGAGGTAGGCGTCCTCCTCGGGGGTGAGTCCGGCGGGGTCGTGGGCGGCCGGGGCCGCGGCGGCGAGGAGGTGGATGCCCACCACTGCCTCGGGGTGGGCTTCGGCGAGCCGTGAGGTGACCCCGGCGCCCAGGTCTCCGCCGTGTGCCGCATAGTGCCGAAAGCCGAGGTGGTCGTGCATCAGCCGGTGCCAGAGCTCGTGGGTCTGTTCGGCTCCGGAGAGGGTGGGCCGCTGGGGTGAGAAGGCGAAGCCGGGCAGCGAGGGGACGATCACGGTGAAGGCGTCCTCCGCCCGCCCGCCGTACCGGGAAGGCGTGGCCAGTCGTTCGGCGAGGCTGGTGAGTTCCAGGAAGGTGCTGGGCCAGCCATGGGTGAGCACGATGGGCAGGGCGTCCGGGTGTTCGCCGTCGTAGCGGAGATAGTGCACGGGGGTGCCGTCGAGGTCGGCGAAGTGCGACGGCACTGCGTTGATGGCGGCCTCGTGGGTCCGCCAGTCGTAGCCGGAGGCCCAGTAGGTGACGAGGCGACCGAGCTCGGTGGAGTCGGTGCCGGCCTCCCAGCCATCGACCGGCCAGGGCGCGGGCCACCTGGTGGCGCGCAGCCGGGTACGCAGGTCATCCAGTTCGGCGTCACTGACCTTGATCACGGGTGAACCGGTCGGCATGGCGTTCTCCTCTGTGTGCTGAGTGTGCGGGCGCGGCGGATGCGGTGTCGGCCGCTTGTTCGTGTGCGGTCGGCGGGGTGGCACGGACGGCGCCCGCCAGGGCGACGGAGGCGGCCATGAGAGCCGCGACCACCAGCAACGCCGGTGCGAGGGCGGTCCGTTCGGCGAGGAATCCAATCAGCGGCGGGCCGCCGACGAAGCCGCAGTACCCGATCGAGGTGATCACTCCGACGCGCGCGGCGGCGCGGACGGGATCGTCCGAACCGGCGCTCAGGCCGACGGGGAATCCGAGCGCCGAACCCGCTCCCCAGAACAGCGCTCCGGCGAAGCCGGTCCAAAGGCCGGGGCCGAACGCGAACAGGACGACACCGAGGGATGCCGAACAGGCCGCCGCGCGCAGCGTGGCGGGCCGCCCGAGGCGGTCGACAACCATCGGCCCGAGCCAGCGGCCCAGCGTGACCGCCGTGAGGAACGCGGCATAGGCGAGGGTGCCGACGGCGGCCGTGGTGTGGTGACGGTCGATGACGGCGAGGCTGATCCAGTTGCTCCCCGCGCCTTCCGCCAGCGCGAAGGCCAGTGCGACCAGACCGATGAGCACCATGCGGGGCTCCCGCCACGCGCCCGGGACCGTCCCCGGCACGTTCACCCTCGGTGACCGTGCCGTGGGGCCGGGCTCGGAGAGGAAGGAGCGAGCGGCCCAGGGCGTAAGTAGCGTGACGATGATGGCCACCGCGCCGATGTGGAGGCCGACCGGTACGCGCAGGGCACTCATGAGCGCGCCGAGACAGGCACCGGTGACCGTGCCGAGACTGAACCCGGCGAAGAAACGGGACATGAGGACCCGGCCGAGCCGCCGTTCGACGGCTGCGGCGTGCACGGTCACCGCGACGTCCCAGAAGCCCGTGGCCGTGCCCAGCAGGAAGAGCCCGGTGAAGAGCAGCGGCGGCCACAAGGCGAAGCCGAGCGCCACCGCGCCGAGACCGACGCCGACGAGCACGGCCACCGCACTGACAGTCCGCCGCGGCCCGCGACGTGTGACGACGGTTCCGGCCAGAGGCAGCACCATCACACCGCCGACCGCGATCAGCAGCAGAAGAAGGCCCACCGATGCGGCGTCCAGGTCCATTCGCTCGCGGATCTGCGGCAAACGGGACACCCAGGTCGCGCCGGCCAGACCCAGGGCGGCGAAGACCAGATACGTCGACCGTACGGCCATCGCGGTCTCATGTGAACACGGGCCGTCGGCCCGGGCGTTCACGTCTCCGACCCGATGGCCGGGCCGAGGGTCTGCGCGATGGCCGCCCGCGTCTCCTCACGCGGTTCCCGGTCGGCCGACAGCAGCGCATGCATGATCATCCCCTCCAGCAGGGCGTCCAGGCGGGCGGCGGTCTCCGGTCCGGTGAAGCGGGCCAGGACAGCGCGACTGGCCCTGGTCCACTCCTGTGTCAGTGCGCGCAGCGCCGGGTCGCGCAGTGCGGCCAGGTGCAGTTCGAAGCCGAGGACCGCGCTGCGGTGCCGGGACGGTCCTCCCTCGACCATGTCCGCCAAGACATCGACCAGGTCCTCGCGCGTCGCGACCTCGGTGAAGAGGGCTTCGTACTCGGCGCTTCGTTGTTCGACGTACCAGGCGAAGGCCTGGGCCCGCAGATCGGCCAGGCTCGCGAAGTGGTAGGTGACCGAGCCCAGCGGCGCGTCCGCGCGGGAGGCCACCTTCCGGTGCGTCAGGCCGGCCACCCCGTCCGCGACGAGTACGTCCAGCGCGGCGTCCAGGATCCGCTCCCTGCGCTGCGGATCGTGCCGCCGCGCCCGACGCTCCTCGTGGCCTGCCGCCTTTCGCCCGTTGGGGGTTCCCCTGTCATCCATAGGAACAAACGTAGACTACTTAAGAACGGAGGTTCTTATCGCTGTCCCGGCCTTTGGGAAATCCGCCCGTCGCCGTAGCGCCGCTGCTCGAACAAGCGACGCCGCGTAAGCGCGCCAAAGGGAACGGCTGCATCACAGACGGCAGGAGGAAATGAGGCCGCGGGCGTGGCGGCACTGGTGGCCCCGTCACGTCGTCGAGGGCGACCGGCCCTCCCGAGAAGCAGTCCATCACTCGCCCCATGCGTTGGGGATCCTGCTATCGCCGTGCTTCTGGACGGCGACACCCTGATTGCCACCTCCAAGACCGAACGCCTCTCGGCTTCCGGGGTCACCGGCCGACCTCCCGTGGTAGGCGGTGTCGAGGGTGAGCATGTGCCACACGATCAGAAGCGAGTGCTGACGGCGATGAGGGATTGAAGCGCAGTGGTGTTCACCGTGAGTGGGACGCTCCTGCAGGCACCGCGGATGGCAACGACCGGCTTGTGCCTGGCTGCGGCCAGCGCGCGGATACTTCCTCCGTGGGCGGGATGAGCATCGGACCGATCGCAGCCCGGCCTCCCGTCCGGACTGGGATCGAGCCGCGAGAAACCGGTCCGCAGCGCGGCCATACCGGCGCAGGCCACGAGAGGCGCGTCGGCGAAGCTTTGTGGAGTGACCGACTCCTTGCCGGCCAGGCGGTGGAAGGCCGCCTCAATCACTGCCCGTGGCTCGTCGCAGCAGACGGTCACATACAGGCCGTCGCCCGGGATGGGAAGCGGTGTGCAGCCGACGAGCGCGCCAACCTGGCGGTTGGGCAGGGCACGGGCCTCGTTGTCGCCCGCGGTGGTCAGCCGCCGGCCGGGGATTTCGGGCGTATTCGCTTGAATGCAGCAACGAGTTCGCAGTTCTGTGCACCACTACTCAGGCCATGTCGGTGTCCCGTTCGATGGCCGGAGGCGGTTCTTGAGCCGGTAGCTGTTGTCGTTGATCGGGACGACCTCGCAGTGGTGCAGAAGGCGGTCGAGGATCGCGGTGGTCAGAACCTCGTAGCCGAAGTCTTGGCCCCACTCACGCCGGGCTGCTGTGAAGTAGCCCTCGTTGAAGGCCCCTCCCGTCTTGAAGACGAGATGCGGGGCCGACGATACGCAACCGGCGTTGCCCGCAGGCCGTGATGCCCGTGCTGCCTGGAAGGCGAGGCTGACGCCCTGCGGAGGGCGATCAGGATCTGGGCAAGCTTGGCGACGTCGACCAGAGGTTCGCGCCCTCAAACCCGACGCCATGGACGGGACCGATGGCCTCCGCAACGACGAATCAATGGCTCGGCCGGCGACGTCAGTCACTTGCCAAGTTCCCCACGGTTGAGCGCAATACGCCAGGCCTCCTACAGCCCAACTCCAGGAGGCCTGGCGTTCGCAGTGCCTGCTCAGGCGGGGGTGATGTTCTCCGCCTGCGGGCCCTTCTGGCCCTGTGTGATGTCGAAGGTGACAGCCTGGCCTTCCTGGAGCTCGCGGAAGCCGGACGCGTTGATGTTGGAGTAGTGCGCGAAGACATCGGGGCCGCCCCCGTCCTGCGCGATGAAGCCGAAGCCCTTTTCCGCGTTGAACCACTTGACGGTTCCACTGGCCATGTTGGTGCCTCTCAGTCGATATCGGACCCGTACTGCACGGGCCCGGGAGGTGATCGCCCTGGTCCTCAGGCACTGCACAGCAAAACGTCCATACGGAAGCGCGCGGGTAGTACTGCGAACCACGATCGCAGCCAAAGCTACCTGCTGGAACCATCCCTCGCCAGAGAGTGACGATCATGAGAGCACCCAGTGTTGCTGAGCCACGTTTGTCGGTGACGGGCCCCAGGCCTGGCCACTCGCGCAGGCTCAACCCCCGGGGCGCGGGAGGGTGGTGTCGTCGTCAAGGGACCGGGGGACGACTATTGTCCTGAGCTGCTTGAAGGTTCGGCCTCTGGCCATCTCCGCATGGCCAGCGACCGCGACCGCGAAGACAGAGTGCTGCTGGCCCAGACAGTCACGTACAACGAGCAATGGCGGTGGCAAGCCCCAGAGGTCTGCCTTCGGCACGCTGATGTCCTCCTTCCGTACAGGGCCTCCGTTCACCGTTGGCGGAAGGCTGACGAACTCTGGCCCCCGGTTGGCCCGTTGCTGCCCTCGTTCTCCGCACGTCCGCAGGGAGGAGGGACCGCTCCGGTCGACGAGTTGGCCCTGCACGGCCGTGGGTCTACGTGCTGATTCAGTGGTTGTGCATGGCGGCATCTACCCGAGACTTTCGGCGTCTCGCCGGCCACCGCACATCGCCGGTTCTCGGCGTGGACCAAGACGGGACTGTGGCGGCGACTGCACTTGGCCGTGCTGGACGAGCTCGGCACCAGCTTAGGGACGAAGTGCGGCTCATGAGGTGGCGCAGGGCTGGTGGCGGGGAAACCGCGCTCTAACCGTCGCGCCGCCGCTGTCCTCCATAGAAGACGGACGCCCCGACGCCCAGAGTCAGCCCGATGGTCGTCACAACGGTGATCTCACTGGTGTGCCGATCCTCGGATCCGTACGGCAGCCATGGATCGAGCAACCCCAGCGGGTCCTCGCGTACCACGATCTGGTCGCCCTTCTTGGCCTGGCCGAAGCAGTTCTGCATTTGGGAGACCTCGAAGGTGCGCTGCTCACCGCCCAGTTCGCGGATCGAGCACATCATGTCGGCGCCATGCTTGCGGTGCAGGTCGACGACGTCCACGACGACCACATCCGCCGGCTCTCCGACAGTCCGCATGTACCCTTCGTACACCGCCGGCCCCGCGAATAGCGTCAGCGCGAACCCGGCCACAGCCGCCAGTGTGGCCGCCCCGGCCCGATGCCACACTCCGCCGACCAGACACGTCGCGACCGCGACGACGGCCAGCACGACCACCACCCCGAGCAACGTCACCCACTGCGCCACCCCTGCACCGAACAGCAGCAGCACCGGAACGGCCACGGCCCACTTCAACGAGTTGACCGCCTTGCGAGCCGGACTCAGCACGCGCTTCCCGCTCACCACCCCGCCAGGCACGACCCCCGCCGCAGCCCCGAATTCGTCCATGCCCCCGGTGCCCCCAAACATCATCAGTCCCCGCCGACGAGAGTACGGGCACGCGGGCCTGATGCAAGGGGGCCGTTGCTCATGCAGCCGCCGGAGCAGGAGATGGCAACCATGTCCGACGACGCGCGGTCCGTCTGGCAGCTGCCGCGCAGGGGCATCGTGCCCTGCCTGGTACCTCCGCTTGGCGCCCCTTCTAACGATCGGCTGATGTGCGTGCCGGTTCGGCCGTGTACTCGTCCCTGTGTTGGCTACTGCGGTGGTCGCCTGTGTGAGGGAGTTGGCCACGTTGTCCGTGGCCGGGAAGCGGCGGACGCCCAGCATGCCTGCAGTTCCGGCGCAGGCCACGCCCTCCGCGGCCGCGGCCCCACAGCGGCGCCTGCGGGCCCCAGGCGCTCGCCGCGAGCGGGGTGAGAACGTAGCCGAGGGGCATGGCGCCCAGGGACAGGAGCCAGTCGTACGAAGTGACGCGGGCCGGCACACCGGGCGGGATGGCGGCCTGGACGGAGGTCTGCCAAACGGGGTTGAGGAAGCCGAGGCCAGCGAGGGCGAGGCCGTAGGCGTCGATAACGGCGACGGCTGGAGCGCGGCCGCGAAGAGGGCGAGCGGCAGAGCGTACGTCGCGAGGCCCAGGTTGGCCACGAAGATCGGCCGGCGGGGGTGGGCACGTACGGCGAGGAGGGAGCCGAGCAGTAGTCCGACCGCGCCGGCTTGGAAGATCTCCACCCAGGTCTGCTCACCGCCCAACTGCGCGCCACGTCAAGCAGGAAACGTGATTGCTGCTCGGCGGAGGGGCCCGATGCGTCGACCCGCTGGGCCGCTTCTAGGGGGTAGGGAACACGCAGCGGCGACAGGCGAGGAGCGCTTCGCCGAAGTCGTCGATGTGACTCGGCTTCGACTTCATCGAGCACGTTCACGAGCACGCCAACAGTCGCTGACGAACTCTTCGCCGCGGCGGTCGCGGTCGACAATCTATAGGCCAACGGCCTACCCGTACGGGTCACCGCCAAGGAAGCCGCCGACCTCGCCGCCCAGGTATCGGCTGGCGATGTGGACGCGCGTCCCTTGGCCGCTGCACTCAAGGAATGGACCGAGCGCAGCTGACCACAGGCGCCGTCCGAAGCAGACTCGCTGATCACCATGGCGGCCGCCCTATGGGGCGCCGACAAGGGCTGCGCGCGAATACGAGTCAACGGAGACGGCGCTCAATACCCTGGGTGCTCAACGAGTGACAAGTACCGGCGATAAAGCAGGGGATCATGAGCAGCGAACGCACCTACGGGCCACGAGAACTTCCCGAGGACCGACCCGGCAGCGACCAAGCCGCATCACCTGCCGCCGAGTTGTCAGACGTCTTACTCGTCGTAGCGACGATGACAGCAACGCCGTTCCTGCAGGCGATCTCCACCTACTTCGGGAACGCTCTGGCCAAGGGGATGGGCTCGGGGACGCGCGAAATCATGCACCGGTTCATTCGTCGACAGGCGCGAGCGAGTCTCGACGATCCTGCCGACGTGGTGGATCTCATCCATCTGCGTACCGAGGACGGGTGGCTGGTCGAGATGAAGGTAGCCGTCGAACCCGAGGCGCTTGCTCAGCTTCCAGAGCTGTGCGCCGCGGATGCACCGCTCAGCGAGTCCGATCGGCGCCCCGGCACGACCGCGACGATCCGCTGGGACCACGACGGCTACTGGATCGCCGCGACGGTACGTGAAGACGGGTACCGCGTCGCCTTCACGTGGGATCCGGAGGTAAAGCAATGGCGCGAGCGTACCTACCGCCGCCCAATTCCCGTCACGTAGGCGCGAGATGAGGGCACGGACTCGCCAGCCGAAGCCTTGGGCTCACCTGGACTGCCCGTGCAGAAGGAGACGTGCAAACGCCCACTGAGTTCCAGAACCTGGCAGACGGGCCTTCCCATCATTACGGGCCGCAATTCTACGACCGTGCAGGTTGGTTGGCGATCGGCAGAGTGACATCGGCAGGGAAGAAGTCCAGGCGGCAGTAGATACGAGCGGCACTCCCCTCCGCGTAGACGAGAAGGACTACGGCAAGCGGGGCGCAGTCCGACTCGAGAGCAGCAATGGGTGTCTTGTACCCGGCTCGGACAGTGGAACGGACGCTCTCGACTGTGCCGTCCACGGTCGCTTCCTCAGCCGCTGCTGACAGTTCCGCACGGCCTGCGGCGCCCACCGCAGCGCCCTCCGTAGCGAAGGCCAGTCGAGGCAGAGCAGGGGCTGCAGGCAGAGCTGGGTCGTCGGCCGTCAGTACTCGGATGGTGACGTCGTCCGGCAGCGGCTGCAGAGGGATGGAGAGGTGCGGGTCGAGGACCATGAGCGGGCGTTCTGCCACCCGCAGGCCCACGGCCTCAATACGGGCGCGTAGAGCCGGGGCTGCCTCGGCGAGCCACTCGAAAGCTTCCGGCACGCCGAGTTCGCACTGCCGAGCACGCACCCGTGCGATGTCAGCTGCGGCAACGCTCCCGGCGCTCTTCGCGGTGGGCTGCCGGACCCTAGCTGCCCGCCGCCCGTCAGATGGTGGAGCCGGCGGCTCGCAGCTCCCGCACCAGAGCGCGCACGACGGTGGAGCCGGCGAGCTCCGGGGTGGTCACATAGCCGACACGGCGCGTCGGGCGCTCCGGACCGAGATCGGTGATCTCGATCGAGTCCGTTGCTCCGACCAGGGAGAGCGCGGGCATAATCGCCATTCCGTGCCCCCCGCTCACGAGCGAGAGCACTGCTCCGTCGTCCTCGGCCTCGATCATGGCCCTCGGGATCCAGTCCTGCGCGCCCCACCATCCGCGGGTGTACGAGCCGCAGTTCTCGGCCCAGTCGACCAGCGGCAGCGAGCGCGGAGCCGGGTGTCCGGCCGGATGCACCAGGGAGTAGCTCTCTTCGAAGAGTCCGCTCGCGACCAGTCCCGCCGGCAGCTGCGCTCCGTCCAAGGTGGCAATGGCGAGATCCGACCGCCCGTCGGCCACCTCGCCCGCCGTGCCGCGCCCGAGTTCGCGGACGATCCGCACCTGCGGCTCGATCCCGGGATACCGCGCGCGCAGCCGCTGCAGGACCGGCGGCAGCAGGTGCAGCGCGGTGCTGCGGAAGGCCGCGATCCGCAGCGGGCCCTCCGGCCCCGGCGTCGCCTCGGACCGGGCGGCTTGCCGCGCCTCGGCGACGAGCACGTCCAGCAGCCGCAGGGTACGGCGCGCATGCGCCACAGCCTTCTCCCCCGCCGGAGTGGGTCTCGCACCGCTGCGGCCGCGTTCGAACAGAACGGCGCCGATCTTGCGCTCGCTGCAGCGCACCGAGTGGGAGACTGCGGACTGTGTCAGGCCGAGTGCCTCGGCCCCGGCCGAGAAGCCGCCGGCGTCCGCAACCGCCACCAGGATGCGCAGTTCGTGCGGAGCGAGATCGGTGTCGGTCGTGCGGGCCACAGGGCGCTCACCTCGAGGTATGAGAACTGCTCATGGAACCGGGCGTCATATGAGCCCAACCGCCTGCCCGAGGGCTCCATTCCCGTCCTACGGTCCCCTCATGACCGAGAACGCGATCACCGTCCTGCAGACCGCCCGCCCCCACGGTTTCCCCACCACCAAGGATTTCGTCTTCGTCGAGTCCGCGATTCCCGATCCTGCGGTCGGCAACGCGCTCGTGGAGAACCTCTACTGGTCCGTCGACCCGTATCACCGCGAGATGATGGACGACGTGCCCGGCGGCTTCGCGCTCCACACACCGCTCGAGGGCCGGACTCTCGGGCGCGTCGTCGCCTCGCGGACGCCGGAGCTGCCCGAGGGCGAGATCGTGTTCCACCGGCAGGGCTGGCGCACGCATTCCGTGGTCCGAGCCGAGGAGATCCGCAAACTCCCCCGCTTCGACGGGGTTCCCCTGACGGCCTACCTGAGCGTCCTCGGCGGCACCGGACTGACCGCCTACGTGGGCCTCACCCGCATCGCCCGACTCCGCGAGGGCGACGACCTCTTCGTCTCCGCCGCAGCTGGCGGAGTCGGCACGGCCACCGGACGGTTCGCCCGGCTGCTGGGCGCCGGCCGACTCGTGGGCAGCGCGGGCTCGGCGGCCAAGGTCCACCACCTGACCCGTGAGGTGGGCTACGACGCGGCGTTCGACTACCGCGACGGCCCCGCCGCTGAACTACTCGCCAAGGCTGCACCGAACGGCATCGACGTCTTCGTCGACAACGTCGGCGGCGAGCAACTGGCTGCTGCGGTGGGCGCACTGCGCGAGTTCGGGCGCATCGTCCGGATCGGCACCATCAGTCGGTACAACACCCCGGACGCGCGCCCGCCGCACTTCAACTACTCGGACATCGTGGAGAAGAGCCTCCGCATGGAGGGCTTCCTGGTCAGCAACTACCGCGACCTGCAGGACGAGCTGTACGAGTTCGCGGTCCCCCATCTGCAGAGCGGCCGGCTAGCGCTGGACCAGACAGTGGTGGACGGATTCGAGCACATCGTGGACGCATTCCTGGGCATGCTGCACGGCAAGAACACCGGAAAGATCATCGTGCGGGACCACGCGTAGGCATGGTCCGGCCGTCGCGCGCGTGCCGCATCACTTCGGCGGCCGCGCACCGAAGCCAGGCATGCCAGGTCAGATCAGAGCGAATTCCCGGCTCCCTGGTAGTGGGCTCGTTGACGATCAGGCGGGCCGTATCGGCGTCCAGACCGGTGCCGCGTAGAGCCTGCTCCGAGAATGAGTTCGGCCCGGCTCGAGCACCCCGAGAACCAGGAGCCGCAGGTAGCCGGCCCGCGCGATCCGTGCGATCCGTGCGCGCTTTCAGCTGCGCCGGGGTCCCGGCCAGCCAGGGCGGTCGTTAACCTGGTGTTCGTCCGCACCGTGGTCCATACCGTGGAACAAGTCAAGGCGCGGCGCGGCGGCCGCGTCGTCCAGCGCCTGACCGGTGCGGAGCGCAGTCACGAGGCGGTCTGTCTGGCCCTGGGTGAGCGAGGCGGGATCGGTCAGGCCCGAACCCTACGGCGGCCATCGGCACGAGCCACGCCCCGACGTCGGATGCCGACCAGCCGGTAGCGGCCCGCGAGAGTGGTTCCGTGCATGATGCCTCCTTCCGGCCGACCCCGCGGAAACAGGGCACAACTCAGGCCGGACGAGCCCTCACACGCGAGATGACATCAGCGCGCCGCAACGACCTGCCGGTCGAGGACCCTGACGCCTTGTGCGCCGATCAGCATCCGGGCGGTCGTATGGACGCTGTCCGGGAACGGCACACCCCGCACCGTGGTGTGGGTCATCGCGCCGTCAAACAGCATGACCAGTTGCTCCGCAAGCAGGGCGGGGTTTTCGGCACCGGCGGCCTCCGCGTAGGTGGCGAAGTACGCGTGCAGCTGGTCCTTGTAGGCGACCGCTGCCGCGCGCACGGGGTGAGCCGGGTCGCAAATCTCGGCGCTCGCGTTGAGCACCGGGCAGCCGCGAAAGCCAGGTTCCGCCGCCGCGCGCTGAGACGCGGCGAACACTTCGAGGATGGCGTCCGCCGGAGACGCACACGCCTCCGCAGGGGGGAGCACCAGGTCCAGGAACTTGTCCGTGGCCACCGGAAGGTAGGCGGCGATCAAGTCGTCCTTGCTCGCAAAGCGCTGATAGAGGGAGCGTTTGGAGACCCCGGCCGCCGCCGCGATCAGATCGACACCAGTGGTGTTGATCCCTCGCGTCGTGAACAGGTCGCACGCGGCGGCCAGCACTCTCTCGCGGACGCTGTCCGAAGTCCCCGCAGATGTCGCCATGTGCGCCAGTCTAACCCGCACCGCGTCGCCGAAGAAACAGATTGGTGTACCGTGACGCAGGCAGGGAAACAGATCTGTTTCCCGCGCCAGCCTGCTCGTCGCCCTCGGGCAGGCGCGGGCGACGGTCAGGGCTCCCACAATGGAACTCACCACCTGCGACACCTGCCTATTCCGCTCCCCCGTCGTAACGGGCAGGGCGGGGCGAGAACGTCGAACAGGTCCACCATCCGGCGGCCGTAAACGTCGCGCACCGAGTCGCCCGCTCGTGCCGGATCAGCACTGAGCGACGGCATGACGCACCCGTCGGCGATGCCGACACGATGCTGTTCGCTCAGGTAGACGGCCAGCACCCCTTCGGGCCGGGCACGACGTTCGGCCGGATCGGCGACGACATCGGCGAACTCGGCACCGAGCTATGTGCCCACCACCTTCTCCAGCAACGATTCCTTGCTGGAGAAGTTCGAGCACACGGCATCCGAAGCCACTTCCACCGCAGCAGCCAGGGCGCCGACGCCGGAGAAGCCTTGTCTTCCCACCTGCAAGCTGCTTGACCAGACCTTCCTTCGCAACCGCCCGCACATGCAAGACGGTGGTCCGCTCGCGGCGAGCCACTTCGACAGTGACCACTACCGGGTTCATGTGGCGGGTTCCGCCTCCGGTGAGCACGCGGAGCGTCACTCGGTCCGTTCTTGCTGCCACCAGCTCTGGATTCGCGTCTTGGGAGAGCTCGGTGACCACGGTGCGAACCCACTCAAGGCCACGGCCCGCCGCCACCCCCTTTTGGCACGAACCAAACACGATCGCCCGGGACAACAACATCTTTGGGTGGGGACGCACAGTGCCTACGGCCAACTCTCTGATCAGAGACGGGATGAAAGCGACTCAATCGCGATGACCCGCAGGCTCGCGGTCCCCCAACGACCTCGACCCTGGTGCAGGTGATGCCTACTTCTTGCCTGAGCGAGACGAATCAACGCGCTGACGCCACAGCGCCTCTCCAAGCCGAGTGAGCGCACCACCGAGATCCTTCCACTCGTCCTCGGCGAACACGTCACGGTCGTACTCGGCGAGGAGCTGGTTCGCGCGCTCTATCGCTTCGACGCCTTGGTCCGTCAACTCGATCACCGCCGCACGGCCTTGGCCCACGCCACCGACCGTGTCGACATAGCCTTCGGCGATCAGCGCTTCGATGATCGGGTGCAGGCTCTGCACCTTGATCCCTGCCCGCCGCGCCAGCGCGCTGAACGAAATTCCTGGATCCGCCCGCAGATGCCCAAGGAGACCCAGTCGGCGCAGGGACAGGCCCATCGCCTTCAGTCCGTCCTCGACTCGCGCTTCCAAAGATCGCGCCTGAAGGATCATGATCATCGTTGGACTCGTCGGATACCGCGCCGAGCCGCTGTCTCTCGCTTCTGCCATTCACGCCTCCTTGTGGCCTCCCTGGCTCCACCCCGCCAGAACCTGCAGGTAGACTGTATACTGTCTCCGGCTGTTGACTCTCCTCCAGCATCCCGCTCGGCCTCGTTGTTGCGCTCGCCGGTTTCACCCATCACCGTCCGGAAGACCACGGGTCTCTGCTTGATGCACTGGTAGCGGCTCCCTGAAGAAGGGGCAGGCACCGCACACGTCTCCCCCGTGCTCTCGCCGGCTTTGGGGTCGAGTTGATCAGGACCAGATCCAGGGATCCGGCGACGTATCACCATCTCGCAGGGCTGAGCCGTGATCAGTGTGCTGCCAGCGCTCGCTCCGGCCACGATCACGTTGGGCCGCTCGCCGAATTCGGTCACGAGCCATCCATTTGCGCCGGTACGGCAGCGTCTTGTCGCCACGCCTGCCCGAGCTGCACGTCCGCGGGATCGATGACACTGAAGGACACGATGCTGTCGGCGACCCAGGGCTTCATTCACCCACGCGTTCGCACCAACCTACAGCAAGGCTGGAAGTAACACCCGGCTCCAGCCCCCGCCGGGCCTCGCGCCGCCGAGTCATGCTAAGTTTCAGTCGCCCTGCAAGTAGAGATGGCGATGGCATCGCTGGGTAACCGCGACGGGCTTCCCGCTGATGTCCTTGAACGCAAACGCGGGACACCGAGTGGTGCCCTTCCATTGCCGTCTGAGGCACGTCCACACACCTGCACCAAGGAACCTCGATGTCCGCCGAAGACACCCACGCCCTCAACACCGCGAAGCGCAACCTGCCGTGACCAAGGTCCTCCTCTCTCTCCATGTCCTGGCGGCCATCATTGCGATCGGCCCTGTCAGCATCGCTGCCAGCACGTTCCCGCCAGCCGCTCGCCGCGCCGTAGCCAACGACCCAGATCCGTCCGGGACCGCAACCGTTAAGCTCTTGCACCGCATCTGCCGCGTTTATGCCGGCATCGGCCTGGCCGTACCCGTCTTCGGCTTCGCCACCGCCTCCTACATGAACGTCCTGGGTAGCGGATGGCTGATCACGTCCATCTTCCTGACCGCAACCGCGGCCGGCATCCTCGTCGCCTTCGTCCTGCCCCGCCAGGACAAACTCCTCGACGACATCACCAACCACAACGCCGTCGAACAATCCCGCACGGCTCAACTGGCCATGTTCACCGGCTTCTTCAACCTGTTGTGGGCGGTTGTCACCGTCCTTATGATCGTTCGCCCCGGCTCCACCACCGGAGCATGACCATGGGCCGCAACCACCCTCATCTAAAATTCGCGGCCGCGGTCGAACTCGTCTCCCTGGCCGCCCTCCTGATCAACCTGGCCACCCTGCACGATCCCGCCGTTGCCTCGCTGACCGGCCCCATCCACGGCTGCGCATACATCGTCGCCATCGTCAGCGTCCTACGCGACCCAATGAAACGAGGCACAACCATCGCCCTGGCCCTGATTCCAGGCGCTGGAGCCACCCTCGCCCTGCGACAACTCGCCTCCGCCAACGAAGAACCAGCACCGCCTGCGCAAGCCTGACCTCACTGCGCAAAAAACACACCATGCAGTCCATGTACCTCGACCCCTGCGTCGTCCTCCGACCAAAGACACGCGGGAAGCGACACTGAGGTCCCGAGCAGAATGCCGGCACAACCGAGACTCCTCACCCGGCCCGGAAGCCCCAAAAACGGCCTCCAGTGCGGCAACGTCCCCCTTGGTCGCACTGGAGGTCCCACCACGAACTCACCAACACCCCATCGATACGGCACAGTTACGCGATACGAACAGCAGTGACCTGTCCGAGTTCCCTGCGGGCTCGCGAACGCATCGCCGAGAGATAGGCCGAGTTGCCCATCCACCGGCGGGCTGCCAAACCGCCGGCCGAAGTGACGCCCCCAACAAGCGATTCGAAGCCATCCGCGTGAGGGCCCGCAAGAACCTGCCGGTGCGGCCGGCCCGCCGGGCGCTGCATGCCGCAGCGTCCGGGTACTACGCCTGGCAGGATCGACCGCCGTCGAACCGTCTGGTCAAGCACCCTGGCCGACCGAGGCCGTCGTGGGCATCAACACCGCCTCCGGCAGCACCCACGACTCCCCCGGGTGCACACCGGGCTCGGTCTGGGCCTGAGCATCCATGTCGGCCACGACACCGTGGCGCCGCTGATGCAGCATGGCGGCCTGCATAGACTGCCCGGCAACCAGCCCCCCGCGCCCAGCTTGTGGCGCCATCCGAGCTTGACGAGTACGTCGACCGCGTCCGCCGAATTTTCGCCGCGCTGCCCGACGGCGCCATCGAAGCAGCCGAGCGCTCGCCGCCTGCCGACGACCTCACGGAAGGACTCCTCCGTGAGAACGACGCTTGGGCTTCTCAGGTCAGTCTGCCCGTCGCTCAACAGTTCATCAGCGGGGGCCTGCACTACGAGGCGCAAACGCCGGCCGCCGAACACGACCTTGAGGGACTGATGCGCAGCGTCGCACACTGGTCATCGGACGTGTACGTGCGCACCGTGGCTCCAGCAAGGAAACGAGCGGGGAGCCTCGGTGCGCACGTGGATCCTGGCACATCGCCCGACGTCCCGCGGTCGTCCTGTTCATCCCTCAGGCCATTGGGCCCGACGCTGCGAAACACGTATGGGATCGAGCCGTAGCGACCGGGATCGCGCTGCCATGGCGTCGGTGACTGCCTGTTGGCCGAGTGCCGCATGCTCGGCAGTACGGGATGGCGCCGGATGCTTCTTGGGCTCATGGCCGCCTGGTCGTCGAGCTGGCTTCGGCAGCCTCGAGCGCTCCAACTGCTCGCTGAGGCGGTTAAGGAGCGCGCTCAGACGGCCTTGGTTGCTCCCGCATCGACGAGCCAGTTCACGCCGATCGCGCTCGGCATGGTCGGAGATGCCAGTAGCAGCACGGTCCGTGCGATCTCGGCGGGGTCGATCAGAGTCCCGGTGAGCATCCCGTTCTGCTTCGGCAGACTCGCCACCAGCGTGTCGTGATCGATGCCCACCTTGTCGGCCACCTGTGCGATGTATCCGTCCTTGCCCGTCACCAGATTCGTGCGCGTCGCTGACGGCGACACGGTATTGATGCGTACTCCGGAGGGCGCCACACGCTCGGCGAGCTGCCTGGTGAAGGCGTTCAGGGCCGCCTTGGCAACGCTGTAGGGCATGGGCTCCCCGCCCGGCCGACGGGCGCTGTCGGAGCTGATGTTGACCACGGCGCCCCTGGCTTCGATGAGCGAGGGCAGGGCGGCTCGGATGGTCCGAACTGCCGCGTGGAGATTGAGACCGAACCCTGCTGCCCAGACGTCGTCCCCGCCGTCGAGCGGATCGCCGAACGCCTCGTCCGGCACAACGCCGCCGCCTGCATTGTTGACCAGGACATCGAGCCTGGGAACGTCGGCCAGGACGGCCTCGATCATCCGCTGTGGGCCGTCAGCCGTGGAGAGGTCGGCGGGAACGAAAGTGGCTCCAGTAGCAGTGAGCTCCGGCGTGACACTCCGCGCCGTCGCGATGACCCTTGCACCCTCCTCCTGAAACGCCCGAACGATCGCGAGACCTATGCCCTTGCTGGCGCCTGTGACCAGTACGCGCTTGCCGACGAGCTGAAGATCCATCACGCACTCCCTGGTGAGAAGACTCAAGCGTCCTAAGTGAAACACCATCGCCTCACTTGGTCAATAAGTGAGATTCCAATGTCTCACTTATCGAGGTCAAGGGTAGGGTGACCGCGAGGACGAGAAAGGAGAAGGCGGCATGGGTCCTTCCCGGCGGATACGCGCTGACGCTGAACGCAACATGGCCCGCATCCTGGATGCAGCGGAGGCGGTGCTCGCCCTGGAACCCAACGCATCCCTGGAGCGGATCGCCGACGCCGCTGGACTCGGCCGAGCCACCGTTCACCGCCGTTTCCCTTCCCGCACCGCACTGCTGGACTCCCTGGCGGAGCGGCTCACTCAGCGCTACCTGCTCGGACTGGCAGAAGCGCGGGTGAAAACCGCGCCGCCCCTCATCGCGCTCTACCGGCTGACGCAGATCGTCTTCTCACTCAAACTCAGCCATCGCTTCGCCATCCAGCTCACCGCCGCACTTACACCGGCCGTCCTGGACGGCCTTGACCTGCTCTTCGCTCGCCTGCGAGACGCCGGGGCAATCACCGCCGCGGACGCCGCCTGGTGTCGGCAGGTCTATCTGGCCCTTCTCCACGAGGTCCATGACCTGCCCGCGGACTCCCCCAGCCTGGCCTCATCGACCACCGACGAGACAGAGTCGAAGGTCGACCTCCTCATCCAAACGACGCTCGGCGCGCTGGGCGGATCCGCCACGACCTGGGTACACCAGGCCCCCGCCCCCACGGCCGAGGCGTCCAACAGCGATCCGCTCCCGCAGGCCCTCGAAGACTCGGGGCGCGGCTGACCAAGCGACGGCACGGCGCTGAAGGCTTGCACGCTCGCGCCTCTTGGAGCCTCAAGCACCCCCGCACCCCCCATTGGATACACAACCCGGAGCTGACCGGCATGTCCGAACCCGCCCTGGACGAGGTCATCGACCAACTGGCCCTGTAGATTGACGAGTTACGCGAGCAAGGACCACTCAAGCAACGCGGCGGCGAACGCTTCCGTGCTCGCGGCGCGGGGACAAAGGGCAAGCCGACCGCCGCCGAGCGGACCCTGACCGACTTGCCCTAACAGCGCGAACTCGGCACGCGAGACCTGCTCGATGCCGGCGACCTGGTCGTTCACGGCGTTGAGCCAGGTGATGCCGCACTCGAAGTGGCAGTACTTCGGCGATCGGCCCGGCGTTGATCGTCCCCATCGGCACCACGGATCGGAGCCCGTCGACCGAGGCCGGCAGCCCCTCGCCACTGGATGCCTCGGCTCAGAGCGTCAGATGGAGCAGAGGGTCTATGGCGACCGCGACGAAGACGAGGGCGAGATAGGTGATCGAGCTGCGGAATACGCGCATGGGCCGGCCATCCGCTGCGTCGGATGTCCGGGTTTGCCAGTAGAAGCGGGAGGCGTCGTAGAGGAACCAGCTACCCGACGCGACGATGACCATCGAATAGAGCAGTCCCATCCCGGCGACCGGGATGAGCACCATCGAGCACAGCACTGCCGCGAACGCATAAATGGCCACCCGGGCGGCCACGTGGCGTGCGCCCCGCGTAGCTCCGAGCATCGGTATGTTCGCGGCGCGATAGTCGTCGCGGTAGTTCACCGAGAGCGGCCAGTAGTGGGCGGGTGTCCAAAGAAAGACCAACACGAAGAGCACCACCGCCGACCAGGAGAGGGCGTCGGTCACCGCACTCCACCCGATGAGCACAGGAAAGCAGCCCGCGATCCCTCCCCAGACGATGTTCTGCTCCGTCCGGCGCTTGAGCAGAACCGTGTACACCACCACATAGAAGAAGATTGCGAACCCAGACAACGCAGCCGACAGCAGATTGACCGTGATGAGGAACCACGCAGTCGATGCGACGGCCAGAGCCCACGCGAAGGTAAGCCCGGCGCGAGGCGATACCTCACCGGTCACGAGAGGGCGCTTCGCCGTCCGACTCATCCGCGCGTCCACGTCCCGGTCGAGATACATGTTGAACGCCGCAGCCGACCCTCCGCTGAGTATCCCGCCGGTCACGGTCGCGGCAATCAGCCACAGATCGGGAACGCCTCGCTGCGCGAGCACCATCACGGGAGCTGTCGTCAGGAGCAGCAGCTCCAAGACGCGCGGTTTCGTGAGCTCCACATAGGCCCAGATCCGGCGGAGAAGAGGGCGACGGCCTACAAGTGCCGGCCGCCCTGCGAGTTCGTGCATCCGATTCGACCCTTCGTGCGTGCCTCTTCATAGAAGCCACTTACAGTCTAACTGCAGGCTAAGTCTCCATCCGCACGCGGTCACGACCTCCTGTCATGAGGGACTGCGCTAGGCAACGGGCAGCGGAGGGAAGACGGAGCGGATGCGCACCCACCGCTTGGCGACCGGAGGCACTGTCGCGCTGGAGCCGACGCGGTCCACGGCATCGGCGGCGGCCGCAGCCGGCTTCGGCGTTGATGGCAGGTCGCCGACGCGAGCGGAACTACTCATGGCTCACGAAGCGGCAACCGTTCCGGCGATCTGCCCGCTGCCTTCCATCGAGCCCCCTTGGTCCGGGCCGACACCCCTGACTGTGTGCGCCATTACGACGGCACCCGCAGAGCGCCAGGCACTGCCGCTCCCGGAGTAAGAATCGTCCGGCCGGAGAACGCGGCCCGATACTCGGACGGCGACACGTCGAGGATTCTCCGAAAATGCAGGCGGAGGTTGGATCCGGTTCCCAATCCGACGCGCACGGCGATCTGATCGACCGATAGCTTCGTGGTTCCCAGAAGCGCTCGGGCGGCGTCGACTCGCGCGCGGAGAAGCCCACTGCAGCGGCGTGTCGCCGAGGGACGCTCTGACCGGCTGCACGCAAGAAGCACGAGCGCACGACGTACAGGCGTCCACATCCGGCGCGGGCTGAAGGGTGTTGCAAAAGGCTGTGATTTTGCAGGACACATGGCAGCCACGGCTGTTCTGATCACGTGCCCAGGGCGAGGTTGTGCATGTGTGCGACGGCTTGGGCTGCGTGGTGAAGGCCGTCACCGTGCTGTCGGCAGTCGCGAAGGATCTCGTAGTCCTTCAGCCGGCCGATCGCATGCTCGACGCGGGCACGGACCCGGCGGTGCTCCGCGTTGTCGCCTTCCGCCCTTTCAGGCGGCACGCTTCACGTGGCGGACCAGCCACATCAGCAGGGCGTCCAGGTCGGCGGCTGCCGACAGGACCCTGTCGACCGCCTCGGGGGTGTGCAGCCACTCCTCGGAGCCGAGGAGACGGGCAGCAATCAACGAACGGTGGCGCAGCAGATTCATACGGGAGTGGTCCGTCGGATAGCCGAGCGGGGGGCGTTTCATCACGTCCCCGGAGATGTCGTAGCCCTTCTTCTGCACGTCCTCGACGATGGCGGAAAGCTCGCGGCCACTCCCCTCGGAGGCGACAGCTTTGCGGAACATGTCCACCTGGCCGGGATCGGGGTACCACCAGGCGCCCTGGATCCGCAGGCCGTCCAGGTCGAACCGGAGACCGATCTCGATCTTGCGGCCGAGTCGGATCACCGCGCCCTGGTGCTGCCACCACCAGGAGTTGGTGCGGTAGTGCCAGACGGAGAAATCCTCGTACCGGGGGTCGGTGTCCGCGACCTCGTTCAGCAGGGCGATCATCGGCTGCCGGACGAGGCGTTCGCGGTCCGCGCGGCAGCGCTCGCGAGTCGCGTGGGTCGGTTCGCCCTGGAGCTGCCACAACACGTCCATGGCCTGCTCCGGCCAGCCGGTGAACTGTCCGCGCATGCGCGCAGGATAGCTCACCCGTGAACCGCGCGGAGGGAGAGCAGGACGGACAAGAGGGGTAGCCCAAGACGTGGTGCGAGGTGTTGCGGCGGGGGCCCGTCGGCCACTTCTATGTGCCATGCCATCCCCGCCCAATAAGGGCTCGCAGAGAATCAGCATATTGATTTGATCTCCGTGAGGTTGCTGTTCGCGAGGAAGACAGTGAGGTCAGCGAGGATCCGGAATCTGGCCGTCGAGGGTGGAATCATGCAGCCGAGGTTGGCCAGGAGGGCGACGTGTCGAACGGCCCTGCCGAGAGTGCTGCCGTTGACTTTGAGGAGCTGTGCGAGCAGGTCTCGGCAGCCGAGTTCCGGCGGGGCCGGAACCATGGAGCCATACTTCTCAGCATTGCACTTCCCAACAGAGGCCGGAGCGTTGACTCGCCTTCATCGGGTCGCTGTCAAGGTATAGAAGAACTTCGCCCCGACCGTTACCTCGGAGGTGAGCCCTACCAATCGCTGATCAGGGAAAGCGGCGAGCCCCGCCGCTGTCCGAGCGCTACCGGCCGACGGGATCGAAGCCATGCGGAGTTGCATATCTGACCAGCTGGCGGCGCGATCACCGACTCGAAGCGTGGACGAAGCACAGGTCATCGAGTATGTCGACCAGGGCGGTGATCGCGCCGTGTGTCACAGACCTGCTTGATCGACCATCTGGCGCATCGTGACCACGGAAAGCACCCGGTTCGCGGCAGCACCTGCGGCAATGACGGAGTCGGCGGACCCGAGCAATTCGATCAGCCGGTCGGCTGGAACGGCAGGATTGGTCGCAGCACGACCTCGAACTGTGTCATCGTCGTCGGCCAGCAGGGTCTCGAGCGTGTCGGCCGACAAACCGGGATGCGCTGCGGCAACCGCACGATCGTGGGGCTTATCGGAACAGGCCAGGCGAGTGGCGGCATCAGCGGGGAAGTTCTTGTGGCGGAGCATGTCCCATCGACTGTAGCTGGTCCACTGTTCGACGATCTGGGTCAACAGCCAGCCGGGGGCGTTCGACTGTCGCTCACACACGAACAGTCGAACCGCGAAGCTTTCGTCCCGGGCGAGGATCTCGACAACCTCCTCCGATAGATCGGCCCGCAGGGCCAGGGTCTTACGGAAGATCTGGTGACGGCTTCGGGCGAACGCAAGTTGTTCTTGCTCGGACAGGTTCTCAGTGAGCAGCCAGCCGACGGTTTCGCTGCTCCGGTCGTTGTAGTCGACCGGTATCGACTCGCGCAACGCCGGATCGAGGCCGCGCCGTGCGACAACAGCCGCGCGAACCTGGTTGTCCGGATCGTGCGCCAAGTCCGCGACATACTCGGCTGACAGCGTCGGGTTGGCCGCCACCGCCGCGCGAAAGTCCGGACTGGCCATGAATCGGTCGGTCAGACCGGCGTCAAGGTCGACCACTTCGGCGATCTGTCCCAGCAGAGCCATGCTGTACTCGTTGGCTGCGGCGGAGTCGAGGTCGGCAAGCATGGCGTGTGCTGCCTCTGCGGGAAGCGGGCCGTCCAGGCGGAGCAGGAGCATCTGCCGGCCGAAGGCACCGGTCACCCGCGCCAGGAGATCTCCGATCCGATCGGTCGGGGCCGAAGGCCATTCCGCAGCGGCAATGGCGGCCGTTCGTGGGTCCGAGTCATTGAGCATCACGGCCCGTACGTCGTCTGGCAGATGACGGTTGAAGCCCAGTGCGCGGCGGACCTTCGGCTCCGGGTCGCGGGCCAGTACTTCGTAGACCTCGCGAGACAGTGGGCCGGGGATTCGGCGCCCGTGCACGCCGGAGGTGGTGAAGTACTCCGCTCCTTCAGCCAGCCGACCCCGGACCTGTGGGTCAGCATCGCCGGCAAGGACGACCTGAACCGTAGGCGGGAGGTTCGGATTCGACGCGAGACCCAACCGCACGTCTACATCGGAGTCGGTGGCAAGCGCCGCCGCAGCCTCCGCGGGAAGGTCGCGGCGCCGGGCCAGCCCGGACCGATCTATGTTCGCCGCCGTCAGACGAATCAGGATCTCCGCAGGAGCCGACGGGTTGCCGGCCAGACCACGCAGCAGCACTTCCCAGGCTCGTTGTGTGATGTCGGGAAGTTCGAAGGAAGCAGGCACTGTCACATGCTGTCAGTGCCTGCTGGAGTTGTCATGATCTATGGACGTCGCTTGTACCTTCGCCAGCGTGATCTTCTCCGGGACGGTTCCGGTGCGGGTCCCGACCGTGCGGTAGCCGCGTCACTGGTTCCAGGTGCGGTACTTCGCCTGGGTAGTTGCTGGACCAGGTCGACGTGCCCTCCCTCCTGGCCGCCCTGCCCACCGACGAGCTCGAAGCCGGACACCTGATCGCCCACGGAGCCAACCACATCATCGGCGGCCCGCGCGAGTACCTGCTGATCCACTTCGACGCCCTGTGCGACTTCTACCTCGACGCAGCAAAGTGCCCCCGGACCTTGGGGTGCCAAAGTGGAGTGCGATCCGGGCTCGGCAGGCCGTAGCGTCCTGGGATGAGCAGCTTCAACACACACCTGAGACGGGTCCACGACGAGGGCCTTCCGGCACGCGTCCGGCATACAAATCTACGGTCTTGCCTCGTCCACTTCGCGCCCTATGGCTTCCGAGCCACGTATCACCACCTCTGCCTCAGTGCGCGGATTCCCAAGAATCTGGAGAAGGATCCGAGCTCCCTGATACGCGCCGTCGAGGAGCTGCACCAGGCCCGACAGCTCTGGCTGGCTGACGAACGTACCTATGCCAACAGTCGCCGAGCGGACAAGGCATGTGGCTTTCGGCAGGTGAAAGCAGACGAGTCCTGGCGGAGCCGGCCGCGTGGGTGGGGGAACATCGCCTACTGTCCCGAGCCGACGATTCATCCCGACGAGCCGCTGCCAGTGGTCGTCGAGCGGGTGCTCCGTTCGTCGGTCCCGCCCGATAAAGCTCGATGGTGTCCCGCCGAGTGGTGTAGCAGCGATCTCCGCATAGCCCCTGGTCATGGGGCGGCCATCGCGCAACTCTCCGAGTAGCGAAGCTCGTTGAAGCGAGAGGTGACGCGATGGCCTTGT
>Ga0102590_1002005_pt1 | contig 26392 bp, 22 predicted proteins | sample AraplaMF_Col_mMF_FD_76859 | JGI IMG/M metagenome (GOLD analysis project Ga0102590, IMG submission 76859) | Arabidopsis root microbial communities from the University of North Carolina, USA - plate scrape MF_Col_mMF | ecosystem: Host-associated > Plants > Roots > Endosphere | place: USA... | reverse complement strand
GGGCCTCCTTGCGAGGTGAGGGGTCTCCCGGGCCCCCTCCAGGCCGCGAGGGGCATCGGACCCGGAGGGGGAGCGGGTTGGCGGTACCGGCCGACGGACCGCGGAGGGTGTCCGTCAGATCCCGTCGCCCTTCACCCGGCGATGCAGGAGCCAGGTACCGCCCGCGGCCGCGACGGCAAGAGCCGCCACACCGGCCGCGGTCTTCACGGGGTCGGGGCCGAATGCGCCGCCGACCCCCGTCTTCACGCTTCCTTGCGGAAGCGCCGGGTCCTTGACCGCGGTCAGGGAGACCACCAGGTCCCCGGTCACGGTCGTGTGCTGTGCGCCGGAGCACGTCGCGACGATCTCGTACGTACCCGGCTGCGCGCCCGGGGGCACCCGGAACCGCGCCGTCGCCTTCGCCCCGTGCGTGCCGGGCGCCAGCATGAACGTTCCGGCGCCGACCGCCGAGGCGTCGCCGGCCGCCGAGCCGTCCGGGCCGCAGGCCGTCGTGTCGACGGTGACCTGCCCGCCGGGCACGGCGATCGTGGGAGAGACCGCCAGCTCGTCGGTGTTCGCGCCGTACGCGGGTGCGGCGGCGGCGAGCGCCGCGGCGGCGACGGCGAGCGCGGGACCGGTGACCAGGCGGGCCGTTCGTCGCATCGTGGTGCTCCTCGGGGAGAGGGCACGGCCCGCGACATCCCGAGTGTGCCGCTGCGTAGGTCGTGCCCCTGCCCTTTCGAGGAAAGCGGCAGTCCGCGTTCCCCGCTTTCTGACGGAACGTCAGAAATAGGATGAACGGGTGTCATCCCGGACGTCAATGGAGGCGTCGCGGTGACGTTTCGGCAGGTCACCGGTGCATTTCCGACGGGCCGTCAGAGAACACCCGAAGGGTCCAGGGGTGGCTGCGAAACGGGTGACGCACACGGGCGGCCCGTGGGGCGGCGTCCGGGCGGAGGCGTCGCTTGACCTCAAGAAAGGTCGAGGTACCAGGGTGGTGCCATGAACAACACCACGCATCCCCCTGTCGTCCCACCCGTCCGCGTCGCCGTCGTCGTCGGCAGCAACCGGCAGGGCCGCTTCGGGCCCGTCGTCGCCGACTGGCTGCTCGGCCGGGTCCGTGAACGGGACGACCTCGTACCCGACGTCGTGGACGTGGCCGAGGTCGCCCTGCCGACGACCCTGTCCCCGACCCCGGAGGCGAAGGACGCACTCGCCGGGGTCACCCCGAAGCTGGCCGACGCCGACGCGTACGTCGTCCTGACCCCCGAGTACAACCACTCCTTCCCGGCCGGGCTGAAGAACCTGATCGACTGGCACTACACCGAGTGGCGCGCCAAGCCGGTCGCCCTCGTCTCGTACGGCGGCGTCTCCGGAGGCCTGCGTGCGGTGGAACACCTCCGTCAGGTCTTCGCCGAGCTCCACGCGGTCACCGTGCGGGACACGGTGTCCTTCCACGGCGCGGGCGCCGCGTTCGACGCGGAGGGGCAACCGCGCGACGCGTCAGGACCCGCAGCGGCGGCCAAGGTGATGCTGGACCAACTGGTCTGGTGGGCACGGGCGCTGCGGGAGGCGAAGGAGAGGAGCCCGTACGCCGGGTAGTGCCGTGCGCCGCGCTGCCGGAGGTGTCCCGGGCGTGCGGGAGCCGTCAGCCGTTCAGTGCCTCGGCCGCCGCCCGATGGCCCACCGCCGCGAGCACCGGATTGGTCGTCCGGTAGTAGTGCTCCGCCATGAGGCCGAAGCACAGCGCCCAGCCGCGCCCCCGCTGCCAGGTGGCGTCGTCGGCCTCGGCCGCCTCACGGAACAGGTCGCGGGTACCGGCCGTGAAGACCGCCCACGCCGCCAGCGTGTCGGCCGCCGGGTCGCCCACGCCCAGGCCACCGAAATCGATCACCGCGGTGAGCCGGCCGGCCGAGGTCAGCAGATTGCCGGGCAGAAGGTCGCCGTGCAGCCAGACGGGACCGCCGCCCCACGGCGGCAGCCGGACCACCTCCTCCCACAGCGCCGTCGCCGCGGCCGGGTCCACGCTGCCGCAGGCGCCCAGGTCGCGGATCGCCGCGCGGACGTACGCGTCGTTCGCCCCGACCGGTCCGCCGCGCCAGGAGGCCGGGCCGCCGGTGGCGTCGATCCTCCGCAGCGCCACCACGAAACGGCCCAGCCGGACGGCGGCATCGGCGAGTTCGGTGATCGGGGCGTCGTAGGCGTTCTCGCCGTCCAGCCAGCGCAGCACCGACCACGGCTGCCCGTACCCCGGGGCAGGCTCCCCCCTGCCGAGCGGCACCGGAACCGTCAGCGGCAGATGCGGGGCGAGCCGGGGGAGCCAGCGCTGCTCCTCGGTCACCTGCCGGGCCCCGTCGGGCCGCCGCGGCAGCCGCACGACCATGTCGTCGCCCAGCCGGAACATGGCGTTGTCCGTCCCGGCCGACGGGACCCGGGCGACGGGCAGGCGCGCCCACTGCGGGAACTGGTCGGCGACCAGGCGGCGCACCAGGGCGTCGTCGACGTCGAGTTCGTCGGCGTGCATCTTCGTGGTGGGCATGGGACTCCGTGGGGCCGTGGACCGGTCGGGTCCCGGAGCGTAGGCGCACCGGGACCCGACCTGCCACGGTTTTTAGCCGGAGCCGGAGCCGGAGCCGGAGCCGGAGCCGGAGCCGGAGCCGGAGCCGGAGCCGGAGCCGGGTCGGTCAGCCCACGCCCACCGCGGTCCACGCCGCCGCCACGGCGTTGTACTCGGTGCTGCCTGCGCCGTAGAGGTCCTTCGCCGCGCTCAGCGTCGCGGTGCGGGCGCCCGCGTAGTCGGTCGAGGACGTCATATGGACCGTCAGGGCCCGATACCAGATCTTGCCGAGCTTGTCCCGGCCGATGCCGGTGACCGTCGAGCCGTTGCAGGTGGGGGAGTTGTAGGACACCCCGTTGAGTGTCTTCGCGCCACTGCCCTCCGCGAGCAGGTACGCGAAGTGGTTGGCGACGCCCGAGGAGTAGTGGACGTCGAGGTTGCCGACCGACGAGCTCCAGCAGTCCGCGGAGTTCCCGTCCTTCGACGGCTTGTCCATGAACCGCAGGGCCGGTTGGCCGAAGCCCGAGCGGACGACCTTCTCGCCGATGAGGTAGTCACCGAGGTCGGAGGAGTTGTTCGCGTACCACTCCACCAGCGTCCCGAAGATGTCCGACGTCGCCTCGTTCAGGCCGCCCGACTCACCGGAGTACGTCAGCGCCGCCGTTTTCGACGTCACACCGTGCGACATCTCGTGGCCCGCCACGTCCAGCGCCACCAGCGGGCCGAAGGTGCTCCCGTCGCCGTCGCCGTACGTCATGCAGAAGCAGGTGTCGTCCCAGAAGGCGTTGTTGTAGTTGGTGCCGTAGTGCACGCGGTTGTACGAGCCCTTGCCGTCGCCCGCGATGCCGTTACGGCCGTGGACGTTCTTGTAGTAGTCCCAGGTCTCGTCGGTGCCGTACTGCGCGTCCACCGCCGCGGACGAACGGTCCGTCGCCGCCCCCGTGCCCCAGTGGTTGTCCGAGTCGGTGAACAGGGTGGCGGGTGCCCGGCTGAGGCAGATCCCGAGGAAGCAGAGGTCCGTCTTGTTCGCCGCGTCGCCGCTGTAGGTGTTGCCCCGCGTCGGGTCCTTGAGCTGGTACGTGGAGCCGGACTGCGTGGTCTCCAGGGCGACCGTGCCGCTGTAGAGGGACTTCCCGTCACCGGTCGCCGTCTCGATGCTGTCCCAGGCGTCGATCTGCTTCCCGGTGCGGGCGTCCGTGAGGACGGTGCGGGCGACCGGGTTGCCGAGCGAGTCCTGGCCGACGACATCGGTGCGCCAGGCGAGCTTCGGCGCGCCGTGCAGGGCGTCGACGACGAGCTGCGGCTTGGCGGTCACGCGCTTGAGCAACTCGCCGGCGTTCACGGCGCGAAGCGCGGCGGTGGCCAGGTCGGCCGCCTCGGGTGCCTTGACCGTGGGGGTGGTCGTCGGCACGGTGATGGCTCGCCCGGTGGCCCGGTCCGCACTGCGGTATGAGCCCCCGGGGGCGAGGTGGACCACGAAGTCCCCGCCGAGGACGGGGAGCTGACGGTATGTCCGGTCGTAGCGCACGTGCTGGCTGCCGTCGGCGTCCACGACGACGTCCCGTACGGTGGTGCTCTGTGCCGAGGTGAGGCCGAGGCGCGCCGCCTGGTGCACCAGTGCCGTCGTGGCGTTGGCGATCGCGGTGGCCCGGTCGGGTCTGTCGGCGGCGCCGGCGGGCGCGGGGGCGAGGGCGGCGGCCAGCAGGACCGCGGTGGTCGCGGCCGTGCCGGCCGCGGCGAGGCGGGAACCTCGGATGTGCCGTATCCGACTCATCGGTCTCCTCGGGAAGGCGCGTGGGGGCGCATGTGGGGGTCGGGGGCGGCGGCCCCGGACGTCCCACCGGTTTAAGGGTTCATGACATGTCATGTCCATAGCGCGTTCGAGGAGATGTGTGAGGGGGGTGAAAATCGTTTCTGCAGGGACTCGGCACGGGTGCGGAAGGGAGACCGATCATGGTGGCGGCCCATGGGATCGACCGAGGAGCGGGCAGGTGAGACTGCCGTTCTTCGTGTACGGGACACTGCGCCCCGGTGAGCGTTACCACGACGAGTTCCTGCGCGGGCGCACCCGCTGCGAGGAGCCGGGGCTGCTGCCCGGGGCCCTGCTGTACGACGGCCCCGGATACCCCTACGCCGTGGAGCAGCACGGCGGCACGGTCACCGGTGAGATCGTCACCGCGCTGCCCGAGGCGTACCGCGAACTGCTCGACGCCCTCGACCGGTTGGAGGAGTACGTCCCGGGCGACCCCCGCAGTCTCTACGAGCGGGTGGACCGGGAGGTGACGGCGTCCGACGGCAGGGTGGTCCGGGCGTGGGTGTACCTCGCAGCGCCCGCCGTCGCGGCGCGACTGCGCGCGCACGGCAGACGGATCGAGGGCGGGGACTGGCTGGCCCGCCCCTGAGACGGAAGCCGAAACGCCCCCGCTGGGGAGGAGCCGCCGGGAGTCGCCCCTCCCGGTCCCCGATGGATCGACACCGGCGGCACGGTGTCCCGGGGCGGACGCGGCCGCCCGGGCAGCGGGGTCGCTCGTGCGGGCGACCGGGCCGCGATTCCCCTCCCACCGCAAATCCGTGCGTCCTAGGGTCCCGGTCATGACCGACAGGGACATCTCCCGGCGGCGGGTGTTCGCGCTGGGCGGCGCCGCGGGTGCCGTCCTGGGACTCGGGGCCGGCGCCTGTTCCTCCCCGACCCGCGGCTCCCGCGCCCCCGGTTCCCGCACGGCGCCGAGCCCCGGCGCCGCCGGTGAGTTGTGCGTGCTGACGCCGGGCACCACGGCGGGGCCGTACCACCTCCGGGGAGCGCCCTTCCGCAAGGACATCACCGACGGCAGGCCGGGAGTGCCGCTCACGGTACGGCTGACCGTGCGCGACGAGCCCCACGCCTGCGCCCTCCTCGCGGGCGCGGCCGTCGAGATCTGGCACTGCGACGCGCAGGGCGACTGCTCCGGCTCACCCGGCGGCACGCGGGCAGGGGCGTGTCCGAGGGGCCTCCAGCAGACCGGCGCCGACGGCGTCGCCGAGTTCGTGACCGTCTTCCCCGGCTGGTACGCCTCGCGCGCCCCCCATATCGACGTCAGGGTGCACACCGGCGGCCGGAGGGCCGCAGGCACCTACGAGGGCGGCAGGATCAACTGGACCGGCCAGCTCTTCTTCGACGACCGCCATGCCGACGAGGTGTACGCGAGGTCCCCCTACACCCGGCACAAGGGGACGCGCGTCCGGCTCGCCCGGGACCAGGTGTACCGCGGGGGCGGTGCGAGGGACGGGCTGATGGCCGTCACCGGGGATGTGGACACAGGGCTGCTCGCGACCCTGACCGTCGGGATCGACACCACACGCGAGAGCGGCGGGACAGCCACCGGCGACAGCGCACGACCGCCCGCCTCCCCGTCCCCGGCCGGGACGCCCGGTGCCCCGTCGGCGACCGCCCCTGCCGGGGGAGCGGTATCGAGCACGTCGCCGGACAGCGCCGCGAGCGCCTCACACACGCCCGGCCCCTGAGCCGTCCTCGGGGGCGCCTCCCACACGTTCCAGCCTCACCGCGCACACCTTGAACTCCGGCATGCGGGAGGTGGGGTCGAGAGCCGGGTTCGTCAGGGTGTTGGCACGGCCCTCGCCCGGCCAGTGGAACGGCATGAACACGGTGTCCGGCCGGATGGCCGGGCTGATCCGTGCGGGCGCCACGGCCCGGCCCCGCCGCGACACCACGGCCACCGGCTCGCCGTCCGCCGCGCCGAGCCGCTCGGCCAGGCGAGGGTGCATCTCCACGTACGGGCCGGGCGCGGCGGCGTTCAGTTCGTCGACGCGTCGCGTCTGCGCGCCGGACTGGTACTGGGCGACGACCCGTCCCGTGGTCAGCAGTACCGGGTAGGTCTCGTCGGGTTCCTCGGCGGAGTCCCGGTACGACACGGCGGCGAACCGCGCCCGCCCGTCCCCGGTGGCGAACCGGTCGAGGAACAGACGAGGCGTGCCCGGGTGGACGGCGGACGGTGACTCCTCCTGCACCGGATCGTCGGTGAGCACACCCGGCGACACACCCGCCCGCGAACCGGGCGGCGCCGGGCACGGCCAGAACACGCCGTTCTCCTCGGCCAGTCTCCGGTAGGTGATGCCCGAGTAGTCCGCGGGGCCGCCCGCCGTGGCACGGCGCAGTTCGTCGAAGACCTCCTGCGGTTCCACGGGGAAGCCCTTCTCCACGCCGAGCCGGGCGGCCAGTTCGTGCAGCACCTCCAGATCGCTGCGGATCCCGGCCGGCGGGCTCAGCGCACGTCGGCGCAGCAGGACCCGGCCCTCCAGGCTGGTCGTCGTGCCCGTCTCCTCCGCCCACTGCGCGACCGGCAGCACCACGTCGGCCAGCCGGGCCGTCTCCGAGAGGACCACGTCGGCGACCGCGAGGAAGTCCAGCGAGCGCAGCCGCTCCTCGACATGGGCCGCGCGGGGCGCCGACACCACGGGGTTGGAGCCCATCAGCAGCAGGGCACGGATGTCCGTGCCCAGCGCGTCGAGGAGTTCGTACGCGCTGCGGCCCGGGCCCGGCAGGGTGTCCGGATCCACCCCCCAGACCTCCGCCACATGCCGGCGTGCCGCCGGGTCGGTCAGCTTGCGGTAGCCGGGCAACTGGTCCGCCTTCTGGCCGTGTTCGCGGCCGCCCTGCCCGTTGCCCTGGCCGGTCAGGCAGCCGTAGCCGGAGTACGGGCGCCCCGCGCGGCCGGTCGCAAGGCACAGGTCGATCCAGGCGCCCACGGTGTCCGTGCCCTTGGACTGCTGCTCGGGTCCGCGCGCGGTCAGCACCATCGCGCTCTTCGGTGCGCAGAACAGCCGTACCGTCTCGCGCAGTCGGGGGACGGGCACCCCCGTGATCCGCTCCACGTACTCCGGCCAGTGCGCCATCGCGGCGGCCCGCGCCTCCTCCCAGCCGCTGGTGCGTTCCCGGATGTAGGCCTCGTCCGTGCGGCCCTCGGCGACGACGAGGTGCAGCAGACCGAGCGCCAGCGCCAGATCCGTACCCGGCCGGGGGGCCAGATGGAGGTCGGCCTGCTCGGCCGTGCGGGTGCGGCGCGGATCGACGACGATCAGCGTGCCGCCGTTCTCCCGCAGTTCCGTCAGATGACGCAGAGCGGGGGGCATCGTCTCCGCGAGGTTGGAGCCGACGAGGATCACGCAGCCGGTGCGCGGGACGTCCTCCAGCGGGAACGGCAGCCCCCGGTCGAGCCCGAACGCCCGGACGCTCGCGGCAGCCGCCGACGACATGCAGAACCGCCCGTTGTAGTCGATCTGCGAGGTGCCGAGCACCACCCGGGCGAACTTCCCGAGCGCATACGCCTTCTCGTTCGTCAGGCCGCCTCCGCCGAACACCCCGAGCGCGTCGGGACCGTGTTCCGCGCGCGTCCGGGAGAGCCCCTCCGCGACGCGGTCCAGGGCCTCGTCCCAGCCGGCCGGCCTGAGCACGCCCTGTGAGCGCACCAACGGCGAGGTCAGCCGCACCTCGGGGGACAGCAGGGCCGGCGCCGTCCTGCCCTTGCCGCACAACGCGCCCCGGTTCACCGGGAAGTCCGCGCGCTCCGTCACCTCGACGGCTCCGCCGGGCAGGAGCGTCAGATTCATCCCGCACTGAAGTGCGCAGTACGGGCAGTGGGTGGGCGTCGAGGTGGTCCGCATGCCGCCCAGCGTGCCGATGCCGTGTTTCGTACCGGGCCGCCCGCCGTTACGCCGCCGGGACCGGGACCTCCCCGCGGGGCGTGCGGCCGCGTGAGGTCCGGCGCGGCGGGTCCCGGATCCGCCTTGTTTCAGCCCCGCGCCGCGGCCAGCGCCTTGGCGACGCCGTGCTCCCTGGGGCCGAGGAACCGAGGCCCCGGGTGGAACAGCACGTCGAGGGCGGCCTTGCCCGCCGCGAAGATCTCCCGGGTGCCGCCGTAGTACCAGGTCACGTCGTGCTTGTCGTCGACGCCGACGCCGTACGAGGTCACGCCCGCCGCCTGGCACAGGGCCACCGCGCGCCGGATGTGGAAGCCCTGGCTGATCAGGACCGCCCGGTCCACACCGAAGATCTTCTTGGCCCGGACGCAGGAGTCCCAGGTGTCGAATCCGGCGTAGTCCGTCACGACCCGGGCACGCGGCACGCCGTGCCCGGCCAGATAGTCGCGCATCGCATCCGGCTCGTCGTAGTCCTTGCGGCTGTTGTCGCCGGTGACCAGGACGACCTCGATCCGGCCCGCCCGGTACAGCCGCGCCGCCGCGTCCAGCCGATGGGCGAGATACGGCGAGGGCTCGCCGTCCCAGAGACCGGCGCCGAAGACGACGGCCACCTCCGTGCGCGGCACGTCCGCGGTCGTGCGCAACCGGCTGCCCGTGGCCAGGTACATCCACGTCGCCGGCAGGAGCGCCAGCACGCACAGCAGGACAAGAACCTGTACGGCCCGGCGTCGCCCCGCGCGCGTACGCGGCAGCCTCGGCCGGCGGATCCTCAGGCGCGGCAGGCCCATCGGCACGCGTCCCCCCAGGTCGATCGCTTCACCGTGTCGCCAGTGTGGACGCAGCGTACGGTGATCCGGTTCGCCCGAACCGCGAGACATGCCTCACGCGAACCGCCGCCCTCCCGCGCCGTGTCGTGCGGACGCACCCGCGCCTGTGGCTCCGGGGCGTGCGCGCAACCGACCGCGCCCGCCTCACACCACCGGTCCCCGTGCTGTGAAACCCCTGAAAACAACCCGGTCATGGCCGTGCAACGGGGCGGCAACCTCCCCCCGGCAGGATCGCTCCATGACGGCGTCGAACCCTTATCGCGACGAGTCCCACGCCAGCCCCGGCGGGCTGCCGCCCGGTGACGCACACCTCGACAGTGCGGCGCAGCTCATGAACCGGATCGGCAGTCAACTCGGCACCCGGCTCGGCCTCGTGTCCCTCGACGGCACCCGGCGGCCGGCGCCGCCCGCGGTCGTCCTCGTGGCGCACGGCAGCCGTGACCCGCGGGCCCTGTCGACCGTGCGCACCCTGGTCGAGCGCGTCCGTGAACTGCGCCCCCTGCTGCCGGTGCGCCTCGGCCACATCGAGCTGAACGAGCCGCTGCTGCCCGACACGCTGGCCTCGCTCGGCGACGGCCGCGCCGTCCTCGTACCGCTGCTGCTCGGCCGCGGCCACCACGTCAAGCGGGACATCCCCGAAGCCGCCGCCGCGGCGCGCGCGGAGACCCGGGTGGCCGCCCCGCTCGGCCCGCACCCCCTCCTCGTGGAGACCCTCTACGCCCGGCTGGTCGAGGCCGGCTGGCGCACGACGCTCAGTGACGCCCGGCGCCGGGCGAGCGCCGTCGTGCTCGCGGCCGCCGGTTCCCGCGACCCCGACTCCGCCGCCGACACCCGGCGCACCGCGCGGCTGCTCGCCGAACGCCTCGGCGTCCCGGTCGTCCCCGCCTACGCCTCCGCCGCCACGCCCACCGTCGCCGGCGCGGTTCGCGCGCTCACCGCCCGCGGGCGCCACCGGATCGCCGTCGCCTCCTACTTCGCCGCGCCCGGCCGCTTCGCCGCGGAGTGTGCCGCGGCCGCCCCGTGGATCGCCGCGGCCCCGCTCGGCGCCCATCCGGCGATGGCCCGTCTTGTCCTGCACCGCTACGCGCAGACCCTCGCGGCCCCGGAAGCCGCCGCCGAACACGCGCTGACCTCCGCCTGAACGACCGGCTCCACGGCGCGAAACGGCCCGGCGGGAGACGGACGCCCACATCCCGATTGCCGCCCGCTGCGTTTACTGTCGGGTCATGGACGGCACTGCACCGAAGGCCTGCGAGACCTCCGCGCGCTACGAGAACGGCTCGGCCGGCTCGGCGTACGACTCCGCTGCGGCCGAGCGCTGGGCGCCCGAACCCGACAAGCGCCCCGGCCGCACCGCCTTCCAGCGCGACCGCGCGCGGGTGCTGCACTCGGCGGCACTGCGCCGTCTGGCGGGCAAGACCCAGGTCGTCACGCCCGGCACGATCCCCCAGGTCCTCGGTCTCGCCCGTCCAGGGGGGACCCTCGTCGAGACCTGGGACGCCAGCCCGCGCACCCGGCTCACCCACTCGTTGGAGTGCGCCCAGGTCGGTCGTGAGCTGGGCGCCGCCCTCGGCTGCGACCCCGACCTCGTCGAGGCCGCCTGCCTCTCCCACGATCTGGGCCACCCGCCGTTCGGGCACAATGGCGAACAGGCACTGAACGAGTTCGCGCGCGACTGCGGCGGCTTCGAGGGCAACGCCCAGTCCCTGCGCCTGCTCGCCCGCATCGAGCCCAAGCGGTTCGTACGGAGCGAGGACACCGGCGATTTTGTCAGTGTGGGCCTGAACCTCACGCGCGCCGCCCTCGACGCCGCCACCAAGTACCCCTGGCCGCGCGGCGCCCACCCCACCGACCCGGCGTCCCGGAAGTTCGGCGTCTACGAGGACGACCGCCCCGTCTTCGACTGGGTCCGCAAGGGTGCCCCGGGCCACCGCACCTGCTTCGAAGCCCAGGTCATGGACTGGTCCGACGACGTGGCGTACTCGGTGCACGACTTCGAGGACGGCCTGCACGCCGGGCACATCGACCCGGGCTGTCTGCACGCCGACCCCGAGCGCGAGGCCGTCTTCGCCGTCGCCCGGGGGCGGTACGTACCCGTGGACACCGACCCCGAGGAGCTGGCGGAGGCCCTCGACCGGCTGCTCGCCCAGGAGTGGTGGCCGAGCGGCTACGACGGATCCGCCGTCGCCCAGGCCCGGCTCAAGGACGCCACCAGTCAGCTCATCGGCCGCTTCTGCCTGGCCGCGGAGGGCGCCACCCGGTCGGCGTACGGCAGCGGGCGTCTGACCCGGTACGCCGCCGAGCTCGTCGTCCCCGCGGACGCCCGCATGGAGTGCGCGGTCCTGAAGGCGGTCGCCGACCTGTACGTGATGCAGCGCGCCGAGCAGGAGCGGCTGCGTGCCGACCAGCGCGTCGTGGTCGCGGAGCTGGCCGCGGCGCTGACCGCGCGGGCACCCGAAGGGCTCGATCCGCAATTCCGGGCGCTGTTCCAGGAGGCGGCCGACGACCGCGCGCGCAAAAGGGTCATCGTCGACCAGATCGCCTCGCTCACGGACGCCTCGGCGCGGTCCCTGCACGAGCGGCTGACGGGGCGGACCTGAGCCGGACGTGATCGGGAGTGGCCTGATCGGGCCACTCCCTCTTCCCGCTGCACGCTGCGTGCGGGACGCTCGCATATGGCGACATCATTAATAGGAGGCATCAAGTGGTCGACGCGGATCAGACATTCGTCATCGTCGGAGGAGGGCTTGCCGGTGCGAAGGCGGCCGAGACACTCCGCGCGGAGGGCTTCACCGGCCGCGTGATACTGATCTGCGACGAACGGGACCACCCCTATGAGCGGCCGCCCCTTTCCAAGGGCTATCTGCTCGGCAAGGAGGACCGCGACAGCGTCTTCGTCCACGAGCCCGCCTGGTACGCGCGCAACGACGTCGAACTGCATCTCGGCCAGACCGTCGACGCCATCGACCGCGCGGCAAGGACGGTCCGTTTCGGCGACGACGGCACCCTTGTCCACTACGACAAGCTGCTGCTCGCGACCGGCGCCGAGCCCCGGCGCCTCGACATCCCGGGCACGGACCTCGCCGGTGTGCACCATCTGCGGCGCCTCGCCCATGCCGAGCGTCTCAAGGGCGTTCTCACCTCGCTGGGCCGCGACAACGGCCATCTTGTGATCGCGGGTGCCGGCTGGATCGGTCTGGAGGTCGCCGCGGCCGCCCGTGAGTACGGCGCCGAGGTCACCGTCGTCGAACACGGGCCGACCCCGCTGCACACGGTTCTCGGCCCCGAGCTGGGCAACGTCTTCGCCGAACTGCACCGCGAGCACGGCGTCCGCTTCCGCTTCGGCGTGCGGCTCACCGAGATCGTCGGCCAGGACGGCATGGTGCTGGCCGCCCGCACCGACGACGGCGAGGAGCACCCCGCGCACGACGTGCTCGCGGCGATCGGTGCCGCGCCGCGCATCGGGCTCGCCGAGGCGGCGGGCCTGGAGATCGCCGACCTCGCACAGGGCGGGGGCGTGGTGGTGGACGAGCAGCTGCGCACCTCCGACCCCGACATCTACGCCACCGGCGACATCGCCTCCCTCCACCACCCCCTCTTCGGTACCAGGCTGCGTGTGGAGCACTGGGCGAACGCGCTGAACGGCGGCCCGGCGGCGGCCCGCGCGATGCTCGGGCGCGAGGTCACGTACGACCGGCTGCCCTACTTCTTCTCCGACCAGTACGACCTCGGGATGGAGTACTCCGGATGGGCGCCGGCGGGGTCGTACGACGAGGTGGTGATCCGGGGCGACGCCGGGAAGCGGACCTTCATCGCCTTCTGGCTGAAGGAGGGGAGGGTGCTGGCGGGGATGAACGTCAACGTGTGGGACGTCACAGAGCGAATTCAGGACCTGATCCGGTCGAGGTCCGTCGTGGACCAGGACGCCCTGGCGGACCCGGGTGTGCCGCTGGAGAGCCTCGTCCCGTGATCCGGAGGCCGCCGTTCGCGGCCCGCGTGCCGTGATCCCCCCGGGGCAGCGCGTCTGCCGGCCGCCGTGCGGCGGGCCGGCCCCGGCGGGGGCCGGCCGTCCCGCCCCAGGAGTGTCGGTCCTGCCCCGTAGAATCACCTCGTGGCAGGACGGATCAACGACGAGGACGTGAAGGCGGTACGGGACGCGGTCCCGATCGACGCCGTCGTGTCCGAGTACCTCCAGCTGCGCAACGCGGGCGGCGGCAACCTCAAGGGCCTGTGCCCGTTTCACGACGAGAAGTCCCCGTCCTTCCAGGTCAGCCCGAGCAAGGGCCTGTTCCACTGCTTCGGCTGCCAGGAGGGCGGCGACACCATCACGTTCGTGATGAAGGTCGACCACCTCTCCTTCTCCGAGGCGGTCGAGCGCCTCGCGGCCCGCGCGGGCATCACGCTGCGGTACGAGGAGGGCGGGTACAACCCGACCCACCAGCGCGGCGAGCGCATCCGCCTCGTCGAGGCCCACCAGCTGGCCGCCCAGTGGTACGCCGAGCAGCTCGACGCCGGACCCGAGGCCGAGGCGGGGCGGGCGTTCCTGGCCGAGCGCGGCTTCGACCAGGCCGCAGCGGTCCACTTCGGCGTCGGCTACAGCCCCCAGGGCTGGGACCACCTCACCCGCTACCTGCGGGGCAAGGGCTTCAGCGACAAGGAACTGCTCCTGTCGGGACTGTCCCAGGAGGGCCGGCGCGGCCCCATCGACCGGTTCCGCGGCCGGCTGATGTGGCCGATCCGCGACATCGGCGGGGACGTCGTCGGCTTCGGCGCGCGGAAGCTGTACGAGGCGGACAACGGGCCCAAGTACCTGAACACCCCCGACACGGCGATCTACCGGAAGTCCCAGGTCCTCTACGGCATCGACCTGGCGAAGAAGGAGATCGCGAAGTCGAGCCGGGCGGTCGTCGTCGAGGGCTACACCGACGTCATGGCCTGCCACCTCGCGGGTGTCACCACGGCCATCGCCACCTGTGGCACGGCTTTCGGCGGCGATCACATCAAGATCCTGCGCCGGCTGCTGATGGACAACGGCTCGGCACGGGTGATCTTCACCTTCGACGGTGACTCGGCCGGCCAGAAGGCCGCCCTGCGCGCCTTCGAGGACGACCAGAAGTTCGCCGCCGAGACGTACATCGCGATCGCGCCGGACGGCATGGACCCCTGCGAGCTGCGCCTGGCCAAGGGCGACGACGCGGTCGCCGACCTGGTCCAACCCCGGACACCGCTGTTCGAGTTCGCGCTCCGCCAGATCCTCGGCCGCTACGACCTGGAGACCCCGGCCGGGCGCGCCGCCGCGCTGGACGAGGCCGCGCCGGTCGTCGCCCGCATCAAGAACAGCGGTGCCCAGCACGAGGTCGCGGTGCAGCTCGCGGGCATGCTCGGCATCCTCGACACCCAGTTCGTGGTCAAGCGGGTGGCGCAGCTCGCCCGTTGGGCGCGTGACCGGGGCGGCCGGGGCCCGGCGCCGGCCGGGCACCGTGCCCCGCAGTCCTACCAGGCGGCCTCCCGCCCGGCGGCGACGGGTCCGGCGCTCAACCTCCGCAACCCGGTCTACGCGACCGAGCGCGAGCTGCTCAAACTCGCCCTGCAGAGGCCGGAGCTGGTCTCTCCGGCATTCGACGCGTACGGGGTCGACGAGTTCACCGCGCAGCCGTACGCGGCGGTCCGCGAGGCGATCCTGGAGGCCGGCGGCGCGGAGTACGGCGCGCAGGACCCGCAGGAGTACCTGGTCCGCGTGCGCGAGGCGGCCCCCGATGACACGGTGCGCGCCATGGTGACGGAACTGGCGGTCGAGGCGATCATGCTCCGCAAGGAGGTGGACGAGACCTACGCCGGCGCCCAGTTGGTCACGGTCCGCCGCCGCGCCGTCGAACGCCGCATCCGCGACGTCCAGAGCACGCTGACCCGCCTGGGCGCCTACGCCGACCCGGCCCATCTGTCCGCCGTGCAGAACGAACTGTGGGTGCTGCAGCAGTACGACCAGGCGCTGCGGGAACGCGGGGCCGCGTCGCTGTGAGCGCCGCCGCGCGGAGTCCCCGGCCCTCCGGGGCCGGCTCGGGCGCGGTGATCCCGAGGTGGTCGAGGGTCGCCGACCGGTCCGCGACCGGGGACCGCGACATCGTGCCGTGCCCGGCGAGGACCCGGCCCTGCTCGGCTTGAGCGGCGAGGTCGGGCGTCGCGGCCTGCCGTTCCACGACCTCGTCCGGCGCGCCCCGGGTGCCTCGGGACTACGCCGCGGCTCCTCGTTCCCGCTCGTGTGCCCCAACTTCCCCGGTGCCCCCGGTTGTCCGGTGTGACGGTCAAACGACCTGAGTAACCGGCCGGTCACGCACCGGACTCAAAAAGTGGACGCACGCCCCTCGTGGCAGCGATGTGTCGTACCCCACACTGGGGTGCGGTGCCTGAGTCCCCGGAGCGCGGCCGGCCCGCCCACGGCGGGTCCGACACCCCCGCGATTCCGCTCAACGACTACGGGATGGCCGGCGGGCGGACCACCGGCCCCATCCCCGACGTACCGCTGCCGCATGCCTCAGCAGCGACATTCCTGGAGGTCGCCCCCGTGCAGACCCAGACCCTCACACAGACCGACATCCGTACGGACGAGCCGGATGTGCAGACCGACGTCCTCGCGGGGGTGCCTCCGCAGAGCCGGCCCGCGCACCACCCCGAGACGGAGGACGAGCCGCAGGAGCCGCCCGAGATCGAGGAACCACCCGCCGGTGAGGTCTCCGAGGCGCCCGAGCCCGCCGAACCGCTGCGCGGCCGCGCCGACACCAGCGCGCCCTCCTCGGACCTGTTCCGGCAGTACCTGCGCGAGATCGGCCGCATCCCGCTGCTCACGGCCGCGGAGGAGGTCGAACTCGCCCGCAGCGTGGAAGCCGGTCTGTTCGCCGAGGAGAAGCTCGGCAACACCCCCGACCTGGACACCGAACTCGCCCTGGACCTCGACCGGCTCGTGGTCATGGGCCGGGTCGCCAAGCGCAGGCTCATCGAGGCCAACCTGAGGCTCGTCGTCTCGGTCGCCAAGCGCTACGTCGGACGCGGGCTGACCATGCTCGACCTCGTCCAGGAGGGCAACCTCGGCCTGATCAGGGCCGTCGAGAAGTTCGACTACGCCCGCGGGTACAAGTTCTCGACGTACGCGACCTGGTGGATCCGCCAGGCGATGTCCCGCGCCCTGGCCGACCAGGCCCGCACCATCCGCGTCCCGGTCCATGTCGTCGAGCTCATCAACCGGGTCATCCGGGTCCAGCGCCGCATGCTCCAGGAGCGCGGCTACGAGCCGACGCCGGAGGAGGTGGCCGCCCACCTCGAACTGCCCGGCGAGCGGGTCAGCGAGGTGCTGAGGCTCGCCCAGGAACCCGTCTCGCTGCACGCGCCCGTGGGCGAGGAGGACGACGTGGCCCTCGGGGATCTCATCGAGGACGGCGACGCCGCGAGCCCGGTCGAGTCCGCCGCGTTCCTGCTGCTCAGGGAGCACCTGGAGGCGGTCCTCTCCACCCTCGGTGAACGGGAGCGGAAGGTCGTGCAGCTGCGCTACGGGCTGGCCGACGGCCGCCCCCGCACGCTGGAGGAGATCGGCCGCATCTTCGGCGTGACCCGTGAGCGGATCCGCCAGATCGAGTCGAAGACGCTGAACAAGCTCCGCGACCACGCCTTCGCCGACCAGTTGAGGGGCTACCTGGACTGACAGGGGACCGCCCGCAGGGGGCGGTCCCCCCGGAATCAGTCGACCTCGGCCACCGCCTGGGCGAACTGCGCCTTGTACAGCCGCGCGTAGGCGCCGTCGGCGGCCAGGAGCTCGCTGTGCGAGCCCTGTTCGACGATCGACCCGTTCTCCATCACGAGGATCGTGTCCGCGTCCCGGATGGTCGACAGCCGGTGCGCGATGACGAAGGACGTCCGTCCGTGCGCCAGCTTCGCCATCGCCTTCTGGATCAGGACCTCCGTCCGGGTGTCCACCGAACTCGTCGCCTCGTCCAGCACCAGGATCACCGGGTCGGACAGGAAGGCACGCGCGATCGTGATGAGCTGCTTCTCACCCGCGCTGACCCCGGTGCCCTCGTCGTCGATCACGGTGTCGTAGCCGTCCGGCAGCGTGCGGACGAACCGGTCCGCGTGCGCCGCGCGCGCCGCCTCCTCGATCTCCCCGCGCGTGACCTCGCGCGCGGCACCATAGGCGATGTTCTCCGCGATCGTGCCCCCGAACAGCCAGGTGTCCTGGAGCACCATCCCGATCGAGGCCCGGAGCTCGTTCCGGGACATCTTGGCGATGTCGACCCCGTCGAGCGTGATCCGTCCGCCTCTGACCTCGTAGAACCGCATCAGCAGGTTCACCAGCGTGGTCTTCCCGGCGCCCGTCGGGCCGACGATCGCGACCGTGTGCCCCGGCTCGACCTTCAGCGACAGGTCCTCGATGAGCGGCTTCTCGGGGTCGTACCGGAACGACACGCCCTCCAGCGCGACCCGGCCGCGCAGTTCCTGCGGCCGCAGTCCCTCCTCGGGGTCCGCGTCCTGCTCCTCCGCATCCAGCAGCTCGAAGATCCGCTCCGCCGAGGCGACACCGGACTGCACGAGGTTCGCCATCGACGCGACCTGCGTCAGCGGCATCGAGAACTGCCTCGAGTACTGGATGAAGGCCTGGACGTCACCGATGGACAGGGCACCGGACGCGACCCGGAGACCACCGACCACGGCCACCAGCACGTAGTTCAGGTTCGACACGAACATCATCAGCGGCTGCATCACACCGCTGTTGAACTGCGCCTTGAACCCGGCCTCGTAGAGCTTCTCGTTCTGCTCCGCGAACAGTTGGGCCGACTCCTCCTGGCGTCCGAACACCTTCACGAGCGTGTGCCCGGTGTACATCTCCTCGATGTGCGCGTTGAGCGCGCCGGTCGTGCGCCACTGCTGCACGAAGTGGGGCTGCGAGCGCTTGCCGATCCGCGTGGCCACGACGAAGGAGAGCGGCACGGTCACGAGGGCGACCAGCGCCAGCAGCCACGACACCCAGAACATCACGATCAGCACGCCCACGATGGTCAGCAGCGAGTTGATGAGCTGCCCCATCGACTGCTGCAGCGTCTGACCGATGTTGTCGATGTCGTTGGTGGCGCGGCTGAGCACCTCGCCGCGCTGCCGCTTGTCGAAGTACGACAGCGGAAGCCGCGACAGCTTCGCCTGCACCTCCTCGCGCATGCGGTAGACGGTCTTGTTGATGGCCCGGTTGGAGAGCCGGGTGGAGACCGCCATCAGCAGACCGGCGAACAGGAAGGCGACAAGGGCGAGCAGCAGGACCCGTCCCACGGCGTCGAAGTCGATGCCCTTGCCGGGGGTGAAGTCCGTGCCGGAGAGCATGTCGGCCATGCCGCCCTCGCCCCGCCTGCGCATGGACTCGAGGACCTGCTCCTTGCTCATGCCCGCCGGCATCTGCCGGCCGATGATGCCGGCGAAGACGAGGTCGGTCGCCCTGCCGAGGATCTTCGGGCCGATCACGGACAGCCCCACGCTCAGCACACCGCAGACCAGCATCGCGATCATGAGGGTGCGTTCGGGCTTGAACAGCGACAGGAGCCGCTTCCCGGACCCCTTGAAGTCCATCGAGCGCTGGTCCGGGCTGCCCCCGGCCATCATGCGTCCCATGGGCCCGGCCATCAGGCAGCCTCCGCTTCCGTGAGCTGGGAGAGCACGATCTCCCGATACGTCTCGTTGTCCGCCATCAACTCGTGATGGCGCCCGGTGCCGACGACCCGGCCCTCGTCGAGGACGACGATCCGGTCGGCGTCACGGATGGTCGCCACCCGCTGGGCGACGATCACCACCGTCGCCTCGGCGGTCTCCTGCGAAAGCGCCGCGCGCAGCGCCGCGTCGGTCGCGTAGTCGAGCGCGGAGAAGGAGTCGTCGAAGAGATAGATCTCCGGGTGCTGGACCAGAGTGCGGGCGATCGCGAGGCGCTGCCGCTGGCCGCCCGAGACGTTCGTCCCGCCCTGGGCGATGGGGGAGTCCAGACCGTTCTCCAGTTTTGACACGAACTCCTTGGCCTGCGCCACCTCCAGTGCGTGCCACAGCTCCTCGTCGGTCGCGTCCGGATTGCCGTAGCGCAGATTCGTGGCGACCGTCCCCGCGAACAGGTACGGCTTCTGCGGGACGAGCCCGACCGTCCGCGCCAGCAGCTTGGGGTCGATCTCCTGGACGTTCACGCCGTCCACGAACACCTCGCCCTCGGTGGCGTCGAAGAGGCGGGGCACCAGACCGAGCAGGGTCGACTTGCCGCTGCCGGTGGAGCCGATGACGGCGGTGATCTCGCCGGGCCGCGCCACGAGGTCGATGGCCTTGAGGACCGGCTCCTCGGCACCCGGGTAGCGGAACCCGGCTTCGCGGATCTCCAGGTGGCCGTGACGCCGCAGCTCGGACACGGGTGCGAGGGGCGGAACGACGCTCGACTCCGTGTCGAGCACCTCCTCGATGCGCTCGGCACAGACCTCCGCGCGCGGCACCATCATGAACATGAAGGTGGCCATCATCACGGACATGACGATCTGCATGAGGTAGGCGAGGAACGCCGTCAGATCGCCGATCTGCATGCCGCCGCTGTCGATGCGGTGCGCGCCGAACCAGACCACCGCGATGGAGGAGAGGTTCACCACCGTCATCACGATGGGGAACATCAGCGCAAGCGTCCGGCCGGTCTTCAGGGACACGTCCGTGAGGTCGGTGTTGGCGCCCCGGAAGCGGTCCTTCTCATAGCCGTCGCGGACGAACGCGCGAATGACGCGGTTGCCGGTGATCTGCTCGCGCAGCACCCGGTTCACCGTGTCGAGGCGGACCTGCATGCCGCGGAACAGCGGGCGCAGCCGGCGCACGATCAGCGTCACGGAGACGCCGAGCACCGGCACGACCGCGACCAGCACACCGGACAGCGGCACGTCCAGACCGAGCGCCAGGACGATGCCGCCCACGCACATGATCGGCGCCGACACCATCAGGGTGAACGACAGCAGGACGAGCATCTGCACCTGCTGCACGTCGTTCGTGGTGCGGGTGATCAGCGACGGCGCGCCGAAGTGGGCCACCTCGCGGGAGGAGAAGGACTGCACCCGGTCGAAGACGGCGGCCCGCACGTCCCGGCCGAGGGCCGACGCGGTACGGGCGCCGAAGTAGACGGCGCCCATGTTGCACACGACCTGGCCGAGAGAGACCGCGATCATCAGACCGCCGAAGGTCAGGATGTAGTCCGTGTCCCCCTTCACGACACCGTTGTCGATGATGTGCGCGTTGAGGGTGGGCAGGTAGAGCGTGGCGCAGGTCTGCAGCAGCTGCAGGAGCACCAGCAGGGTGATCGGGTTCTTGTACGGGCGCAGGTGGGCCCTCAGAAGTCGTATGAGCACGCGGGATCTCTCGGAGTCGTCGGCGGACGGCGTGGCAGACGGTGCTGCACCACCCCCTATCGTCGAACATTCCACCCGCGTTACCTCAACCGATTTATCCAACGGCGGCTGAACTACTGACCTGGATTCAGTCATGAACCGCGGACGGAGCGGGGCTGGGTCAGGTGGCGTAGCGGACGCAGCCGCACGGGCACGACGCCCGGCGAGCCGTACGACGGAGCCCGCACTAGGCGCGGAACGCCCCCGGATGCGTCTGCTCCCGTACGGACACGTACTGCTGCCGCACGGCCTGGCCCACCGCCAGTTCGTCGCCCGGCTCCAGGACCTGGGCGACCGCGCCCTGCCAGACCGGCGGGGTGCGCGGGTCCAGGGTCCCCTGCGACACGCCGAGGGACCAAGCCGCCTGCCGGGCCGCGCCGATCGCCGCGTAGTCGGCCGGCTGGGGCACCACGACCTGCACGCCGAAGAGCGCGGGCGCCGCCGCCTGCACGGCGGAGAGCTCCGCGGCCGCGCCGAGCAGGAAGATCCGGCGCACCTCGACCCCTCGTCCACGCAGCACGTCCAGCGCGTCCGCGAGCCCGCACAGCATGCCCTCGAAGGCGGCCCGCGCCAGGTGCTCGGGCTTCATCGACTCGCGCCGCAGTCCGGCCAGGGTGCCCGCGGTGTGCGGGAGGTTCGGGGTCCGCTCGCCTTCCAGATAGGGCAGCAGGACGAGCCCGTGCGAGCCCGGCGTCGACTTCATCGCGAGGTCGGACAGGCCCTCCAGGTCGGGCACGCCGAGCAGTTCGGCGGTTCCGCGCAGGGTGCGCACGGCGTTGAGCGTGGTCACGACCGGCAGATGCATGCCCGTCGCGTCCGCCAGGGAGGTGATCATCCCGGTGGAGTCGACAAGTGCTTCCGGGTGCACCGCCATCACCGATCCGGAGGCTCCGAGGGAGACGACCGCGTCGCCGAGCCCGATGCCGAGGCCCAGGGCGGCGGCCATGGTCTCGCCGGTGCCCGCGGAGATCAGCAGCCCCTCCGGTGTCGTGCCCGCGGCCTCGGACGGCCCCAGCACCTCGGGCAGCCCGGCCTGGTGCCCGAGCGCCAGCTCCACGAGGTCGGGACGGTAGGCGCCGGTCGCCGCCGACCAGTACCCGGTGCCCGAGGCGCCGCCGCGATCCGTGGTCCTTCTCACAGGACGGCCGAGCAGCTGCCACACGAGCCAGTCGTGGGCCTGCAGGAGTACGGAGGCGCGCCGCGCATTGTCGGGCTCGGCCTTGGCGAGCCAGCGCAATTTGGTCACGGGCCGAGCGGCCTGCGGCACACAGCCGACGGCCTCGGCCCAGGCCTGCCGTCCGCCGAGCGCGTCGATGAGGTCGGCCGCCGCGACCTGCGCCCGCTTGTCGCCACCGACCAGCGCCGGCCGCACCGTGGCCCCCTGGGAGTCGAGCGGGACCAGCGCGTTCTGCTGCGACGACACGCCGATGGCCTGCACGCCTTCCAGGAGGCCACCGCCGGCGGCTTCACCGAGGGACAGCAGCCAGGCCTGCGGATCGACGTCGGAGGGACGGCCGTCACCCTCCACCGGATGCGGCGCGTATCCCTGCCTGAGCACGGCGCCCGTTTCCGAGTCACAGACGACGATACGAGTGAAATCGGGCGAACTGTCCAACCCGGCGACTATCCCCATGGCGGAAATTCTGCCGTACGGAGGGGGCCGGGCGCGCCTCGCCGGGAGGAGTGGGACGGCGCGCCCGGCGCGGCGGATGCCGACGGCCGGCCGGGCGGAGCCTGCGGCCCGGGGCGATCAGGTGTTGCTGGTGCCCCAGTCGTCCTCGACGCTGCCGTTCGCATTCCGTTCACGAAGCGAGCGGACCCGGCCCGCGACCGAGGCGGGCATACGGTCGCCGACCTTGTCGCTCACGGCGTGGAACGCCTTGCCGGCGATCTCGCGTCCCTGCTGGGCCGCGGTCTCGGCCGTGTTGCGCACGGCCGGGTTCTGCGCGACCTGGCGGGCCGACTTCTTCAGCTGCTCGTACCGTTCTCGCCCGGCCCGTGTGCCCAGCACGTAGCCCAGAACCAGCCCGGCGACGAACGTGAGCCGATAGCGCATGGCGGCCACCCTTCCCTTGCGTCTGCGTCGTCCCTTTGCGTGGGCATCGGTCGTGGGGAGTACGGATTGGCGGAGCACCCCCCTGCTTGCGCTAATGTATGTGTCGCAGCGAGCGCGCGCTCCCTGGCGAATACCCAGGTAGGTACGTTCGATGCAACGATGCATTCCTCCGTAGCTCAATTGGCAGAGCAGCCGGCTGTTAACCGGCAGGTTACTGGTTCGAGTCCAGTCGGGGGAGCTCGGTCCTCCGTAGCTCAATTGGCAGAGCAGCCGGCTGTTAACCGGCAGGTTACTGGTTCGAGTCCAGTCGGGGGAGCGCTGAACGAGGGCCCCACAGGGGTCCTTTTTCATGTCCGCAGGAACCGTCGCCCGCTCGGTGGAGTCCTCAAGGTCATGTGTAGCCGACCATCCGAAGCAGGAGATCGTATGAGCGGCTATGCTGCGGCAGACGGCGCGTACACATGTACGCGACGCGCCGTAACGGGGCGGTAGCTCAGCCGGTTAGAGCAGCGGACTCATAATCCGTCGGCCGTGGGTTCGAGTCCCACCCGCCCCACCGAAGCCCGTCGGCGCAGGAACGTTTTCACCTGCGTCTAGTCTGAAGTCCCACCGCCACGGATGGCGGTAACGACACGTCAGAGATCGCTAGCTGACCCGCTGCTGGCCCGAGCGGCAGACGATCATTACCAGTCCAGTTGGCGGAACGCATCCTTCCGGCGATCGCTCCCGCCCAGACTTATCCCGTCTGTAGGTGGCAGAGGGAAAGCAACGAACTGGATCGAGGAAGGCAATGCCTAAGGACCCGACCGGTGGCTACAGCGCCAACCCGCGCCAGACCAAGCACCTGATGACCCAGGACATCGCCGACGTCACGCGGTTCATGGAGGGTGCTGAGATGCTCGGCACTGGACTGCAGGTGCGGCGCGTTGCCCTGCCGAAGCAGGGAGACCCTTACGTCTTCCAAGAGTGGTGGGAGGTCCGGGTGTTCGACGACCCGCACCTCGGCCGGCGGGACGACATAGGGCAGTAGACGCAAAGCGGCCCCAGCCAGGATGGGGGGCTGGGGCCGACGGGCGGGCCATAGGGAGAACCCACCTCTTTCGTCATCGTCGAGGCTCCCGTGCCAGACCGTGTCCAGCCACGCCGACGGTACGCCCAAACGGGCATGAAGAAGCCCCAGCCGGGGTGAGTCCGGCCGGGCTATCGGCGCGAGCCCTTCGAGGGGAAGCTCGCGTCTCATGTCATCGTCGCGCTTCGCGCATCAGACGTCGCAGTGCCACGCCGATGTCGCAACTGCCGGCGTCCTCGATGCAGCGTAGGCAGCGGGGGCGTGATCGTGCAGGGCGCGTAACGCGGCATCGCCAGTACACGGATGGCAGCCGCGAGGGAACGCGGTGATGTAGCTGTCCAGGACCCTTATCCGGCGCTCGCCCAGGTCGACGGCGCTCTCTGCGGTGAGGTGCGTCTTGCACCAGACGCACGCGGCGCCGCGCTGCTGCTCTTTGCTCAGGTCGCCCACGCCGGGAAGGGGCAGCGAGGCCCTCCCCCAGACGGGTGCGGTGTCGGTAGCCTCGGTCATGCTGACCTGCTCTCGGGTTGGCCACGCCCCGGGGCCGGTCGCACGGTCGCCGGGGTCTCTTGTGTCTCAAGGTAGCGGGAGCATTCCAGGCATGCTAGGTATCCCACGAATCGCGTAGACGTCTAGGTATGCCGATGCTGGGGTGATGTTCGAGTTTGCTCCCGACATCCCGCGCTGGCGGCAGGTCGCCGACGTGATCCGGCAGCGCATCGTCGACGGCACGTACCCGCCCCGGTCGCGTGTGCCGTCCGTGGTGCAGTTGACGGAGGAGTTCGGGATCGCCAACGCGACTGCGCACAAGGTGCTGCAGGCGTTGCGCGCGGAGGGCCTGACGTACACGGAGCCCGGCCTCGGCTCGTTCGTCGCCAAGCCCGAGGCGTGACGAAGCCCCCCACCTCGCCGGGATTGGGGGGCTTCGTGGTCGGCCACTGAGCCACGGCCCAGGCTCAAAGTGACCTGGCTATCCGACCAATCTCTCGAACATCGCCGCAAGAGCAGCGTCTCTCTAACCTCATGCCATCGCATTTCGATCATGTGGGCATGCCTCCGCACCCGGTCGGACGACTGCCAGGCATGAGAAAACGCCCCCTGCACAACCCGCGATGGGCCGTGCAGGGGGATAGGCGCTGCGCAGACACGGCCGGTGGGACATGGCTACCGACAATTCGCGGGGAGGCTACGGTCCGCGCAACTTGTTGTGGGCGAGTGGGCCGCTTTGGAGCGGAGGGACCCAGACTGACTCAGAGGCCCCTTCGCGGCCTCAGCCCACCCCGCACTCTCAAGCGTCGCGCCGCGCGTATGCGGCCGCAATTCGATCACGCGAGCGCGCTTGAACCCTGCGGCAAGGCGTGCTCACGCTGGGCAAAGGGCTGCGCAACCAGAGTCAGCGCGCAAGGCTGGACCTATGGCGAAGTACCCGCCCCGTGTGATCGTGTACCCGTTGCTCGAGGCCGGCGGGCGGCTCGTGCGCATGGACGGTCACCTCGTCGGCACGGCCTACAGCCTGCACGATCTCAGCGTGTTCCTTTGCCACGCGGGCTTCGAAGGATGGACTGACGTGGACCCAATGGCCGAGGACGTAGTCGAGTCGTCCGCCGATCTGATCGATTGGCGCGGCGGTGGCCCGGAGGCATGGGAGTGACAACGAAACGCCCCCAGTGACGGCCGGATGACCGTGACTGGGGGCGTCGTTATGCGTATCTACGTCGGGGGTCGAGGCCTTCGGAGAGCAGCCCGCCGCCCTTCTTCTGTGTGAGCTGCGGCGCCCCGTCCTTCCGGCACACGAGCGCGTCAGGGTCGTTGGGCGGCGCCTGCCAGCTGTTGCCAAGGCAGAGAAGATCGTGAAGGTCATCAAGATCTCGTACTGCCAGTCCTGACCCCGCCGACTACACGGCCCGGCCCGCACCACGCGACGGAAGCGCAGAAGGATCTCGACCGGATCCGCGCCATCCTCGACCTGCCCAGCGACGACGAGGACGCGGCCCGCCGGGTTGGCGATCTCCTGCAGAACGTCATGCGCGACCGCCTCGACATCCCCGACCCGTCCGAGGTGTCCCGCCGCATAGGCGTCGGCGTACCGTTGGACGGGGCGATGACCGTGGGGGAGTGGCTCGAAACGTAGGGCGCGTCGAAGAAGACGAAGACGACCACGACGAACGGCTACCGCTCCCACATCCGCGTGCACCTGAAGCCGGGCGTCGGGCACTACCGTCTCGACCGCTTCAACGTCGGCCACGTGCAGGAGTTCTTCGACGGCATCGACGCCGCGAACGAGGTGGCGGCCGCGGAGAACCAGGATCGTCGGGAACAGGAAGCGCGCGCCAAGTGCGGCAAGAACTCGAGGCCCGGTCCTCCGAGTCGGAGCGGCTGGCGCTCGAGCGGGAGAAGCTGGCCGCGATGCCGCCGTACCAGACCATCACGGGGCCCGCGACGAAGCAGCGGATCCGGGCCACGCTGCGCACCGCGCTGAACGCCGCGATCCGCCGGCAGCTCATCACCTTCAACCCGGCGGCCCACGTGGAGCTCGCCTCGGGGAAGCGGCCAAAGGCCGTCCTCTGGACTGAGCAGCACGTGGCGCACTGGCGGAAGACAGGAGAGAAGCCGAGCGCGGTGATGGTGTGGACGCCGCCCCAGATCGGCGCGTTTCTCGACGAGGCGAGGCCTCGGGGCTGTACGCGTTCTTCCACCTGATCGCGTTCCGTGGACTGCGGCGCGGTGAGGGCGTCGGGCAGGACTGGGTGAACGTCGACCTGGACGCGCAGGCCATCACTA
>Ga0102590_1002004_pt1 | contig 26397 bp, 20 predicted proteins | sample AraplaMF_Col_mMF_FD_76859 | JGI IMG/M metagenome (GOLD analysis project Ga0102590, IMG submission 76859) | Arabidopsis root microbial communities from the University of North Carolina, USA - plate scrape MF_Col_mMF | ecosystem: Host-associated > Plants > Roots > Endosphere | place: USA... | reverse complement strand
GATCAGGCTTTCGCCCATTGTCCAATATTCCCCACTGCTGCCTCCCGTAGGAGTCTGGGCCGTGTCTCAGTCCCAGTGTGGCTGATCATCCTCTCAGACCAGCTAAGGATCGTCGCCTTGGTGAGCTCTTACCTCACCAACTAGCTAATCCTACGCGGGCTCATCCTCGGGCGATAAATCTTTGGTCTTTCGACATCATCCGGTATTAGCAGTAATTTCTCACTGTTATTCCGAACCCAAGGGCAGATTCCCACGCGTTACGCACCCGTGCGCCACTAAGGCCGAAGCCTTCGTTCGACTTGCATGTGTTAGGCATGCCGCCAGCGTTCATTCTGAGCCATGATCAAACTCTCAAGTTTATGTACGATCCGAACCAGGTGGAATGCCCCATCCGAACCGCTCATCTCAAGGAGCCGCTCTGCACAAAATCTATTACGTATGGAAACGTGTAAGACATGTAAGAGCAGCTTAGCTTTCACCGAGCACCCGACGCCTTGAAGCCGCCGGACCCGGAGCCGCCGCCCACATGTCCCTTCATCAAAATCACTATGTCAAAGAGCGCAAAAGACCGACGCCCTAGCCTACCCCTTTTTCTCGGGGCGACCTGTGCGCCTGGTTTTTGATGACCGTCGCAATGTCCGGTGAGGAGCACCGCGTCGGTGGAGTGGCTTCTATGCCCGGCTTTTGATTCGGTCAACAGGGTTGTGGAACTTTCTGTCGCTTTTCTGAAACAGAGCCCCGGAAGCCGCAGAAAACCGCGCTTTACGCCATCTCAACACGTGTCGTGCATGACGCTCGCGTGACCGAATCAACCGCCCAATCCCCGAATCAGGGGCTCGAATCGCTCAAAGATCAGGTGCGCAGCGCCGTGATCTGGCGTTCGGGCGCCCAGATTGCCGGCCAGCTGCTCACCTGGGCATCGACCTTCATCGTCATCCGCGTGCTCAGCCCCTCGGACTACGGCCTGTTCGCAATGACGCAGGTGGTGCTGGTCCTGCTCAACATGCTCAACGGCTATGGCCTAGCCAGCGCGCTCATTCAGCGCGGCGAGGCCGGGCGGCACGCGCAGCGCCAATTGTTCGGGATGCTGATCCTGCTCAATCTGGGGCTGGGCGCAGCACAGTTCGTCTGCGCGCCGTTCGCCGCGGCTTATTATCGCCAGCCAATGGTCGCAGATCTGCTGCGCGTCCAGGCTTTGCTCTATGTCGCCACGCCGTTCATCGCCCTCCCCTACGCCCTACTCGCGCGCGAAATGGACTTCCGCAAACAAGCCAAGGTGAACTTCGCGTCGGGAATCGCCGGTGCGGTCACGGCGCTGACCGGCGCCTGGATGGGGCTGGGCGTGTGGACCCTGGTGGCTGCGCCGATCGCCTTGTTCGCGGTCCGCGCGATCGGCATGACCTGGGCAGCCAAGGCGCTGATGTGGCCGAGCTTCGACTTTCGCGGCGCCGGCGACATCGCGCGCTATGGCGGCGTGATGGCCACCGGGCAGATCTTCTGGTTCTTCCAGAGCCAGGCCGATGTGTTCATCGCCGGGCGGCTGTTCGATCCGCACGCTCTGGGGCTCTATACGACCAGCCTGTTCCTCACCCAGATCTTCGTCTCCAAATTCGTGCCGCCGCTCAACGAAGTCGCCTTCTCAGCCTATGCCAAATTGAAGGACGATCGCACCGCGGCGGCGACGGCGTTCGTCAAGTCGGCGCGGCTGATCTTCATCGTGGCGATGCCATTCTATTTCGGGCTGGCGGCGACGGCGCGGCCGCTGGTCGACGTGGTGCTCGGACCGAAATGGGCAGAGGCGGCGCCGATCGTCCATTGGCTGGCGCTGGCGATGCCGATGATGACGCTGCAGGCGCTTTATTCACCCGCGAGCGACGCCGTCGGCCGTCCCGGGATCGGTGCGCAGAACGGCGCGACGGGGGCACTGCTGCTGCCCGCCGCCTTCCTGATCGGGGTGCATTGGGGATTGATGGGCCTCGTCGCGGCGTGGTTCGCCGCCTATCCGGTCTATCTCGCGGTCTCGACCTGGCGGACCTTGCCGGTGATCGGCGTGCGGCTCCGCGATCTCGTCGACGGGCTGACGCCAGTGATATTCGCGGCGACGGCGATGGGATTGGCCGTGTCGCTGCTGGCGCGGGTGCTGCCGCCGATGCCGTCGCTGGCGCAGCTCGCGCTGCTCGGATGCACGGGCGCCTTGGTCTATGGAGCGTGGCTGGCGCTGTTCGCGCGCGGCACCTTGATCGAGGTGATCGCGCTGATCCGCAACCGCCGCGGCTAGACCGCCTGGATATAGGCGCGCATCGCCTCGGCCTCGGACTCGATCCGCTCGATCCGATATTTCACCAGGTCGCCGATCGAGATGAAGCCGATCATCTTGCCCCGCTCGATCACCGGCAAATGGCGCACGCGCCGCCGGGTCATCAGCGCCAGCGCGCCAAGCACCGATTCGTCGGGCGCGACGGTGAGCGCAGGCGCGGTCATCACGTCGCGTACCTTGCAGTCGAGCGCCGAAGGGCCTTCGCGCTCGAGACAGTAGATCACGTCGCGTTCGGAAAAGATGCCGACCACGGCCTCGCCGTCGACGACGGGCACGGCGCCGATGCGTTTGCTGGCGAGCAAAGCGACCGCTTCCGCCACGGTGCGATCGCCCGCGATCGACACCACGTCATGCCCTTTTCCCCCCAGGATTGCCGCGATGGTCATCGCATGTCTCCGCTTTCGGGTTCAGGCGGTTGTTTCTCCCATGATTCGCGCCCAATTGCAAAGCCATGAACCCGCCGCGGCACGATCTCGACGATCCCGAATATGCCGCCTTCGCCTGGGGACGCTTCAAGCGGATCCTGCGCTGGATGGCATTGGCCGCGCTGGTGACCGCGGGGCTGGCCGAACTGGTGCTCTATCATTGGCTGGGCGGACTCAATTTCGTCACCGCCAGCGCCACTTTTCTCGGCGTTTTCGTGACGATGATGGTCGCCGCGGCGCTGATGGGGCTGATGTTCCTGAGCTCGGGCACCGGACATGACGAGCGCGTCGAGGATCCGCTCAAGGGCGAAGTCGATATCGACTGAAGCTCAGCGCGCTCTCTCGAGCTTCAGCGCGAATTCGAGGCGCGCCGTGCCGTGGGCCGGAACGGTCGCCCGCCACGTCTTGACGCCCTTGCGCTCGATCAGCGTCGCGTTCGCCGAGGAGAGTTTGTAGGGAATCGCCATCTCGAAGGTCTCCGGCGTCGAACGGGCATTGGTGACTTCGACGGTAAAGGGCTGGCGTCGGGCCGAGGGCGGCCGCGCAACCACCTTGTAGCGCAGATCGCTGCTCTCTCCGGTTGCGAATTCGACTTCCTCGCCGATCGCACGATCCGTCAGGTCGCTTTCGCCGACGAGCAGCGACTCGTCGTGCGCGCGCTCGAACACCGCGACGCGGCCCGCCGGCAGCGGAAGCCCGAGGCCCTTGCCCTCGCGATTCTCGGTCCGCAGGATCCGCGCGGCGGCCCGGCTTTCGGGTTCGGCGGCGTCACGCGCATAGTCGAATTGCTCGAAGCTGCCGGTGTAGACGCGCGCGAAAGCGACCTTCTTGCGATCGATCATCGCCACCTGCTTGCGGCTCAGCGCGGCGACGGTGACGGGTTCGGGAATCCGGTAGAGCTTGAGATCGCCGAGCTCTTCCTGCTGTGCGATCATAACAGGAACGGGAGGCGGGGGCGGCGCCGGCGCGCTCTGCCTGCTGGCAGTGACGACGATATTCTCGAACCCACCGACATCCTCCGCCATGACCCCGTCGGCGGTTTCCACCCGTGGCAGTATCCGTTCGATCCCCCAGCTTGGATGAGTGCTGGTGATATCCATCGGCCAGCAGCGCAGGTGCAGATCGGGCGGCGGGCCCTTCGGCAAGACGGCCGCCTGCTCCTTGTTCGGCGCGCCCGCCACGGCATTGGTGCGCGCGCCTGCGAAGCCCTGACTGCCGCCATTGGCCACGGTCAGCCACGCGAAAAGGTCGAGCGTCTCGCCGTCTTCGGCGACCTGCGCGACATAATTCGCCGACCAATCGAACCCCTGCGCCAGATAGGAAATCTGGACCGTCACCGTCGCGGCGGCCGCGCTGTCGGTCGTCACCGACAAAGTCGGCTTGGCGGAAAGGTCCGCGGGAACGCCGGGATAGCTGAGCTTCTCGGGCAGCCCGGAGCAGCCCAGCGCCTCGACTCCATCGGCGGTCGTCAGCAGCACGCCGCCGCCGGGTCCGGACTGGATGATGGCCTCGCTTTCAGTAGCCTTGCCGGTCGCGCGGCTGGTGCGGCGGATCGTGACGCGGCGCTTGAGATAGGCATCGATCAGCGCCGCAGGCGAGAGCAGCCGCGCATCGCGATTCTTCTCGTTCACCTGCCGCGGCAGACCGGTGACGATCGCGGTTTCGGGCATCATCCCCTCGGATACGCCGACGAAACGGATCACCGATTTTCCCGCGGGCACGCTGATCGTGCGAGTCTCGGTGACCAGCGCATAGCCGCCCGGCCAGCCCGCCGCGGGAATGGCGCCCTTCCCCCGACCAGGATCGCGATAGAGCGTCACCGACACCGAATCGATCCGGTCCGATTCGACGAGCGCCTGCGCCGCCGCGGGCGCGGCTGCGAGCAGCAGGGAAAAGGCGAAGACGATGCGGCGCATCGATCAATAGCGCGTGTCGAACACCACGGTCACCGACGCCTTGCCATTGGCGGGCACCGGCACCTTCCACTCCATCCTCTCGGCGGAGACGCGCTCGCCGGTCAGGCTTTGCTCGACCAGCCGCACGTCGCCCCATAGTCCGTTCTGGGCGAGATCGACCGTCACCGGTTCGGCCCGGGCATTGGTGAAATCATAGCGCATCGACGTGCGCCAGCGCGTCGAGGACATCCGCTTGCGCTCTACCAGCACCGCGGCGCCCTTCACGTCGAACGCATCGCCGGTGCGGATCGACATCGCCGACCCCATCGGCGCCGCCGCAACCCGGCTCTCGCCGATGAACTGCGGATCGCCGCGTGCATCGCGCATATAGACGCGGATCGTCCCTGCGGGCAGCTGATCGCCGAGACCGCCATTTTTCGAAGTCGAGAATTTGAGCACGGTTGCCGCGCTACGCGGATCGGTCTGGGTTTCCAGCCAGCCATTGGTCCATTCATAGGTCTTGCGCGCCGGCGTGTTCTTCACGTCGAGGAAGCTGACTTGCTTCTGCTGGGCGTTGGCGATCGTGGTGCGCTCGCCGAGCGGATAGAGATAATAGTCGCCCAATTTCTCGCGCGGGCTGGTTTCGGTGCCGGCCTGCTCGATCGTCGATTCGGCCAGTCGCGAGAAACTGCGATTGGTGTTGCCGGCGACGAGCAGCACATCGGCGCCGCGATAATTGGTGCCGGTGCTGTTGGTGAGCGTCACCCAACCCTGCATGTCGATCGCGCCCTTAGCTTCATCGAACAGCATCACATAGTCGCTGGTCCAGCCGAGCCCGGGAGTGAGATAGGTGAGCGTCGCGGGCACGCGTCCCGCCTGCGCCGCCTGCAGCGTTACCGACAGAGTCGGGCGGGCGCGGAGATTCTCGGGCACCTTATCGAAGATCACCCGCACCGGCAGTCCGTCATCGCGGAGCACTTCGATGCGGTTGCCGATCTGGAGGACGATGCCGCCATTGGCGGCGAGCACCCGCGCCTGCTCGCGCGTCTCGGCGCCGGTGGCGGGATTGGTGCGGACGATCGTGACGACCGAACCCACTGCCTTTTCCATCAACTTGTCTGGGGAGAGCAGGTCGTAATCGAAATTCTGCTCGACGATGCCGAGCCCGGGACCGGACAAAGTCACCGTCTCCGAACGGATCTGCGCCGAGACGTCGGGGAATTCCTGGCGCGTCCGGCCGGCGGGCAGATCGAGCTGGCGCACGTCCTGCACCAGCGACTGGCCATTCTGGTAGATGGTGACCGACACGTCGCCCTGCGCGCTCTGGTCCGGGGCGGGCACGGAGGCCGGCTGGGTCTGGGCATGCGCGGTGAGCGGAGTCGCCGCCAGAATCAGAGCCGTCAAACGCAAAGCATCCTCCCCCAAGGCGTCTCAGGAGAGGATGCTAGCAGGTTGATCGCGAAGGGCCAGCCCCTTCACGGAAGGGATCAGGCGGCCGGCGGAACCTCGGTTTCGTCGCTCTTCACGGTGCGGCGGCGGCGCGGCTTCTTGGGCGCTTCGTCGGCATCGTTGGCGGCGCTCGCGTCGCCGAAGGCAGGCGGAAGGATCGCGGCGTCGATGCCCTGCGGCGCTTCGACCTCGGCTTCCTCACGGCGCGGACGGCCACGGCCACGGGCGGCACGCGGGGCGCGCTCCTCGCCGGCGTCGCGCTGTTCGGCGAACAGCTCGGGAACCGGCGCTTCCTGCACCTCGGCCTGGTGACCGTTGGCGTAACCGTTGGCATTGCCGTTCGGACGACGATCGCGGCGACCGTCACGATCGCGGTCACGGCCCTCGCGGGGTTCGCGGTCCTGACGGGGCTCGCGATCTTGACGATCATTACCCATGCGATCCTGGCGGGGTTCACGCTCGTAGCGCGGCTCGCGCTGCTGCTGCTGGCGGTCGTCGCGCTGATCGTCGCCGCGGTTGCCCTCGGCCTCGAACTCGAAATCCTCGTCATCGCCGTCGATGTCGTTGCTCGGGCGGGGCTGGCGCTGGTTCGGGTTCTGCTCCTCGAAGCGCGAGCGAGACTCGCTCAGCACCCGGAAATAGTGATCCGCGAACTGGAGATAATATTCGGCGTTGACCCGATCGCCCTGCATCTGCGCATCGCGAGCAAGGTTCTTGTACTTCTCGAGAAGCTGCGCCGCATTGCCGCGCGCACGATTGTCGATGCGGTTGCCATTGCCCTGGTTGGGGTTGCCGCCCTGGCGCTGCTGACCACCACGACCGCGACGGCGGCCGTTATTAGCCTGACGATTGTTCATCAAGGTCTGTATGTCCTGTCTACTTAAGCCGTCCGTCGATCCATTCGGGGTCCCGGATGCACGTTGCAATTGCGGACAGCACCGAAACCGGCGCTTCCGCTCGCCATGGCCGCCGGACTGCAGCAGCCACATGACATGGAGTGAGCCTTAGCCCTATGTTTCAACAACTTGGTTGAAAGTGCCTCGCCCCGGCGCTGTCTTAGCCCGTGGAGCAACAATCTCCAAGCAGAAATATGGGGCACCGGCGCGACGGTTTCAAGTAAGTAGTATCACACGGGGACGTCCCCCGAGATCGCTGTGGACCGCCGGCAACAGGCCATGCTGGAGCGCCAGCGCCGAGACCGCTTTCGCCTGCGTCCAGCCGATTTCCAGCACCGCTGCGCCGCCGGGGGCGAGCAGGCGAGGAAGGTCGGGGACGATCCGGCGATAATCGTCGAGACCGTCGAGGCCGGCGAACAGCGCCGAGGCGGGTTCATGATCGCGGACTTCGACAGGAAGCGATTCGTGCGTGCCGATATAAGGCGGATTGGCGAGGATCAGGTCGAACGCGCCCTCCACCCCCTGCCCCCAGTCGCCGATCCGGAACTCGGCGCGATTCGCCATGCCGAGGCGCCCGGCGTTGGCGCGGGCATAATCGAGCGCCTGCTCCGACGCGTCGACCCCGAGGCCGCGTGCTTCGGGCCATTGATCGAGCGCGGCGAGCAGCAGCGTGCCTGGGCCGGTGCCGAGATCGAGGATCGTCGCGGGTGCGCGCTCGTCGAAATGCTCGATCGCGGCTTCGATCAGCGTCTCGCTGTCGGGACGCGGGATGAGGGCGCCCGGTCCGACCTGCAGCTCGATCGTCCAGAAGGCGCGCGTGCCGGTGATGTAGGCGACGGGCTCGTGAGTCAGGCGGCGTTGGAGGAGCGATTCGAAGGTCTCGGGTGCGGGATCGTCGAGGTGGCGGAGGAGCAAGTCACTACGGGCGATGCCGAGGGCGTGCGCCATCAGGAGCTCGGCGTCGAGGCGGGGGGTGTCGGTGACCGAGGCAAGGCGCTGTGCGGCACCGGCAAGGGCAGCACATATCGTGTTCAAGCCTTTATCTCCCGTTCGCTTCGAGCGAAGTCGAGAAGCAAGAAAGTCATGGTTTCTCGACTTCGCTCGAAACGAACGGTTGGAGTTTGCCCTCCGCCCCTTCACCCATCCAACTGCGCCAGCCGGTCGGCTTCGTCCTGCGCGATCAGTGCGCCGATCAGCTCGTCCATCTCGCCTTCGAGGATTTCGGGCAAGCGGTGGAGCGTCAGGTTGATGCGATGATCGGTCACCCGGCCCTGCGGGAAATTATAGGTGCGGATGCGCTCCGAGCGGTCGCCCGAGCCGACCATCGACTTCCGCGCGCCGGCGCGCTCGGCGTGGAGGCGTTCGCGTTCCTGCTCGTAGAGGCGGGTGCGGAGCACCTTCATCGCCTTGGCCTTGTTCTTGTGCTGCGACTTCTCGTCCTGCTGGATCACCACGAGGCCGGTGGGAATGTGGACGATGCGCACCGCCGAATCGGTGGTGTTGACCGATTGGCCGCCGGGTCCCGACGAGCGATAGATGTCGATGCGCAGGTCCTTGTCGTCGATCTTGATATCGACTTCCTCGGCCTCGGGCAGCACCGCGACGGTGGCGGCGGAGGTGTGGATGCGGCCCTGCGTCTCGGTGGCCGGCACGCGCTGGACGCGGTGGACGCCGCTCTCGAACTTCAATTTCGCGAACACGCCCTTGCCCTCGACCGAGGCAATCGCTTCCTTGAACCCGCCCGCATCGGAGGCGGAGGAGGAGATCAGCTCGACCCTCCAGCCCTGCCTTTCGGCATATTTCTGGTACATGCGGAACAGGTCGCCGCCGAAGAGCGCGGCCTCGTCGCCGCCGGTGCCGGCGCGGATCTCGAGCATCGCGGCGCGCTCGTCGGCGGCATCGCGCGGGAGCAAAGCCAGCGCGAGCTTGCGGTCGGCCGCGGCGAGCGCCTCGCCATTGGCATGGAGCTCTTCGGACGCCATTTGCCGGATCTCGTCATCGGCGTCGTGCGTCATGTGCTGAAGCGACTGCGCCTCAGCACGCAGCCGCCGCACTTCGCTGGCAGCCTGCGCGACCGGCTCGAGCTCGGCATATTCCTTGGAGACCTGGACGAAGCGATCACCCGACAGGTCGCCGGTCGCCATCAGCGCTTGCAATTCGTCGCGCCGCGCCTCGATCGCGGCGATGCGGTCGGCGGGGATGGAGGTCATGACCAGCCCAAATCCGCAAGCACGGCTTCAATCGGCGAGCCCTCGCCATCGAAGACCTTGAGGCGCGTGGTGGTGCTGCCGTCCGCGAATCCGAGCGACAACAGGCTCTTCGGATTCGCCTTCACTGCTTTGTCGAAACGCTTGCGTGGCGATCCGCTCGCGAGCAGCGCGACGACAAAGCCGGCGCGTCGGAGCGCCGCGGTCGCCCGGACACCATCGTGCTGCGCATGATCATCCTCGACCACGACATAGACTTCGATGCGCTCAGCCACCGGCTCTTCAATCAGCATAGCCAGCCGCTCGACGCCCGCGGCCCAGCCCACGCCCGGAGTCTCGGTCCCGCCGAGCGAGCCAATCAGGCCGTCATAGCGGCCGCCCGCGAGGACGGTGCCCTGCGCGCCGAGGCGGTCGGTGACGAACTCGAACGCGGTGTGGCGGTAATAATCGAGGCCGCGGACCAGCCGCGAATTACGCGTCCACTTCACGCCCGCCGCGTCGAGGCCGTCGGTCACTGCCTTGAAGAAAGCGGCGGCCTCTTCGGTCAGATACGCGTCGATGTCCGGTGCGCTGTCGGCGATCGGGCGATCGCGCGGGTCCTTCGAATCGAGGATGCGCATCGGGTTCTTGATCAGCCGCGTCTGGCTGTCTTCCGACAACATCTCCTTGTGCTTGAGGAAATGCGCGACCAGCGCCGTGCGCCACGCATCGCGCGTCTCGGCGTCGCCCAAGGTATTGAGCTGGAGCGTCACGCCTTCGGCGATGCCCAGCTCGTGGAGGAGCTGGTCGGCCAGGACGAGCAATTCGACATCCGCCGCGGGTTCGGCCGCGCCGATGATCTCGGCGTCGATCTGGTGGAACTGGCGGAAGCGGCCCTTTTGCGGGCGCTCGTAGCGGAACGTAGGCCCCGATGTCGCGAGCTTGAGCGGCGCATATTGCTGCCAGCCCTCGGTTATGTAGGCGCGGGCAATGCCGGCGGTGAACTCCGGGCGCAGCGTCAGCGAATCGCCGCCGCGATCCTCGAACGTGTACATCTCCTTCGAGACGACGTCCGAAGTCTCGCCCATCGAACGGGCGAAGACGCCGGTCGCCTCGAAGATCGGGATCTCGAGCCGCTGGAAGCAATAGAGGCGGCGGACGCGATCGAACGTGTCGAGCACATGCGCGAAGCGCCGCTGCTCGTCGCCGAAGATGTCCTGGGTGCCCCGGATGCGCTTGGGGGTTTCGATACGTGCCATTTCGCGCGGGTTTCTAGGGCGTTAGGCACGCTTGCGCCACTCCCCTTTAAATCGCGTTCCGATCCCCCATATTCCGCTTCGAGTTCAACAACATGGAAGGAGGTGATCGAATGTCTCATTGTCAAACGCCGTCTGCGGCGCGCATTCAGGGTTCGGTCCGCTCCATCGGAGCTGCCGCCTGAGGCATTGACTATAAGTCGCTCGCCGCAGCGGCTGACAATGGAAAGGCCGTTCCCTTAGGGAGCGGCCTTTCGTGTGTCTGGCGCATGTCTGACACATTCTGATACATTTCTTCCCTAGTAGGCGCGCGACCGCCTGCCTATGGGCGGATTCCGGAACTGAAGCGCGCCGCCCAGCGCAAGAACGGGTCTGCCAATTGAACCTGATCCCATCGAACAGCGTCGGTCGATCGAGTGTGGCACTGGCGGCCGCGGCTCTCCTCCTCACTTCCTGCGGCAGCGGTGGCAACGCCGCCCAGAAAAAGGGCCAGAGCGGCCCGGCGCAGGTCGGCTTCGTCGTGGTCCAGCCGAGCAACGTGCCTTTGGTCACCGAGCTTTCGGGCCGCGTGACGGCGTTCCAGACCTCCGAGGTGCGGCCGCAGGTCGCGGGGGTCATCCAGCGCCGCTTCTTCACCGAAGGCTCGATCGTCCGCGCCGGCCAGACGCTCTACCAGATCGACCCGAGCCTCTATCAGGCGCAGGCGTCCGAGGCCGAGGCCAACCTCCAGAGCGCGCGCGCCACTGCCGAGGCCGCGCGGATCCGCGCCGACCGCTATCGCCCGCTCGCCAAGATGGAGGCGGTCAGCCAGCAGGATTATACCGACGCCGCCGCGCAGGCGCGCCAGGCCGCCGCGGCAGTGGCACAGAACAGCGCCCAGCTCCGCACCGCGCAGATCAACTTGCGCTTCACCCGCGTTCCCGCGCCGATCACCGGGCGGATCGGCCGTTCGCTCTTCACCGAAGGCGCATTGGTCACGACCAACCAGGCCGATCCGCTGGCAGTGATCCAGCGGCTCGATCCGATCAATGTCGACATTCAGCAATCGAGCGCCGACATGCTGTCGCTCCGGAAGGCGCTGGCACGCGGCGGGCTCACGCCGACGACGGCGGTGGTGCGGCTGCGACTGGAGGACGGCACCGAATATGGCCAGACCGGCACCGTCGAATTCTCCGAAGTGATGGTCAACGAGAATACCGGCACGGTGACGCTGCGGGCGCGCTTCCCCAATCCGCAGGGCATATTGCTTCCCGGCATGTTCGTCCGCGCATCCTTCGCGCAGGCGATCGATACCCAGGCGTTCCTCGTGCCCCAGGCGGGGCTCTCGCGCGATCCGCGCGGCAATGCGACAGTCTACGTCGTGGGACCGGGCAATCGCGCGGTCGCCCGCACGGTGGTCGCGACGCGTACCGAGGGGCCGAACTGGGTGGTGACGCAGGGCCTCGCGCCCGGCGACAAGGTGATCGTGCAGGGTACCGCCAATCTGCGGCCCGATGCCGAGATCCGGCCGGTGCCGTGGACGGTTCCGCAGAAGATCGAAGCGCCCAAGGGCGGCCAGAACGCGCAGGGCGGCGCGGCGAAGAAGGGCGACTGACGGCCCATGTCGCGCATCTTCATCGATCGCCCGATCTTCGCATGGGTGATCGCGATCATCGTCATGCTGGCAGGGGTTGGCGCTATCATGGCGCTGCCGATCGCGCAGTACCCCGACGTCGCGCCGCCGCAGGTCAATGTGCGCGCTACCTATCCCGGCGCCTCTGCCGAGACGGTGCAGAATTCGGTGACGCAGGTCATCGAGCAGCAATTGAGCGGGATCGACGGGCTGCTCTATTTCAGCTCCTCCTCGACCTCGCGCGGTCAGGTCAACATCTCGGCGACGTTCGAGAAGGGCACCGATCCGGACATCGCGCAGGTCCAGGTCCAGAACCAGGTCCAGCAGGCCTTGTCGCGCCTGCCCCAACAGGTCCAGCAGCAGGGGCTGCGCGTCACCAAGTCCAACCCCGACTTCCTGATGATCGTCGGCGTCTATGACGAGACCGACAAGCGCACCAACCAGGATGTTTCGGACTGGATGGCGTCCAACATGCAGGACACACTGGCGCGCACGCCGGGTGTGGGCGACACCAATGTGTTCGGCGCGCCCTATGCGATGCGGATCTGGCTGAACCCCGATCGGCTCGCAAGCTATGCGCTGATGCCGAGCGACGTGATCACTGCGATCCAGAACCAGAATACCGAAGTGGCGGCGGGCGAGATCGGCGGCCAGCCGCAGCCGCCGACGCAGATGCTCAACGCGACGGTGACTGCGCAATCGCGCCTCCAGACCCCGGCGCAATTCGAGCAGATCATCCTCAAGACCGAGACCAGCGGTGCCAGGGTGCTGCTCAAGGATGTCGCGCGGGTCGAGCTCGGCGCCGAGAGCTACAATGCCGTCACCCGCGTCAACGGCCATCCGGGCGCCGGCATCGCGATCAGCCTTTCCCCGGGCGCCGACGCGCTCGAGACCGCCGAGTTGGTCAAGGCGGAAGTGGAGCAGATCGCGCGCGGCTTCCCCGCCGGCTTCAAGTTCGCCTACGCCAACGACACGACGGCGTTCATCAAGCTCTCGATCGAGGAAGTGGTGAAGACGCTGGTCGAGGCGATCCTCCTCGTCGTGATCGTGATGTTCATCTTCCTGCAGAGCGTGCGCGCGACCCTGATCCCGTTCATCGCGGTGCCGGTGGTGCTGCTGGGCACCTTCGCGGTGTTCTACGCGCTCGGCTTCTCGATCAACACGCTCACCTTGTTCGGACTCGTGCTGGCGATCGGCATGCTCGTCGACGACGCGATCGTCGTGGTCGAGAATGTCGAGCGGCTGATGGAGGAGGATCCCGAACTCACGCCCCGCGAGGCGACGATCAAGTCGATGGAGCAGATCCAGATGGCGCTGGTCGGCATCGCATTGGTGCTCTCGGCGGTGTTCCTGCCGATGGCGTTCTTCGGCGGATCGACGGGCGTGATCTATCGGCAATTCTCGGTGACGATCGTGTCGGCGATGGTGCTCTCGGTACTCGTCGCGCTGATCCTGACGCCAGCGCTCACCGCCACCCTGCTCAAGAAGAAGAGCGAGGAGCATAATGGCTGGGTCGAGCGGCGCTTCCCCGCGGTCGGCCGCTTCTTCGGCAATGCCCGCGACTGGTTCAACACCAACTTCGATCGCGGAGTCCGGCGCTATACCGGCGCGGTCACCAGCGTGGTCAATCGCAAATGGCTGTTCCTGCTGATCTACGCTTTGGTCTGCGCGTTGCTGGTGGTGCTGTTCACCCGCCTCCCGACCGGCTTCCTGCCGACCGAGGACCAGGGCGCTGCATCGGTGCAGTTCCGCCTGCCCGCGGGCGCGACCCAGAGCCGCACGCAGGAAGTGCAGAAAGCGGTCGAACGCTATTTCATGGAGCAGGAGGGCAAGAACGCCTCGGTGATGTTCACGGTTACCGGCGGCGGTGGTGGTGGCGGCGCGAGCGGCCAGAATACCGGGCAGGGGTTCATCAACCTCGCTGACTGGTCCGAGCGCAAGGGCAAGGAGAACGCGGCCGACGCGATCGTCCAGCGTGCCGCAGCCGCGTTCCGCAACTTCCGTGACGCGCAGGTTTTCGCGCTTGTGCCCCCGGCGATCCGCGGTCTCGGCCAGTCGAGCGGCTTCACGATGGAGCTCCAGAACGCCAGCGGCATGCCGCGCGACCAGTTCCTCGCCGCGCGCGACAAATTGCTCGCCGCCGCCAATGCCGATCCCGCGCTCGCGCAGGTGCGCCTGTCGGACCTGCCCGACGTCGCGACGCTCAAGGTGGACATCGACCAGCAGAAGCTCGCCGCGCTCGGCCTGAGCCAGGGCGACGTCAATTCGACGCTGTCGACCGCCTGGGGCGGCCGCTACGTCAACGACTTCATCGACCGCGGCCGGGTGAAGCGCGTCTATGTGCAGGGCGATGCGCAGTATCGCGCGAACCCGGACAATATCGACGAATGGTTCGTCCGCACCAATGACGGGCAGATGGCGCCCTTCTCTTCCTTCGCGCGGACGAGCTGGGCGACCGCGCCGACGACGATGTCGCGCTTCCAGGGCATCCCGGCGTTCGAGATCCAGGGCCAGGCCGCGCCCGGCCAGAGCTCGGGCGACGCGATGCGCCGGATGGAGGAGCTCGCGGCGCAGATCCCGGGCACCAGCGTCGCCTGGTCCGGCCTGTCGTTCCAGGAGCGGCTGTCCTCGGGCCAGGCGCCCTATCTCTATGCGGTATCGCTGCTCGTCGTGTTCCTGTGCCTCGCGGCGCTCTACGAGAGCTGGAGCATCCCCGTCGCGGTGCTGCTGGTGATCCCGCTGGGCCTTGTCGGCGCGGTGTTCGCGGTCACGCTGCGCGGGCTGCAGAACGACGTCTATCTGCAGATCGGCCTGCTCACCACCATGGGCCTCGCCGCCAAGAACGCGATCCTGATGATCGAATTCGCCGAACGCGCCGAAAAGGAAGGCAAGCGCGTCATCGACGCGGCATTGGAAGCGGCCCGCATCCGTCTCCGCCCGATCCTGATGACCAGCCTCGCCTTCATCTTCGGCGTGCTGCCGTTGGCGATCTCGACCGGCGCCGGCGCGAACAGTCGCATCGCGATCGGCACCGCAGTGATCGGCGGCATGCTGACCGCGACGATCCTCGCGATCTTCTACATCCCGTTGTTCTTCGTGCTGGTGCGGCGCGGCGTGCGCGACGGGCTGAAAGCGATCCGCGAGCACGGCAAGCCGCCGGAGGCCACGGCATGATCTTCGGGGCCCGCTCCAACGCCGTCACCCCGGCCGAAGTGCCGGGGTCCACCGTGCGGCAACCGAACGCCTCACGCTTCTTGCATCTCGCCGAGCCGCGTAGTGGACCCCGGCACAAGGCCGGGGTGACGATGGGGGCGGTGCTGGCACTGGCCCTCGCCGGCTGCTCGATGGATCCGAAATACGTCCAGCCGGCAGCGCCGGTGCCGCCGTCGTGGCCGGTCGGCGACGCCTATCTGGCGAACAGCGAGACGACTTTGCCAGCGGTGACATATCGCGACATCTTTCGCGACGCGCGGCTCCAGTCGCTGATCGCGCGCGCCCTGACCGAGAATCGCGACTTGCGGCTCGCCGCGGCGAACATCCGCGCCGCGCGCGAGCAATATCGCATCCAGCGCGCCGAACGGCTGCCCGAAGTCAGCGCCGGCGCAGGGGCGACAGTCTCGGGTGGCCAAAGCACCGGATCCTCCACCGCGGGATCGGACGCCCGCACGCGCTTCACCGCCGATGCCGGGATCACCGGCTTCGAACTCGACCTGTTCGGCCGCGTCGCCTCGCTCACCCGCGCCGAACAGAATCGCTATTTCGCCACCGAGGCCGGCGCGCGCGCGACCTACCTCACCCTGGTCGGCGACATTGCCGATGCGTGGCTGAACTATGCCGCCGACGCGAGCCTGCTCAAGATCGCGCAGGACACTGCCGGCAATGCCGAGAACAGCGTGCGGCTGACGCGTGCGCGGCTGCAGGGCGGAATCGCGCCGCGCACCGATCTGCGCCAGGCCGAGCAAGTGCTGGAAGGCGCGCGCGCCGATCTCGCCCAGCAACGCACTGCGCTGGCACAGGACATCAACGCGCTCCAGCTGCTGGTCGGCGCGCCAATCGATCCGGCGCTGCTGCCCGCGTCGCTCGACGAAGCTGCGCCGACGATCGCCGAGCTTCCCGCCGGGATCGACTCCAGCGTGCTGCTCCGCCGCCCCGACGTGGTGCAGGCCGAATACCAGCTCCGCGCCGCCAATGCCGAGATCGGCGCCGCGCGTGCCGCCTTGTTCCCGCGCATTTCGCTCACCGGGCTGCTGGGGCTCGCCAGCAATGCCCTGACCGGGCTGTTCAGCGGCAACGGTTTTAACTGGTCGGCCGGTGCCGATGCGAATTATTCGATCTTCAATGCGGGGGCCGGCAAGGCGAATGTGCGGCTGAGCGAGGCGCAGCGCGAGGCCGCGGTCGCGACCTACGAGCGCGCGATCCAGTCGGCATTCCGCGAAGTCGCCGACGCATTGGCACGACGCGGCACGATCACCGAGCAGCTCCGCGCGACACAGGCGCAGACGAGCGCCGCGGCCGACACCTACCAGCTGGCCGAGGCGCGCTATCGCGGCGGGATCGATACGTTCCTGTCCAGCCTCGACGCGCAGCGATCGCTCTATTCGGCGCAGCGCACGCTGGTGAACACCCGGCTGGTGCAGGCGAGCAATCTCGTGACGCTGTACCGCACCCTGGGCGGCGATTCGCTGCTGCGTGCGACCCCGCAAGGGCCGGAAGCGGCGGCCGGCCAGCCCTAGGCCGAGACGCGGGCCAGATACTCGGCAAAGCTCGGCAGCCGCCCGGCCAATTGCGCGAGGCCGGCTCGCATCTCGGCCATCCGGGTGGCAGCGGCGACCGAGTCCACCGCCGCGGCGAGCGGCTGGATCTCGCGGGGCAGCACGCCCAGACCAAGCAACGCCGACAGCCAGATCTCGTCGGGCAGGCTATCCTCGTCATAGGTGGGCAACCGCCCACGGCTCTCGAACTGCTGGAGCGTCCGGGCGAGGCTGTCCGGGATTTCGATCGAAGCGCCGGCACGGAGATAATGAAGCGCCTGGAAATCGCGCATCCGCTGCGCTTCCTCACGCGAACGGCGATTATACTCGGCGACCTCCACCGGGTGACAATCGCGCCCTGGCAACAAATCGAGCGCGCGCGCGATGCCGCTCTGGGCAAGGTGGAGATTGGGCCAGTGGAGCGGGTCCAACGCCACCGCCGCATCGCCGATCGCGAGGACGTTGCGGACCCAGGGATCGACGCGTCGACCCGGACGAAAAATGAGCGCGCGCCCTTCGCGATCTGGGACGGGATCGGACGAGGACCAGACATGCCCCAGAAGAGTCCGTCCGGGCAGCGGGCAAACGAACTGCCAGCCATGCGCGCCGCCGACGATCGTGTCGTTCGGGCTCACGGCGCGCGGCGGTCCTTCGCCCAACAGCAGGCGGTCGCACGGAAGTGCACTGCTCCAGTCCTCGAATTCGCCGCCGATCGCTTGGGCCAGCACGGCTGCGGGGCCCGAAGCGTCGAGATATAGATCAGCCTCGATCCGGCGGCCGTCGCCGAGCAGCAGCGCCGCCGCGCTGCCATCGCCATGCCGGTCCACGCCGGCGAAACTGCCTTGCGTTCGCACCACGCGCAGTTGGTCGGCGAGCGACGCGAGGACCTCGCGGTAGCGATCAGGATCGAGCCGCAGCGCATAATCGAAGGCCGCGAGCGGCGATCCGGGATCGCCCTGCGGATGGACGAACCTTCCCGCTTCGGCGAGCACAGCGGCGGCGGCGTAACGATGATAGGCCTCTGCCTGCCCCGCGCGCCGCGCGCGCGCCCAGAGCTGGTGGAAGGCGATCGTCCCCGTCTGCGCACCATGATCGCCATGGACGTGAAACCAGGTCTCGCTGCCTGCGGGCCAATTCTCGAAGCGGAGCCCCAGCCGGGGGATCGCCGCGCCCACGCGGAGCAGCGCCGCCTCGTCGAGGCCGACGCTCGCATGGAAACGGTGGACCGAAGTCATGCTGCCCGGCAGCCGATCGGCAAGCGCCGCGGGATCGGGCGCGGTTTCGATCACGGTGATCACGACCTGCGGCAGCGCGCGCGCGAACGCCACCGCGGCGGACAGGCCGGTGATGCCGCCGCCGAGGATCGCGACGCTGCGAATCGCGCGATCGCTCACAGCAATTTCTGCCGTTCGAGCGTCTGGCGATGCCCGGGCAGCGCGCGTACCTCCACGGCGATCCGGCCGCGCAACCGTTCGAGCGCCTGGCCGAGCTCCACTGGCGGCGCCGCCGCGATGCGCTGGTCCCAGCCCTCGGGCATCACCCCCTGCCCGATCAGCACCGCGATCCAGCTCGGCTCGAAGAACAGGCCATGGGCGTAGCGCTGGATACGCCCGGCGCGGCGAAACAGCGCGATCTTGTCGGCGAGGCTGTCGGGTATCGGCATATGCCGGACGTAGTTCCAGAACTCCGAATCGTCGCGGGTGCTGGCGTGATAATGGAGGATCAGGAAGTCGCGGATGCGATCATATTCATAGTCGATTTGGGCGTTGAACTCGTCACGATCGGCGGGCTCGATATCGCGGATCGGGAAGAGTTCAAGCAGCTGCGTGATCGCCGCCTGGACGAGATAGATGCTGGTCGATTCGAGCGGCTCGAGAAAGCCCGAGGCTAGCCCGACTGCGATCACATTGTGCGACCAGCTCCGCTTGCGCCGCCCAGCGCGGAAACGCAGCAAGCGCGGATCGGCGAGCGGTTCGCCCTCGACCGCGCCGAGGATCGCGGCAGCCGCGTCATCGTCGGAGAGGTGCGCGCTCGAATAGACATAGCCATTGCCGACGCGGTGCTGAAGCGGGATGCGCCAGCGCCACCCCGCCGGCATCGCGGTGGCGCGAGTGAGCGGCTCGATCTCGCCCGGCGGGGAAGCGCAGGGCAATGCCATCGCCCGATCGCAGGGCAGCCAGTGCGACCAGTCCTCCCAATCCTCGCCCAGCGTGTCGCCGAGAAGCAGGCTGCGGAAACCCGAGCAGTCGACGAACAGGTCGCCCTCTACTCGCGTGCCGCTTTCGAGCAGCACCGCCGCGACATCGCCGGTTTCGGAGTCGCGCTCGACCGATACGATCCGGCCCTCGGTGCGCTTGACGCCCCTCCCTTCCGCGAATTCGCGCAGATAAGGGCCGAAGCGCGTGGCATCGAATTGGTAGGCATAGCCGATCGTCGAAAGCAGCGAGGCCGGATCGCTCGCGGGCAATGCGAAGCGCTTCGCCGCCGCCATGACATTGGCCATCGAATATTCGAAAATCTCGCCGCCCTGCCCCAGCGCGCGCATCCGCAGCCAATATTGGAGGAAGGGCACGCCGTTCAGTGGACGGCCGAAATCGCCGAACGGGTGGAGATAGGAATCGCCGGGCTTGCCGAAATCGCGGAATTCGATGCCCAGCTTGTAGGTGGCGTGGGTGGCAGTCATGAACTCGGCTTCGTCGAGACCGAGCGTCTGGAGGTAGGCGCGCAGATGCGGCAGCGTCGCCTCGCCCACCCCGACGATGCCGATCTCGGCGGATTCGATCAACTCGACGCTGCACGCGTGCGGCAACATCTTGCCGAGCGCCGCTGCGGCCATCCAGCCGGCGGTGCCGCCGCCGACGACGATCACTTTCTTAGCCGGCTGGTTCACCGCGCCCCCTCTCCGGGAGCGGGTGTAGGCGATTATCCGCTCAGCTTGCCAGTGCGGATACGAACGCCCTGGCGTGCGCGCCGACTTCGGCGGCGGTGAGGCCCGGCTTGTAGAGCGCCGAGCCCAGCCCGAAGCCCGCCGCGCCGGCAGCGCGCCAAGGGCCCATATTGTCGGGCGCGATCCCGCCGACGGGGAGCAGGCGCATGTCCCTGGGGAGCACGGCGCGCATCGCCTTGAGGATCGCTGGGCTCGATCCCTCGGCGGGGAACAGCTTGAGCGCAGTGGCGCCGGCTTCGATCGCGGCAAAGGCCTCGGTCGGCGTGACAACGCCGGGGAGCGAGGTCATCCCCGCCTCTGCGCTGGCGGCGATCACCCGGGTGTTGGCGTTGGGCGAGATGATCATCGTGCCGCCGACGGTGCGGACCTGCTCGACCTGCCCCTCGGTGAGGACGGTGCCGGCGCCGATGACTGCCCTGCCCTCGAACCTGCGCGCGAGGCGGGCGATGCTGTCGAGCGGATCGGGGGAGTTCATCGGGACTTCGATCAGCGTGAAGCCGGCATCGACCAGCGCGTCACCGATCGCCTCGACCTCGTCGGGCTTCACGCCGCGGAGAATGGCGATGAGGGGGCAGCGGGCGAAGGCGGCGTCGAAGTTCATTGGCTCACAATCTCGTTTACGCCGGCAACGAATGCGGCGTGGCTGTCGATCAGATAGGCATTGCGGCCATGCGCTTGAATGGCCGCCGCATAGAGCCCGCCGAGCACGGGATCGGCGAGGATATGGACGGCCTCGTGCCCCGAGCCGGCGAGTCGGGCGGCGACGTCGGTGCCGATAAGCAATCCGCTGGCGTAGGAAGCCGCATCGGCATCGTCGCGTTGTCCCAGCATCTTGGCGGCGCGGATGCCGAACAGCGATGCGGCAAGATCCTGACGCTTGCCGTGCTCGACGCCTTCGAGGAACGCCGCGCCGAGAGTCACCTCACCGCCTAGTTGCGCGGCGAGCAGGCCGTGCTTGCGGAGCAATGCGAACAACTCGCCGGTCATCGCGGTAACGAAATCCACGACCTTGCCGCCCTGCATCTCGACCCATTTGCAATGGGTGCCCGGCTGGGCGAGCAGCGAATCCGCCGGAACCAGCCCCGCGGCGACCGCGCCGAGCAACTGGACTTCCTCGCCGCGCATCACGTCCGGGCGGCCATTCACCAGCGTCGAGATGCCGGGGACGATCGCCGTGCGGTCGTCGATCCGGAGCAGCCCCGCCGCGAGTTCGGCGATGCCGGCTGGCGCGGCGACATAGGGCGCGGGCCGCCAGCCGATGTTCGAGCCGACCATCCCCGCGAGCAGCATCGGATAGTCGCCGAAGCGCTGGCGGATCGCCGCCGCCTCTGCTGCGAAGTCCTGCACCGAGGTCACGCCCCGGTCGTCCCGCTCGGTCTTCGCGACAACGCCGCCGTCGATCAGGAACACGCGCCGGTTGGTCGTGCCCCAGTCGACGGCGAGGAAACGGCTGCCGAAACTCACCACCAGGTCGCGTACAATGCGATGAGGATGAGGATCACGCCGATCCCGGCCATGTTGAACGCCCCCGAGGTGCGGAAGGTCACGCCTTCCATCGTCACCCGGTTTGCGTCGCCCCGGCCGCGGACGAGCAGCGAGACGACCATCGCGAGGAACAGGCTCACCACGAACACGAACATCATGCGGTTCATGAACGGGAAGAGATAAGCGTTGAGCGCCTCCGGCAGGAACGGCGAGGGAATGCCGATCTTGAGGAGGTAGGACAGCACCACCGACGTCATCGCGGCGACGATCGCCCCGGCCTCGGTCGCCGGCTTCCAGAACAGGCCGAGCAGGAAGATCACGGTGATCCCAGGCGTGAAGAAGCCCGAGAATTCCTGGATGAACTGGAAGGCCTGGTCCGACTGGCCGATCAGCGGCCGGGCGGCGACGATCGCGATCACCACGGCGATCGCGGCGACGATGCGGCCGACGAGGACGAGATGCTTCTCCTGCCCCTCGACGCCCGCGACATTGTCTTCGCCGCGCGTCTTGATGCCGCGCGCCTTGGCATAGAGATCTAGCGTGAAGATGGTGGCGATCGAATTGATCTTCGACGCGGTCGACGCGATGATCGCCGCGATCAATGCCGCGAAGACGAGGCCGAGGAGGCCCGGGGGCAGCAGCTTCATCATCGTGGGGTACGCTTCGTCGGGCTTGGCGAGATCGGGCGCGAGCACCACTGCGGCGATACCCGGCAGCACGATGATCACCGGCATCAGCAGCTTGAGATAGGCGGCGAACACCACGCCCTTCTGCGCCTCGCCGAGGTTCTTCGCGGCCAGCGCGCGCTGGATGATGTACTGGTTGAAGCCCCAGTAAGAGAGGTTGGCGATCCACATGCCGCCGACCAGAACCGCGATGCCGGGCAGATCCTTGTAGAAGGGATTGTCCTGGCTGAGGATCATGTCGAAGTGGCTCGGCGCACGCTGGGTGAGGACCGAGAAACCGGCGAGGACGCCCTGATCGCCGCCGATCTGGTTGAGCGTCAGGAAGGAGACGACGAGACCGCCGAGCACGAGCAGAGTCACCTGGACGATGTCGGTGAGCGCCACGGCCTTGAGGCCGCCATAGAGCTGATAGAGCAAGGCGAAGCCGCCCAATGCGATCAGCGCCGCGGTCTGATCGATCCCCGCGACCTTGTTGACTGCGATCGAGCCGAGCCAGATGATCGAGGTAAGGTTCACGAAAATGTAGAGCGCGAGCCAGAACACCGCCATCAGCACCGGGAGCACGCGGCCGAACCGCTGCTCGAGGAACTGCGGCATCGTGTAGATCTCGTTCTTGAGGAAGATCGGCAGGAAGAATTTGCCGACGATCAGCAAGGTCAGCGCCGCCATCCATTCATAGGAAGCGATCGCGAGGCCGAGCGCATAGCCCGAACCGGCCATACCGACGATCTGTTCTGCAGAAATATTTGCAGCGATCAGCGAAGCGCCGATCGCCCACCAGGGCAGTGACTTGGACGCCAGGAAATAATCCGACGTGTCCTTGGCATGCCCCGCTCTCTCGCGGCTAACCCATTGCGCCAGGCCAAAAATGCCTATGGCGTAAACGATCACGACGATGAGATCGATCTGCGAGAGACTCGTCATTGCTTCCTCCCTGCCCCACGGTCCGGCGGCTCGTGCCGCGCTCTAAGTCCCGTTCTGTGCCGCGAGAAGCGCGGCCCCGGTTCATTTATCGTATTTATTGGACTTGTCCAGCGCCGCCGCTTCGCTAACGTAGGTGAAACAATGGCAAGGAGAGGATCCTGACATCGCTGTCAGGATCGATCAAGGGGCGACCGGAAATGCCGAATTATCCAAGGCTCGGTGCAGAGGACTCAGGCCCCCAGCTCGGGCGCAACCTTACCTATGGGATGCTCGACAGTCTGGGGCGCGCGATCGTCACCGGCCGCTATGAGAAGGAGGCCTTCCCCACCGAGGCCGAACTCGCCAAGCAGCACGGCGTCAGCCGGTCGGTGACACGCGAGGCAGTCAAGATGCTGACCGCCAAGGGGCTGCTGAGCGCCCGCCCGCGCCAGGGCACGGTAGTGCAGCCCGCGACCAACTGGAACCTGTTCGACACCGACGTGCTGCGCTGGCTGCTCGAGCGGCAATTCTCAGTCGATCTGCTCCGCCAATTCAACCAGCTCCGCGTTGCGATCGAGCCCGAGGCGGCGGCGCTCGCCGCGCGCGTCGGCACGGCCGAGGACCTCGCCCGGATCTCGCAGGGGCTGGAGCGCATGGAGGCCGCCGAGCAGGGCCTCGAGGATACGCTGGAAGCCGATATCGCCTTTCACGTCGCGATCCTGCGTGCGTCGGGCAACCCGTTCTACGCACAGTTCCGCGACGTTGTGGGCACCGCGCTGCGCACTTCGATCCGCTTCACCAACCGGCTCAAGGGCCGCACCGCCAACGTCGCCGATCACGCCGCGGTGCGAGACGCCATCGCGGCGCACGACGCCGAGGCCGCACGCACGGCGATGCGCGCGCTGATCGGCGACGTGCTCGATCTGATCGAGCAGGTCGAAGCGACACCGGCCGAGGGCTGAGGTTCAACGGAGGCGAACGACCCGAGCGAGCAACGTCTCGGTGATCGAGACGAAGCGGGCGGGATCCGCAAAGGCTCGTGCGGACAACATCGCGCCGTAGATCGCCGACATAAAGGCATCGGCCTCGTCCTCCGGCGAACCCGTCAGCACCACGCCGCCCTGGCGCACGCCCAAAGCAAGAAGCTGCGCGAGCCATCCCGACAGTTCGGCGAAGTGCGCCCGGACGGCCTGGGCAAGATCGTCCGGCAAGCTCGGCAATTCAGCAGCCAGCATTGCCGCGATGCAGAACGGCGCGCTGTCGTCGGCGATGCACCGCTCCCAATATCCGGCGTAAGCGCGAAGCTGTTCGACGGCATCGGGCTCCACGTCCGCCAATAGTTCGACCTGCGCCCGAATGATCGCGCGCGATTGCTCGACAACCGCAACCGCGAGATGGCTCTTGCTCGCGAAATGGTGATGGATGCTCGCCTTCCGGATGCCGACGGCCGCAGCGATATCGGCATAGCTGAAGCCATTATAGCCCCGCGTCATGATCAGGCGCCGTCCTTCGCCGACGATCCGCTCCGCAGTCGATCCAATCATCTTTCTACCTTCCAATAGGTAGATATCCGCTTGCGCTGCATTCCGCAACAGCCTAATGCCAACCTACCAAGTGATAGGTAGGTAGATTCGCTATGAGCTCTTATGTCGTCGAACAGAATCCGCAGGCCCCGGCGAGCAAGATGTCCAGCCCCGCCGGATTGGGGAACTATTATTTCGTCCGCGCCGGCGTGGCGGCCGCGTGGGTGGGCGCAGCCTTCACCCTCGGCAAGGCTTCGCCTTTGGCCGCAGCGGCGCTTCTGATCGCCTATCCGGCATGGGATGCGATCGCCAATCTGATCGATGTGTCGCGGAACGGCGGCGTGGCGCAGAACCGGCCACAGGCGCTCAATGTCGCGGTGAGCGGCATCACCGCGATTGCCGTCGCGGCGGTGATCGGAAGCATGAACGCCGTGCTCGGCGTTTTCGGAGCATGGGCCATTCTCGCCGGGCTTCTCCAGCTCGCCACCGGCGTGCGACGGTGGAAATCCTTTGGCGCGCAGTGGGCGATGATCCTGAGCGGGGCGCAGTCCGCCCTGGCCGGCGGTTTCTTCATCAGCCGATCACTCGGAAGCGCCGTGCCGGGCATTGCCGACGTCGCCCCTTATGCCGCTTTCGGCGCCTTCTATTTTGCAGCCTCGGCGCTTTGGCTGCTCCTGCGCCGCGGGGCATAGCGCACCCTGCGCAATGTGATTGATTTAATTGAACATCTGAAAGTTGATCAGAACGCGCGCCAAACGACGGAAATAATACCGAAATAATTCGCAAACCATGGCCGGCGTGGCTTTTTCCCCCGGAATAATATGGGGTTGCGGGCGCAGCCCCCGGTCCTCTTCTCCTATGATGATTGAGGACCGGCGCGTCGAACCCGCGAAAGCGAGGGGCGTGTTCGCGGGCACTCTGTCGAGGGCTCCGCCGGAGAAATATTACGGAGCCTATGATGTCTTTGCAGAACATCCCCATTTCACGAAAGCTCGCAGGCGCCTTTGCCCTGTTGATCGTGATCTTCGCCGGTGTCGGCACGATCGTCTTCTCCAATCTCTCTGCGGTCGCCGTCGCAGCCGACGAGAAAGAGCAGTCGCTGCGCGCGCTCGAGAAGAGCCAGAAGTTGCTGACCGACGTGCTCGAGCAGCAGAACGCCGCGCGCGGCTTTGCGATTCTCGGCAAGGATGAATTCTTCAAGACCTATCAGGAGGGCGGCGAAAAGTTCCTCAAGACGGTCGAGGAGTTCAAGGTGTACTCGACCTCGAGCGAGCAACACGCTCGTATCGACCAGCTCGTCGTCAATGTGCAGGCACTGCGCGGCAAGCTCGATCATATCATCGAACTTGCGCGCAACCCAGCGACGCACGACCAGGCGGGCGAACTCTCGGGCGTCAAGATGCTCGGCGAGATTCGTCCGCTGATCAAGAAAATCAGCGATGTTCAGGAAGAGCGCGTCGCGAAGCGGAGCGCCACCCAGGAAGCGGCGGTCGCTTCGTCCACCTGGGCGATCTGGATCGGCGGCGCATGCGCAGTGGCGCTTTCGGTATTGCTCGGCTGGCTGCTCGCGCGCGGGATCGCGGCGCCGGTCGCGCAGATGACCGTAGTGATGAAAACGCTCGCGGACGGCAACAACGCCGTTGATGTGCCGGGCACCGACCGCGGCGACGAGATCGGCGCGATGGCCAAGGCAGTATTGGTGTTCCGCGAGCAGGCGATCGAGAAGGAGAAGTCCGACGCGGCCAAGAAGATCGCCGATGCCGAGCAGCGGCGCGTGGTCGATACGCTGGAATCGAACCTCGGCAAGCTGGCGCAGGGCGATCTGACCAGCGAGATCCACGAGGCGTTCTCGCCGGCGTATGAATCAGTGAAGGTCAACTTCAACGCCGCGGTCACCGAGCTGCGCAACCTGATCGGCACCGTGATGGAAAGCGCCGCGACGATCCGTACCGGCTCGGGCGAGATCGCCCAGGCATCCGAGGATCTCGCGCGCCGCACCGAAGCCAATGCCGCGAGCCTCGAAGAGACTTCGGCGGCGGTCACCCAGATGGACGGCCGTCTCAAGG
>Ga0102590_1002003_pt1 | contig 26420 bp, 27 predicted proteins | sample AraplaMF_Col_mMF_FD_76859 | JGI IMG/M metagenome (GOLD analysis project Ga0102590, IMG submission 76859) | Arabidopsis root microbial communities from the University of North Carolina, USA - plate scrape MF_Col_mMF | ecosystem: Host-associated > Plants > Roots > Endosphere | place: USA... | reverse complement strand
TACAACCTGATCATCCTGATCGTCTGCTGGATCTTCTACACTGTCATGACCAATGCCGGCACCGACCGGAAGCCGCAGGAAGGAGCCGCGTGATGCACTCGATTCCCGGCCGTCGCGTCATCATGGCGCTGTTCCTCATCTTCCTCATGTTGCCGATCTACTGGCTCGTCAACATGAGCTTCAAGACCAACGCCGAGATCGTCTCGACGATGACGCTGTGGCCGCATACCCCGACGCTGCAGCACTACAAACGCATCTTCACCGACGAGAGCTGGTATTCCGGCTATATCAATTCGCTGGAATACGTCGTCCTCAACACCATCATCTCGATTTCGGTGGCGCTGCCTGCCGCCTACGCCTTCTCGCGCTACCGCTTCCTCGGCGACAAGCATCTGTTCTTCTGGCTGCTGTCGAACCGCATGGCGCCGGCCGCGGTCTATGCGCTGCCGTTCTTCAACCTCTATTCGGCGATCGGCCTGTTCGATACGCCGTGGGCGGTCGCGCTCGCGCATTGCATTTTCAACGTGCCCTTGGCGGTCTGGATCCTCGAAGGCTTCGTCTCCGGCGTGCCGCGCGAGATCGACGAGACTGCCTTCCTCGACGGCTATTCGTTTCCGCGCTTCTTCATCAAGATCCTGGTGCCGCTGATTGCGAGCGGCATCGGCGTCGCCGCCTTCTTCTGCTTCATGTTTTCCTGGGTGGAACTGCTGCTTGCGCGCACGCTGACCTCGGTCTCGGCCAAGCCCATCGCTGCGATCATGACGCGGACGGTGTCTGCGGCGGGCATGGACTGGGGCCTCCTGGCAGCGGCCGGCGTGCTGACCATCATTCCAGGCGCACTCGTGATCTGGTTTGTCCGCAATTACATCGCGAGCGGTTTTGCGCTCGGGCGGGTCTAGGGAGGCTCTCATGGAATCCATCGCATGGATGGCCTGGACGCTGCCGACGGCGATCTTCTTCGTCGCGCTCGCCTGCACGCTGGCCGTGATGACGTACCTGGCGGCGGTCTATCCCGAAGCCGAGCGCGTCGGCGTGCTCCGCATTCCGACCACACGCGGCGACCGCCTGTTCATCTCGCTGATCACGGCGGCCGTGATCCACCTCTTGTGGATCGCTTTCATGGGCACCGACGCGCTCGCCACGGTGCCGATCGGCGAGGAAGGTTTTGAAATCTCGAGCCTGTGGCTCGCATCAGGAATTTCGCTGGTCACGGCCGCGCTCATCTTCCGCACGGTCTGAAACTCGCGAAGGGACGGCCAGATCCGGGACCAACCCGGGCCTGTACAAAAGTTTGTCGCTGCAACGGAGGAAACAACATGCGACGGTCTAGAAGCAAAGGTCCGCTGACCAAAGTCAGCTTGCTGAGCGTATCAAGTGCGGCAGCCATCATTGCGGTAGCGTTCGCCGTCTCGGCGCCGGTCCGCGCCGCCGACGAGGCCGTGATCCAGAAGTGGATCGCGGAATTCCAGCCCTCGACGCTGTCGAAGGACGACCAGAAGAAGGAGCTGGAGTGGTTCGCCAAGGCGGCCGAACCGTTCAAGGGCATGGAGATCAACGTCGTCTCCGAGACCATCACGACCCACGAATACGAAGCGCAGACGCTGGCCAAGGCGTTCTCCGAGCTCACCGGCATCAAGCTCAAGCACGATCTCATCCAGGAAGGTGACGTCGTCGAGAAGCTGCAGACCCAGATGCAGTCCGGCAAGAACGTCTATGACGGCTGGATCAACGATAGCGACCTGATCGGCACCCACTTCCGTTACGGCCAGACCATCGCGCTGTCGGACTACATGACCGGCGAGGGCAAGGACGTCACCGATCCCCAGCTCGACGTCAACGACTTCATCGGCAAGTCGTTCGGCACCGCGCCGGACGGCAAGCTCTATCAGCTGCCGGACCAGCAGTTCGCCAACCTCTACTGGTTCCGCTACGACTGGTTCACCAACCCCGACTACAAGGCCAAGTTCAAGGCCAAGTATGGCTACGAGCTCGGCGTTCCCGTGAACTGGTCGGCCTACGAGGACATCGCCGAGTTCTTCACCAACGACATCAAGGAGATCAACGGCGTCAAGGTCTACGGCCATATGGACTATGGCAAGAAGGACCCGTCGCTCGGCTGGCGTTTCACCGACGCCTGGCTGTCGATGGCCGGCAACGGCGACAAGGGCATTCCGAACGGTCTGCCTGTCGACGAGTGGGGCATCCGCATGGAAGGCTGCCGTCCGGTTGGCTCCTCGGTCGAGCGTGGTGGCGACACCAACGGTCCGGCCGCGGTCTACTCGATCACCAAGTACCTCGAGTGGATGAAGAAGTATGCTCCGCCGCAGGCCCAGGGCATGACCTTCTCGGAGTCGGGTCCCGTGCCGGCGCAGGGCAACATCGCCCAGCAGATGTTCTGGTACACCGCCTTCACCGCCGACATGGTGAAGCCGGGCATCGCTGTGATGAATGCGGATGGTACGCCGAAATGGCGTATGGCTCCGTCGCCGCACGGCGCGTACTGGAAGGAAGGCATGAAGCTCGGTTACCAGGACGCCGGCTCCGTGACGCTGCTGAAGTCGACCCCGGCGGATCGCCGCAAGGCAGCCTGGCTCTATCTCCAGTTCATCGTCTCCAAGACGGTGTCCCTGAAGAAGAGCCATGTCGGTCTCACCTTCATCCGTGAGTCCGACATCTGGGACAAGTCGTTCACCGAGCGTGCGCCGAAGCTCGGCGGCCTGATCGAGTTCTACCGCTCGCCCGCGCGCGTGCAGTGGACCCCGACCGGCAACAACGTGCCTGACTATCCGAAGCTCGCGCAATTGTGGTGGCAGAACATCGGCGATGCGTCGTCCGGTGCGAAGACGCCGCAGGCCGCGATGGACTCGCTTGCCGCCGCCCAGGACTCCGTCATGGAGCGTCTGGAGAAATCGGGCGTGCAGAAGGAGTGCGGTCCGAAGCTGCACAAGAAGGAGTCGGCCGAGTACTGGTACGCCAAGGCCCAGAAGGACGGTACCCTCGCTCCGCAGCGCAAGCTCGCCAACGAGAAGCCGAAGGGCGAGACGGTCGACTATGACACGCTGATCAAGTCGTGGCCGGCCCAGCCCCCGAAGCGCGCCTCGCTTCAGTAAGCGACGGCTCATAACGACGAAAGGCCGGGAGCAATCCCGGCCTTTTTCTTTGTGGCGCATACGTTCCACATTCTCGGTGTCATCGTCCGCGAAGGCGGACGATCCAGTATTCCAGAGACCGGGGTGATTGAACCGAGAAGCCGCGGCGTACTGGATGCCCCGCGTTCGCGGGGCATGACAGCGTCATGTATGGAGAGAAAATTACTCCGCCGCCTGCGCCGCCAGCGTCGGGTAATCCGTGTACCCCTTCGCGCCGCCGCCGTAGAACGTGTTCTTGTCCCAGTCGTTCAGCGCAGCACCCTTCTTCAGCCGCTCGACCAAATCGGGGTTCGAGATGAACGGCTTGCCGAACGCGATGAGGTCGGCGGCGTTGGCGTCCAGCACCTTGGTGGCGAGATCGAAATCGTAGCCGTTGTTGGCGACATAAGCGCCGGAGAAGCGCTTGCGCAGGCCGGCATAGTCGAACGGGGCGATGTCGCGCGGACCGCCGGTGGCGCCTTCGACGACGTGGAGATAGACCAGCTTTAGTGCGCTGAGGCCGTCGACGATATGGTCGTACAAGGCTTGCGGGTTCGAGTCCGAGATGTCGTTGGCCGGCGTCACTGGCGAGATGCGGATGCCGGTGCGGTCGGCTCCGGCTTCGGAGACGACGGCCTTGGAGACTTCCAGCATCAGCCGCGCGCGGTTCTCGATCGAGCCGCCATAGGCGTCGGTGCGCTTGTTGGTGCCGTCCTTCGCAAATTGCTCAAGCAAATAGCCGTTCGCGCCGTGGATCTCGACGCCGTCGAAGCCCGCTTCCAGCGCGTTCTTCGTGGCGCGCTTGAAGTCGTCGATGATGCCCGGAATTTCGGAGAGCTCGAGCGCGCGGGGCTCGGAGACGTCGGCGAAGCCGCCATTCACGAAAGTCTTGCCCTTGGCGCGGATCGCGCTCGGCGCCACGGGAGCTGCGCCATTGGCCTGGAGATCGACATGCGAGATGCGGCCGACATGCCAGAGCTGGATATAGATCTTGCCGCCGCGCGCATGGACACCGTCGGTGACCTTGCGCCAGCCGGCGACCTGGTCCTTGGTGTAAATGCCGGGCGTATCCTGGTAGCCCTGGCCCTGCTGCGAGACCTGGCTCGCCTCGGTGATCAGAAGCCCTGCGGAAGCGCGCTGGGCGTAATAGTCGGCGGCGAGTGCACCGGGTACGAAAGTGCCGGGAACGGCGCGGTTACGCGTCAGTGGCGCCATCACGAGGCGGTTGGCCAGGGTGATCGGGCCAAGCTTGTAGGTCTCAAACAATTTGGTCGGACGGCTCATGGGAATGCTTCCAGGCGGTGAGAGGTCCGGAACACTTGTGCATCGCGGCAATCGGCGCAAGGGAGGAGCCATACGGAAAGTGCAGGCGAGCTACGCGGGGGCGACCGCGTAGCATGATTCATGTGCAATTCCGGCCACAGCAGCGGAATCCTGCTGCCGCGGCCGCGCGATGGCGCAAATCAGTTCAGGCCCATGAAATCCCGCTTGCCGATCTCCACGCCGTTGTGGCGCAAAATTCCGTGGGCGGTCGCGCAGTGGAAATAGAAGTTCGGCAGCGAGAACGCGCTCAGGAACTGCTGGCCCTTCAGGGTCGTGGTCTTGTCGGGCCCACTCGGGAAGGTGACGTCCTTGCTCTCAGCCCCCTCGAACTGCTCCGGCTTGAACGACTTCACGTAGTCGATGGTCTTGGCGAGCCGCTGCTTCAGCTCCTCAAACGTCTTTTCGGTGTCGGGAGTGGTGGGCACGTCGCTGTGGGTCAGCCGGGCACAGCCCTTGGCGGCGAAATCGCTGACCAGCTGGATCTGCTTCGACAGCGGCAGCATGTCCGGGAAGAGGCGGGAGCCAAGCAGGACGCTCGGGTCGACCTTCTTCGCCGCGCAATGCGCCTCAGCCTTGGTGAGGAGGCCGGTAAGGCTGTTCAGCATTTGCAGATACGCGGGGACGACGGCGTCGTAGAAGGACATGTGATGCTCGCTTCAATGAGGGGAAAAATCAGGAGAAAACCTGAGCCACTCACATGGGAACGTCATGGAAAAATACAATCGCGGACAGCGGCCTGTGCAGCGCGAAAATTCTACCGGACCATCCCCGCCGGCTGCGCCTGCGCCGTGCCGCCGCGCATCTTCGCTAGCAGCTCGGCGGTCGGCCAGGAATCCGCGGGCAGGCCGTATTTGATCTGCATCGCCTTCACCGCTGCGCGGCTCTGCTGGCCGAGCACGCCGTCGACCTTGCCCACATTGAAGCCGGCCTGGACCAGAAGCTGCTGCAATTGCTTGAGCTCGTTGAACGGCAGCTGTGCGACCGGTTGCGCCGGCTTGCGCATCGGGGCGGCGCCCGCGATGCGGGTGGCGAGATAGCCCGCGGTGGTCGAATAGATCAGCGAGTTATTCCATTCGGTGTAGGCCGCGAAATTCGGGTAGGCCATGAAGGCCGGCCCGAAGCGTCCCATCGGCAGCAATACCGAGCCTGCGAGATTGTCGCTCGGCAGCGGCCGTCCGTCGGGATAGGTGACACCGAGCTGCCCCCATTTCGAGCGCGGCTGCTGCACGGTGAGATCGGTCTGATCCCACGGCAGGCTCGAGGGCACCTTGATCTCTTCCAGCCACGGCTCGCCGCGCCGCCACTTCAGTCCGTTGGCGATGTAGTTCGCGGTCGAGCCGATCACGTCGTCCTCGCTGCGGAGCAGGTCGCGCCGCCCGTCGCCGTCATAGTCGACGGCATAGTTGACGTAGTGGACCGGCAAAAACTGCGTCTGGCCGAGCTCACCGGCCCAGGAGCCGATCATCTCGTCCGGATGCAAATCGCCGCGGTCGATGATCTTCAGCGCGGCGATGGTCTCGCCCACGAACATCTCCGAGCGCCGGCAATCATAGGCCAGCGACACGAGCGATTTCAGTGTCGGCAGATTGCCCATGTTGACGCCGAAATCGCTTTCGAGGCCCCAGAACGCCGCGATCACCGCCGGCGGCACGCCATATTCCTTTTCCGCGCGCGCGAACGCGGCTGCATGTTGCTTGATGTGCTGCTGGCCGTTCTGCATGCGATAGGGCGCGGCCATGCGGCCGGCGAATTCGGTGAAGAGCTGGCCGAACACGCGCTGGCCGCGGTCGCGGTTGACGATGCCCTGGTCGTAGACGAGGTAGGGCGAGGCCTCCGCGATCGTCCGCTGCGACACGCCGGCGGCAACGGCCTGCTGTTTCACATCGGCCAGGAAGCGATCGAAGGTCGCGCCATTGTGGCACGAGGCCGCGCGCGGCGAGGGGGCGGTGGCTTTGGGGGCCGTGGTTTTGGGAACGGCGGGCTTGGCGGGCGGCGGCGCGAGCTGGGCGGAGGCGGGAACGGCGAGCGTGAGCAGAGCGGCGGCCGCGATCGCAAATCGGGTCTGGAGCATGAGGTTTCCGGGGGAGGGAGACGCTTGGATTCTTGACGAAGTTTAATGGAATGATCGGGCGCAAACCAGTGCCGCGGCTCCGCGACGCACCCTGAAACCTTGCGCCAGGGCCGGGGTCATCCCTACCTCAAGTGCGCTGGCCGAGGCTCGCCCGCGGCCGCCCAGGAGACGGCCATGAACTATCTTCGTACCGCAATGCTGCTTGCAGGCCTCACCGCCCTGTTCATGGGCGTGGGCTATCTGATCGGCGGCGCCTCAGGCGCCATGATCGCGCTCGTCATTGCCGCCGCGACCAATCTCTTCACCTACTGGAATTCCGACCGCATGGTGCTCTCGATGTACGGCGCCCATGAGGTCGACCGTAACAGTGCGCCCGAGCTGGTCGGTCTCGTCGCCGAGCTTGCGGGCCGCGCCGGGCTGCCGATGCCGCGCGTGTTCCTGATGGACGAGGCACAGCCCAACGCGTTCGCGACCGGCCGCAATCCCGAGAACGCGGCCGTCGCCGTCACCACCGGCCTGATGCGGCAGCTGAGCCGTGAGGAGCTTGCCGGCGTGATCGCGCATGAGCTTGCCCACGTCAAGAACCACGACACGCTGCTGATGACGATCACCGCCACCATCGCTGGTGCGATCTCGATGCTTGCGCAGTTCGGCATGTTGTTCGGCGGCCACCGCGACAACAACAACGGTCCGGGAATCGTCGGCTCGATCCTGATGATGATCCTCGCTCCGCTCGGGGCCATGCTGGTGCAGATGGCGATCAGCCGCACGCGCGAATACGCAGCCGACGATCTCGGCGCGCGCATCGTGGGACAGCCGATGTGGCTGGCGTCGGCGCTGGTCAAGATCGAAGGCGCCGCGCACCAGGTGCCGAACTATGATGCCGAACGAAATCCCGCGACCGCACACATGTTCATCATCAATCCGCTGTCGGGCCATGGCGTGGACAATCTGTTCGCCACACATCCTTCGACGCAGAACCGCGTCGCGGCGCTCCGGCAGCTCGCGGGCGAGCTTGGCGCGCGGGCCGCGCCGTCGGTCGGCGCCAACGAAAACTATCCGCCGCGGGGCCCGTGGGGCCGCTCGTCGCGCGGTCCTGCTCGTGGTCCCTGGGGTTGAGGGAACAGGCCGGAAATTGGGCCCCGCTTTGTGACTTGGCGCACACAGAATCGCCCGCAGCGGTGGTAACAGCGCGAGGAGATTGTTTCTTCGAAAGGGGATGCGTGGCCGGCCCAATGCCGGTCGCCGTCGAAGATGACCAAAGCTGCGGTACCATTGCTGATCGTCCTGGGCGTGCTCGTCGGCCTGTCCACGCATACCGTCGTCAATTGCGGGGACGAGGACGAGCCCGACATCTGCTCGGCCGTGATCGGCTTCTCGCCGCTGCGCGGCTCGCTGATCGCTTTCGCCTATGAGGGACGCGGCCGGATCGCGCTCCGCCACGGTGACTGGCGGCGGGCGATCGCGGACTTCGACGAGGCCATCCACCTCAATCCAAACCGCGCCACGCTCTATCGCGACCGGGCGCTGGCGCGCCGGCAGAACGGCGACCTCGCGCTGGCCATCGAGGATTACGATGAGGCGATTGCGCACAATCCAAAGCTTGCAGCGCCCTATCACGAGCGCGGTCTGGCGCTTGCTGGCAGCGGCGATCTCGATCGTGCGATCCTGAGCTTCAACACGGCGATCCGCCTCGATCCGTCCGTTGCCCAGCCCCGCCTCGACCGGGGTCTAGCCTTCCTCGCCCGCGGCCAGGCCGATGATGCCCGCGCCGATTTCGAAGCCGCGCTTGCGCTGCCGGCCGGCAAGGACGCCCGCACCCACGATGCGGCGCGCGCCAAACTCTCCGAACTCGCAAGCGCCGAGCCGACCCAGGGGGCCGCGCCGCGTCGGTGATGATGTCTAGAGCTGCATGCGCCGCTGCAACCCTCTCCCACAAGGGAGAAGGAAGAACCTCGCGCCTACTTCGCTTTCTTGGCTTTGGCCTTCTTCGCCTTGGCAGCCTTCTCAGGCTTGTCCTTCGCCTTCTTTTCCGCCTTCACTGCGATCGGCGTGCTGGCGGCGAGGCGCATTGCGCGGGCGTAGCTGTCGGCGACGTTGTCGGCGGACATCTGCAGGCGTTTTGCCGCGGCGGTAGCTTGCTCCATGCTGGCCTTGGCCAGCATCTTGAAGCGCTCGCCCGTCTCCTTGCCCTTGGCCTTGGCCGCGAGGCCGTTGAAGCGATCCCGACGCTCCTTGGCGCGGGTCATCAGGCCCGTATGCAGCTGTCTGGCCAGTTGCCGGATCACGACATCCAGGTCGGCTTCCGCCATGTTCTTGTATCCTCTTGAAACAGTCCTACCAAATCGGCGCGCGGGACTATGCAGATCGGGCCCCGGCTTGGCAATTCCCCGGCGTGCGGTGATCAACATCTCCCGTATCCAAAACGAAAAAGCCGCGCTGTTCGCGCGGCCCCGGTGTCGTCGGCGCCCGGCTCAGTACTGGCCGCCGGGGCGTCCCGGGAAATATTGCCGGTTGCAGAACCTGCGGCCCTGGTCATAGGCAGCCCCATCGCCGTGGGCGCGGATGCTGAAATACTGGAGGCAGCGCATGTAGTTTTGGTTGCTGAGAAAGTCGAGGTTGCCGGCGGAGGCCGGCGAGACGCTCGCGGTGCCGGCGAGCAGCGTGGTGGCGAGAAGAGCGGCGGAGGCGAAGAGCGCGATCTTTGTCATGGTCGTTGACTTTCGATTTGTGGCTGCCCGATGCAGTCCCCATGACGCGAACGATGCCTGATCCTCCATGGCGCGGCTGTGCGTGACGTCACATTGCGTCATCGAGGCCTGTCGCAGGGGGATATCCTCGACAAAAACGTCAGGGCCGCGCTGTTGGCGCGGCCCTTGGTCCTGTCTGGCCTAGAAGCGGTAGGCCCTTTATTTCAGCGAGGCGACCGGTCCGTTGGACGCCGCCGGCTCGGGGTCGAAGCCGAACACGCCGACCAGATATTTGTAGTAGTCCGGCATCTTCTCCTTGAGCGCCTCGCGCGACTTCGGGTCGTGGAATTCGCTTTTTCCCGCCAGGAAAATGCTGGAGGTCACGGCAAAGAATTCCATGGGATTCTTCATCGCATAGGAGTCCTTGGGCAGCTGGTCCTTGGACTTGGCCAGGGCGTAATAGCCGATCACGCCCTTGTTGGCGTAGCCGTCCGGCAGCAGCCGCGCGTGAAAGGCGTGCAGCATCTCGTGCAGCAGCACGGCTTCCTTCTCGTAGCGCATCATGTCCGGACGCAGCATGATCACGCCAAGGCCCGAATCGACCGCGAGGTCGACGGCATTGGGATTGCTCCAGCGCTGCTTGGCGGGGTCCCAGACCGTCAGCGTCCGTGGCGCAGTGCGCTGGATGTCCGGTGTGACCCGGCCGTAGCACGCGGTCGCGGCGCCTTCGTCGAGGCAGGCGAGCTCGCTCGCCACGATCGGAACGGTATGGAAGAAGCGCAGCACGCGCGGCGAGAGGCCGGCGCCTTCGACGACGTCGATCTGGCTCTTCAGATTGTCCATGAGCTTGTCGACGTCCTTGCGGTCGCGGTTCTCGGACACGTCGAACATGTAGCCGCGGTAGCTCTGGAAGCCCGGCGGCAGCGGCTGCGCTGCGTCGGCATCGAGCGATCCGGCACTGGTTGGACTGGTGAAGAGCGCGCCGACGATGGTTGCGGTCAGCAGCAACGCAATGCGCATGATGAACCCCCTGGTGTCACTTCGCCCGGCAGGATAGGCCGCCGTTGTTTGCGAAAGTGAGTGGGGCGAGACTATGGGAGCGATGTTGAAGCGTGATTAATCCTGGGTTGCAGATCGCGCGGGCGGATTAGCGCTGGGTTAACCAAGCAGAGCCGCGAGGGCGTCAGCTGCCGCCAAGGCTGTGGCTGACCCTGGTCACGACGGCGTCCCACTGGCGCTTCTCGGCCGCGGGATAATTGATCAGCACGCAGTGGACGTAGCGGACCGAAAAGTTGCACCGGTCGTACCAGATGGTGTCGCGCTTGACGCTCGACACGACGAAGAAGTGCGGCGTGATCCGCTTGTAGACGATGCCGGACGGTGGATTCTTCCGGGCCAGGAAGGCGGCGGGAGATTCGCCCGTCCTGGGCACCGCTTGCACGGTCAGATCGGCTCTGCCGTCAGCCGAGCGAAACCGCTGCCCGTAGCCGTCCGGCTTGCCGGCGTCCTCCGTGAAGATCGAGGCGGGGATGTCCACCGTGGTGCCGGTTTCAGGAATGCGATAGGCGGCCCAGCTCTCCGCGTGAGCAACCGCAGAGCCGCAAAGCGCCAGAACGGCTGCTGCAACGCCCGCCTCAACTCTCATGGGTTCACCTCGTCATGTTCCCGGCGTAAGGCTGAGCTCCATCAGCGCAATCCGCTGCAGGACCGCAACGTTGCGCTCGCCCGTGCTGGCCGTGCGGAGAATGGATTGGGCAATGGTGTCGACGTGCCCCGAATGCACCGGCTCCGGCAGGGTGGCGACCGCAGCGCCAAGGGCGGCCGTCATGGCCTCGATCACGTCGGGTGCGAAAGCCGCATTTGAAAAGTTCTTCATGTCGCCGACCGGCGTCAAATAAGCCGCGCCGCCCTTCTACAGCGATAACGTGGGGGAAAAACGGAAGTTCCTTCATCTGCGAGGGCCGTTATGGTGACGGCGCCAATGGCAACCCTCAGAGCTCCCGTGCATTCGAGAACGCAAACGAACTCACCCGCCGTGTCGTCTCGTCCAGGATCAGCGTACGCGTGATCGGCGGCTCGGCGCGCTGGGCGCAGTTTTCGCGCTCGCACAGGCGGCAGTTGACGCCGATCGGCGTGCCTTCGGTCTTCTCGAGGTCCATTCCGGCGGCATAAACGAGGCGGGAGGCGTGGCGGATCTCGCAGCCGAGGCCGATGGCGAAGCGCGGCTGCGGCAGCGGATGCGGTGCCACCGGCCGGCGCACCATCTGCGCGATCGAGAAATAGCGCGTGCCGTCGGGCAGCTCGATCACCTGCTTGAGCAGGCGATCCGGCGTGTCGAAGGTTGAGTGCACGTTCCACAGCGGGCAGGTGCCGCCGAATTTCGAGAACGGGAACGTGCCGGAGGAAAACCGCTTCGAGACGTTGCCGGCGTTGTCGACGCGCAGCAGGAAGAACGGAATCCCGCGCGCGTTCGGCCGTTGCAGCGTGGTGAGGCGATGGCAGACCTGCTCGAAGCCGGAATTGAAGCGCTGCGCCAGCAGATGGATGTCGTAGTTCAAGGCCTCGGCCGCGGCCAGGAACGCCGGATAGGGCATCATCACGGAAGCCGCGAAATAGTTGGCGAGCGTGATGCGGAACAGCCGGCGCGGCGCGTCGTCGAGCGGGCCGGCGCGGCCGATGATGGTCTCCAGGGCCTGCGCGCATTCCCCTAATCCCAGCTGGAAGGCGAGCTGGAATGCGCGGCCGGGCGGGTCGACCAGTTCCGAGATCAGCAACTGGCGGCGGTGACGGTCGAAACGCCGCAGCGTTTCGCGCATCACGTCGACGGGCATGATGCGGGTCTGGATCGAGTGCTTTTCGCGCAGCCGCGCGGCGAGCGCGGCATAGAGCCCTTCGGCCGGCACGTTCAGCTCGTCGCGCAAGGTTTCGGCGGCCTGTTCGAGCTCCGGAAAATAGTTGCGGTTGGCCTCGATCAGCTCGCGCACGCGCTCGACCGGATTGGCCTCGTAGCGCGTGCCGACATCGCGGTCGGCCATCTGCGCTGCGGCCAGCGTCTCGCCCTGACGGGCCTCGGTGTAGGCCGCGTAGAGCCGTTGCAGCGCGTGAGTCACGCCCGGGCATAGCTCGGCGAGGTCGCGCAGCTCCTGCTTGGGCACGTCGATCTGGCGGAACAGCGGATCGGAAAAGATCTCGTTCAGCTCGGCGAAGAAGCGGTCCTCGTCCGCGGTGGCGAGGTCGCGCAGGTCGAGGTCGTAGGTCTCGGCCAGCCGCAGCAGGATCTGTGCGGTCACCGGACGCTGGTTGCGCTCGATCAGGTTGACGTAGCTCGGCGAGATTCCGAGGCCCTCGGCCATCTGGGTCTGCGACAGCCCCAATTGCTGCCGGATCCTCCGGAAGCGCGGGCCGACGAACAGTTTCTTCCCGGGCTCGGCGGGCATCTTCAGGGCTCCAGAGTCACGAAGGACAGTATTGCTGTCCTATCTTGTTACAAGATTTACAAAATAACATCTATTACATGTTCCGATGTTACATGACATCACCATTCAAATACAAGCCCTCTATACGAACTTCCCTTTCTCGCGTTTATCTCAAGACACGCATTTCGCAATGCACTGTCAAAAATGTCGATGACAAGGCCAAGCTTTGTCATCAACGAAAGGATCGAGCACATGAACTACCAGCCCCGTGGCATCAACGCCCTGCAGCGCCCGGCCTCGTATCAGAGCGAGATCGAGGCCGCCCAGGCGCTCCTCGAAACCAAGCCGACCTGGAACGGGGTGAAGGCCGAGGCCGTCGCGCGCATGCGCCTGCAGAACCGCTTCAAGACCGGCCTCGACATCGCCCGCTACACCGCGGCGCTGATGCGAGCCGACATGGCGGCCTATGATGCCGATCCGACCAAGTACACCCAGTCGCTGGGTTGCTGGCACGGCTTCATCGCGCAGCAGAAGCTGATCTCGATCAAGAAGCACTTCGGCGGCAAGACCGATCGCCGCTACCTCTATCTCTCCGGCTGGATGATCGCGGCGCTGCGCTCCGAGTTCGGACCGCTGCCCGACCAGTCGATGCACGAGAAGACCTCGGTGCCGGCGCTGATCGAAGAGCTCTACACCTTCCTGCGTCAGGCCGACTCGCGCGAGCTCAACGACATCTTCCGCAACCTCGACAAGGCGCGCAAGGAAGGCGACAAGACCCGCGAGAAGGAGCTGATCGAGAAGATCGACAACTTCCAGACCCATGTCGTCCCCGTCATCGCCGACATCGACGCGGGCTTCGGCAATGCCGAGGCGACCTATCTGCTCGCCAAGAAGATGATCGAGGCAGGCGCCTGCGCGCTGCAGATCGAGAACCAGGTCTCTGACGAGAAGCAGTGCGGCCACCAGGACGGCAAGGTCACCGTGCCGCACGAGGTGTTCCTGGCCAAGATCCGGGCCTGCCGCCATGCGTTCCTCGAGCTGGGCGTCGAAGACGGCGTCGTCGTGACCCGCACCGACTCGCTCGGCGCCGGCCTCACGCAGCAGATCGCCGTCAGCCACAAGCCGGGCGATATCGGCGATCAGTACAACAGCTTCCTCGATTGCGAGGAAGTGACGCCGGAGAACGCCCGCAACGGCGACGTCATCATCAATCGCAACGGCAAGATGCTGCGTCCGAAGCGCCTGCCCAGCAATCTCTACCAGTTCCGCGCCGGAACGGGCGAAGATCGCTGCGTGCTGGACAGCATCACCTCGCTGCAGAACGGTGCGGACCTGCTCTGGATCGAAACCGAGAAGCCGCATATCGAGCAGATCGCCAAGATGGTCGATCGGATCCGCAAGGTGGTCCCGAACGCCAAGCTCGCCTACAACAACTCGCCGTCGTTCAACTGGACCCTCAACTTCCGTTGGCAGGTCTACGACGCGATGAAGGAAGCGGGCAAGGACGTCAGCAAGTACAACCGGGCCGAGCTGATGAAGCCGGAATACGACGATACGCCGCTGGCCATCGAAGCCGACGAGCGCATCCGCACCTTCCAGGCCGATTCCGCCAAGCGTGCCGGCATCTTCCACCACCTGATCACGTTGCCGACCTATCACACGGCAGCGCTCTCGACCGACAATCTCGCACGCGAGTATTTCGGCGAGCAGGGCATGCTGGGCTACGTCAAGAACGTCCAGCGCGCGGAAATTCGCCAGGGCATCGCCTGCGCCAAGCATCAGAACATGGCCGGCTCCGACATCGGCGACGACCACAAGGAATACTTCGCCGGCGAGGCTGCCCTGAAGGCGGGCGGCGCTCACAACACGATGAACCAGTTCGGCTAACGCATCACGCTACCAAACAGGAGACTGACAATGACCAAAGGCAGCAATTTCTGGGTGATCGGCGGCGAGTTCGGTTCGATGAACTTCCACAAGCTCGTGGAAGGCTCGGCCCAGGTGCAGGGTCCGTTCAAGACCCGCACGGAGGCCGAGGACGCCTGGCGCACCGTCTCGGAAGAGAACCGCCACAAGGCCGGCGTCCGCTTCTCGATCGTGGAAGAGCCGGCGCGCGTCTCGGCCTGACGGTCTCAATTCAAGAAGACGTCCAAGGACGGATGGTCCCATCCAGGCTCTGCCTGGGTGGGATCGTCTGTTTTTGGCACAGGTGAGCCGGCTGCGGCGCCGTAAGTCTCTGGAATTGTGAGGCCTTTGCGGAGGGATTGGTTGCTGATAGGTTAACGGAGGATAGTCGAGGACGAGGCCGACAATGTCAGAGCCCGAGACCAGCGGGACCCATCCCAGCCAGCCGCGCCCGGTGCGGCTGCGCGACGCGCTGCTGCGCGCACGGATCGAGGCTGCGGACCGGACCGGCGTGGTCGTCGATCTGCGCGACGCCGAGGTGGCGCGGCTCGAGATCCTCAACGACGCGCTCGATCCCTTGTTCGCCCAGGTGCCTGATAAGATCGACCTGTTCGACCGCGGTGTCAGCCAGGGCGATACGCCGAGGCTCTGGATCGACGTCGTCGCGCACATCCTGATGGGGCGCGACAAGCGGATGTACCGCTTCGTCCAGGACACCCGCTTCGGCCGCATCGTGCTTGCCGAATCGCACGACATTGCGGTGATCGTCGAAGCCGTCACCGACTATGTCGCCCGCCGCATGATCGAACGCGAGCGCGCGCTGGTGGTGCCATCGGAGCCGAAGTCCGAGGTCGCGCCGCCGCCACGCCGCTCGCGAGTCTGGCCGTTCGTATTCGGATTCGTGCTCGGCGCCGCCGCCTTGTTCGGGGTTGCCGTGCTGGCCGTTCTGCGGAGCTGGTGAATTTCTCTGCGCGGTCATTGCGAAGAGCGAAGCGACGAAGCAATCCAGAATCTTACCGCGGAGGGACTCTGGATTGCTTCGCTTCGCTCGCAATGACGGAAAGCTAAACCAGCCTCGTATGCTTGATCTGCCGGATCTGAAATCCGGACTCCAGACTCCGCACCGTCTGCTCGCAGCGCCAGCCGGCATTGTCTTTCTCGATCGTGAACAGATTATACGCTGCGGCCGGGTAGCGCCCGTGCGCGAGCGCGGAGGCCGACGGCACGCCGACCGCGGGGATTCTGCCGTTGGGGCCCTCGAACCACATCGTCGAATGAATGTGGTCGTGCCCGTGCAGGATCAGCTCGACGCCGTGGCGTTTCAACAGTGCCAGCAGATCCGCCGAATCCGTCATCCGCTTCTGGCGCGCGCCCGACTTCAGCGGATGATGCACCAGCAACACCCGGAAAACATCCTCGGCCGAAAGCCGTTCGAGCACCTGTTCGAGGGCCGCGAGCTGCTCGCGGCCGAGCGTGCCCGTGGCCATCAGCGGCAAGGTCGGCACCGCCGTGGACAGGCTGATCAGCGCCAGCGGCCCGCGCCGGCGCAGACTGGGAAACCCGGTGCTGCCGTCGTCGCCGGCAAGATAGGGAGCAAAGGTCTCGCCGAAGCGATGAAAGGTGGCGCGGACATAGGCGTCGTGATTGCCGGGTATCGTGGTGACCCGGTCGGGCGGGCCGACATCGTCGAGCCAGGCCCGCGCGGGCGCGAACTCCGCCTCGAGTGCCAGATTGACGAGATCGCCTGTGACGGCGATGTGGTCGGGCGCCTGCGCCTTGACGTCGGCAACGAGTACGTCGAGCACCTCGCGGCGCTGGTACTTGTGGCGGTTGCGGGTCCAGTTGACGTAGCCGAGCGCGCGCTTGCCCGCGAGTTCGATCAGCCGCGGCTTCGGCAAGGGCGGCAGATGCGGGTCGGACAGATGGGCGAGCGTGAAGGGGGCCATGACGCGCGATTGCCTCGCTATTCGTTTGCTGTAATGGCAAGGTCGCGGGCAACGTGCAAGCGGGGTCCGGGCAGGGGCCTGTTGGGAGTTTTCTTGGGAGTTTTCTTGCGAAGTTTCTTGGGAGCCTGATGGGGGATCGTCTGAACCGCGTCCGACGGAAATTCGAGCCGCTGCTGCGGCGAATCTTCCACGCCTATTTCCTGCTGGCTCGCGGCATGACGCTCGGCGTTCGCGCCGTGGTGCTGGACGACGAGAACAGGGTGTTCCTGGTCAGGCACAGCTACATCAGTGGCTGGTATCTGCCCGGCGGCGGCGTCGATCTCGGCGAGACCATGGAGCAGGCGATGCGGCGCGAGCTCAAGGAGGAGGGCGATATCGATCTCACCGGGGAGGCCGTGCTGCACGGCATCTTTCTCAACAGCCACGTCTCCCGCCGCGACCATGTCGCGGTCTACGTGGTCAGGCAGTTCACGCAGGATCGTTTGCCCGAACCGAACCGCGAGATCGTCGAGTGCGGCTTCTTCGCGATCACGGCGCTGCCGGATGGGACCACGCATGGCACGCGGCAAAGGCTCGCGGAGGTGCTGGACGGCAAGCCGCTGATGGCGACGTGGCGTTGAGCATTCAACCGCCCGGCCGCCCGCTCTCTTTCGCCTTCAATTCCAGCGCCAGCAGGCTCTGCTCCTGGATCAGCGCGCAGTTCTGCCGCTCCAGCCGGTGCAGCCGCGCCGTCATGTTGTGCATGAAAGCGAACACCACCAGGAACAGTGCGCCGAACATCACGACGAACGGAAACACGACGCCGGTCAGATGGCTGACCAGATAGGCGAGGTTTGGAAACAGCGCGAAGCCCGCCGGTATGATCGCCACCATGGACAGCATCATGAAGTCATAGAGATCGAACTTCCCCTGCAGCGTCTTGCGCAACAGCACCAGCATGTAGATCGACGCGAAGGCGGAGATGATGACGACCGTCTCCGGGCTCGGAAGGGCATTTGTCACGGCTGCCTCCTCGGAAGGTTCGATGGGATGATGGAATTGCAAATCTTCGCTGGAAGTCTCGGCGTCATGGCGCTCTCACCAGGCGCGCGAGCAGGATGTAGCCGAGGACGCGGATCATGTAGCTCGCCGACTTGATTCCGTCGATCGAGCTGACGCCGGCCTTCCGCGCCCGCATCTCGACCGGGACCTCGCTGACGGTCAGCCCCGCGCGCATCGCCCAGGCGAGCGAGATTGGCTCCGGAAAATCAGCAGGATAGGACCTGGCGAAGAAAGCGATGGCCGAGCGGTCGAGCAGCCGCATGCCGCTGGTCGGATCGGTGATGCGGCCGCCGGTGAAGAGCCCGTTGAGCGCAAGCACGATCAGCCTGATGCCGGCGCGGCGCATCGGCGTCGAGCAGAAGCCGGAATGGTCGATGAAGCGGCTTCCGATGGTGATGTTGGTCGGGTGGCTACGATAGGCATCGAGCAGCGTCTCGATCGCGCGCGGATCATGCTGCCCGTCGCCGTCGATCTGGATGCAGAAATCGAAATCCTGCCGCGCCGCGTATTTGATGCCGGTCTGCACGGCGCCGCCGATGCCGAGATTCTGCGCGAGGCGGGCGACGGGCGAGCGGCAGCTTGCCACCGCGCACGTCGCGTCGGACGAGCCGTCGTCGACGACCAGGGTGTGGTAGCCGCGGCCGATCGCGGCGATCTCGCTGAGGAGACCGCCGATCGAGGCCTCCTCGTTGAAGCAGGGAATGACGAGAAGGACCCGCGGCGCGCCGGCCTGCCTTGCGGCGCTGCGGCACGTGTCGCTTGAACCCAAGCCCGGACCCAAACTCATGTCGGCCACGGCCGCTTCACCTCCAAAATCCCCACCTTGCTATACTTGCCGGTGCTTTTCCTGTACAGGCGAACCATTTCCAGGCTAGGCCGGCAGGCCCGGCGAGAGCCCATGAGAGCTGTCAAAGTATTTTTTTCAATTGTGTTTCTGGCAATTCTGGCCAGCAACGTCAGGCTGATTTCGCATTGGAGCGAGAGCCGCGGCGTCTATGACGACATCTGCTATCTCAGGCAAGCGCATCTGTTCCAGCGGTTCGGATGGCAAGGGCTCGACACCAGCCTCGCCCGTGAAACCGACGGCTATCTCGCGGACAAGTTGCGCAGCATCGATTTTCCGAACTGGCGCGATCCGACGCGCGCGCCTTGCCACACCCAGACCGCCGACGGCAGCAAATGGGTGATGACACCGCCGCCCGGCACGGGCTTCGCGCTGGCGCTTTTCCCGGAGGGATTCCAGGTCATTCCGCTGTATGCGCTGGCGAACATGATCATCGCCGGTTTTGCGCTGTACGGTCTGTGGCGGGCGCGGGAGCCGGTGTCGTTGACGGCGGCCGCAATGTTGGGCGTGCTGTCGATCTACTTCATGATCAACCCGGCCAAGGCGAGCTATTCGATCGCGCCGACCATGGTCGTGTGCGTGCTGGCGGGCCTGTTCACCGCGAGGCTGTTCGTCGATGACGGCCGGCGCCGCCTGCTGCCGGTCGCGGCCGTCGGCCTTCTGCTCGGCCTGTCCGCGAGCTTCAGGATCGCGAACGTGGTTCTGTCGGCCGGCTATTTCCTGTTCTTCGGGCTGTCGTTTCTGATCTGGCGCAGCCGCGAGGCTTTCGTGTCGGGGCTGACGCTCGGCGTTGCGTTCCTCGTCGGTCTGTTGCCGGTGTTCGCGGCCAACCTCGTCAATTCGGGTAACCCGCTGGTCTCGGCCTATGGCGGACAGGATACGGCTCCGCGGAGCCTCGATCCTGCCGTGCTGCGGGCCTATCTCGGCGACACGCAATTCCCGTTGATCGTGATCGCCTGTGTCTGGACCGCGCTGTTGTGGCGTTTCCCAGGCCATGCCGGCGGCGGGAAACTCGCGCTGCTGGTCGCCGGCAATCTCGTGCTGAATCTCGGTTTCTTTGCCACGCATCCCGTCTTCACGCCGTATTACATCACTCCCATCCTGATGCTGACGCTCTGGACGCTGCTGTTCACGGTCGTCTTTACCCGCGGCATATCACAGGGGTCGATCGCGCAAGAGCCCGGTGGACCACGGCCCGCCGAGATGTTATCCCGCCGGTCAACATGACCGATCTCTCGCTCACCATCCATCCCGAAGCCGCCGGCGACGCCCAGGCGATCGAACGGCTGCACGAACGTACCTTCGGCCCCGGCCGCTTCGTGCTCAGCGCCTACCGCATCCGCGAGCATGTCGACCATTTGCTCGAACTGTCCTTCACGGCGCATATCGGCACGCTGCTGGTCGGCTCGGTCAGGCAATTGCCGATCCTGATCGGCGAGACGCCGGCGCTGATGCTCGGGCCGCTCACCGTCGAGCCGCCGTTCCGCAGCCGCGGCGTCGGCCGTCTGTTGCTGGAGCGCGCGCTGAAGGACGCCAGGCAAAAGGGGCACCGCCTCGTGCTGCTGGTCGGCGACGAGCCCTATTACAGCCGCGTCGGCTTCAAGCGGGTCGACAAGGGCCGCATCACCATGCCGGGCCCGGTCGATGCCGCTCGCATCCTGGTATTCGAGCTGGTCGACGGCGCCTTCGCGGGCGTATCGGGACCGGTCGGACCCGACTGGAGCAAGGCGCGGGCAGGCTAGGTTGGTTCGCTCGATAAGGGCTGCAACATATGCCTTACGGAGTGTCGACAATGCAGGTGCGTCCCGCTGATGCCGGTGAGGTCGATCATCTCGCGCTAGTCTGGCACGACGCCTGGCATGAGTCGCATGCGCATCTGGCGCCGCCCGAGCTGGTCCGGCTCCGGACCGTTCCAAGCTTTCGCGACCGGCTCGCGACCAAGCTTCCCGATGTCTGCGTCGTCGGCCCAGCCGGCGCGCCGCTCGGCTTCTGCGCCCTCAAGGGAGACGAACTGAATCAGCTCTTCGTGTCGGCCCAAGCGCGCGGCACGGGTGTGGCCGCCGCGCTGATCGCCGATGCGGAAGCGCGGCTCGCCGCGCGTGGCGTGGAGCTGGCTTGGCTGGCATGCGCAGTCGGCAACGCGCGGGCCGCGCGATTCTACGAGAAGAGCGGCTGGCGCAATGCCGGCACCTTCATGATGTTGTCGGAGACCTCGAACGGGCCGTTCCCGGTCGAGCAGTGGCGCTTCGAGAAGCGGCTTACGCGGGCGTAGCTCCGGACTACGATGCAAGTGCCCGAGATTTATCGGGGCCCGCAGGCCCCGACTTGATCGCGGCTAGAACTTGAAGTTCGCAAACGCCCGCACGCCGATGCCGGGCATCAACACCTCGTCCTTGGTGTAGGACACCGAGTTGCGGATGTTTTCGTTGAGCAGGTTGTTGCCGAGGATCCCGGCCGTCATCTCGCGCGCGCCGAACCAGTTGCGGTCGAGTTTTGTCTTGTAGCTGACCTCGGCCTTCAACAGATTGTAGCCCGGTGTCGGCGTCTCCGCGATCACGGCGACATTGTTCTGGGCGAAGGCGTGCAACAGGTTGACGCGCATCAGCCAGTTGTCGTCGCGCCAGAACACGCCGCCGCCCATCCGCAGCGGCGGAATGCGCGGCACGTTGGTGCCGTCGGTGAAGGTGGCGCGGACCATGTCGAGCTGGTTCTCGATGCCCCAGATGCCGCCCTGGAACGCACCGACATCGAGTTGCGACTGGAATTCGCCGCCGCGGAAGTTGGCGTTGCGTTGCGAATAGACCGCCTGGTTCAGTTCGGCGCCCGGCGTACCGCACGAAGCGAAGTCGTCATCGCACATCACGCCGGTGAGCCGGCGATAGATGAAGTTGTCGAAATGCGTGTAGTAGACGGTCGCCTCGAACCGGAACGGCCCCGTCGCCCTGCGCACGCCGAGCTCGACCGACTTGGCGGTCTCGATGGTGAGGTTGGGATTGCCGATGTCGAAGGTCGCGGTCGCATCGTGGCCGCCGCGGGAAAACAGCTCGGCCGCCTTCGGCGCGCGCTCGACATATTGCGCGGTGATGCTGCCGACCATGCCGCCCGGCAAATCCTGCAACAGGCCGATGCTGCCGCTCTTCGGCGTGAACGACGGATTGCGTGCGATGCCCACCTGCGGCGTGCCGTCGGGCAGATAATCCGCCGGGAAGTTCGGCGTCGTGCCGTGCAGCTCGACATGCTCGATGCGGCCGGCGATCTGCGCCTTCGTTTGCTCGGTGAACTTGAACTCGTTGAAGGCGTAAGCCGCAACGCGGGTGCTGTTGTTGGGGTCCCACAGGCCGTTGAACAGCGTGCCGGGATTGTCCGGGCTCGGCGCGCTCAGCTCCTGATGGCCGACCTGGAAGCCCAGCGCCGTCGTCACCTCGGCGAAGCGCGCGTTGAACGGCATCAGTTGCACCTCTGTGCGGATCTCCTGCTCCTTGTTGGTGAAGGTCTGCCGCACGCCGTCGCTGGTGGGATCGGCGGGATCGGCAAGCCCGATCTCGTTGTGCCGGTAGTCGGTCGCGCCGGCCCAGAAGCGCACGGTGTCGATCGCGGCGGCGTCGGGATGATACTCGCCCTTGACGTTGATCTTGGTCTGGTGGCCGTCGATCCGCGTGTTGTGGTCGGCGCCGTCGATGCCGGGGATGTGGTAGAGCGCATCGTTCTGCGTGATCGACGCGCCTATATAGCCGCCCTGGAAGAAGTAGGAGCCGCCGATCGAGGCGCCGTCCGAGCGTGTCGCCGAGTTCGGCTGGCGCCCGTTCACCGATCGCGTCTGGTCGTTCAGGTAGGGATAGCTCGGAATCGAATAGTCCGAGGTCGTGCGCCCGTAGACGTCGGCATGGAAGGCAAAATTGCCGCCGCCGGTGTCGAGCAGCACGCCGCTCTCGACGCCGCGATCGACCGAAGAGAACGCGGTGCGCGTCTCGGCGGTGACGCACGGCGATGTCGCGGCCGCCGCGAGCGGTGCCTTGGCCGGCAGGCCATAAGCCTGGAACGACGGCGCGCAAGCAGGCAGCGCGTCCGGAATCCGGTTGTTGGTGGCGCTGACCACGCCGCCGATCGAGGTCGAGCCGTAGCGCAGCGCGGCCGGGCCGCGCACCACTTCGATCTGGTTGGTCGCGAGCGGATCGATCGGGACGAAATGATCCTCGCCGAGGTCGGAAGCGCCGCCGGCATTGGTGCCGTTCTCGACGATGCCGACGCGGTTGACGTCGAGACCCCTGATGATCGGCCGGCTGGAGGCGCCGGGTGCGAAGCTCGAGCCGGTGATGCCGGGCTTGGAGAACAAGAGATCGCCGAGTTGCCCGCCGCCCTGACGGCGGATCTCCTCGTTCGGGATCACCGTGACCGTGGCGAACTGGTTGGTCACGACAGGCAGCACACCCGGCTGCGGTGCGGCGGGTGTTGGCGCCGCTGGCGCGGCTTCGGCGGTGTGCTCGCGATTGCGCGCCGGCGCGGGACGCGTGGCGCGGCTCGCCGTGCGCGATGGCACGATGGCCCGGCGCACGATGGGGCTGGGCGCCGTCACGGTGACGGCGGGAAGCTCGGCGGCGGCGGGCTTGTCCTGAGCCATCGCCGGAGTGGCGGCGGCGCCGAGCAGGAGCAGGCTTGCTCCACCCAGACGCTGCGCGCGTCGCAATTGAACTGACATGGTCCTGATTCCACTCAGGCGCCGTCCGCAGATGTGGTTGCTGATCGGAGGCGGCCTGCCGTCGCGGTGCGACGGAATTCGACTTCAACGTTTCCCGGGCATTCGCCGACATGGCGAGGCCAGGCATGATCAAGCGTTGGAGATCAGGACGCGGGAGGGGCGCGCGGCTGGAACGCCGATGCGGCAGATTTCAGATGGACGAATTCGGCGTCAGTGGTGAGGTAGAGCAGCTCGATCGCCTGCGGCAGCAGCAGCAGGGGCGGCGTCGCGGAGACGATGGTGCCCGCCATCGCGACGACGGCGCAGATCGCGCAATTGTCGTCGCCCGGCTGCTCGCGGTCGGGGCCCGCGGGCGATTGCTTCTGGACCGCGGCGCGGTCGATCGAGGAGATTTTGCTGGTGCTGTCGGTCTGCTGAAGCGAGGACTGGGCGAGCGTCGTCGCCTGGGCGAACCAGTGGCTGTGGCCGAACGTCAGCGCGAGCTGCACCAGCATCGCGAACAACGCGAGCCGGGCGCCGTGCCTGATATTCGACCGGAACCACTTCATCTGGAAACGCCACCCCGCACCGCGAGGCACCGATCCCCTCGGGCTTTCGCGATGTTATAATGTAACATCGCGCGATCGGTGAGTGAATGTCAACCGCCGCCGAGCTCATGCGCGCAGGCCGCCACGCGATGTGTCGTTCCTGCCACTGGGAGATCAGCGCCCCTCGCGGACCCACGTCGCGGCGAAGGCGCCGAGCAGCAGCAGCAGGCCGATCAGGCCGGCGAAGATCGGCAGCACGCCGACGCCCTTGACGACGCTGGCGTCGCGCATCCGCACGCCCATCCAGCCGTCGCCGGCGAACATGCCGGTCGAGCGCACCGGCACGATGCGCGGCAGCTCGACGCTGGCGCCGTCGACCACGCGGACGGCGTTGCCGCCGGTCGCCTGCGTCAGCGGCTTCAACGTGTCGATGGTGGAGGTGACCTCCGAAAACTCCTTCGGATTGGTCGGGCCGACATTGATCAGCGCCTTCAGCGTGCCGTCGGTGGCCTGCCACAGGCCGAGCTCGTTCGCGGGAAGGCTGGCGCGCCACTCGCCGGGATCGCCGGCGCTCAGCGTCAGATCGTGCGCCACGCCCGACGGCGAGGTCACGCTGACCGGCTGGACGCTGTCCGCCATGGTCTGGCGCACCACCACGAGATCCTTGCCCTGCACCTGCAGGCGCAGCGCCTCCTCGTCGAGATCCGGCTGCTTCATCAGCCAGTGCGACATCCGCCGCAGCAGGTCGAGATGCGGGCCGCCGCCCTCATAGCCGCGCGCCCACAGCCAGATGTGGTCGGAGAGCAGCAGCGCGACGCGGCCTTCGCCGAAGCGCGACAGGAACAGCAGCGGCTTGCCGTCGGCGCCCGTCATCACCGGCGGGTTGACGGAGTTGCGGGTGTCGACGGTGCGGAAGAAGCGGCTCCAGCGCGGCGGCTCGCTTGCGGCGCCTTCGAGACCGCGCGTGACCGGGTGGCGTTTGCCGACATCGGACAGATGCGCATAGAACGGCTTCTCGGTCACGCCGACGGGTTCTGCCGGCAGCACCGAGTCCAGCGGCGTACGCCAGATGCTGGTGTTCGACGCATAGTCGGGACCGGCCGAGACCAGCACGGCGCCGCCCGCACGGACATAGCGCGCGATGTTGTCGAAATAGGCGATCGGCAGCACGCCCTGGCGGGCGTAGCGATCGAAGATGATCAGCTGGAATTCGTTGATCTTCTGCTGGAACAGCTCGCGGGTCGGAAACGCGATCAGCGACAATTCGTTGATCGGCGTGCCGTCCTGCTTCTCCGGCGGACGCAGAATCGTGAAATGCACCAGGTCGACGCTGGCGTCGGACTTCAGCAAATTGCGCCAGGTGCGCTCGCCCGAATGCGGCTCGCCCGAGACCAGCAGCACGCGCAGCTTGTCGCGCACGCCGTCGATGGCGACGACGGCGCGGTTGTTCACCGGCGTCAGCTCTCGCTCGAGCGGCGAGGCCTCGATCTCGACGATGTTCGGTCCGGCATGCTTGATGTCGACGTCGACGCTAGCGCTCTGGCCGCTTCCCAGCGTGCGCTCGCTGAGGACTTCGCCGTCCCGGCGGATCGTGACCTTGGCGCGCTCGCCGGTGACGCCCTGGTCGTCGAGGCGGTAGGTGATGGTCTGGTTCTGCCCGACGATGCCGAAGCGCGGCGCGGCCGTGATCGCGATGCGGCGATCGCGCTCGTCCTTCTGCCCGGTGATCAGCGCGTGGACCGGCGCCTGGAAACCGAGCGCGGCGGCGTTGGCCGGGATGTCGTGGACGCGGCCGTCGGTGATCAGGAACGCGCCGGCGACGCGGTCGACCGGAACGTCCGACAATGCCGAGGCCAGCGCGCCGAACAGCTTGGTGCCGTCGGTTTCGCCGTCGGCCTGGCCGGCATCGACGACGCGGACTTCCAGCCCCTTGATCTTCTTCAGGCCGTCGACCAGCGCCTCCTGCGCCTTCGCGGCTTCCTCGTTGCGCTTGCCGAAATTCTGGCTCGGGCTCTTGTCGACGACCACGGCGGCAACCGAGGTGAGGGGATCGCGGTCCTCGCGCGTGAAGGAGGGATTGGCGAGCGCCAGCAGGAACAGCGCCAGCGCGGCCACGCGCACGGCGGCGCCGCGCGCACGCGCCACCAGCAGCACGATCGCAATGACCACGATCGCGGCGAGCGCGAGCCACAGGACGATGGCGGGGACAAGCGGCGTGAACGCGATGCCGTAATTCATGGCGATCCTATTGCCCCAGCCGCTCGATCAGCGCCGGTGCGTGCACCTGGTCGGCCTTGTAGTTGCCGGTCAGCGTGTACATCACGATATTGGCGCCGGCGCGGTAGGCGAATTCGCGCTGGCGGGCGTCGCCGCCGGCCACCGGCAGCATGTACTGACCGTCGAGCCGCACCGCCCAGGCGCCGGCAAGATCGTTCGAGGTGATGATGATCGGCGAGACACCGTCGCCGCCGCGCGCGGGCCGCTGCGCGCTGTCCTCGTCCTCGTCGCGCGGCAGCGCCTCGACCCAGGTCTGGCCGGTGCTGAAGCGGCCGGGAAAGTCGCGCAGCAGATAGAAGGTCTTGGTCAGCACGTGCTCGCGCGGCACCGGCTCGAGCTCCGGTACGTCGAGCGACGACAGGATCTCGCGCAGCGTCTGCATGGCCGGGGTCTGCGCGGCGCCGTTCTCGCCGGGCGGCGCTTCGATCGCGTCGCGGGTGTCGAACAGCACGGTGCCGCCCTGCTTCATGTAGGCGTCGATCTTGTTGATGGCATCCTGCGGCGGCTTGGGCGCACCGGGCACGATCGGCCAGTAGATCAGCGGAAAGAAGGCAAG
>Ga0102590_1001999_pt1 | contig 26440 bp, 20 predicted proteins | sample AraplaMF_Col_mMF_FD_76859 | JGI IMG/M metagenome (GOLD analysis project Ga0102590, IMG submission 76859) | Arabidopsis root microbial communities from the University of North Carolina, USA - plate scrape MF_Col_mMF | ecosystem: Host-associated > Plants > Roots > Endosphere | place: USA... | reverse complement strand
TCACTTTGTAGACCATCAGCGACTGCTCGCTCAGCGAGCAGAAGCCGTGCGCCAGGCCGGCCGGCAGGTACAGCATGTGGCCATTTTCCGCGCTCAGTTCCAGGGTGATGTGCTTGCCATACATCGGCGAACCCTTGCGCAGGTCCAGCGCCACATCCATCACCGCGCCATGGGTGCAGTAGACCAGCTTGGCATGGTCGTGCGGCGGCGTCTGGAAGTGCAGGCCGCGGATCACGTTGCGCTGCGAGGTGGAATAGTATTCCTCGGCAAAATCGGTCGCCAGCCCATGCTGGCGGAAGATATCTTCATGGAACACTTTGACGAAGCTGCCGCGTTCGTCGCGGCGGATATCGGTGATGATCTGGTAGCAGCCGGGGATGGCGGTAGGAACAATCTTCATGAGGGTCTCTACAGGTTCGGGTAGGTGTCTCCCAGCAAGACCAATGGCCGCTGAATGACCTTGTCCTGGCCCCACGCGGCAATGCGCTTGGCCAGCAGGAAGGCTTGCAGGCGCTCGCAGCAGAAGGCGATGCTGCGGTCGGCATAGCCTTCGCGGTAGACGTAATGGTGACGGTAGTAGCGCGAGGCCACCAGTTCAAGGTCGTGGATGATTTCCACGAACCATTGCACCGGAATAAAGGCCACGGTCGGCGCCGGGATGAAGGCTTTGCCGCTGAGGAAATTGGCCGCCTCCAGATTGGTGATGACGCCGCAATCGATGGCGTCGCCAAAGAACATCAGCAGGTCGCGCCCGGTGACGCAGGCTTCGTACTGCTGCAGCACGCTGCCGGCCCATGTGACCGAGATCGGCACGATCGGGGTCTGGCCGTCGCCATAGAAATGCTCGGGCCGCACCTTGGCCAGCATGTCCGGATGGGCGTGGTAGTTGAACTGATGCAGCACGCCAATCGGGTCGGTCAGGGCGAAGCGGCGGTAGTGGCAAAAGCCGACGAAGCCCTCGGCCTGTTCGGCGATCAGGCGGCGGCGGATTTCAAACAGCGCCACATATTCGCCCAGGTAGCGGTTGCTCAGTGCTTCCTCGGGCGACAGCAACTGGCTCATGGCAAGCCCGGTCTCCGGCACATAGTCGCCGGAGCCGACCATGGTCATAAAATCCGGCATCTTCCAGTTGAACGGCGCGTGGGCGATGCAGTAAAAGGGCGGGGTCGGATTCATCGCTCGGGTACGGCCTTGATCAGGTAGTGGGATGGCTGGGTGGCCTCGACCAGCGCGGCCAGCATGCTGTCGTCGCCGCCGGCCTGTTCGCGCAGCCTCGCTTCGACCTCGGCCGGCAACGGTCCCGGATTGAGCAGGATGCCGCTGATGACGCGCAAGCCGCTGCCGGCAAACAGCGTCAGCATGCCGGCCAGGTCCCATTGATGTTGCGGCGGCGTTTCCGGCGCCTGCCAGTGGCTGCGGTTGGCAATCCGGGCAATGATGCAGGTATCCACCGGCATCACCTGCCCCACTTGCTGCAGCACGCGCCCGGGCTGCTGGCACTGCTCCAGCGTGGCGTCGAAATACCAGCCGTCGGCCCAGGCCAGCTGCTGGTAGAAGGCGGCGCTGACGCTATCGAGGTCGGCCTGGTAGACGCGGTCGGCATACTCGCGCGCTTGCGCGGCCAGCGCCGGATCGGCTTCCACCACCATCAGGCCGCTGGCCGGATACAGCTTGCGGTAGGCGCGCGCCAGGCCGCCATCGCCGGCGCCGGCCTGCACCAGCAGGCGGGCGTTGGGCGGCAGCAGGTCGCGGAACGGCGCGATGTAGGCGGCCGGTTCGCTCATGGGTGGTTTAGAAGTTGACACCGAAGAAGGCTTCCAGCTTGTCGATCACGAAGTCCAGCATTTCGCGCGACAGGCCGGGGTAGACGCCGATCCAGAAGGTGTCGTTCATCACGCGGTCGGTGTTGGTCAGCTCGCCCGAGACGCGGAAGTTGCGGCCCTGCATGTACGGCTGGCGCACCAGGTTGCCGGCGAACAGCAGGCGGGTGCCGATCTTGTGCTGGTCGAGGTAGGTCAGCAGGTCGACCCGGGCGATGTTGGCTTCCGGCTTGAGCGTCATCGGGAAACCGAACCACGACGGATCGGAATGCTCGGTGGCTTCCGGCAGGATCAGGAATTCCTCGCACGATTTCAGGCGGTCTTTCAGGTAGGCGAAGTTGTCCTTGCGCGCCTGCACGAAGCCGGCCGCGCGGTCGATCTGCGCCAGGCCGCAGGCGGCCTGCATGTCGGTGATCTTGAGGTTGTAGCCGAGGTGGCTGTAGGTGTACTTGTGGTCGTAGCCCGGCGGCAGCGTGCCGAAGCACTGGCAGAAGCGCTTGCCGCAGGTGTTGTCCTTGCCCGGCGGGCAGTAGCAGTCGCGGCCCCAGTCGCGGAACGATTCGGCAATCGCCTTCAGTTCCGGATTGTTGGTGAACACGGCGCCGCCTTCGCCCATGGTGATGTGGTGCGCCGGATAGAACGACATGGTGCCGATGTCGCCGAAGGTGCCGACCATTTTGCCGTTGTAGGTCGAACCCAGCGCGTCGCAGCAATCCTCGATCAGCCACAGATTGTATTTCTTGCAGATGGCGGTGATCACGTCCAGGTTGTACGGGTTGCCCAGGGTGTGGGCCAGCATGATGGCCTTGGTCTTGGGCGAGATGGCCGCTTCCAGCTTGGTGACGTCGATGTTGTAGGTGCCCAGCTCCACGTCCACAAACACCGGCACGGCGCCGAACTGGATGATCGGGTTGACGGTGGTCGGGAAGCCGGCGGCCACGCCGATCACCTCGTCGCCCTGCTGGATGGCGCGCGCGCCCAGCTTGGGCGAGGTCAGGGTGCTGAAGGCCACCAGGTTGGCCGAGGAGCCGGAATTCACGGTGATCAGGAACTCGACGCCGATCAGCTTGGCCAGTCTGGTTTCGAACTGGTCGTTGAAGCGGCCGGTGGTCAGCCAGGCGTCCAGCGAGGCTTCGACCATCAGTTCCATTTCCGGTGCGCCGACCACCTTGCCGGCTGGCGGAATGACTGTGACGCCCGGCTCGAATGGCTTGGGCACGCTGGCCAGCGCGCCGTACTCGGCCACCAGTTTATTGATCTCCGCGCGGAGTTGTTCCTTGGTTTTTGCTTCGCTCATGATTGCTGCCTTAAAGTGGTGCGGTATTTTGATAGGTGTCGATTTGTGCCAGCGTCAGCGCGCGCATGTCGGCGCCGGACATCTGTGCCTTGTGCCATGCAACGATCATGTCGATGGTGTGTCCCAGGTGCCAGCGCGGCTGCCATTGCAGGCGGCTGCGGGCCTTGGAGCAGTCCAGTTTGAGATAGTGTGCCTCATGTGGCTGCGGCGCGGAGTCCAGTTCCCACGTGGCGCCGTCGCCCCAGCTCTGGCACAGGCGCTCGATGATCCACTCGACCGGACGGGCGTCGATGTCGTGCGGGCCGAAGTTGAAGCCTTCGGCAAACGCCGGCCCCTGCTCGTACAGGTGCTCGGCCAGCGTCAGGTAGCCCGACAGCGGCTCCAGCACGTGCTGCCACGGGCGGATGGCGTGCGGGCTGCGGATGCGCACCGGCTTGCGTGCTGCAATCGCGCGCACCATGTCGGGGATCAGGCGGTCTTCGGCCCAGTCGCCGCCGCCGATCACGTTGCCGGCGCGGCCCGAGGCCAGCGCCACCCCATGGTCGGCGTATTGTTCGGGATTGAAGAAGGACGAGCGGTAGCCGGAGGTGACCAGCTCGGCGCAGGCCTTGCTGTTGCTGTACGGGTCGTAGCCGCCGAAGGCTTCGTTTTCGCGATAGCCCCAGGCCCATTCCTTGTTCTCGTAGCATTTGTCGCTGGTGACGTTGACCACCGCCTGGATGCCGGGGGTGTTGCGCACCGCTTCAAAGAAGTGGACCAGGCCCATGACGTTGGTGGCGTAGGTTTCCACCGGATGGGCGTAGGAATGGCGCACCAGCGCCTGCGCCGCCATGTGGATGACGATCTCCGGCTGCGCCGCCCGCATGGCTTGCTGCAGCGCGGCGCCGTCGCGGATATCGCCGATGATGGAGCGCATGCCGCTGCCGACGCCGGCCACCTCAAACAGGCTGGGCTGGCTTGGCGCGGCCAGCGCGAAGCCGGTGACGTGGGCGCCCAGCTGTTGCAGCCACAGGCTGAGCCAGCTGCCTTTGAATCCCGTGTGGCCGGTCAGGAAGACGCGTTTGCCTTGCCAGAACGATGGCTTCATGGCCACTTCTTCCAGGGCGCCTTGCCGCTTTCCCACAGGTCTTCTAGGTGGATCTTGTCGCGCAGCGTGTCCATCGGTTGCCAGAAGCCCTGGTGGAAGTAAGCGTCCATCTGGTTGTCGCGGGCCAGGCCTTCCATCGGTTCTTTTTCCCAGATGGTGGCGTCGCCATCGATGTAGTCGATCACCTTGGGCGACAGCACGAAATAGCCGCCGTTGATCCAGGCGCCGTCGCCCTGCGGTTTTTCCTTGAAGCTGATGATGCGCTGGCCTTCGTAATCGATGGCGCCAAAGCGGCCGGGCGGCTGCACGGCGGACATGGTGGCCAGCTTGCCGTGCGCCTTGTGGAAGGCGATGGAGGCGGTGATGTCAATGTCGGCCACGCCGTCGCCGTAGGTGAAGCAGAAGGCTTCCTCGTTTTTCAGGTGCTCGCGCACGCGCTTGAGGCGGCCGCCGGTCATGCTGTCGGCGCCGGTGTCGATCAGGGTCACGCGCCACGGTTCGGCGTGGCGCTCGTGCACTTCCATGCTGTTGGCTTGCAGATCGAAGGTGACGTCCGAGGTGTGCAGGAAGTAGTTGGCGAAGAATTCCTTGATGACGTAGCCGCGATAGCCGCAGCAGATGACGAAGTCATTGATGCCGTGGGCGGAATAGCTCTTCATGATGTGCCACAGGATGGGCTTGCCGCCGATCTCGACCATCGGTTTCGGCTTGACGGTGGTTTCCTCGCTGAGCCGGGTGCCCAGGCCGCCTGCCAAAATCACTGCTTTCATGCTGTCTCCAATTGGGTAGTGAATGCTGCGTAGACTGCATTGTCAGCCATTGCTCAAACATTCTAAACGAAAAGAACCGGGGTTTTGGCCGTTCACCCCGTGGTTTATGTTGCAAACAGCTCGCTGTCTGCCAATGCCAGCGTGCGCGCGCCGCCGAACAGCGGCTCGTCGCGCCGGGCCGGCACCTGCTCGCCGCCGCTGGCTTCCTGCATGTACTGTGTCATCAGCGCGCGGGTGCGCTCGGGCTCGTGCTCGCTCGACAGCACGGTTTCCATCAGGCGCAGCATGATCCACGGATCGACGTCCTGGCGGCGGCCGGCCGCGTCCTGCGGCTCCACCGTTTTAACGCGGAAATGGAAGTGTCCCTGCTGTAGCAAATGACGGGCGATGGCGCCCAGCTCGGCCGCGCCCGCCATCGGCGCGCGCTGGCGCACGAAATTGAAGGTCGGCAGCGGCGTGCGCATGAAGTGGGGCAGCATCAGCGCCGCCCAGATATCGTTGGGATACTGCGACCATGGGTGTTGCTGGTCGTAGTGCGCGCGCATGTGTTGCAAGGCGTCGTGCGACAGGATGGTGCTGGCGCCGCTGGTGAAGGTGAGGCCGGCCATCTCGGGCGGGCCGTTCAGGCGCGCGATGGGGCCGGCGTAGCAGCCGGTCTTGGGCAGCTGGTCGAGTACCGTGCCGAGGGCGCGGAAGTCGACCACCGAGGTCAGCGTGGTGTGATAGAAGTAAAACGGCGCGCTGCGGGTGCGCAGCAGGTAGTCCTGCACCAGCATCTGGCGGTAAATCCACTTGGCGTTCTCGCTGCCGGACCAGACGCCGCTGCTGGCGTAGCCGGCCGCGCCCTGCATGCGGTTGCCGATGCCGACCAGCAAATCGTAGCCGTTGTGATGCACTTCGCCGGGCGCCAGCTGGTCGCTCCAGCGCACGAACACCAGGTCGATGCCGGGGAAGTGGGCTGCGTAAAACTGCCACAGCGCACGGGCGTGGCGGAACACGGGCAATTCATCGCCGTAGCCGATGACGACCACCAGGTCGGGACGTTTGATGTCGGCAATGCGCGAAAGCAGGCTGGACATTTGTGTGCGTCAGGGTGATTGCAGGAGCAGCCATTGTAGCGGGCCTTAAGCGCCCGGTGGGGTCAGCAGCAGCGCATAGCCTTCGCGCAGGGCTTGCTGGACAGCTTCGTTGTGCAGGCGGTCGCCCTCGGCCAGCGCGCCGTAGCGCGCGCCGACCAGCGCGGCCAAGGCGGCCAGCCGCTGTGCCAGCAAGGCCTTGAACTGCGCGTCGTCCGGCAGGAAGTGCAGGCGGGTGTGGGGTTCATACAACAGCTGCAGGCGTTCCAGCGCCAGATCGAGCGCGTCGCTGCTGTGTTGCTGCTGCTGCGCTGGCGGGGCGCCGCTGCACAGCGGGGCCGGCAGGTAGGCGCATTCCTGCCCGGCCAGCACCGCCAGCGCGGTGGCCACGCCCGACAGATTGCGGTAGCGCTTGCCCTGATAGTGGCCGAAGGCGGCGCCCAGATGGTCGCGCCGCAGCAGCAGGCAGGCCGGCTGGCACAGCACGTCGCCGGCGCCATGTTCGCTGGTCAGCAGCACCCCGGCCAGCGATCTGCCGCCCACGGCGGTTTCCACCGGCAGCAGCGGCGCGCCCGGCAGCGGCTGGCCGCCGGCGTCGACCGGCTGGCGCCAGCAGGCCACCAGGCCGATGGCCGGGTAGGTCTGGTAGAAGTGCATCATGCGGCTGATCTTTTCCGGATGTAGCAGGTCCCCGGCCGGGGCCACGGCGATGTAGGCGCCGACCGCCAGCGTCAGGCAATGGTCGAGGTTGTCCGCGGCGTCTAGCGCGGGGGCGCGGTTGTAGCGCAGTTGCGGATGGGCCAGCAGCAGCCGGGCCAGCTTGCGGCGGCGGGCGTCGCCGCTGCCGCTGTCGCTGACGATGATCTCGCAGCGGCCGTAGTGCTGGGCCAGCGCGCTGCGCACGGTGCGGTCGAGCTGTTCGGCTGTGTCGAGGTCGCTGGTGGGGATGAGGATGCTGACCAGCGGCAGGCTGGCGTCGGTGGCGTGCGGGGCGGCGCTGGCGGCGTCATGCTGCAGGCTGCCGCGCGCCACTTGCAGATACAGCTGTTCGAGGTGGCGCACCAAGGCCGGCGTGTCGAACAGCGGCGTCTTGTCGCGGTTCCGGGCCAGCCGGCGCCGCAGGCGCGCCAGTTCCTGCGGCTTGCCGGCCAGGCGCACGGCCTTGTCTTCGTAGGCGCGGGCGCTGCGCGTCACCAGTTCCGGCAGGCCGATGGCGTGCAGCAGGCTGCCGCCGAGCCGGGCCGCGTAGCTGCGGCCGGCCTGGGTCAGCACCGGCACGCCGGCCCACAGCGCATCGGCGGCTGCGGCGCCGCCGCTGAACGGCAGGGTATCGAGGCAGAGGTCGGCCAGTTGCAGGCGGGCCAGGTAATCGGCTTGCGGCAGGTGCGGCGCAAACATCAGTCGCTCGCTGGCCACGCCGTGACGCAGGGCGGCGACGCGCAGGTTGTCGCGCACCGGCTCGCTGTCGGCGGCCAGCCACAGCACGCTGCCGGGCGTGCGCTTGAGGATGCGCATCCACGCGGCAAACTGCGCCGGCGTCAGTTTGCGGCTGCCGTTGAAGCTGCAGAACACGAAAGCGTCGTCCGGCAAGCCGCAGCTGGCGCGGGTGGGCGCCGGGCCGATGGCGCGGCGGCGGTCGTGGATTTGCACGCAGTCCGGCAAATAAAGCGGACGCTCGGTAAAGGAGGCGTGCAGCTGCGGCGGCAGCACGAAGGCATCGGCCAGCACATAATCGATGGCCGGCATGGCGCTGCTGCCGGGATGGCCCAGCCAGCCGATCTGCACCGGCGCGGCGCGGTGGGCCAGGATGCCGGGGCGGCCGTCGGCGCCCAGGCCGTGCAGGTCGACCAGGATGTCGATCTCGTGGGCGCGGATGGTTTGCGCCGCCTGCAGGTCGCTCATCACCGTCAGGCGGATGTGGTGGTCCATTTGCGGGGCGATGCGGGCGCGCAGGCCGCTGCGGTCTTCCTCGTGCCAGCTGAAGCCGTAGATGTCGAATTGATCACGCTGGTGCAGGCCATACAGCTCGGCCGTAAGGCGGGCGGCAGCGTGGCTGCTGAAATCCGAGCACAGGTAGCCGATGCGCAGCTTGCGGTGCAGATAGCCTTGCTGGTCGGCCAGCGGCGCCGGCGCGGCCGCGCGGTTGACCGGGTGGCGCCGGGCGGCGGCCAGCTGTTCGGCCGGATCGTCGCTGATGCACAGGGTGGAGGCGGCCGAGGCGCTGTGGCCGAGATCGGCCTCCGCCAGGCCCGGCAGCGGCGCGCACACCGGCCAGGCGCATTGCTGCTGGCGCAGGCTGATCCATTGGGCGGCGATTTCGGGCTGCTTGGGATCGAGCAGCAGGCTGCGGGCGCAGGCGTCCTCGGCTTCCGGGTAGTGCTTGCGCAGCGCCGCCACCCGCGCCACGCTGTTCAGCGCCTGGATCTGTTGCGGGCGGCTGGCGGGATGGTCCGGATCGATCTGGGCCAGGGCGGCGCGCCAGGTGGCGAGCGCGGCGTCGTACTGGCGCAGGCGTTCCTGCAAGGTGCCCAGCGTCATGCGGGCGTCGATGAAATCGGGTTTGATGGCCAGCGCGGCGCGCAGCGACTGTTCGGCTTCCTGCTGTTCGTCGGCCTGCAGCTGCAGCACGCCGAGGTTGTACCAGGCGGCAAACAGCAGCGGCGACTCGGTGCAGCGCAGCCACAGATGGTAGAGCTCGGCGGCGCGCTCGGCCTGGCCGGCGTGGCCCATCAGCCCGGCCAGGCCGATCAGCTGCATGATGGGCAGGGCGCCGCGTTTGGCCAGCACAAACGCGAGCTTGGCCGCGTGCGTCAGTTCGTTGGCGGCGAGGGCGCGGTTCAGTTCCTGCAGTTGCGATTCATCGCTGGGGAGGCTGGCAGTCATACTGGTATTGTCGGCTGAATCCGTCTAGGATTCAATCTTCGCATACCAAAGTGAGACAGTATTCATGAGCCGACCATTTGAAATTCTTGGCTTGCAGCAGATTGCGGTGGGCGCGGCCTCCAAGGAACCGCTGCGCAAGCTGTGGGTGGACATGCTGGGCCTGGCGCCGTCCGGCCATTTTGTCAGCGAAAAAGAGAACGTGGACGAGGACATCGTGCTGCTGGGTAGCGGCCCGTTCCAGGTGGAAGTGGACCTGATGCAGCCGCTGGACCCGGCGCGCAGCCCGCGCGTGGACCAGCCGGCCCTGAATCATGTGGGGCTGTGGGTGGACAATCTGCTGGTGGCGGTGGAATGGCTGACGGCGCAGGGCGTGCGCTTTGCGCCGGGCGGCATCCGCAAGGGCGCGTCCGGGCACGACATCGCGTTTCTGCATCCCAAGGCCAACGAGGCATTTCCGATTGCCGGCGCCGGCGTGCTGATCGAGCTGGTGCAGGCGCCGCCGGAAGTGATAGCCGCATATCGACGGGGAGCCTGATCATGCTGGTCAAAGATATCATGAGCCGCAATGTGGTGACGGTGGGGCTGGACGACTCGCTGGCCCTGGTCAAGGAAATTTTCGACCACAGCAAGTTCCACCACCTGCTGGCGATGGAGCGCGGGGAATTGCTGGGCGTGGTGTCGGACCGCGACCTGTTCAAGGCCCTGAGCCCCAACATCGGCACCAACGTCGAGACCTACAAGGACACGGCCACGCTGAACAAGCGGGTGCACCAGATCATGTCGCGCAAGCCGAAAATCCTGCGCGAAGACGCCACGGTGGACGCGGCCATCGATTTGTTCAACGAGCATGACATCTCCTGCATTCCCATCCTGAGCGCCGACGACCGCCTGCTCGGCATCCTCAGCTGGCGCGATATCCTGCGCGCATTGCGCGGAAAAACGCCGGCGGCCGGCTGAGCTGGCAGCCGGCCGGCATCGCGTCTAACTGTGGTGCTCGTGGTCGTCGTGCTTGTCGTGGTGCTGGGCATGCTCCTCGTGTTTTTCGACATGCGGCTTGGCGGACGCCGGCTGGGCGGGACGAGGACGCTCGGCATGCGCGGCCAGCATGTCCTGATGGGCAGGGTGCGGCTGCGAGCGATCCGGGCTGTGCATTTCAGGGCCTGGCACCGGCTTTGGCATGGGCGCCGCGACGTGCGGCGGGCTGGCTTCCGCATGCCGGACTGGCGGCAGGTGCGTCATGGGAGCGCTGTGTTCCTGCTGCGCGTGGTCGTGCTCTGCGCTGACGTGTTCGTGCATGGCAGTGGCAGGCGCGCTGTCCATCCTGGCCTGAACCGGCGGCCGCTCGGTCCTGGCATCCGGGTGCGCAGGCTGGGGCATGGGGGGCGTCGCGCTGGCGTGCGTCGCTGGCGCCGCGGGATGGGGCACGGGGGGCATCGTGGCGGAGTGCATCGCCGGCGCAGCAGCTTGGGACGAGGGCGGCGTCACGCTGGCGTGCATCGCCGGCGCGGCGGGCTGGGGACGGACGCCGGGCACGGCGTCATGCGCGGTGAAGTGCGGCATGCTCATCGCTGCGGCAGGCCGGGGCGGCTGTGGCTGCGCGGCCAATGCTGCCCCGCGCGGCGCGAAATTCGGCACGGGCTGCGGCGCGTTGTTGATCGTCATGTTCTGATTGCGGTTGATGACGTTGCTGGTGGTGCTGTAGTTGTTGTTCGTGATATTGGTGTTGTTGATGCGGTTCACCACCGTGACGGACTTCGATACGTAGGTGGTGTTGTTGTAGGTCACCGCAGGGCGGTGCCAGCCACCGTCGTAGGCGTGCACCGGCTCGCCCCAGTTGACCCCCCACGAATTCCATCCCCAGTCATGATGGCTCACGGCCGCGCCGACCAGCACGCCCACTCCGAAGGAGAGCAGGCCGGTGGTGACGAGGGTGTCGCTGGAATAGGCTGGCTGGTGATAGGTCCAGCCCGGGTACACCGGTACCGGCGCGCCATACACGACCGTAGGGTTGTAATGCGGAACGTACACGACATCCGGTTCGGCCGGCTCGATGATGATGGTTTGCGGTGGCGGCGGCACCACTGCCGGTCCCGCGTAGGCCACCGTGTCCGGCGGCAGCGGCGCGGCATCGTTTGCCGGGGCTGCGGCGCGCACGGTGGTCGATACCCGCAGGTGCGGCGAGTTCTTCAGGGTGCCGGCTTGCTGGGCGCGCAGGCGCATGGTTTGGATGGCGTTCATCACATCGGTCGGATCATTCACGTAGGCATCGCCCAGTGCCCGGGTCCACTGGATATTGCTGGCCATCTGGTTCAGCACGCTCGGGAAGGTGGTCAGCGATTTCACGCTGACATCCCAGGGCTGGGTGGCTTCCGCATTCTGTAGCGCATCGCCTTTCAGCGTTGGATTCTGGGCCAGCCACTGGTTGGCGGCAACGATCTGTTCCGGATAGGTAGCGCCGGCCAGCACCTGTCCGACCAGCTTGTCAGGAAAGAGCGCGATCGGGGCGACCATTTGCGACAGCTGTTCCGCGGTTGGCGGCGTGTAGGGCGCTGCCGGGGGAGTCGCGGGCGCGGCAGCCGTTGGCTGCTGCACTTCGGCTGGCTTGTTGCAGCCGGCAAGTGCAAGCAGACTCAGAATCAGTGTGGAAGAGATTGCGGTCCTGACATTTCTAGCTTGAACGCCCATGATTGACTTCCTTCTCGCGGAAAAGATGCAAGCAGGTTAACAATCGGGTGCTGATAAAGCTGTTACTGGATGTAACGTGCGTAACCAGCGTGCTCGTCAGTACGCAGGCCGCCCGTCATTGCGGGCGGCCATCTTGCTTAGTGGCCTTCGGCGGCGTTGAACATGGTCTTGGCGTAGATCAGGCCCAGGCCGTAGCCGCCGCCGTGGGCAATCGAGGTGGCCACGGTTTCGTTGTAGGTCTCGCCGCGTGCCCAGTCGCGCTGCAGTTCGAGCAGGTATTGCAGCGAGGTCATCGGACGGGCGCCGGCTTGCACCATGCGCTGGACGGCGCGTTCGTGGGCTTCGTCGGAGACGTCGCCGCTGGCGTCGGTGATGACGTACACTTCAAAGCCCTGGTCCAGGGCCGACAGGGCCGGGCCGACGATGCACACCGACGTCCACAGGCCGGCCAGCACGATTTTTTCCTTGCCGATGGCGTTCACGCGTTCGGCGATGCGCGGGTCTTCCCAGGTGTTCATGGTGGTGCGGTCGATTGCCACTTCGTCCGGGAACACGTCCTTGATCTCGTTGAAGATCGGGCCGGAGAACGATTTTTCCGCCACCGTGGTCAGAATGGCCGGCACCTTGAATTCCTTGGCCGCTTTCGATACCAGCGCCACGTTGTTGCGCAGCTGGACCGGGTCGATCGATTTGGTGGCAAACGCCATCTGCGACTGGTGATCGATCAGGATCAGGGCGTGGTTGCTTGGGCTGAGCAGGTTCTGGGCTGGTTTGGCGATAGCGGTAGGCATGGTGATTCTCCTTAATATTCAATAATTTCGATTTGGTGTCTGACGCTGTTTGCGTTGTCGCTGCGTCGATGGAATGAAGTATGCGCGGCCCAGCCCAAAACAAAAAGCGGAAAAATTTACGCCTTATTGTCGAAATTTTCGAATATTCACCTGCTCCACATTCGTCCGCCCGGCTTTCGTGCTGCCGGCGATTGGTCGAAGCCAAGACCGCGCCGTTGGAAATATTTCTGATTCACTCACAGCGCATCGGCCAGCGCCCGTTTGTTGCGTGATTACCTCTTGAATGAAACGCTTCCAGCGTCGTAAAACCTGAACTTTACGTGAATTTACGCCAACGCAATATATTTCCGTACGGGAATTTGTTAGCATTAAGCGGCCCTCCCAATTCCCGAGAGATTGCCATGCAATACATCCCACGCCGCCTGCTGGCGCTGCCCCTGACCTGCATTGCCGCGCTGCTCAGCGCCTGCGGCGGCAGCGACGGCGCCTCCGATACCGCCCAGGCGCCGCTTGCCGCCCCACTGGCGACCGCCTCCACCGTGCTGCAACTGAGCGACGGCACGCTGCCGGCTACCGATGCGCAGCAGTTCGCCCAGCCGGCGTTCCACATGGCGCCAGTGCTGCTGGAAACGCCGGCCGACGCCGCGGCCGGCGCCGAGGCGCCAGCCACGGTGCACACCCAAACCGTGCCTCCGGCCTTCCGCCGCCTGAATTCGCGCCTGCTGACGGTGAATGCGCTGCGCATGGCGCAAGCCGGCCGCGCCGCCGACGCTGACGCTGACAGTGAAAACTCCTCGGCCGCGCCGGCGGCCACCAGCGCCACGGTGGTGACGTACACGCCAGCGCAGATCCGCGTCGCCTACGGCCTGCCGACCCTGCCGTCCAGCTACACCGGCCTGAGCGCCGCGCAGGCGGCTCAACTGGGCGCCGGCCAGACCATCTATATCGTCGACGCCCAGCACAACCCGAACATTGCCGCCGAACTGTCGGCCTTCAACGCCAAGTTCGGCCTGCCGGCCTGCGCCACCAAGGCCATCGCCGCCAACGCCAGCCTGCCGCTGGCAAGCGCGTCCTCGTCGGCCTGCGAATTGTCGGTGGTGTACAGCACCGCCAGCGGCGGCATGACCAGCAGCGCGCCAGGCTACGATGCCGGCTGGGCCACCGAGATCGCGCTCGACGTGCAATGGGCGCACGCCACCGCGCCGCTGGCGCGCATCGTGGTGATCGAAGCGGCCAGCGCGTCGTACGACAATCTGCTGGGCGGCGTGCGCCTGGCCAACAACATGGGGCCGGGCATCGTCTCGATGAGCTTTGGCGGCAGCGAGAGCAGCGGCACCAGCGCGGCCGACAGCGTCTTCTCGGCGGCCAAAATGAGCTACCTCGCCGCCACCGGCGACTCCGGCGCCGGGGTGGCCTGGCCGTCGGTCTCGCCGAAAGTGCTGGCGGTAGGCGGCACCACGCTGAGCTACAGCGGCGCCGGCGCGCGGTCGGAAGTGGTGTGGTCCAGCACCGGCGGCGGCGTCAGCAGCTACGTGGCGACGCCGGCCTATCAAAGCACAGCGGTGCCCGGCATGGGGACGGCCGTGCGCCGCACCGTGGCCGACGTTGCCTTCAACGCCGACCCGAACAGCGGCCAGTACGTGGCGGTCATTCCCTCCGGCAGCAGTACTGTGAAATGGACCAGTGTCGGCGGCACCAGCCTGGCCACGCCGCAATGGGCTGGCCTGATCGCCATCGCCAACGCCTTGCGCGCGCAGAACGGCAAGGCCGCGCTGGCCCAGCCGCACGCTGCCCTGTACACCAACATCTCCACCGTACCGGGCAGCTACGCCAGCGCGTTTGCCGACATCACCAAAGGCAGCCACGGCACCTGCAGTGCCTGCGGCGGCGAGGTCGGCTACGACCAGGCCACCGGCCTGGGCACGCCGAACGGCGCTTCGCTGCTGTCGACCCTGTCCGGCCTGACCGTGCAGACGGCGCCGGTCGTCACGGCCGCCACCATCAACGGCAAGGTTGGCACGGCGCTGAGCTTCACGGCCTCGGTCACGGCCAGCAATGCGGTGACGTATGCACTGAGCGGTGCGCCATCCGGCATGAGCATCAGCGGCGCCGGCGTGGTCAGCTGGGCGACGCCGGTGGCCGGCACCTACAACGTCACCGTCACCGCCAGAGACAGCGTCAACGGCCTGAGCGGCAGCGGCGTGTACAGCGTGGTGATCGCTGCCGGCAGCACCGGCGGCACCAAGACCACCGCCTCGTCGACGCCGCCGGTGATTACCGCCAGCGCGATGACCGGCGTGGCGGGCAAGCCGCTGAGCGGCACCATCGGCATCAAGGTCAGCAACAGCGGTATGGTCTCGGTGAACATATCCGGCGCGCCGCTGGGCATGATGTTCAGTGCCAGCGGCATGAATCTGGCGGTGTCATGGGCCGCGCCGGTGGCCGGCAACTACACCCTGAAGCTGACCGCCACCGACAGCACCGGCGCCAGCGCTACCGCCAGCATTCCGGTCACCATCAGCAAGCGCTGATCTAAAACTCCGGGGTCAGGTCCGCCATTTCTACACGCACTCAGCCGTAGCGTCTGCTACGGCTGAGTGCGTGTAGAAATGGCGGACCTGACCCCGGGTTGGTTTTTAGTGGCCCATCGGGATGGGGTTGTCTTTGATGGATTGGTTGAAGGCGTTCACCAGCGCGTGCTCGCCAGAACCCGGATTGTCGCGCAGCGCGGTGATCGCTTCGACGATCACTTCGTCTTTGCCCGCCGCCAGCCCACGCATGGTTTCTTCGATGAAGGCCGGCAGCGGCATGGCGCGCGTATCGCCGCTCTTGTAGATCAGGTCGGTATCCACCCACGGCGGCGCGATTTCGACCACGCGCACGCCGCTGTCGGCCAGCATGAAGCGCTGCGACAGTGCATATGAATGGATCGCCGCCTTGGTGGCCGAGTACACCGCTGTGTTGGCCAGCGGGATGAAGGCCAGTACCGAGGAGTTGTGGATCACTACCGCGTCCTTCTGTTGTTTCAGCTGCGGCAGCAGGGCCGAGGTCAGGCGCACCGGGCCGAGGAAGTTGGTGTTGATGGTGGCCAGCGCAACGTCGTCGTCTATGGCGCCAGCCGCATCGTCAAACGGCATGATGCCGGCATTGTTGAAGAGCACGTTCAGCGCCGGGAATTCGCGGCCCAGGCGCTCGGCCACGGCAGTGATTTGCGCCGCGTCCTGGATGTCCAGTTCGATGCCCACCATGCCGGGATTGGCCGCCGTCACTTGGTCCAGCAGGGCCTTGCGGCGGCCGCTGATGATGACCTGGTTGCCTTGCTTGTGGAATGCTTCGGCGATGCCGCGGCCGATGCCCGAGGTGCCGCCGGTGATGAAGATGGTGTTGCCGCTGGTTTTCATGATGTCTTCCTTTCGGTGAAGTGGATGAATGCCATTCTGCCGCCCGGCGGCATGTCCGTTCAGACCAATAACACGCATTTTCGGACATGGCGTAAAATGCGTGTTATCGGCCTAAACGGACATTGCTCATCATGAAACGCATTGCTTTGGTGATTTACCCCGGCTTTCAGGCGCTGGACATGGCGGCGCTGACGGTGTTTGAGTTCGCCAATACCCTGACGCCCACGCCGGCCTACGCGCTGGCCACGGTCTCGGTGGACGGCGGCCCGGTGCGCAGTTCGGCCGGCGTGGCGCTGGACAGTCTGCCGCTGGCGGCCGGCCGCTACGACACGCTGCTGGTGGCCGGCGCCCTCGACGAGCCGGCGCGCCAGCCGGCGCTGGAGGCGGTTCTGCGGGCGGCGGCGGACAGCACGCGGCGCATGGCCAGTATTTGCACCGGCGCTTTCATCACTGCCGCCGCCGGCCTGATGGACGGCAAGCGCGTGACGACGCACTGGATTTTCGGCCGCCGTTTGCAGGAGCGGTATCCGTCCTTGCAGGTCGACGAGGATAAGATTTTCGTCAAGGATGGTTCGGTGTGGTCGTCGGCCGGCGTCACCGCCTGCATCGATATGGCGCTGGCCATGGTCGAGGGCGACATGGGCGTGGATATCGCCCGGCAGGTGGCGCGCGCCATGGTGGTGTATCACCGCCGCAGCGGCGGCCAGTCGCAGTTTTCCGCCCTGGCCGAGATCGAGCCCAGCTCGGACCGCGTCAAGCACGCGCTGCTGTACGCGCGCGACCATCTGCACAAGGAGTTGAGCGTGGAGGAGCTGGCCGCGCAGGTGCACTGGAGCCCGCGCCATTTCAGCCGCATGTTCCAGGCCCAGACCGGGCTGGCGCCGGCCAAGGCGATCGAGAAGTTACGGGTGGAGGCGGCCCAGGCGCTGATCGATCAGGGTCACTCTTCGATTGGCCGCATCGCCGCCCTGACCGGCTTTGGCGACGAGGAGCGCTTGCGGCGCGCTTTCCTGCGCGCCTACGGCCAGCCGCCCAAGGCGTTTGTGCACCAGGCGCGGCGCCGCAACGAGCACGTTTATTTGTCCTGAACTTTTTTCGCGCCGGCGGGCTGACGGCTGCGGATGGCGTTGATCTGCTTGAGTTCCTTATCGTTGGCGTTGGCCAGCAGGGCTTCGTGCGCCTTGCCGAGTTCGACGTAGTGGGCTTGCTCCGGCGTCAGCGCGTTGCCGCGCAGCGCCCAGCTGGTGATGAAGCCGGTCGCCAGGCAGCACAGCAGTACCAGCGCGGTATAGACGGCGATCCAGGCGCCGGTCTTGAATTGCAGGATGTTGAGCGCGACGCCGGTCTTGCGCGCCGCTTCGGTGGCCACGCTCAGCGCCTGCACCATGTCGCCGACCGCCGCCTGGGTGGCGGCGGTGGCGGCCGCGCTGGCCTGCGCGCCGGCGGCGCCGGCCAGTTGCTGCGCCTCGGCGTTGATGCGCACCGCTTCGGCGATCTTGCTGTCGATCTGGCTCAGGCCGGCGTTGGCCAGCCGCACCAGCTTGTCGCAGTTGGCGATTTGCCGCGTGACGTTGGCCACTTCCCCGTGAAAGCGCTCGACTTCCTTGGCATGGGCGTCGAGCTTGTCGTTGAAGAGGTCGAGTTCAGCTTGGTTCATGGCGCGGTCGGCAGAAGGACGATGTCGTCATCATACATGCTGCGGCCGCGCCTGCGGCAAGGCTTAGCCCAGCGTCAGCGTCAGGGTGGTGGCGCCGTAGTTCGGCGTCGCGTTGCTGAAGCCGTCCACCGTGATGGTGTTGAACTTGCCTTTCAGGCTGCCGGCCGTGATCACGGTCAGCACCTCGCCCGCCTTCGGCTTGTAGCCGTTGGCGAATTTGACGCGCAGCGTGCCGCCGGCAATGGTGGCGGTGCCGGCCACGGTCAGGCTGCCGGCGCTGCCCGCCGCCGCGCCGCCGAGATCCAGCTCCAGCGTGGTGTTGCCGCTCAGCTGGGTGTACTTGCCGGCCAGGCGCAGCGCCGCCGGCGCGTTGGCCACCAGCGTGCCGCCGCTGTTGTAGACGTCGCCCAGGCCGAAGGCGGCCACCGAGTCGCCCTGCAGCGTGCCGCCGGTGATTTCGGTGCCGCCGCTCCAGCTGTTGGCGCCGGCCAGTTTCAGCGTGCCCGTGCCTTGCTTGACCAGCTTGCCCGAACCGCCGATGTCGTTGCGCCAGCGGTCGACCGCGTTGAAGCCGCCCTTGGCCGCGTCCATGGTGATGGTGACGTTGCCGCTGAAGGCGCCGTAGCCGTCGGCCGCCGCGAACAGGTTCAGGCGGCCCCAGCCTTCAGGATCGTCCATCACCGGGTAGCCCGAGGCCAGCGCCGTGGTTTTCAGCACCACGCGGCGCTGCGCGTCGCTCAGGTAGGGCTGGCGCGTTTCCAGCAGCACTTCCGCGCCTTTCGGCACGCTGGCCGGGGCGTTGGTGGCGGCGATCGGGGCGAAGCCGTAGGTGCTGCGGCGCAGGAAGTTGGCCTTGTTGGTGGCGTAGTCGGCAAAGCGGTCGTTGGCCGCGGTGCCCGATTGGGCGTAGGTGGCAAAGGTGGCGTCGGTGGTGCTCGTGGCGGCCAGCAGCGTGCTGTGGGCTTGCGCCACGGCGGCCGCTTTCCTGGCGGCGTTGGCCGGATCGGCCAGATTGGCGGCGGCGCTGGCCAGGCCGAGGATGCGGCCGCTGATCACGTCCAGCGGCGAGTGCATGCCGGCCAGGATGCGCGACTCGCCCAGTTCCAGCCCTCGGCTCAGCATTTCCTGGTAGCGTTCCGGCACGGCGTAGGCCATGGCCACGGCGTCGCGTTCGGCTTCGGCCGAGTGGCCGCTGGTGTAGCCGCCGTCGGTGGCCGGCGTGCTGCTCTTGGCCGGCACCAGCGCCGGCAGCACGATCACGCTGCTGCTCCAGCGGTACGGGCGGGCGTATTTGTAGAAGCGCTTGGCCGGCTCGGTGGAGGCGTTGTTGCCGACCAGATTGACCAGATCGACCACGCTGCCGAAGCTGGCGTTGGCGCTGCCGCCGACGCCGGTGTTGTTGCCGCTGTCGTTGTACAGCCTGGTGGTGGCGTCGGCCGCCACCTCGGTGATGCTGGTGGTTTGCTGGGCGGCCGCGCGCCAGGCGGCGGTCAGCGGCCCCATGCCGTCGCTGACGCTGTAACCCTTGCCGCGGCGGTCGTCGAGGTAGGCTTGCACCGCCTGCTCGGGCGTGCGGTTGCTGGTGGCTTTCACCACGTAGTCGATATTGGCCTGGTGCACGGCGGGGTTGACGATGGTGCCGTCCGGCGTGCCGTCGCCCGGCACGCCGCTCCATTTGGAGGTGACGACGGCCGGGAAGCCGTCCACCGCCGGCGCGCTCACGCCGGCGTCGACGATTTCGGTCAGCGGTTTCCAGATGGCCAGGAAGCCGCCCAGCACGCGCACGCCGGCGTTGGTGGCCAGGGTGGCGTAGCGGGCGTCGCCGCGCTGGTTGGTGGCGATGGTGTCGACGAAGGCGGTGGCGCCCGGCACGGCCACCACTTCGGCCGCGCCCTGGTCGGCCGGCGCGGCCGGGATCACCAGTACGTCGTCGGTGCTGGAGCCGCCGCAGGCGCTCAGGGCGGCGGCAATGCTCAGGGCCAGGATCAGGGGGCGGGCAGGCAGGTGGGGCATATCGGGTTCCGTGGGTTGGTTGGAAAAGCGCCACAGAGTAACGACGTCATATGACATGGTTGTTACGAAATCGGCATGGCAGCGCTTCCAGTGCAAAATATTATCGATCTACAACTTTTGCCTGCTTCTGTCTCTCGCAAGGCTACCGCGCAAGCGCTGGCCTGGCTATCGGCGCCGCAGCTGGGGTCTGACCCGCAGGGCAGACCCCGCCTGGCAGTGCGGGTCTACTCCTGCGGCGTCAACGCCAGCGCGGCGCTGAAGTCGCCCATCGGCTTGGCGCCGTTGGCGGCCAGCGCCTTGTCGCGCATGGTCAGGCCGTCCAGCACCGGCAGGTTGAAGCGGTGGGTGATGGCGCGCAGGATGGAGGCCGAGTCATACTGCGTGTGATCGACCGTGCCCTTCTTCACGTACGGCGAGACGATGATGGCCGGCACGCGCGTGCCCGGACCCCAGCGGTCGCCTTTCGGCGGCGCGGCGTGGTCGTAGAAGCCGCCGTTCTCGTCATAGGTGACGATCACCAGCATGTTCTTCCACTGCGGGCTCTTCTTCAGCCTGGCGATCACATCGGCGATGTGGGCGTCGCCATCGGCCACCGCGGCGTAGCCGGGGTGCTGGTTCAGATTGCCTTGCGGCTTGTAGAAGGCCACCGCCGGCAGCGTGCCGTTGGCCGCGTCGGCCACGAACTGGCTGTCGTAATCCTTCAGGTGGGCCGCGCGGTAGGCCGGGTTCTTCACCGGGTCCATATTGGCGAAGTAGTTGAACGGCTGATGGTGGAACTGGAAGTTGGGCGGATTGGCAAACGCGCCGCGGCCGGCCGAGGTGGCGTTGGCGGTGGTGCTGTTCCACGCGCCCGCATACCAGGCCCAGTCGATGTTCTTGGCCGTCAGCAGGTCGCCGATATTCTTTTGCGTCTGCGGCGGCAGGGTGTTGGCCTTGCTGGTGTCGGCGTACAGACGGGTGCTGTCGTCGCCGGCCGGGGCGTTCGAGCTGGGCTGGAACGGCGGCTGCATGGTGTTGACCGCGTAGAACATGCCGCTGGCGTCGGCCGGCGTGATGGCGCCATCGTTGGCGTAGGCCGGTGCGCCGTTCAGCACGCTGGATGGCGCCGTGGCCGACGGCGTCAGGCGCAGGAAGTTGCCCTTGCTGTCGACATCGATCCTGGCGATCGAGCCGGCCGCCACCGACTTGTCGGCGTTCGGGTATTGCGGCGCGCAGGCGCAGATCAGGTACTGGTGGGTCAGGAAGGAACCGCCGAAGGCGCCGATGAACAGATTGTCCGCCAGCGCGTACTGCCGGGCGATGTCCCACATCTTCATCTTGCTGCCGTCGTAGTAGCCCATGGTCAGGCCGCCGGCGTCGGAATAGGCCGCGAACTTGTCGTTGGCGCCGCCGTTGATCTGCATCTGATTGTTGTAGAAGCGGTGCACCAGGTCGCGCGTGATCACCGATTGCGGGATGGAAATCGGGCTGGCCGGATCGTCGATCTGGAATGGCTTGTTCGGCAGGTTGGCCGACTGCGCCTGCGTCACCACCAGCGACTGGCCGGCGGCCGTCATGCCGCCCCAGGTCGGCGGCAGCACGGGCAGGGTACTGTTGTCGTAATCCTTCTGCGCCACATAGCCACCGGTCGAGGTCGGGTTCACGCCCGGCACGCCATTGGCGCCGGGGAACAGGCCGTACAGATTGTCGAAGCCGCGGTTCTCGGCGTAAATCACGACGATGTTCTTGATGTTGGCCAGCGCCGCCCCGGCGGTGATGGCGGCGGCCACGTCGGACGGCGCGCTCTGCGTCGCGGCGTTGGCGATGATGCCGGTCATGACATCGTTCTCGGCCTTTAGTCTGGCCTGGTCGTCGCCGCCGACCTTGTTGATATCGGCCAGCAGATTGGCGGCCGACACGCCGATGCGCGCGGCCAGCTGGGCGCTGGCGGTGGCGAAGTCGCCGCCGTTGGCATCCATCAGGGCCGCCAGCTCGGTGCTGATGGCGTCGATCACGCCGGTGTGGCCGTCCGGTGCGCGCAGCAGCAGTTTCTGCGCGACCTTGGTGCCGGCGTCGCCGAGGATGTCGTGGCGGATGGCGTCGGTGCCGACCGTGACCAGCAGGGCGCCGTGGCTGGCGCCGGTGATGGTGAAGCTGCCGTCGGCGCCGGTGCGCACGGTGCCGGAATTGCTGTCGCAGCTCAGTTTTGCGGTGCTGCTTTCCAGGCAGACCACGGCGTTTTCATAATAGCTGCCGACCACCTGGCCGGTGAAGGAGGGGGCGCTGCTGTCGGACGAGCTGCCGCAGGCGATCAGGCCGGCGCCGATGCCGGCCGCCGCCAGCACCAGCGGCAGCGTTTTCAAAGTGGTTTGCATTGCGTGCCTTGAGGGTAGGATGAAAACGGCTCATGCTAGGCAGCAAATATGTCAGGACGATGAAATGCCGGCGCGGCAAAAGTATCGTTTTGTATCGTTGGTTTACTGTCATGTAGCGGTCATGTCACTTTGCTAGGCTGCGCGCATGAAAATAATTTATACCGTTCTGCTGGCGGCGCTGCTGGCCGCCTGCCAGCCCGCCCGGCCGCCCGCCGCCCCGGCCGCTGACACCGCGCGCGCCTATGCGCCGGCGCAAGGGCGCCGGCCCAGCGTGGCCGAGCTGACCGCGCTGGGCCGCGCCATGTTCATGGAGCCGGCGTTGTCGGCCTCGGGCCGCCTGGCCTGCGCCAGCTGCCACAGCCCGGACAACGCCTTCAGTCCCAACAACAAGCTGGCGGCGCAACTGGGGGGCGCCGACGGCCGCACCGAGGGCACGCGCGCGGCGCCATCGCTGCGCTACCTGCAGAACGTGCCGGCCTTCACCGAGCACTACCACGACGACGATGGCGACGACAGCACCGACGCCGGCCCCACGGGCGGCCACAACTGGGACGGCCGCGTGCAGAGCGCGCATGAGCAGGCGCTGGGGCCGCTGCTCTCGGCGCGCGAAATGGGCAACCGCGACGAGGCGGCCGTGCTGGCGCGGCTGCAGGCCAGTGCGCTGGCGGCGCAGTTCCGGCAAGTCTACGGCGCCGCCGTGTTCGAACGGCCGCGCGCCGCCCTGCAGGGCGCCCTGATGGCGCTGGAAGTGTTCCAGCAAAGCCCGGCCGAGTTCTATCCCTACACCAGCAAGTACGACGCCTACCTGCGCAGGCAGACCAGCCTGTCGGCGCAGGAGCTGCGCGGCCTGCAACTGTTCAACGACGAAACCAAGGGCAACTGCGCCTCCTGCCACATCAGCCGCATCTCGCCCGGCGGGGCCTTCCCGCAATTCACCGACTACGGCCTGATCAACATCGGCGTGCCGCGCAACCGCAAGCTGGCCGTGAATGCCGACCCCGGCTACTACGACCTCGGCCTGTGCGGTCCGGACCGCGCCGACCTGCGGGATCACAGGGAATACTGCGGCGCCTTCAAGACGCCGTCGCTGCGCAACGTCGCCCTGCGCAAGGTGTACTTCCACAACGGCAGCTTCACCAGCCTGGCGCAGGTGGTGCGCTTCTACGCCACGCGCGACACGGCGCCGCAGAAATGGTACGTGGGCGGGCGCAAGTTCGACGACCAGCCTGCGGGGCTGGAAGCCAACGTCGACATGGCCGCGCCGTTTGGCGGCCAGCCGGGCGGCAAGCCGGCGCTGAGCGAGCGCGAGATCGCCGACATCGTCGCCTTCCTCCACACCCTGACCGACGGCTACCAATCCGGGGTCAGGTCCAACATTTCTACACAAGCTCGGCGCTAGGACGTAGCTACGGCTGAGCGCGTGTAGAAAAGACGGACCTGACCCCGGAGTTCCAATCGTATTCCATCTGGCGGGCGGTAAGTTCGGCCAGTTCGCGCCCGGCCAGGCGCTCGACCAGATGCAGCGACATGTCGATGCCGGCCGAGATGCCGCCCGAGGTGACGATGCGCCCATTGTCGACCCAGCGCTGCCCGTCCAGCACTTGCACCTGCGGCCAGCGCGCGCGCAGTTCGGCCTGGTCTTCCCAATGGGTGGTGGCGGGCAGGCCGTCCAGTAGCCCGGCCTGCGCCAGCAGCAGGGCGCCGGTGCAGACCGAGGCCACCAGCTCGCACTCGCGCGCCATGGTGGCGATCCACGCAATCACTTCCGGCCGCGCCAGCTCGGCGTCCACCACGCCGCCCGCCACGATCAGCACGTCGGGCGTGCCGGCGTCGGCAAAGCTGGCTTCGGGATGCAGCACCAGCCCGGCGCGGGCGCGGACCGGCGTGCGGCTGGCCGCCACCGTGCACACGCGGAAGGGCGGCGGCCGGTCCGGCGCCAGCTTGCCGGCTACCCGGCTGGCGCAGGTGAATACTTCGTACGGGCCGGCAAAATCGAGCACTTCCACATCGTCGAAAATATAGATGCCTACGGTTCTGGTCATGATGTCTCCTTTGAAGCACCATGCTGCCAGCACCACGATTGGCACTTATGCCATTAATGGTTGAATATCTGCCACATGCAATCCATCGATATCTGGTTGTTGGGATTTCGGTAGCGAGTACAATCTCGGCGACTGTCAATCGCGCTTTGGATAATCACTATGCCGGAATTCGACAAATGGCTGGCCCGGGTCCTGCTCCTCAACAGCGCGCTGGCGCTGGGCGTCTGTCTGGGGCTGCTGGGGGAGCCGCTGGCCGGCGCCGCCCTGTATCTGGTGTTTGGCGCCGCTATGCTGGGCTTTCTGTCGGCCGCGCTGTGCCTGCGCCGCGTGCGCGCGGGCTGGTGGGGCGCCGGCCTCTATTATCTGCTGCAGCTGTTCAGCTACTATCCGGCCAATGGCGGGGCGTCATTCAGCGTCAAGGCCGGCGTCAGCATCGGTCTGGTGCTGCATTTCTCCCACGGCGTGCTGGTGCTCAATATGGTGGCGCTGGCGCTGTTGGCCGCCACCACCTTCGTCCTGTTTCGTTCCAAATTGGCAAATTGACAGCGGTTAACCCTGCTGTTCCGTCATCTGCCGGTCACACGCAGCCGTCAAAATATCCGTACGGATACATTTCGGCACCCCAGCCTTGCGCATTTTTCAAGTTTTTTTATAAATAAATATTGCGGTTTGGGGGTTGCGCCGGAGCGACAGGCGGTGGAAAAAGTTAATTCTGGGAAATAGGCTCAGCTATAATTCAACATCCGAAAGAGTCGGCGCGGTGCGTCCAAGGCCTGTTACAGCTGGTAACAGGCGTAAAGTTTTCGGTCGAAAAAAGTTTACTTAATGGAAGTTGGATTGCAGTCGTTATGTACTTAGTGGTCCGTCTTTCATAAACAGGGTCCGGAACCGGGTCAGGCCGGTGACCGGACTGTTTTCTGTGCAAAACATCGTAGTACCTCCAGGAGAATCAGAATGAGCATCGCAACTTCTTTCAGTACGCAAACCCTCGCCGGACTAAGTACGCAAACCATCACCGAGTTAGGCACTGAAGACATCGCGGCATTCTCATCCGATCAACTGGGGGCGTTCACCACCCTGCAAGTCCCGGCCTTCACCACCGCCCAGCTGTTCTACGGCCTGAATTCGGTCCAGGCCCAGTATCTGACCACGCTGCAGATCTCGATGCTGCAGTCGCAGCAGATGTCGGCCCTGCAGACCGCCAGTTTTGCCGTGCTGGCCACGGAAGATATTGCGGCGCTGGCGACCGGCGCCATTGCCGGCATCACCACTGCCCAGATCAAGGCCCTGACCACCAATCAGGCGGTGGCCCTGACCACCGCCCAGGCCGCCCAGCTGAGCAGCACCCAGCTGGTGGCCCTGAACACCGCCACCATTGCCGCCCTGGAAACCGCCGACCTGGTGGCGATTTCCACCAGCGTGCTGGCGCAACTGAGCACGGCGCAAGTGGCGGCCCTGACCACCGCCCAGATCAATGTGCTGCCCACCGCCGCCCTGGCCGCCCTGAGCACGGCCGCGATCGCGGCCCTGAGCACCGACCAGGCCGTGGCCCTGAATTCGGCCGAAGTGGCGGCGCTGACCACCGGCCAGGTGGCGGCCCTGACCAGCAAGGCGCTGGGCGCCCTGGAAACGGCCGACCTGGTTGGCCTGTCCACCAATGACATGGTGACCCTGAAAACCAACCAGCTGGCCGGCCTGACCACCGCCCAGGTGGCGGCGCTGTCGACCACCCAGGTGAGCGTGCTGGGCACGGCCGCCGTGGCCGGCCTGTCGACCGACCAGGTGGTGGCCCTGACCACCGCCCAGGCCTCCATCCTGAGCAACACCCAGGCCGCCGCCCTCAGCACCAACGCCGTGGGCGCGCTGCAAACCGCCGACCTGGCCGCCTTCTCGACCAGCGCCGTGGCGGCGCTGAGCGCCAACCAGATCAAGGCGCTGGACACGGCCCAGGTGGTCGCCCTGACCACTACCCAGGCCGCCAGCCTGAGCAGCACCCAGGTGGCGGCGCTGGCCACCGCGCTGGTGGCTGCGCTGGAAACGGCCGACCTGGCCGCCATCCAAACCAGCGCGCTGGCCGTGCTGAGCACGGCGCAAGTGACGGCGCTGAGCACCAACCAGATCACCTCGCTGCCGACCGCCTCGCTGGCGGCGCTGGGCACGGCCGCCGTGGCCGCCCTGAGCAGCGACCAGGCGGTGGCCCTGACCTCGGCCCAGATCGCCGCCCTGAGCACCCAGCAAGTGGCCGCGCTGTCGGTCACCGCGCTGGCCGCCATCGAGACGGCCGACCTGGTGGGCCTGTCCACCAATGACATCGGCGCCCTGCGCACCGCGCAAGTGGCCGGCCTGAGCACCAACCAGATCGGCGCGCTGTCGACCACGCAAGTGGCGGCCCTGACCAGCGCCGGCATCGCCGCCCTGACCACCAACCAGGTAGTGGCCCTGACCACCGCCCAGGCGTCCGTACTGAGCAGCAGCCAGGCCGCCGCGCTGACCACCAACGCCGTCGGCGCGCTGGAAACGGCCGACCTCGCAGCCCTGTCGACCGCTGCCATCGCCGCCCTCAG
>Ga0102590_1001994_pt1 | contig 26473 bp, 27 predicted proteins | sample AraplaMF_Col_mMF_FD_76859 | JGI IMG/M metagenome (GOLD analysis project Ga0102590, IMG submission 76859) | Arabidopsis root microbial communities from the University of North Carolina, USA - plate scrape MF_Col_mMF | ecosystem: Host-associated > Plants > Roots > Endosphere | place: USA... | reverse complement strand
TCATCGCCGCTCAGTTCGAGGAAGACCGCGCCGCTGACGCCGAAGCCGCCCAAGACATGGCCGAAGGCGGCGCCGGTTCGTTCGAAGGCGACCACTACGAAGCCTAAACGCTTCAGTAGCCTGAACTATCGGAAACGGCGCGGAGCGATCCGCGCCGTTTTTCTTTGGCCGTTCCCAGAAAATTACTCGTTTACGACAGGTGCGAATGGGCGCTTTCCTGCACGGGTCACTCGCGCGCAAAGCGAAAACGCAGCGCGTAAAACGTAGGGGAATGGACCATATGCGCAGTCGTCACCTTCTGCTGGCCGCCGTCTCGGCCGGCGCGCTCCTGCAACTCCCGGCCTTCGCGGCCGCCCAGACCCGGGACCCCGGCGCCGCCGCCACCGAGGTCGAGGAACTGGTCGTCACCGGCACCCGCACGCCGGGCCGCACGCGGCTGGACACCATCGCGCCGGTCGACGTGATCGGCGGCCAGGCCCTGGCGCGCCAGGGCAGCGGCGCCGAACTGGCCCAGGCGCTCTCGAACCTGACCCCCGCCATCGACTTCCCCCGTCCGGCCATCACCGACGGCACCGACCACGTGCGTCCGGCCACCCTGCGGGGCCTGGCGCCCGACCAGACCCTGGTCCTGATCAACGGCATGCGCGGCCACGTGGGCGCCCTGGTCAACATCAACGGCTCGATCGGCCGCGGCTCGACCGCCTTCGACCTCAACTCGATCCCGACGGTCGCGGTCGAACGGGTGGAAGTGCTGCGCGACGGCGCCTCGGCCCAGTACGGCGCCGACGCCATCGCCGGCGTCATCAACCTGCGCCTGCGCGAAGCCCGCACCGGCGGCGGCGCGACCTACAACTACGGCATCTACAACACCGACGTCGACACCGCGCGCGGCAGCCGCAAGGCCCACGACGGCCTGACCCAGTCGGTCTCGGCGTGGCAGGGCCTGCCCCTGGGCAAGGACGGCTTCCTGACCGTGATGGGCGAGTATGTGAACCGCCACCCCACCAACCGGTCGGACTATGTCAACCCCGCCGCCGCCCCGGCCTATGGCCGGCCGATCGTCCTGGGCCGCTACGGCGATCCCAAGCTGGAAAGCAGCGCGATCTATCTGAACGCCGGGCTGCCGGTGAACGAGACCTGGTCGCTGTACGGTTACGGCGGCTATCAGCATCGCGACACCGAGTCCGCCGCGACCGCCCGGACCTACAACAATTCCAACAATGTTCCGGCGGTCTATCCGGGCGGCTTCCTGCCGATCATCGCCACCGAGATCGATGACTACAACATCGCCGGCGGGATCAAGGGCGACCTGGGCGGCTTCGCGACCGACCTGGGCGTCAGCTACGGCAAGAACAAGCTCGAATACACGATCAAGAACACCATCAACTCGACCTACGGCGCGGCCTCGCCCCGCACCTTCAAGGCCGGCGGGCTCGACTATGACCAGTTCCTGGTCAATCTGAACATGAGCAAGGGCTTCGACCTGGGCCTGATCGAACCGACCAACCTGGGCTTCGGCCTGGAGTACCGCGAGGAGGGCTTTTCGGTCCACCAGGGCGAACCGGCTTCGTACACCAAGGGGCCGCTGGCCGGCGCGCCCGTGTCGCAAGGCTTCGGCGGATTCCGCCCGTCCAACGTCGTCGACAAGTCACGGCACAACGTCAGCGCCTATGTCGACCTGGAAGGCAAGCTGACCGAGCGGCTGTCGTTCGACGCCGCCGCGCGCTACGAGGACTATTCGGACTTCGGCTCGAAAGTCACCGGCAAGCTGGCGGCCCGCTTCGACGTCGACGACGCCCTGGCCGTGCGGGCGGCGATCTCCAGCGGCGTCAAGGCGCCCGCCCTGCAGCAGCAGCACTTCAGCTACACCGCCACCAACAACGTCGCCACCCCGACCGGCTCGATCCTGGTGGAGTCGGGCACCTTCACGGTCGACAGCTCGATCGCCGTGGCCCTGGGCGCCAAGCCGCTGAAGGCCGAGGAATCGATGAACTACTCGGCCGGCATCGTCTTCCATACCGGTCCCTTCGAACTGACCATCGACGCGTACCAGATCGACATCGACGATCGCATCGTGCTGTCGGAGAACCTGCCCAATCCCTCGACCCCGGCGGCGACGGCGACGGTGATCAGCGATTTGCTGTCCAGCTACGGCGTCAGCGCCGCGCGCTTCTTCCTCAACGGCGTGGAGACCCGGACCCGGGGCGTCGACATCGTCGGGCGCTACAAGCTGGAGACCCAGACGGCCGGCCGCTACGACTTCACGCTCGCCGCCAACTTCAACGGCACCGAGGTGCAAAAGACGCCAAGCCTGCCGACCATCACCAATGTCAGCCAGCCGCCGTTCCTGTTCGATCGCGGCAACGTCCTGACCTACGAGGAAGGCACCCCGAACCAGAAGTTCGTGTTCAACACCGACTGGAGCCTGGGCGACTTCGGCGTCACGGCCAAGGCGACCTATTACGACAGCGTCCTGGTCCCGAACAACAACCCGACGCTGGACTACGAGACCGGCCATCGCACGATCGTCGACCTGGAGGGCCGCTACAAGCTCGGTCCCGCGGGGCTGGCGCTGGGCGTCAACAACCTGTTCGACCAGTATCCGCGCGAAACCCCGGCCCTGATCAACAGCCCCAGCGGCTCGATCGGCTTCCCCAGCTACTCGCCGTTCGGCTTCAACGGCCGGTTCCTGTACGCCCGGGTCAGCTACAACTGGTAGAGCGCCCCCGGGGATGAATCGAAACGGCGCGGGAAGCGATTCCCGCGCCGTTTTCCTGCGTCCGGATCTGACGGAGCGGACCGTCAGAACATACACAGAATATCCCCGTTCATCTTCGCCGGCGCCCCGCTGCGTCCGCGCGAAACAGCCCGCTTGGCGTTAACCTGTGGCGATGTCTCTCGTCCCTGCCCTCGACCTCCGCCCACCGTCGCCGATGGGCGACATCGTCGTCGCCGTCGCGCCGCACAACCTGGAAGCTGAACAGGCGCTGCTGGGCGTGCTGCTGTACGACAACGCCGCCTATGAACGCCTGACCGACAGCCTGCAGGGCCGTCATTTCTACGAACCCTTCCACCAGCGGCTGTTCCAGTCGATCGAGACCCACATCCGCAAGGGACAGCTGGCCGAGCCGATCCTGCTGGCCGACGAGTTCAAGCACGACCCGGCGTTCGAGGAACTGGGAGGCCTGCGCTACCTGGCCGACCTGGTGGACCGGGCCCCGCCCGCCGCCAATGTCGGCGACTACGCCCGCGCGGTGTTCGACCTGGCCCTGCGCCGCGACCTGATCCGCATCGGCGGCGAGATCGCGTCGACCGCCCACGGCGGCGTCGGCAAGGACGACGTCAAACTGCCGGCCCGCGACCAGATCGAGGCGGCCGAACAGCAGCTCTACACCCTGGCCGAAAGCGGCACGGCCAGCTCCGGCTTCGTCAGCTTCGGAGACGCCTTGCGCGGCGCCGTCGAGATGACCGCCGAGGCCTACAGCCGCGACGGCGGCATGTCGGGCCTGGCCAGCGACCTGATCGACCTGGACACCAAGATCGGCGGCCTGCACCCCTCCGACCTGATCGTGCTGGCCGGCCGCCCCTCGATGGGCAAGACCGCCCTGGCCACCAACATCGCCTTCAATGTCGCCAAGAAATACGCCTGGGAGCCCCAGCCGGACGGCACCAAAAAGACCGTCAGCGGCGGCGTGGTGGCCTTCTACTCGCTGGAAATGAGCGCCGAACAGCTGGCCCTGCGTATGCTGGCCGACGCCTCGGGGGTGTCGGGCGACAAGCTCCGCAAGGGCGAGATCGACGCTTCGGAATTCGGCCGAGTGCGCGACGCGGCCATCGAGCTGCAGGAAGCCCCGCTCTATATCGACGCCACCGGCGGCATCTCGATCGCCAAGCTGACCGCCCGGGCCCGGCGCCTGAAGCGCCAGGTGGGCCTCGATTTGATCGTCGTCGACTACCTGCAGCTGGTCACCGGTTCGGACCTGGGCTCCAACGCCAACCGTGTGCAGGAAGTCTCGCAGATCACCATGGGCCTCAAGGCCCTGGCCAAGGAACTGGCCTGCCCGGTCATCGCCCTGTCGCAGCTGTCGCGCCAGGTCGAGCAGCGCGAGGACAAGCGCCCGCAGCTGTCCGACCTTCGTGAATCCGGCTCGATCGAGCAGGACGCCGACATGGTCTGGTTCGTCTATCGCGAAAGCTACTATGTCGGCCGCTCCGAGCCGCGCGAAGGCACGCCCGAGCACCTGCAATGGCAGGAGGACATGGACCGCCTGCAGGGTCTGGCCGAGGTGATCATCGCCAAGCAGCGCCACGGCCCCATCGGCACCGTGCGCCTGTCGTTCAACAGCGACACCACCCGCTTCGGCAACCTGGCCCGCGACCACTACTTCCACCAGATGCGCAGCGGCTCGGACGAATAGCGGCCGCGGGTTTGACCTGGACGGCCGGACTCGGCCACGGTGCCCGCACCCGCTGAACGAGGCCGCGAATGGACTTCAATCCCCTGCCGACCTCCACGGTGATCGGCGCGTTCCTGCTGGCCTTTCCGGCGCTATTCTCGATCGTCAACCCGGTCGGCGCCTCGCTGATCTTTCATCAGGTCCTGGCCGACCGCACGCCGCACGAGCGGCGGCGGCTGGCCCTGCGTATCGCGGTCAACGCCCTGCTGATCCTGCTGGGATCGCTGTTGCTGGGCGGATACATCCTCAACTTCTTCGGGGTCAGCCTGGGCGCGCTGCGCGTGGCGGGCGGCCTGGTGGTGGCGATCCGGGCCTGGGGCCTCCTGATGCAGCCCGAGGCCCACGAGGACCGCAAGAGCGACGCCGCCTCGCCCGCCGAGCGCAAGACCGACGACATCGCCTTCTTCCCGCTGACCATGCCGTTCACGACCGGGCCGGGCTCGATCGCGGTGGCCATCGCCCTGTCGTCCCAGCGACCGGCGGGCGGGCACACGGTGATTCCGTTCTTCCTCGGCGCCAGCCTGGCGGCCGTCGCGGTCGCCCTGTCGATCTGGGGTCTCTACCGAGCGTCGGACCGGGTCATGGCCTTGCTCGGCGTCTCGGGCGCGCGGGTCATGTCGCGGCTGGTCGCCTTCCTGCTGTTGTGCATCGGCGTCCAGATCCTGGCCAGCGGCGTCGAGAGCCTGGCCGTGGACTTCCTGGCGCGCCACTGACCGTGCACCGCATCTCCACTGGCCATGGCCGCCGGGCTCGGCTACGCCCTGCGCCGTGACCGAAACCAGCCGCCTCACCCTCGACCTCGACGCCCTGGCGTCCAACCACGCCGCGCTCAGGGCCGCCGCCGGCGGGGCCGAGATCGCGCCGGCCGTCAAGGCCGACGGCTACGGCCTGGGCGCCGCCCTGGTCGCCGGGCGGCTGTGGGACGAAGGCGCGCGCAGCTTCTATGTCGCCCGCCTGTCGGAGGGCGTGGCCCTGCGCCGGTCGCTCGGCGATCGCGCCGCCACGATCTACCTGCTGGACGGCGTCACGCCGGGTTCGGCCCCGGCCATCGAGGCGGCCGGCCTGACGCCCGTGCTCAACAGCCTGCCGCAGATCGAGGCCTGGAACAGCCATGCGCGCGGCCGCGTGCTGGACGCCGCCCTGCACATCGACACCGGCATGAACCGCCTGGGCCTGCGCCCCGAGGAAGCGGTCGTGCTGACCGGGGCCATGGATCGGCTGAAGTTCCTGAACATCACCCTGGTGATCAGCCACCTGGCCTGCGCCAGCGAGCCGAACCATCCGCTGAACACCCGCCAGTTGGCCCGCTTCGTCGAGGCCGCGGCCCTGTTCCCGAACGCCCGGCGCAGCCTGGCCAATTCGGGCGGGATCTTCCTGGGCGAGGCCTTCCGGTTCGACCAGTGCCGCCCGGGGATCAGCCTCTATGGCGGCGGCCCCCGCGACGTTCCCGACGCCCGGATCAAGGCCGTGGCGACCCTGGAGGCGCCGATCCTCCAGGCCCGGGTCGTGCCGCGCGGCGAGAGCATCGGCTACGGCGCCGCCTTCACCGCCCAGGACACCACCCGCGTCGCCATCCTGGCGGCCGGCTACGCCGACGGCGTGCCGCGCGCCGCCCATCCGCGCGGCGCGGTGTGGTTCGACGGCGCCCCGCGGCCGATGCTGGGCCGGGTGTCGATGGACCTGATCGCCGTCGACATCACCGACTGCGACGCCGCCCGCCCGGGCGCCATGATGCAGATCATCGGCCCGGACCTGCCGGTCGACGCCGCCGCCGCCGCCGCCGGCACCACGGCCTATGAATTGCTGACCCGCATCGCCCCCCGGGCGCGGCGGGTCGTCAGGGGCCGCTGAGCTAGCGCGCCAGCCCTTCCAGGCGACCCGCGTCGACCGACGCCACGGCCTGCTTCAGCACGTCGACGCTGTCGGCGTTGCCGTTGGCCTCGATCGTGAAGCGGTCGCCGACCAGGATGCTGTAGCGGCCGGACTTGGCTTCACGATCCCATTCCTCGGTGGTCAACCGCCCGCCGACCTTTCCCGTTCGCTCGTAGCCGGTGGAGGTTTCCTTGGTCGACTCGGCGTTGACCGCATTGGCCATCGCCGCCATCCCGGCCATCGCGCCCAGGTCGGTGACCGCCAGGCGGAAACTCGCGCCGTCCTTCTGGTAATCGCCCGCGGCGGTGGCGATCGACATGCCGCCCGCGCCGCCGGAATTGCTCTCGAGGCTGGTGCGCTGGAAGCCCGACACCGCGCCGGGCAGCAGCCCCTTCAGGGTCTCGGCCGGGACGGACGGGACATCCTTGCCGGCTTCCATCTTGGCGGCCGCGGCCTCCATCTTCTTGCTGGCCGCCTCCAGCTTGCCCAGATCGACCTTGGCGCCGTTGACCTCCATCGTGCCGGACATGGTCCCGGTGTTGGCGGCGTGGCTGGCCAGCCCGGAGCCGAGCATCGCCGCCCCGGCCACGGCGCCGGTGATGGCCCCGATGACGATGGACAGCACGATAGCGCAGAGGATGGTGACGGCGGTGTAGCCAAGGGCCTTTTCCTTCGGCGCCTTCATCAGCTTGGGCAGGCCCAGATAGAGCAGGTAGAAGCCGTAGAGGCTAGCCAGGGCGGCGATGATCCCCAGCGGCGGAAAGATCCCCAGGATCCCGAACACCCAGGCGGCGGTATAGCTGTAGGCCGCGACCTTGAACGCCTGGATCCGGTCCTTCTGGCCGTCGAAGCTGGGCGCCAGGGCGTCGATGATCAGGGCCACCAGGAACACCGACAGCAGGCTCAGGCCATAGGCGACCACGGCGCTGATGATCGAGGACACCAGCGGCGGCTTCATGTGGAAGCCGAAGCCGCCGATCCCGAACACCTGTCCGCCGATCAGGCCGGCGACCGGCGGGATCGCGGCCAGGATGCAGACATAGCCGACATACAGCCCCTTGATCGTCGCCGGCTCGGCGTCGATGCGGTCCCACTCGCTCGAGGGTGAGAGCAGCAGGCGCTTGACGCGACCGACCAGATCGGACGAGGTCGACCCGGGTTCAATGACAGACATGCGCCCTCCTTGGCGAATCCTGAACGTCCCCCGACGCGCGCCCTATCTGCCATGACTTGGCGACATTGAGAACATCGTTCCGCCACAAGGCCGCAACTGGACGGTGTCAGACCTGCGTCCGTCTTTGGCGCAGGGGCCCGCCAGGCTGTAGTCTCCAGCCATCTTCGAATCAGGAGCATCCATGGCCCGTGACGGCGCCGTCTACGCCTGCCAGTCCTGCGGCGCGGTCTCGACCAAGTGGTCGGGGCAGTGTTCGGCCTGCCAGAGCTGGAACAGCCTGGTCGAGGAGGTCGGGACGCGCGCGCCCGGCGCGCTGTCCAGCACCAAGGCCACCCGCGTGCGCGGCCTGCAGTTCACCGGCCTGGAGAGCGACACCCCCGCCCCGCCCCGCATCATCACCGGCGTCGACGAGTTCGACCGGGTGTGCGGCGGCGGCGTGGTGCCCGGCTCGGCCATCCTGATCGGCGGCGATCCGGGCGTGGGCAAGTCGACCCTGCTGCTGGAGGTGATGGCCAAGGCGTCGCTGAGCGGCGTCCACTGCGCCTACATCTCGGGCGAGGAGGCCGTGGCCCAGATCCGCGGCCGGGCCGACCGCATGGGCTTCGCCCAGGCGCCCGTGAAGCTGGCCGCCGAGAGCAGCTTGCGCGACATCCTCGACGGCCTGAAGCGCGAGAAGTTCGACCTGGTCGTCATCGACTCGATCCAGACCCTGTGGAGCGACGCCCACGAGGCCGGCCCCGGCACGGTGACCCAGGTCCGCGCCTGCGCCAGCGAGCTGGTGCGCCTGGCCAAGAAGCAGGGCGTGGCCATCCTGATGGTCGGCCACGTCACCAAGGACGGCCAGATCGCCGGCCCCCGGGTGGTCGAGCACCTGGTCGACGCGGTGCTCAGCTTCGAGGGCGAGCGCGGCTACCCGTTCCGGGTGTTGCGCGGCGCCAAGAACCGTTTCGGGGCCACCGACGAGATCGGGGTGTTCGAAATGGGCGACGCGGGCCTGCGCGAGGTGAAGAACCCCTCGGCCCTTTTCCTGAACGAGGGCGGCGAGCGCGCGGCCGGCGCAGCGGTGTTCGCCGGCATCGAGGGCTCGAGACCCGTCCTGGTCGAGTTCCAGGCCCTGGTCGCGCCTTCCGCGTACGGAACGCCCAGGCGCGCGGTGGTCGGATGGGATTCGGGGCGCCTGGCCATGGTCCTGGCCGTGCTTGAATCACGTTGCGGCCTTGGTTTTGGCAACAAGGACGTCTATCTGAACGTCGCTGGCGGCCTGCGGATCACCGAGCCGGCGGCGGACTTGGCGGCGGCGGCGGCCCTGGCCTCCTCGGCCCTCGATATCGCCCTGCCGCAGGACTGCGTCGTGTTCGGCGAAGTCAGCCTGTCGGGTGAAGTGCGGCCCGTGAGCCGTATGGAGACACGTTTGAAAGAGGCCGCGAAACTCGGCTTTGGTCGAGCTCTGGGACCGTTGTCGGGCCTGCCCGAAGGCGGCGGAGCCCTGCCCGTGGCCGGTGTCGCGCGCCTGGCCGACGCCGTGCGCCGCATCGGCGACGAGATCTGGGGCCAGCTGACGTGACGCCGTTCGACATCATCTTCGGCCTGATCCTGCTGGTCTCGGCCCTGGTCGGCTTCGCGCGCGGCGCGTCGCGGGAGCTGACCTCGGCCCTGTCGTTCATTATCGCCGCCCTGCTCTCCCTGCTGGCCCTGAGGGTCACCGGTCCGCTGTTCCGGGGCCTGATGGACCCCGACTGGGCGGCCACGGCCGCCGCCATCCTGGTCACCTTCGTGATCATCTTCGTCCTGCTGCGCCTGATCGGCGCGCAGATCACCAAGACGCTGCACGCCGACGGCGCCCTGGGCGCGCTGGACCGGCTGATGGGCCTGGCGTTCGGCCTGCTGCGCGGCCTGGTGGTGCTAGGGGTGTTCAGCCTGGTGTTTCACATGGCCACTCCGCCCGACCGCGTCCCCAGCTGGATGTCGAAGTCGGCGCTGTATCCCCTGTCCAATGCCGCCGGCCGGGTGCTGAAGGTGTTCGCCCCCAAGGGCGCCGGCCTGGCCGGCAAGCTGGCCCCCGCCATCGAGGACGCCGTGCACGACGGCGCCAGCGACAAACCGTCCGGCCGCAAGCCGGGCGAAGCAGGTTATGATAAGGACCAGCGTCGTCCCGTCGACGATCTGGTGGAGAAATCGCGATGACGTCCTTCGGCCAGTCGACCGACCGCTTCTCGTCCAAGCCCTGGCGTGATCCGGAAGACGACACCCTTCGCCTAGAATGCGGGGTCTTCGGGGTCTACGGCGTGCGCGACGCCGCCGCCGTCACCGCCCTGGGCTTGCACGCCCTGCAGCATCGCGGCCAGGAAGCCTGCGGCATCGCCGCCTTCGACGGCCAGCGCTTCCACACCGAACGCCACATGGGCCATGTCGGCGACGCCTTCACCGGCAACGACCTGGTCCAGCGCCTGCCCGGCGGCATGGCCATCGGCCACACCCGCTATTCCACGGCCGGCGGCAGCGGCATCCGCAACGTCCAGCCGATGTTCGCCGATCTGGAGACCGGCGGCGTGGCCATCGCCCACAACGGCAACCTGACCAACTTCCTGACCCTGCGCGAGCGCCTGGTGCAGGAAGGCGCGATCTTCCAGTCGACCTCGGACAGCGAGGTGATCCTCCACCTGATCGCCCGCTCGCGGAAGGCGCGGATCGTCGACCGCTTCATCGACGCCGTCGGCCAGATCGAAGGCGGCTACGCGATCGTGGCCATCACCAACAAGAAGATGATCGGCCTGCGCGACCCGCTGGGCATCCGCCCGCTGGTGCTGGGCGACCTGGACGGTCAGCCCATTCTGGCATCGGAGACCTGCGCGCTCGACATGATCGGCGCCCGCTTCGTGCGCGACGTCGAGCACGGCGAGATGGTGGTGATCTCCGAGACCGGCGTGAAGTCGCTGCGTCCGTTCCAGAACGTCGCCGCCCGCCCCTGCGTGTTCGAATACGTCTACTTCGCCCGCCCCGACAGTGTCGTGAACGGCCGGTCGGTCTATGACGTGCGCAAGCGCATGGGCCAGCGCCTGGCCCAGGAGACTGGCGTCGAGGCCGACGTCGTGGTCCCCGTGCCGGACAGCGGCGTGCCGGCCGCCATTGGCTACGCCCAGGCCAGCGGCCTGCCCTTCGACCTCGGCATCATCCGCAACCACTATGTGGGCCGCACCTTCATCCAGCCGACCCAGGGCGTGCGCGAACTGGGCGTGCGCATGAAGCACAGCCCCAACCGCGCGGTGCTGGAAGGCAAGCGCGTGATCCTGATCGACGACTCGATCGTGCGCGGCACCACCTCGCTGAAGATCGTCCGCATGGTCCGCGAGGCCGGCGCCAAGGAAGTCCACCTGCGCTCGGCCAGCCCGCCGATCAAGTGGCCCGACTTCTACGGCATCGACATGCCCGAGCGCGAGCAGCTGCTGGCGGCCACCAAGTCGCTGGAGGAGATGGCCAAGTTCCTGGAGGTCGACAGCCTGGGCTTCCTGTCGGTCGACGGCCTGTACCAGGCCCTGGAGGCCGGTCCCCGCGACCCGGCCCGCCCGCAGTTCACCGACCATTACTTCACCGGCGACTATCCCACCCGCCTGACCGACCGCGAGATCGCCGAAGGCCGCAACGACCAGGCCGAGAAGCAGCTGTCGCTGCTGGTCAGCGCCTAACCCTCCCGTTCCGTCCCTTCTCGACCCGCGTCATCCCCTGACTTGTTTGGGGATGACGTATTGAAAGGCGCCTGTGGCCAATCCCGTTTCCACCCTCCTCGCCAAGCTGAAGATCGACGGCTACATCCTGGCCCTGTTCGGCATGGTCGTGCTGGCCTCGATCCTGCCGGTGCGCGGCGAAGCCGCGATGATCGTCGGCTGGGTGGTCAAGATCGCCATCGCCCTGCTGTTCTTCCTGCATGGCGCCAAGCTGTCGCGCCAGGCCGTGGTCGCGGGCCTGACCCACTGGCGCCTGCACCTGACGATCCTGGCCTTCACCTTCCTGCTGTTCCCGGCCCTGGGCCTGGCGATCAGCAAGTCGGGCGTCCTGTCGCCCACCCTGTCGAGCGGCATGCTGTTCCTGTGCTGCCTGCCCTCGACCGTGCAGTCGTCCATCGCCTTCACCTCGATCGGCCGGGGCAACGTGGCCGCCGCCGTCTGCGCGGCCTCGGCCTCGAACCTGCTGGGCATCTTCCTGACGCCGGTGCTGGTGGGCGTGCTGATGCAGGCCCACGGCGACGTCGGCGGCTGGGATTCGATCCAGTCGATCGTCATCCAGCTGCTGGTCCCGTTCGTCGCCGGACAGCTCCTGCGGCCCTGGGTCGGTCCCTGGATCGAGAAGCACAAGGCCCTGGTCGGCCAGGTGGATCGCGGCTCGATCCTGCTGGTGGTCTATTCGGCGTTCAGCGCCGCCGTGGTCGGCGGCATCTGGAAGATCGTCTCGATTCCCGAGCTCTTCCTGCTGCTGGCGGTCTGCATGGCGTTGCTGGCCGTGGTCATGGCCGCCACGGTGTTCGGCGCGCGCGCCCTGGGCTTCTCCAAGCCCGACGAGGTGGCCATCGTGTTCTGCGGCTCCAAGAAGAGCCTGGCCACCGGCGTGCCGATGGCCGGCATCCTGTTCCCCGGCGCGACGGCTGGCGTCCTGGTCCTGCCGCTGATGCTGTTCCACCAGATCCAGCTGATGGCTTGTTCGGTGATCGCCCAGCGCTATGGCGCGCGGCCGGCGGACGAGGCCTGACGCCGCCTTCGTACGCTTCGCGGCCACCTCCCCGTTTCGCGGGGAGGCGAAGCGGTTTCAATCCCTCGGCTTAGCCACTAGAACCCGCCCATGACTTCCGACTCCGAAAAGCCGCTGGCCGGCCGTATCGCCCTCGTCACCGGCGCCACCCGCGGGATCGGCGAGGCCATCGCCCTGGGTCTGGCGAAGGCCGGCGCCCACATCGTCGCCGTGGGCCGCACCCAGGGGGCCCTGGAGGCGCTCGACGACGCGATCCTGGCCGCCACCGGAGAACACGCCACCCTGGTCCCGCTGGACCTGCGCGAGGCCGACGACCTGGACCGGCTGGGCGCGGCTCTCTACGAGCGCTACGGCAAGCTGGACATCCTGGTCGGCGCCGCCGGCGTGCTGGGCGCCCTGACGCCCGTGGGCCATCTGGATCCCAAGGGTTGGGACGTGATCATGGCCACCAACCTGACGGCCAACTGGCGGCTGATCCGGGCCATGGACCCGCTGCTGCGCCGCGCCGAGGCCGGCCGGGCCATCTTCCTGACCAGCAGCCTCGCCCGGACCCACCGCGCCTTCTGGGGCGGCTACGCGGCCTCCAAGGCCGGGCTGGAGGCGGTCGTCGCCTGCTACGACGACGAGATGGAGAACACCACGGTCCGCGCCGTCTGCGTCGACCCCGGGGCCATGCGCACCCGCATGCGGGCCGGCGCCTTCCCCGGCGAGGATCCCCAGACCGTCCCCGCGCCCGACACCATCGTCCCGCTGATCGTCGACCTGTCACGCCCCGATCGCGAGCCGCCCAGGGGCGTGGTGCGGTTCAAGGAGCGCGGCCAGGAGTCGGCCAGCATGGGTTAATGACGCGAGATCTTCCGCGCCGCCGCGGTCAAAGATACTCAAACGTCGCAAGGATAACATCAAGTCCTCGACGTTGACGCCGCGTCAGAAAAGATGGGATTCGATAAGTCACGTAAAATCATGACTTCCTGCCCAGGATGGACTTCGTTCTTTGTCGCCAAATAGCGGCTTTAAGACCGATCTGCGCCAAACTGTCGCGGTAAAGGACGTGATTTCCCCCCTAACGTTAATGGGTGGTAAAGCGGACGAACGCACGCTGGACATGAAAAAAGGGAACCCGTTTGGGGGGCCCGACGGGGAATTCCCATGCCGTTCTTTTCGGCTAAACGTCCTGATCAGAAGGTCGCTCAGCGCCTTGCGGATCTGGAGGCCACCGTGGCGGCGATCGACCGCTCGCAGGCGATGATCGAGTTCCAGCTCGACGGCACGATCATCACCGCGAACAAAAACTTCCTCAACACCGTGGGCTATACGCTGGACGAGATCGTCGGCCGCCATCACGGCATATTCGTCGACGCGACTTACGGCAAGAGCGCCGAATACAAGGCTTTCTGGGTCAATCTCGGGCGCGGCGAGTTCTTCTCCGACAAGTTCCAGCGTGTGGGCAAGGGCGGCAAGGACGTCTGGATCCAGGGAAACTATAACCCGATCGTCGACGCGGCCGGCAAACCTTACAAGGTCATCAAGTTCGCCATCGACATCACCGATGTCGAGCTGGAGCGAATAGAGAACGAAAAGCGTCGGCGGGCCGAGGCCGAGCAGAGCGCCGTGGTCTGCTCGCTCGCCGACTATCTGAAGCGCCTGGCTAATGGCGATCTGACCGCCCAGATCACCGAAAACTTCGAAGGCCGCTTCCTGCCGATCAAGGAAGACTTCAACGCCGCCGTGCGCGCCCTGCGCGAGGCGATGGCCGAGATCGCCGCGTCGACGTCCGGCGTGCGCAACGGTTCGGACGATATCACCAACGCCTCGCAGGATCTGTCCAAGCGCACCGAGCAGCAGGCGGCGGCGCTCGAGGAAACCGCCGCGGCGCTCGACGAGATCACCGCCACCGTGCGCCGCAGCGCCGAGGGCGCCCGCCTGGCCTCGACCGCCGCCTCGACCACCCGCGAGGACGCCACCCGCTCGGGCGAGATCATGCGCGACGCCATCGCCGCCATGGGCGAGATCGAGCAGAGCTCGGGCAAGATCGGCCAAATCATCGGTGTGATCGATGAGATCGCGTTCCAGACCAACCTCCTGGCCCTGAACGCCGGCGTGGAGGCGGCGCGCGCTGGCGACGCCGGTCGCGGCTTCGCCGTCGTCGCCCAGGAAGTCCGCGCCCTGGCCCAGCGCTCGGCCGAGGCGGCCAAGGAGATCAAGACCCTGATCGCCAGCAGCACCTCCCAGGTCGAACGCGGCGCACGGCTGGTCATCGACACCGGCGACTCGCTCGGCGGCATCGTCGGCAAGATCGCGGAGATCGACACCTTGATCTCCGAGATCGCCCAGTCTTCGCAGGAACAGGCCACGGGCCTCAACCAGGTGAACATCGCCGTCAATCAGATGGATCAGGTCACCCAACGTAACGCCGCCATGGTTGAGGAAGCCTCTGCGGCGGCCGCCAACCTCCGCAACGAGGCCGGCGCCCTGGCCGATCTGGTCAGCCGGTTCGATACGGGCGCTCCCCTGGCCTCCGCGCCCGTCCGCAGGCCCGCAGCCCGCGCGGCGGTTCACCACCCGGCGGGGAACCCAGTCGGCCAGGCCCGCCTGGCGACCCAGCTTCGCCCCGGCTCCGGCGCCGCGGTCGCTCCACGATGGGAAGAATTCTAGGCCGCTTCCCGATCCGGTTTCCGGAAGAGCCCGGATCGGGAACGCGCCGGGCGGGCCGATATCCCCCTCGACCCGCCTGGCGGGCTTTGTAAAGTGTAACGGCGAACCTTCCATCACGGGAGGTTCGTTCGCATTCAGGCCAGGGTGCGGAAGGTGATCGAGTAGCGCAGCGCCTCAACCGGCGGGATGCTGTGCTCCCAGGCCGAGCGAGCTTCGCCGGTCAGCCCGTAGGCCGAGCGTGGCTCCAAGGTCAGGGATCGCCGTTCCCATCCGCTCTCGCGAGGACGCCGAAAGCGCATGACGCATGGCGACAGCAGCGAGAACCCGACCACCTGGCCGAACGCCGGCCTGTCGCGATGCCAGCCGATCGGCGCGCGGGGCGGGTATTCGTTGACCAGGGCGTGGACCAGGTCCTCCGGCGCCAGGCCGGCGAACGCGGCCGCCTTCCGGCGGAGGGTCTGCAAGAAGCCGGGAATCGGCGGCCCATCCTCCATTTCCTTCGCCGAGCCATCGTAGCGCCGACCGAAATAGGCTACGCGACGGCGCGCGACATGACCCTGCATCTCGAAGGCCCGCAGGTCGAGCCGCGCCAGGGCCTTGGCCAGCGCGGCCTCCTCGTCCGGGTCGATCACCTCGGACCGGTAGGCGAAACCGGGCGGCCCCGGCGCCGAATCCTCGAACAGACTGGCTTGTCGTGGGTCCATGCCGGGGAAATGGCCCCGACCACGCGGTCGTTCCAGTGCAACCCTTCTTGCGCTGACGCGTCTATCGACCTCGGAGGTTCCATGACGCCCCACTCATCATCCCGCACCGCCCGACCATGACGCCGGAGCATCTCGATGCGATCATCGTCGGCGCCGGTCCCGCGGGACTGACCGCCGCCCTCTACATGGGCCGCTTTCGACGGCGCGTGCTCGTCGTCGACGGTGGCGAGAGCCGGGCGGCCTGGATCTCGACCACCCATAACCATCCGGGCTTTCCCGATGGCGTGGCCGGCGCGACGCTGCTGGCGCTGCAAAGGGATCACGCCCTGCGCTATGGCGCGCGGATCCAGGCGGGGATGGTCCAGGAACTGTCGACCAAGAACGACGGCTTCGCCCTCGAGATCGACGGCCACGTCCTGCACGCGGCGACCGTGCTGCTGGCCTGCGGTGTCGAGGACAACGCTCCCGCCTTGCCCGAGGTCGACGAGTCGGTGCGCAGGACGTTGCTGCGCATCTGCCCGATCTGCGACGGGTTCGAAGTCACGGGCCAGCGCGTCGGCGTGATCGGCCGGGGCCCTCTGGGCGCGCGCGAAGCCCTGTTCCTGCGCACCTACGCCGACCAGTTGACCTTGATCCATGTCGCCGCGCCGGACGCCCTGCCCGCCGGGGAACGGGTCCAGTTGGCGCAGGCCAGGATAAGAGTTATCGAAGCGCCGATTGACAGCGTCGAGCTCCAGCCCGACCGGCCGCGCGCGCTGTGCTTCTCCGGCGCGGGACGCGTGGAGTTCGACGCCCTCTACAGCGCCTTGGGCGTCACGCCTCGGACGAGCCTGGCCCTGGCGGTCGGGGCGCGTCACGACGACCAGGGCCGGCTGGTGGTCGACGACCGCCAGCAGACCTCGGTCCCCGGCCTGTACGCGGCCGGCGACATGGTGCGCGGACTCAACCAGATCACCACGGCGCAAGGCGAAGCGGCGATCGCCGCCACGGCGATGCACAACCGGCTCAGAGGCCTCTGACGCCCCGGCTCTAGCGCCCCTTCGGCGGCGCCTTGTTGCCGCGAACGGTGCGGGCGCCGGCCACGGGGCGACGCGGCGCGGTCTTGGAGCCGGCCGCCTTGCCGCCCGCCGCCTTGAAGCCGACCTTGTAGCTGGGCGTGGTCGACTTCTTCTGGGCCCTGGGTCCCTGCTTCTTCACCGACTTGACGGCCCCCTTGCCGGACTCGGCGGCGGGCGTCGCGGCGATCTCGGCCGGCTTGGGCGCCTTGGAGGCCTTCGAGACGGGCTTGCCGGGGCTCTTGGCGGGCGCGGGCAGGCCCGCGGCCTCGGCGGCCGCCGCCGCCGCGGCTTCGGCCACGCGCACCGACTTCTTGACGGTGTTGCGCGAGGCGCGGATCCGTTCCTTCTCGCGCTCCTTGCGTTCGAACTCCCGCTTGCCCTTGCCCGAGTGGCCCTTGGCCTCGCCCTCGGCATAGGGGTTCGCCCCCGACTTCAGGGTGATGCGCAGCGGCACGCCCGGCAGGTCGAAGCTTTCGCGCAGGCTGTTGATCAGGTAGCGCCGATACTGCTCCGGCATCTGGTCGGCCCGGCTGGAGAACAGCACGAAGGTCGGCGGGCGGGCCTTGGTCTGGGCCATGTATTTGGGCTTGATGCGCTTGCCGCCGACGCTGGGCGGCGGGTGGCGCTGCATGGCCATCTGCAGCCAGTCGTTCAGGTCGCGGGTCTTGACCTTGGTCGACCAGTCCTTGTGGCTCTTGAGCACGGCCGGCATCAGCCGCTCGACGCCCTTGCCGGTCTCGCCCGACAGCGCCACCACAGGCGTGCCGCGCAGCTGGGGCAGCATACGTTCGGCGTGCTCGATGAAGCCCTTGAGGGTCGCGCCGGGATCCTCGACGAGGTCCCACTTGGCAAGAACGAAGACCACGCAGCGCCCTTCCCGCTCGGCTAGGTCGGCGATCTGCAGGTCCTGGGTCTCGAACGGATGGGTGGCGTCCATCACCAGCAGAACCACCTCGGCGAAGGTGATCGAGCGGATGGTGTCGCCGGTCGACAGCTTCTCGAGCTTCTCGTTGACCTTGGCCTTCTTGCGCAGGCCGGCGGTGTCGACCAGCCGCACCTTGCGCCCGCCCCAGTCCCAGTCGACCGAGATGGAGTCGCGGGTGATGCCGGCTTCCGGGCCGGTCAGCAGTCTCTGCTCGCCGATCAGGCGGTTGATCAGGGTCGACTTGCCGGCGTTGGGGCGGCCGACGATGGCGATCTTGATCGGCTTGTCGTCGTCAAGCTCGTCGTGGTCGGTCTGCAGCTCTTCCGGCGCGACGGCCAGCAGGGCCGCATAGAGCTCAGCCATGCCCTCGCCGTGCTCGCCGCTGATCTGGATCGGCTCGCCCAGGCCCAGGACATTGGCCTCGGCCGCGCCGTGGTCGCCGGCCTTGCCTTCGGACTTGTTGGCCGCCACCAGCACCGGCTTGTTCCGCTTGCGCAGGATCTCGGCGAAGATCCGGTCCAGCGGCGTCAAGCCTTCGCGGGCGTCGAACACCAGCAGGCTGACGTCCGCCTCGTCGATCGCCAGCTCGGTCTGGGCGCGCATCCGCGCCTCCAGGCTCTCGTCGGTCACGTCCTCGAAGCCGGCGGTGTCGATCAGCTCCAGGTCCAGGTCGCCCAGGCGGCCGTGGGCGAACCGGCGGTCGCGGGTGACGCCGGGCTGGTCGTCGACCAGCGCCAGCCTGCGGCCGGCCAGACGGTTGAACAGGGTCGACTTACCCACATTGGGGCGGCCGACGATAGCGAGTTTCAAAGGCATGGGCTGTGATTAGTCGATTTCGGGGACAAAAGCGACAAACCCGGACTGGTGAGGACCAGCCCGGGTTCGCGTTGCTTGAATTGTGGGTCCGGGCGGGCCCGGAAGACGCTAGCGGATGGCGATCAGGTCCGCCTCGTCGGTCGCCACATAGACCGCGTCGCCCATGGCGATCGGGCCCAGCAGGACCGATTGGCCGATCTTCAGGGTCTTCAGCGTTTCGCCGGTCTTGGGGTTCAGCGCCACGGCCTGGCCTTCGCTGGACACAGTGATCAGGCGGTTCGAGGCCAGGATCGGGGTCGACCAGACGACCGGGTGCTTGGCGCGCTTCTTCTTCTGCTTCTTGCTCAGCTTGTCGGTGTTGTTGAGGTCGCGGATCCAGTAGACCTGACCGGCTTCGCGCGAGACGCAGATCACCTGGCCGGCCTTGTCGACCACGAAGACCACGTCGCCGGCCGCCCAGGGGCTGGTGATGGCGGTGACCGGCAGGCTCCAGCGGGCCTGGCCCGTGCGCAGGTCGGTGGCGGCGAAGACGCCCGAATGGCTGACGGCGAAGACGTCGCCCTTGAAGATCACCGGACGGCCGGCGATGTCGCGGATCTCCGACAGAGCGTTGGTGCGGCTGGCGCGGCTGAGGGCCTCGCTCCACAGGTCGTTGCCGTTGCTGGCGCGCAGGGCGACCAGTTCGCCCGAGGCGAAGCCCGCCACGACGGTGTCGCCGCTGACCGCGGGGCTGGTGGCCGCCAGGATGCGGGCCGGTTCGATCAGGGCTTGATAGTTCCAGCCCGGCGCGCCGTCGGCGGCGTTGAAGCTGAGCAGTTCGTTGTCGGTCGAGATCACGAACACCCGTCCGTCGGCGACGGTGGGCGCCGAGTGGACCGGCGTGCTGGTCTGCTGGCGCCAGGCTTCCGCGCCGGTGGCGGCGTCGAGCTGGGCCACGAACCGGAAGCCCGAGGCGACATACAGCTTGCCGTTGGCGTAGGCGACGCCGCCGCCGAAGCCCGTGCGGTCGGCCGCGCTGCCGCCGATGCCGAAGAAGCCGCGCTTCTTGCCAGGGGCCTTGGCGGGACGCAGGTCCTTGCGCCAGATCGTCGAGCCGCTCTTGGCGTCGATGGCGCTGACGGTCGCCTCGCCGTCCATCACGAAGATCTTGCCGTCGGCGGCCACCGGCGGGGCGGTGACGTGGTACTTGCGGTTGGCCTTCTGGCCGAAGCCCTTGCGCCAGGCGATGTCGAAATTGGCGGCGGCCGCCACGTGCTCGACCGACTGCTCGGCGTTGCCGCCCGGCAGCGGCCAGTCGGCCTGAACGGTCGGTTCGGGCAGGAAGAAGTCGGCGCCCTTCAGCGCTTCGGCCTGCTCGACCTTCTGGTCGAAGGCGATGACCGAAATCCGCTGCCCCTGGGTGGCCAGGGTCTTGTTGGCTTCCTTCTTGTCGAAGGGGTTGAGCTTGGAAATCGTCGAACAGCCCGCCACCGACACCGCGGCGGTCATCATCGCGGTGAGAAGCAGATAGCGCTTGGTCGTCATGGGGCGTCGGCTCATTGGGCGGTATTGGGGGCGACGTCGGCCTGCGGGCCGGTCGGAAGAGAGAGCGCGGCGGACGGCGGCAGGGCCATAGCGGCCTTGACCACGGCCGGCAGGTCCTTGGCCGAGCCGGAATCGATCATGGCCATGGCGCCCCGGGCCCGCTCGCGGATTTCGTCGGACGAATTGTCGAGCGAGCTGGACAGCACGAGGAAGTCCCCGCGCGCGCCGGCCAGGTCGCCGGCCCGCAGCTTGGCGAAGGCCAGCGCTTCCTTCGCCTGCACGCGGTAGGGACTCTTCTCGCCCATCAACGGGGTCAGCCTCGCCTCGACGTCCTTGTAAGGAGCCGTGTCGATGAGCGCCAAGGCGGAATTGAGGCCGGCGAGGTCGGCCAGCACTGGATTGGGCGAAAGCTTGGCCGCCTGGTCGAAATAGGCCACCGCCTCGGCGGTCTTGTTCTGCTCCAGGCGGACGCCGCCCATCTGCAGCAGGGCCAGGGCCTTGTACACGGGCGTGCCGGTCTTGGAGATCGACTCGAAGGCCGGGAAGGCCGCGATCGGGCCGGACTTCTGGCCGGTGGTCAGGGCCGCCTGATAGGCTTCCGTCGCCTTGTTGGCCTGGTTCTGCTGGTAGCTGGTCCAGCCCATCCAGCCGCCCGCGGCCAGAATCGCCGCCGCGGCCAGCGCGCCCACCCAGGGCAGCGACTTCAGCGCGAGGGACTTGTAGCGGTCGGAGCGCAGTTGCTCTTCGACCTCGTCAAACACATCGACCACGAACGAGGCTCCGGTAGGGGCGAAACAGCGCCCTGGGGCGTCGAGGCCGGATCGCTCCGAAATCGACACCGAAATGAAAACCATGGTGAGCGGACCCACCGAGGCGGCGAACCTATAGCGTGTCCGGGCCAGCCGCAACGGGGCGGGACCGGGACCCCGCCCTTCTTGACCCTAGTTCTTCCTGGCGTAGTAGGTCTCGGCCTCGCCCGGGAAGGTGCGGGCCTTGACGTCCCGGGCGTAGTCGGCGGCGGCGCGCTCGATCTCGCCCTTCAGGTCCGCATAGCGGCGCACGAACTTCGGCGCCCAGTCGAACAGGCCCAGCATGTCGTCGACCACCAGGATCTGGCCGTCGCAGCCGGCCGAGGCGCCGATGCCGATGGTCGGGACGGAGATAGCGGCGGTCACGTCGCGCGCCAGGCCCTCGGCCACGCCCTCGACCACGACGGCGAAGGCGCCGGCCTCGGCGGTGGCGCGCGCTTCCTCCAGCACCTTCAGCCGGCCGGCCTCGTCCTTGCCCTTGGCCTTGAAGCCGCCGTCGACCAGCACCGCCTGGGGCCGCAGGCCGACATGGCCCATGACCGGAATGCCGCGCTGCACGAGATAGGCGATGGTGGCGGGCACGGTGGGGCCGCTCTCGACCTTCACCGCCTGGCAGCCCGTCTCCTTCATGATCCGCACGGCGTTGGCGTAGGCCTCCTCGGGCGCGCCCCCGTAGGAGCCGAACGGCATGTCGACCACCACCATGGCCTTGCGTGAGCCGCGCATCACCGCCTGGCCGTGCAGGATCATCATCTCCAGCGTCACGCCGACGGTGTTGGGCAGGCCGTGCACCACCATCCCCAGCGAGTCGCCGACCAGCAGCAGGTCGCACGACGCATCCAGCGCCGCGGCGATCGGGGCGGTGTAGGCCGTCAGGCAGACGATGGGCTCGCCGCCCTTGCGCGCGGCGATGTCGGGGGCCGCCAGGCGACGGACCTTCTCTTCACGATGGGCGGACAGGATCAGCACTCCAGCGAAAACGCCCGCCGTTGTCCGTCAGATCGTTCGGCGCCGCAACAATCTCGACGAAAAGTCCGGCGAAACGGCGTCTAGACCTCGTCCACCAGCCGGGTCACGGCGAAGGCCAGGGCCAGGACGGCCAGGGCCGCGCCCACCCAGAGGGTTTCGGAACCGCCCAGGCTGAAGATCTGGTCGTAGCGGTGGGTCAGCTTGTCCACGCCTTGGGTCAGCTGGTCCGCGCCCTCCTTCGACATTTCGGAGAACTCGTTGGCGAACCGCGCGCCGACCAGCTGGACGGCGGCGGCCACGCCGGCCACGACACCCGTCGCGCCGATCAGCACGCGGCGCAACGCCCAGCCGCGATCCAGCTTCCGGGTCACCTGTTGCGTGAACAGCTCGGCGTCGCGAAACGCCGGAGCCTGGCCGTAGAGACGCGCGAGTTGGGTTTCGAAATCCAGGTCAGCCACGGTTTTCCCTCCTCGCGGAGTCGTTCGATGCGCTTTCGGACGGCGGGGCCATCCGGACTCTGAGTTTATCCAGACCACGTTTGACATGGGATTTGACCGTCCCAAGGGGGATGTTCAAGGTCTCGGCCGCCTCGGCGTGCGACCAGTCGGCCCCGTAGCAGAGCGAAACGCACAGGCGCTCGGCCTTGGACAGGGACTTGAGCGCCTCGTCCAGGTCGAGGCGGTCGGCCCTGGCGGCGGGACCGTCCGGTCCTGCCGGAGCCTCTTCCTCGGGGACCTCGGTCAGCACGAAGCGCGCCTCCCGCTTGACCTTGCGCAGATAGAGCCGCGCGGCGATCTTCTTGATCCACCCCGCGAAGGCCCCTTCCCCGCGATAGTCGGCGATCTGCTCGTAGCCGACCAGGAAGGCGTCCTGGGCGACGTCGTCGGCGGTGGCCGGGTCGGCCCCCAGCCGGCGCAGCAGGCCCCGCACGGCCGAGCCGTGACGGCGCACCAGCTCGCCGAAGGCCCGCCGGTCGCCGGCCGCCGCCAGGGCGGCCAGTTCGACGTCATGGCCGGTGGGTGGGCGTTCAGTGCCCATGAGCTTTGTCCCCTCTCCCCCGTATCCGCGCTCAGGCTTGCGGCGGCGGGCTCTTGTTGGGGTTGAAGAAGCTGAGGATGACGAAGGCCAGGCCGATCATGCCAGGCACGGCAGCGCCGCTGACGGTGCCGAACATGGCGTTATCGTTGATCCCGCCCAGGGCGATGCCGGTCAGGGCGATGCCGGCGGCGACAGCCAGCAGGATGACGCCGATCCGCATGTCGCGATGCGCCGATGACACCGTCCGCGAGCGCACGTCCTTGGACAGGGCGTCGACCAGTTCGGGCGGCAACGGTTGGCCCTTCTCGATGGCGGCGCGAACGGTCGCCTGCATTTCCTGACGCTCGCGCACCCGCAGGTAGTTTGGAACGATGACGATCGCGGCGATCATCGTGAAAAAGCCGATTGGAACCAGAATTCCGCCGTCCATGACCTTAAATCCCCTCGAATGCTTGGCGGGGACGTTTCGTCCTCGCCTCCTGTAGGTAAGAGACCTGGGCCATGACGATTGGAGGCGCCGGATCGGATGAAACTTTCGTAAGGCTACAGCCTCCCGAAGGATTCGAACCAATCCGAAGACATCCGGGACCTAGCGTCGGCTCAGGACCTGGCTCCCCAGCACGCCGGCGGCGGCGGCCAGGGTCAGGATCCCGGCGGCGGGCAGCAGGACAGGCGCCAGGGTCTGGACCGCCAGGTTCAGCGCCGGGGCGCAGGCCCACAGCACCGCGGTCGCGGCCGCGGCGGTCACGGCGGCCGAGGCCAGCTTCAGCTGCAGCTCCCGGCGCGCCACCCGCTGCATCACCTCGGCAACGAACGCCGCGTCCACCGCCGGCCGCGCGGGGACGGCGTCGGCGGACAGGAAGGCGGCCAGGCGATCTTCGGGGGTCATGATGGGTCTCCCAATACGGCCAACAGTCTCTCACGTCCTCGGTTCACATGCGACTTCACCGTGCCCAGGGGCAGGTTCAGGGTTTCCGCCGCCTCGCCGTGCGACCAGCCCTGGCCCAGGCACAGGGTGACGCAGGCCCGCTGGTCCGGCGGCAGGTCGGCCAGGGCCGCCTCCAGCGCCAGGCGGTCGGCCGGATCGGCCCCATTTGGCGCGTCGGCCGCCTGTTCCTCCCGCCAGGCCTGGTCGCGGCGCGCGGCGCGGCGGGCGGATCGCCCGTGGTCCAGGGCCTTGCGCCAGGCGATCCCGAACAGCCAGGCTCGAAAGCCCTCGTCGTCGCGCAGCCGGCCCAGGCTGGACCAGGCGGCCAGGAAGGCTTCCTGGGCGATGTCGTCGGCGTCGCCAAACCCGCTCTTGCGCAGGAACCCGCGCAGGGCCCGCTCGTGCGTCGCCACGAGCCGGGCGAAGGCGGACTGGGATCCGTCCCGCGCCGCCCGGACGAGCGCTCCGTCCATCAGATCCGGGGCCCGCGATCCACCAGCATCGCCACCGCCGCCGACACAGCCAGCGCGGCCATGACGAAGGACACGATCACGAAGGCCGGTCCGGCCTGATAAAGGTCGGTGACCGCCGCATAGGTGAAGCCGGCGCAGAGGCAGCCGAACAGCGCGACCCGCGACCAGGTGTGTTGTCGGCGAAAGCGGCGACCGTGGCGACGGCGCGGACGCTCGTCGCCATCGTCCGCCTCGTCCAGGTCGTCACCGTCGTTCCAGCGCTTGTTGAGCTTGGCCAGCAGCTCTGGCGGCGGCTCACGCCCGGCCTGGGCGTAGGTCTTGATAAGGTCCAGGGTGTCGCGGTTGGCCCGATAGGACAGCCAGCTCTGGTAGGCGCCGAACACGAACCAGCTCAGCGGAAAGATCAGCCACCAGAACTGCCGAAACATGTCTTCCATGGTCTTGGTCTCCAGGGGCGCTCACGCGCCGCGAATGTCAGTGCGAGGCGCGGACGTTCAGCCGGTCCAGCAGGCCTGCCGGTGGTTCGTGACCGGCCTCGGCGTAGAAGCGCAGCACGTTCAGGGCGTCGCGCCGGGCGCGATAGGCCAGCCAGCTTTGGAAGACGCCGAACACGCCCCAGCCGAGGGGAAACACCAGCCACCAATAGGAGCGGAACAGCTCTTCCATCGGTCTCAATCTCCAGATCGACGCGACCCTTCGCGCCGTTTCTGAAGACTAGTCGGCGCCGACCCGCTGATTGGATGCGGCGACCCGCGAAATAATTTCGTCCATGGCCGAGAACATCATGGTGGGGCCGTGATCGGCCAGGGCGCGCCGAGTGGCGTAGCCCCATTCGACCGCCCCGCAGGCCAGGCCCGCCTCGCGCGCCGCCTCGATGTCGCGGGTCTCGTCGCCGATGCACAGCACGCGGTCCTTGGCGATGCGCGCGGCCTTGACCACGGCCCTGAACTTGGCGGCCTTGCCGAAGATCGCCGCCCCGCAGCCGTAGTGATCGACCAGCCCGGCCAGGTCGGCCCCCAGGATCGAGCGGATGGTGGCTTCGGAATTGGAGCTGACGATCGCCAGGCGCAGGCCGGCCGCCGACAGGGCGCGCAGGAGGTCGCCGGTGCCCGAAAACAGCGGGATGGCGTGGGCCTCGGCCGCCATCATCTTCTTGCCGTGGGCGGCCACCAGCGGAACCTTCCACAGGGGCAGGCCCAGATAGTCGATGATCTCGCGGCTGGTGCGGCCGCGCAGCATGGCGATCTCGTCCTCGGTGACCGCCTTGAACTTGAAGCGTTCGGCCAGCGGCCTGACGGCGCGGATCGCCCAGGCCGTGCTGTCGGCCAGCGTGCCGTCGAAGTCGAAGATGACCAGATCGATCTGGGCGTCCATTCAGCCCCCTGAACCCAAGGCGCGACCATACACGTCAGGCTTGAATCCGACCAGCAGTTGATCGCCCGTCGCAAGGACCGGCCGCTTGATCATCGACGGATTGGCCAGCATCAGCGCGATGGCCTTGGCCTCGTCGATCCCCTGCTTGTCGGCGTCCGACAGCTTGCGAAAGGTCGTCCCGGCCTTGTTGAGCAAGGTCTCCCAGCCGACGGCCCGGCTCCAGGCCTCCAGGCGCGGACGGTCGATTCCGGCCGTCTTGTAGTCATGGAAGTCGTAGGCGACCGCGTGACCGTCCAGCCAGTCCCGCGCCTTCTTCATCGTGTCGCAGGCCTTGATGCCGTAGATGGTGGTGGTCACGCCTGATTGCTCCGTGCGCGTCAGATTCCCGAGTCTGACCAACCTAGAGTTTGCGCGCCATCGGGCAAAACGGAAAAAGGCCGGGGCGGACGCCCCATCCGCCGACGGACGGTCAGGCCAGGGCGAGCAGCCCGATGCGAAGGGCGTCGCCGCCGCCGGGGGGCAGGCCCGCCTCGACCTCGGCATGGGTCCGCGTCCAGACCGGCAAGGCCCGCGCCAGCAAGGCCATGCCGGTGGGCGTCAGCGCCAGGCGACGGCTGCGCCGGTCGCCCGGATCGACGCTGACGGTCAGCAGGCCGCGTCGCTCCAGGGGCTTGAGATTGGCGGTCAGGGTGGTGCGATCCATGGCCAGCAAGCCGGCCACCGAGCCGATCGTCGGCGGCTCGGGCCGGTTCAGCGACATCAGCAGCGAAAACTGGCCGTTGGTGATGTCGAACCGCGCCAGGGCCTGATCAAACCGCCGCGCCAGGGCCCGCGCCGCGCGTTGGGCGTGGAGGCACAGGCAGGTGTCCCTCACGTGAAGGGTGGCGGCGAAAGGAACGTCCAGCGGCTTTGACACAGCGCATTTATGTTGATATCAACTTTTTTGTCAAGGCCGAA
>Ga0102590_1001990_pt1 | contig 26499 bp, 22 predicted proteins | sample AraplaMF_Col_mMF_FD_76859 | JGI IMG/M metagenome (GOLD analysis project Ga0102590, IMG submission 76859) | Arabidopsis root microbial communities from the University of North Carolina, USA - plate scrape MF_Col_mMF | ecosystem: Host-associated > Plants > Roots > Endosphere | place: USA... | reverse complement strand
CGGCAGCCTATGCTGCCTCCCGGATTGAACCGGGAGCGGGCCAAGAAGATTTCAGAAGACGGCCAGTGCATTCGACGACGGGCGTTGCGACTGCACGAGGATAGCTATTTTGCCTTTGAAGACCGCTTGTTCGACGCCGCAGCAATGACAATCGCGACAGCATTTCGTTACTCCACCGGCAACGGTGCGTCGCGCTTGATCTCTTCCATCACTGCATAGGTCCGCGTCTCGCGCACCCCCGGCATCGACAGCAGGGTCTCGCCGAGGAAGCGTCGATAGGCGGTCATGTCCGCAAGCCGCGCCTTCACAAGATAGTCGAAGCCGCCTGCAACCATGTGACATTCCAGCACCTCGGGCGCGAGTTTCACAGCGCGAGCGAACCGGTCGAAATTGTCGGGCGTGGTCTTGTCGAGCAACACCTCGACGAACACCAGTAAACCGAGGCCAAGGCGGTGCGGATTGAGCCGCGCCCCATAACCCTCGACGAAGCCCTCACGCTGCAGGCGCTTCAGCCGCTCCCCGATCGACGTCGGCGACAGCCCGATGCGCTCGGCGAGCTCGACATTGGCGATTCGTCCATCTTGCTGCAGAATTGCGAGGATCTTTCGGTCGGTTCGATCAAGTTCCATATTTTGTACGGCTAAATATCCAATGATGTTAATTTCCTAAGGCAATATGGCTAACTTGTCTATCGAACTACGGTCGCACCGGCTTTATCCTGAATTCAGGTCACAGGACACGCCATGCCGAACATCCCCCCTCCCTTCACCGCCCCCTACGCACCCGATGACGCCGAGATCGCCGCGCGCCTCTTGCCGGCGTCGCATCTCAGCCCGCCGCAGGAGGCGCGAATCGACCGCACCGCGACGCGGCTGATCGAGGCGATCCGCAAGCGCGACGACCGGCTTGGCCAGAGTCTTGGCGGGGTCGAGGACATGCTGCGGGAGTTCGCGCTCTCGACCAAGGAGGGCCTCGCCCTGATGGTGCTGGCGGAGGCGCTGTTGCGCGTGCCCGACGCGCGCACCGCCGACCGGTTCATCGAGGACAAGCTCGGCGAGGGCGATTTCATCCACCACGAGACCAAGTCCACGGCTTTCCTGGTCAACGCTTCGGCATGGGCGCTCGGCCTGTCGGCGCGGGTGATCCAGCCCGGCGAGACGCCCGACGGCACCATCGGCCGGCTGGTGAAGCGGCTCGGCGCGCCGGCCGTGCGCACCGCGACGCGCCAGGCGATGCGGCTGATGGGCAATCACTTTGTCCTGGGCGAGACCATCGAACAGGCGCTGGAGCGGGGCCGGCCGCGCTCCGGCCAGTCGCGCTACTCCTTCGACATGCTCGGCGAAGGCGCACGCACGGCGGCGGACGCCATGCGCTATTTCGAAGCCTATGCCAGCGCGATTCAGACCATCGGCAATGCCGCGGGCAGCCATCCCCTGCCCGACCGGCCCGGCATCTCCGTCAAGCTCTCGGCGCTGCATCCGCGCTTCGAGGCGATCAGCCGCGACCGCGTGATGCGCGAGCTGGTGCCGCAACTGCTGGACCTCGCGCAGCGCGCCAAGGCGCATGACCTGAACTTCACCGTCGATGCCGAGGAAGCCGACCGGCTGGAGCTGTCGCTCGACGTGATCGCGGCAACGCTCGCCGATTCCTCGCTCAGGGGCTGGGACGGATTTGGCCTGGCGATCCAGGCCTATCAGAAGCGCGCCAGCGCCGTGATCGACCATGTCGATACGCTCGCCCGCGCCCACGATCGCAAACTCATGGTGCGGCTGGTCAAGGGCGCCTATTGGGACACCGAGATCAAGCGCGCGCAGGAGCGCGGGCTCGACGGCTATCCCGTGTTCACGCGCAAGGCGATGACGGATCTGAACTACGTCGCCTGCGCTGCAAAGCTGCTCGCCCTGCGGCCGCGCATCTTCCCGCAATTCGCCACCCACAACGCGCTGACGGTCGCGACCGTGCTGGAACTCGCCGGGGACATTGGCTGCTTCGAATTCCAGCGCCTGCACGGCATGGGCGAAGCGCTCTACGAGCAGCTTGCCAAGGATCACCCCGATATTGCCTACCGCACTTATGCGCCGGTCGGCAGCCATCGCGACCTGCTCGCCTATCTGGTGCGGCGGCTCCTGGAAAACGGCGCCAACTCCTCCTTCGTGGCGCAGGCCGCCGATGAACGCGTGCCTGTACCGGCGCTGTTGCAGCGTCCCGCGGATGCCATCGTCCGGCCGCAAGCGGCAACGCATCCGAAGATTCCATTGCCGGCCGATCTATTCGCGCCGGAGCGGCGCAATTCGCGCGGCGTCGAGTTCGGCGCGCGCGCCGCGCTCGACCAGTTGCTGACGGACGTCAAGGCGGAGACGGCCGACCTCAAGCCGATCGCCGATGCAACGCCGGATCAGGCCAACGCAGCTGTGACTGCTGCGCGCGCGGGCTTTGCCGCCTGGAGCCGGACGCCAGCGGGCACGCGCGCGGCCGCGCTGGAGCAGGCTGCGCATTTGCTGGAGAGCCGCGGCGCGCATTTCATCGCGCTGCTGCAAGCCGAAGGCGGCAAGACGCTCGACGACTCGCTCTCGGAGCTGCGCGAGGCCGTCGATTTCTGCCGCTATTATGCCGCGCAGGGCCGCAGGCTGTTCGGCGGCGAGACGGGGATGCCGGGCCCGACCGGCGAAAGCAATGCGCTCGCCTTGCGCGGCCGCGGCGTCTTCGTGGCGATCTCGCCGTGGAATTTCCCGCTGGCGATCTTCCTCGGGCAGGTTACAGCGGCGCTGATGGCCGGCAACAGCGTCGTGGCAAAACCTGCCGAGCAGACCCCGCGCATCGCGCGCGAGGCCGTCGTCCTGCTGCACGAGGCCGGCATCCCCGCGAGCGCGCTGCACCTCGTCACCGGCGACGGAAGCATCGGCGCGGTGCTGACCGCACACCGGAATATCGCCGGTGTCGTCTTCACCGGCTCGACCGAGGTGGCGCGCGCCATCAACCGGACGCTCGCCGCCAAGGACGGGCCGATCGTGCCGCTTATCGCGGAGACCGGCGGCATCAATGCCATGATCGCGGATGCGACCGCGCTGCCCGAGCAGGTCGCCGACGACGTCGTCACATCTGCGTTCCGCTCGGCCGGCCAGCGCTGCTCGGCGCTGCGGCTGCTGTTCGTGCAGGAAGATGTCGCCGACCGCATGATCGAGATGATCGCCGGCGCTGCGCGCGAATTGAAGATCGGTGATCCCTCCGACGTCGCAACCCATGTCGGCCCGGTGATCGACATGGAAGCCAAGCAGCGGCTTGATGCGCATATCGCGCGAATGACGGCCGAGGCGAAGCTGCACTTTGCCGGCACCGCGCCGGAAGGCTGCTTCGTCGCGCCGCACATCTTCGAACTCAAGGACGCCGGCCAGCTGACCGAGGAGGTCTTTGGTCCGATCCTGCATGTCGTGCGCTACCGCGCCGAAAACCTCGAGCGCGTCCTGACCGCGATCGAGCGCACCGGCTACGGGCTCACGCTCGGCATCCACTCCCGCATCGACGACACGGTCGAGGCGATCATCGACCGGGTCCAGGTCGGCAACATCTATGTCAACCGCAACATGATCGGCGCCGTGGTCGGCGTGCAGCCATTCGGCGGCAACGGCCTGTCGGGAACCGGCCCCAAGGCCGGCGGACCGCACTATCTGTCGCGCTTCGCCACGGAACAGTCCGTGACGATCAACACCGCAGCCGCCGGCGGCAACGCCGCCCTGCTTGCGGGGGATGAGTGAAGCCCTGCGCCTGACGCCGTTGCATCCCGGCAAAACATCGGTCTAATGCTGCCATGATCTGGCCCGCGCCAATTCCAGCGCGCGGGAAACAACAAGAGCGAGGGAGCTACGCCGCGATGGAAAAGGGCATTTTTGCAGGCCTGAAGGTTCTGGACTGCGCGAGCTTCATCGCAGCGCCCGCGGCCGCGACCGTACTGTCGGACTTCGGCGCCGACGTCGTCAAGATCGAGCCGCCCGGCGCCGGCGATCCCTACCGCAATCTGCCCAACATTCCAGGCTATCCGGGCAGCGAACATAATTACGCTTGGCTGCTCGAGGCCCGTAACAAGAAGAGCATCGCACTCGACCTCGCCAAGCCCGAGGCGCAGGCCGTGCTCTACAAGCTGGTGGAAGAGGCCGACGTCTTCATCACCAACATGCCGCCGCCGGTGCGCGCCAAGCTCGGCATCACCTATGACCACCTCGCCCATCTCAACGACCGGCTGATCTACGCCTCCTTTACCGGCTACGGCGAAAAGGGCGAGGAGGCCAACAAGCCCGGCTTCGACAGCAACGCCTATTGGGCGCGCTCCGGCCTGATGGACCTCGTCCGCGCCGACACCCACACCACGCCGGCCCGCTCGGTGGCCGGCATGGGTGATCATCCCTGTGCCATGGCGTTCTACGGCGCCATCGTCACCGCGCTCTATCAGCGCGAGAAGACGGGCAAGGGCTCGCATGTTGCCTCCAATTTGATGGCGAACGGGGTGTGGGCCGCGAGCGTGCTGGCGCAGGCAAAGCTGTGTGGTGCCAAGTTCGCCGAGCGGCGGCCTCGCGAGCGTGCGCTCAACGCGGTCGCCAACCACTATCAGTGCAAGGACGGCCGCTGGCTGATCCTGTCGCTGCTGAGCGAGGAGAAACAGTTTCCCACGTTGGCCAGGTGCCTTGGCCGCGAGGACCTCATCACCGATCCGCGTTTCGCCACCAAGGCCGATCGTCACGCCCGCTCGGTCGAGCTGATCAAGATCTTCGACGAGACCTTTGCGACCAGGGATCTCGCCGAATGGCGCAAGATCCTCGACGGCAACGGCCTCGTGTTCGGCATCGTCGGCATTTTGGACGACATCCCGAACGACAAGCAGATGCTCGACAACGAGGTGCTGGTGCCGTTCGAGAACGACACCATGCTCACCATCTCCAGTCCGATCTGGATCGACGGCGCCAAGAAAGTCCAGCCGCGCAAGCCGCCCGCCGTCGGCGAGCACAGTGACGAGATTTTGCGCGGGGCGGGATACGACGAAGCCGCGATCAAGCAGCTGAAGTCGTCGGGCGCCGTGGGATAAGCCGCATTACTTCAGCGCGATCAAGCCGCCCACCAACTCCAACAGCTCCGCCTTCGCCTCACGGCGAAAGCCGGCTTTGGGCGTGGCGAGTTGACGAAACAGCGAGCCGATCAACGCCGAGACGAACAGCTCGGCGTGGCGGCGTGGGTTTGGTGACTTCGCCGCCTTCAGCGCAAGCTCGGCACTCTGCCGCCACGTGTCAAACCACTCGGCAACGACCGGCCGATAGCGCTGTTGCCTCGCCGCGGCCAGGAAGGCCTCATAGCATGCGATATGCGTCTCGGCTTCGGTGCTGAGCTCGCGGACGTAGAAGTCAACCAGGGCATCGATCCAGGCCTCGACCTCGAATGCCTTGTCCTGAAGGCTGAGGGCCAACGCACGCAGCCGGCCCACCTCGCGCGCCAGGGCGAACTGCAGCGCCGCCTCTACCAGCGCATCTCGGGTTCCGAAATGATGCGTGACCGCACCGAGCGAAACCCCGGCCTCGGCCGCGACCGCCCGATGGGTCACGCCGTCGAGCCCATGTCGCCCGATGATGCGTAAAGTTGCCCCCATCAGGAGCCGCTGGCCCGACTCTGGTTTTGGGTTTCTGCTCATCCAGCCTGCGTCCCGCTCTTGACCGATCACAGAACAAATGTTCTGTTATGCGGATCGTATGTAGTACCGTTATCCAGGCTTCGTCGGCAAGGAGCGTACAATGCCCAGCTACCGCCTTCACTATTTCCCCGAGTCAGGCAACAGCTACAAGCTCGCGCTGATGCTGACGATGTGCGGTAAGCGATTCGAGCCGGTCTGGACCGATTTTGCCGGCGGCATCACCCGCACGGCGGACTGGCGCAGGACCGTGAACGAGATGGGTGAAATCCCGGTGCTCGAGATCGACAATGTGAAGATGACGCAGACCGCGCCGCTCCTGCTCAAGCTCGCCGACCAATACGGCCGTTTCGGCGGCGAGACGCCGGAGGAGAAATTCGAGCTGATGCGCTGGCTGTTCTGGGACAACCACAAGCTCACGGGCTACATGGCGGCCTATCGTTACATGCGCACGTTCATACCCGATGGCGATCCGCAGGTGCTGAAGTATTTCCGGCGCAGGCTCGACGATTTCATCGGCATCCTCGAGCAGCACCTTGCCCGCAACGCTTTTGCGATCGGCGGAAACCCGACGGTCGCCGACTTTTCCATGATGGCCTATCTGCATTATCCGAGTGACGAGCACGGCTACGATTTCGCGCAGAGCCATCCCGCCATTTACGCCTGGCTCGGCCGCCTCGCTGCGTTGCCCGGCTGGAAGTCTGCCTACGACCTCTTGCCCGGCAAGCGCCTGACGCACTACGCGACGTGAGGGCCTGTTACCTCAACGCCAGCCAGCCGAGCGTGAACAGGATCCCGCCGACGATCACGACCGCCACGATGGCCGAGATGCTGACGCGAGCGCTGCCAGCGACCTGCTTGGCTTCCTCATTGCGCGCAATCTCGAGATTACGCTCCTTGTTGGCGCCGCTGGTATCCGTCATGGGTCATCCAAATCGGTTTTCTTGCTAACGCGTCTCGATGAAGCACATGCCGATGCGGCGCGAGGCCGCGGCAGCCTGACAGGCGAGACCTTTAGCACAGCTCCATGACATGAAACTCCTGTCGCCCGTTTCCGATCCCGCGTCTGGCAAAGAACAATGCGCGCCCCAGCCGTCCTGATATTCGGAGCCGGCGAGCTCCCGGCTGCCGCGCGTTTGCGGCCGGCTGGCAAATCCGCGTGAGAAATCAGGGCGTTTGCCCGCGGCGAACGCGGTCAGGATGTCGCGGCGACGGAGCTGGTCGCCGACAAAATGCGGCGAGGCCGGCACGATGGTGGAATTGGACGGTTTGTCCGCCAGCCAGTCGACGCCCGGAAAATGGAAGCCGCCGATGCCGCGGGTCTGATGGCAGCCGGCACAGGTGATGTCGTTGAGACGACGCTGGAAGCCCGCGACCGAGCGGATGTTCTGCATGTCCCCGCGCGCCGCGGCCTGCTTCAGCGCGCTGACGACGTCGCTGTCGGTAAAGACGGGCTCGCCTTTGCCTTCCCCCTGCATCATGCCGAACTCCGGCTGCAGCGCGGAAGCATCGAGGCCGGCAGGCGTCGGCACGACCGCGGCCCTGGCCAGAAACTTTTCGGGGATCAGCACCGTGCCGCGATCGAATGCGCGCAGATGATCTGGTGCAAGCAGCCAATCCCTGAAATCGCGCCGGAGGTCATTGTCGACCAAAATCTTGTTACGGTCGATCTGGTTCTCCAGCGTCGATTCCTCAAACGTCTTCGTGGCGGCATTGTACTTGAAGACCTTCAGCAGATAGTCCGAACGAAAATCGTGCAGCGCCGATTTCGGCGCGATCGAGATCTGGATGTTGGTCTCGATGCGGTCGAGCATGGCATCGTCGGGATGCAAGCTGCTGCCGATCAGCCCTTGCCAGTCGCCATTGTCGAGCCAGCGCCGCGCGACCTCGGTGCAACTCACGGGCTTGCCGTTCGAAGCGACCTGGCGGGGATCGCGCGCCTTCAGCACCAGATTGAACGTCATCGGCAGGCGCGTTGCCGTCGTGATCCCATCCGGCCCGGCGTCGAAACGTGCCAGACGGTAGATCAGCCGGATCTCGCCGCAGGACTCTTCCGACACGTAAGCGCGGTCCATGCGATTCACGATGCCGGCGAGCACGAAACGCGTGTTGGCGGATTTCAGGTTGGCGCGGTCGAACAGCTGGACGTCGAAGCCTTCGCCGACACCGATGGTCTCGGTCGGATAGGCCGCTGTCTGCCGGGTGATATAGCGCTCGAACTCGGCATCGATCGCTGAGGGAATGTCCTTCAGCTGTGGCAGCGACGCGAACAGCAAGTCGGTCGTGAGCGGAGAATTTGCGTTCCGCTCCGGCCACAGCAGCCGCGAAATCGTGAGTGTGTCGCCCTGATCGAACTTGCGGAGGAAATCGGGATCGGTGATCGCCGTGCCGCGCGTGTACGATGCGTTCTCCGCGGCCGAAAGCGAAATAGCGCCGCCCAACACGACGACGACGGCAACGAGAATTCGCAGCGCGCGGCTCATGCTTCCAATAACACCGCGCGTGCCAGCCTATTCAAGCAAAAAGGCGCTTCACATGGTGGTGAAGCGCCCCTCTGGAAATCGGATATCGAACGCTCAGCGCGCGACGATCAGGCCCTTGCTGGTGACGACCACCCAGCGGCCGTCCTGACGGCGGATCGCATCGACACGGCCGACGCCGGGAATGGGGTCGCCGGCATAGACCTCGTAGAGGCCGCCGCGGCCTTCGATCAGCGCGCCACCGTTGGCGACGTTGCGCAGCACCCAGCCTTCGACCGTCGGCAGACGGCCGACCTCGGTCCTGGGCGCGGCGGGCGCCGGGGCCGATGCAGCGCCAGCGGTCGCAACCTGGGTCGGCGCGATCGAGCCGGTGGTCTCCCTGGCGGGTGCCGCTGCGGCCTGCGAAGCGGCGGCGGGCGGCGTCGCACGGAGCTTGTCCACGGTCTCTGACAGCTTTGCGATCTTGGCCATCGGCTCGGCCTGCGCCTTCTCGAGCTTGTCGAGTCGGTCGTTGGTCCGGTTGAACTGACCAAGGCCGGTCTTGGAGGTGTGCTCGACATTCGCCTTCAGCGCCACGAGATCGGCGTCAATCCGGGCAACGGAGGATTCCAGCGCGCTGGTGTCGGCCACCTGCGCCGGCGCAGGGGCTGCGAAATGCATCATGCCGGCGGTCGCAAGCGCGCCGCTGATCGCGCCGACACTGGCGGCAATCGCCACCACCGCAGCCATCGCCGACAGGCGGCGCTTGTCGCCGGTCTCGCGCGGCGCATCCGCCTTCACATGCGGGGCAAACTCCTCGCGATCCCAGGAACGCTCGGACGGCGCCATGACGATGAGCTTGCCGAGCTTCGGTTCGGGCTTGGTCTCGGCCTTCGCTTCAACCTTGGCCTCGAGCTTGGGCGGCTCGACCTTGACGGGATCCGGCTTGGGCGGCGCCTCATGGTCAGGGGCGATCGAGGGAGCCTCGATCCCGGCAGCTTCGAAAGCCTGCGGCGCGCTCGCAGCTTCGTCGACGCCGGTCTGCTCACCGGTCTGTTGGGCAGCCTGCTCAGCCATTGGTTCGCTCACGGCTCAAATACTCCACACTGGATTGACCTTTTGGTAACTTTCATTGCTTGCGAAATCCTTACCTTAGGACCCGCTTACCGAAATTTTAGGAAGTCTTCCGGGGCCGAATTAGGCCGGGAAAGTGGAACCGGTGTGGCGGGCGTGAAACAGTTTGTAACCGGGGCAAGATGAACGGCCGCGGAATAGCTGCCTCCACATCGTCATTGCCGGCGTGTGGATGACCGGCCCGCGCTCACATGACCAGCGGCGCATCCGGCAGTTCGTTCACATGCGGCCCCTGCGGCGGGAAATGCCGCGACAGCTCACGCGATACCGCCGCGATGCCGCCGATCACGCCGCGCTCGAACTGGCCGGAGGCGAACTCGGCTTCCATCGCACGGCAGATGCTCTCCCAACCCTCGCCGCCGACCTTTGCGTGAATGCCGCGGTCGGCCACGATCTCGACGTCGCGGTCGGCGAGCAGGAGATAGATGAGGACACCGTTGTTGTGCGCGGTGTCCCAGATGCGCAGTTGCGAGAACACGTCGAGCGCACGCTCGCGGGCCGGCTGATTGCGGAACAGCGGCGCGCCGTCGAGCGCGCCTTCGACGACGAAGCGGATCTGGCCGGAATGGGTGGCCTCGCCTTGCCTGATCGCCTGCTCGATGCGGCCGAGCACGGCGGGCGGAAAGATCTGCTTCGCTCGCCAATGATGCTGCACCAGATGTCTGGCAATACGCTTGATGCTCATGACCGCTACCAGCTCCCCGAGGCGCCGCCACCGCCAAAACTGCCACCGCCGCCGCTGAAGCCGCCACTGCTCGACGAGCCGCTGCTCCAGCCGCCTCCCGAAGAACCGCTCGACCACGAGCCGCGGCGCGAGGATCCCGAGCTTGGGCCCATCGCTGCAAACAGATCGGCAATGAACCCGATGACGAAACCGAGCGCGCCGAGAGCAAGGGCAATCGAGAAGGAACCGAGAATGAACCAGCTCAGCACGGCGATGACGCCGCCGGTCGCCAACGATCCGAGCAACCGCCCCAGCATGGCACGGAAGAACCCGCCCACGCCCAGAGAGGCGAACAGCGTCACGATGAAGAGCGGTGCGAGATCGTCCAGATTGCCGAAATTCACGGTCGGCGAGGGAACCGGCAACGGCTCGCCGTCGATCACGCGGATCATGCGATCGACGCCATCGGAGATGCCGCCGGCGAAATCGCCGCTCCTGAATTTGGGGGTGATGATCTCGTCGATGATGCGCCGCGAGGTCACGTCGGTAAGCACGCCTTCGAGGCCGTAGCCGACCTCGATGCGCAAATGCCGGTCGTTCTTGGCAACAACGAGGATCGCGCCGTCGTCGACCTTCTTGCGGCCGATCTTCCATGCCTCGGCAACGCGGATCGAAAATTGCTCGATCGTCTCCGGCTGCGTCGTCGGCACGATCAGGACGGCGATCTGGCTGCCCTTGCGGGTCTCGAAGTCACGCAGCTTTTGCGTGAGCGCGGCGATGTCGCCGCTGGAGAGCGTGCCGGTCTGATCGACGACGCGGCCGGTGAGCTCGGGGACGGCGACGTCGGCCGCGGCGGGGAGGACGAAGGCGAGGAGGAATGTGACGACAGCTATCGCCCGCCACAACCTCGCTGTCATCGCCCGGCTTGGCCGGGCGATCCAGTATTCCAGGGACGCCAGCGGACGACCGAGAAGCCGCGGCGTACTGGATTCCCCGCCTTCGCGGGGAATGACAGTGGTGGGTGAGGCCAGGCGCATTCGCAAAACGGTGCGCTACTTGGACGGCGCGGGGGCCGGGTTGAAATCAACCTTCGGCGCGGTCGAGATTTCCTTCTCGTTCTCGACCGAGAAATTCGGCTTCTCCTTGTAGCCGAACATCATCGCAGTAAGGTTGCTCGGGAAGGAGCGGATAGTGACATTATACTCCTGCACCGCCTTGATGTAGCGGTTACGCGCCACCGTGATCCGGTTCTCGGTACCTTCGAGCTGCGACATCAGGTCCTTGAACAGGGCATCGGACTTCAGCTGAGGATAATTCTCGGTGACGACGAGCAGGCGCGAGAGCGCGCTGGAGAGTTCGCCCTGCGCGGCCTGGAATTTCTGGAAGGCTGCGGGGTCGTTCAGCACCTCCGGCGTCGCCTGGATGCTGCCGACCTTGGCGCGCGCATTGGTGACGCCGAGCAGCACGTCCTTCTCCTGCTGGGCAAAGCCCTTCACCGAGTTGACGAGATTGGGCACGAGATCGGCGCGACGCTGATACTGGTTCACGACCTCGGACCAGTTGGCCTTGATCTGCTCGTCCTCGCTCTGGATCGCGTTGTAGCCGCAATTGGTCAAGCTGAGCGAGGCGAGCGCCGCCAGCACGGTGAGGATCTTGCGCATCAAATTTCTCCCGGTGGAATCGGGGGCAACCTAGCAGATTGCGCACGAAAAGCAGCCGATTTACGCAAGCCTCCTGCCTATCCCCTTGCCTATCTCTGGCCGACATAGTCAACTTGACGGAACAATAAGACAGACTGGAAACGCTGAGGGGAACGCGATGTCCTCGTTCGAGACCATCCTCGTGGAACGCCCGGAGCCGGCGATTGCCCGGATCGTGATGAACCGGCCCGATGCGCGCAACGCGCAGAACCTGCAAATGACCTACGACCTCAATGCCGCCTTTGACGACGCGGTGCAGGACGACACGGTCAAGGTCATCATCCTCGCCGGCAACGGGCCGCACTTCTCCTCCGGCCACGACCTCCGCCCCGGTGGCAAGAATGCCGCAGGCGTCGATTTTCCGCCGGTGGGAAATTGGGGCGGCTTTGCCGAACCCAACGCGCACGGCCGCTTCGCACGTGAGCAGGAAATCTATCTCCAGATCACGCGGCGCTGGCGCAACCTCGCCAAGCCGACCATTGCCGAGGTGCACGGCAAGTGCATCGCCGGCGGCCTGATGCTGGCATGGGCCTGCGACCTCATCGTCGCCAGCGACGATGCGCAGTTCTGCGACCCCGTGGTCACCATGGGCGTCTGCGGCGTCGAATGGTTCGTGCATCCCTGGGAGCTCGGGCCGCGCAAAGCCAAGGAATTCCTGTTCACCGCCGACAGCTGGAGCGCCGAGGAGGCGCATCAGCTCGGTATGGTGAACCAGGTCGTGCCGCGCGCGGAGTTGTCGGCGCGCGTGCTGGATCTGGCGCGCCGGATCGCATCGAAGCCGTCGTTTGCTCTGAAGCTGACCAAGGAAGCCGTCAACCGCTCGGTCGATGTGATGGGCCAGCCGGCCGCGATCGACCAGGCCTTTGCGCTGCATCAACTCTGTCACGCTCACAATCTTCAGGAGTTCGGCATGGTGGTCGATCCATCCGGACTGCATCCCTCCGTGCGCAAGCCGCCGGCGGCCGCGGAGTAGCGACATGGACCTCAATCTTAATGACGAGCAACGCCTGTTGCGCGAGAGCGCGGAACGCTTCGTAGCCGAAAGCTACGATGCCGATCACCGTCGCAAGACGGCCAACGATCCGCTCGGCTTCAGCCCTGCGGTGTGGAAGCAGTTCGCCGAGCTCGGCTGGCTGGCGCTGCCGATCCCCGAGGAGTTTGGCGGACTCGGCGGCGGCGCTGTCGAGATCGGCATCTTGATGGAGGCCTTCGGCCGCGGGCTGGTGTCCGAGCCTTATGTCGCGACGGTGGTGCTCGGAGCCGGACTGATCGACCGATGCGGCAGTGCGGCTCAGAAGCAGGCAATCCTGCCTGAGATTTCGGGCGGATCATTGAAGCTCGCCTTCGCCCATTCCGAGCGCGCGGCGCGGTTCGACCTCGCCAAGGTCGCGACCGCTGCCAGCAAGACGGCGCAAGGCTGGCGTCTTTCCGGCAGCAAGATCGCCGTGCTCGACGGCCACGCCGCCGACGAGATCATCGTCTCCGCGCATATTCACGATCACAAGGGGCCATCGGGACGGATCGGACTGTTCCTGGTGACGGCAACGGCGCCGGGTGTAGCCGTCAGCGACTATGAGCGCCTCGGCGGCGGGCGCGCCTGCAACATCGAACTGTCCGACGTGCATCTGCCGGAGGATGCGCTGCTCGGCGATGGGCACGACGCACTACCGGCGATCGAATGGGCCGTCGATCGCGCCATGGCCGCGCTCGGCGCAGAGGCCGTCGGCATCATGCAGGTGCTGCTCGACACCACGCTGGAATACACCAAGATCCGCAAGCAGTTCGGCCGGCCGCTCTCCGCCAACCAGGTGATCCGTCACCGGCTTGCCGATATGGCGATGCAGGTCGACGAGTCACGCTCGATGGCGTTGCGCGCCGCGCTGAAGGTTGACAGTCCGCCGGTCGAGCGCGCACGGGCGGCGTCGGGCGCGAAGGCGAAGATCGGCAAATGCGCGCGCTTCGTCGGCGAGCAGTCGATCCAGCTCCACGGCGGCATGGGCGTCACCGAGGAGCTCGAGGTCGGCGCCTATTTCAAGCGGCTCGTCGCCTTCGACACCCTGTTCGGCGGCAGCGCGCATCACTATGGCCGCCACGCCCGGCTTGGCCGCACCATCGTCCCCGCCTGACACCAGGAGCGCATCATGGACCTGTCGTTCAATGCCGAAGAACGCGCCTTTCAGGACGAGGTGCGCGGCTTCATCGCCAAAAATCTCACCGAGGAGATGAAGCGCGCCACCGCGCTGACGCCCTCGGTGTTCTCCGACCCCGACATCGGCATGGCCTGGCAGCGCGTACTGCACAGCCGCGGCTGGGGCGCGCCGGGCTGGCCGGTCGAATACGGCGGCCCGGACTGGACGCCGGCGCAGCGCTGGATTTTCGAGACGGAAAGCGCGCGGGCCGGCGTGCCGAACGTCAACGTGATGGGCGTGAAGATGGTCGGGCCCGTCATCATCGGTTTCGGCTCGCCCGAGCAGAAGAATTTCTACCTGCCGCGGATTCTCTCCGGCGAAGACTATTGGTGTCAGGGCTATTCCGAGCCAGGCTCGGGCTCCGATCTGTCCTCGTTGAAGACGCGCGCGGTGCGCGACGGCGACGACTACATCATCAACGGCACCAAGATCTGGACCACGCATGCCCATCATGCCAACCGCATGTTCGCGCTGGTGCGCACCAGCGACGGGCCACGACAGCAGGATGGCATCAGCTTCATCCTGATCGACATGAAGACGCCAGGCATCACCACGCGGCCGATCCTGACCATCGGCGGCGATCACGAGGTCAACCAGGTATTCTTCGACGACGTGCGCGTGCCCGTCGCCAACCGCGTTGGCGAGGAAGGCAAGGGCTGGACCTACGGCAAATATCTGCTCGAGTTCGAGCGCGGCTCGGGGATCGCCTCGGCAAAGCTGCGCGAGGGGCTGAAGGCGATTGCGGATCTTGCCGAGTCGGACCTGACGGGACGCGCGATCGACAGCCCCGACATCGCGACGCGCATCTCGGAGGTCGAGGTCGACATCGACGCGCTGGAGATGACCGAGCTGCGGGTGCTCTCGGCGCTCCAGACTGGCCAAAATCCCGGCGCGGTGTCGTCGATCCTGAAGCTGCGCAACAGCGAGATCCGCCAAGCCGTGACGCGGCTCGGGGTCGACGTGATCGGCCACGACGCGCTCGCCGTCGAGCCGATGCGCCCGCTCTACAGGCTCAACCACGAGCCGCCGACACCCGAGGACATGCTGACAGTCGTGCCGGAATATCTCAACGGCCGGGCCTATACGATCTTCGGCGGCACCTCGGAGATCCAGCGCGACATCATCGCGAAGATGATGCTGGGGATTTGAGGGCTGTAGCCCGGATGGAGCGACATTCTCCGCTGTCGTCCCCGCGAAGGCGGGGACCCATAACCACAGGCGGACGTGGTTACGGGGACTCGGAGTTGTCAGCTTCCGCCACAACCACTCCCTGTGGTTATGGATCCCGGGTTCGCGCTTCGCGCGCCCCGGGATGACAACGGAGTACTACCCCGCCGCCTTCGCGTCCCGGATCGCCTTCCAGATCTTCTGCGGCGTCAGGGGCGTGTTGAGCTGGGTGATGCCGAGCTCGGCGAGCGCGTCCATCACGCCGTTGGTGACGCAGGGCGGGCCGCCGATGGCGCCGGATTCGCCGCAGCCCTTGGCGCCGAGCGGGTTGGTGCGGCAGGGGGCGGAATCATCCAGCGTCACCACGATGGGCGGCACGTCGTCGGCGCGCGGGATGCAATAGTCCTGGTAGCTCGCGGTGAGGAGCTGGCCATCTGCATCGTAGGACACGCCTTCGTACAGTGCCTGGCCGATGCCCTGCGCAACGCCGCCATGGATCTGGCCAGTGACCAGCATCGGGTTCACGGCCACGCCGACGTCGTCGACGGTGGTGTAGCGCACCACCTTGGACACGCCGGTCTCCGGGTCGATCTCGACCTCGCAGATATGGGTGCCGTTCGGCCAGCTCGGACCGTCGACCTCACCTTCGGAATCGACGCTGAGCTTGGCGCCGCCTTCCTTCTCGGCCAAATCGAACAGGCTGATGCGACGGTCGGTGCCGACCACGGTCAGCATGCCGCCCTGGTACTCGATGTCTTCGACCGAGGTCTCCAGCACGTTCGCCGCCTTCTCGCGCGCCTTCTGGATCAGATCGTTGGAGGAGACCGCGACAGCCGTGCCGCCGACGAACAGCGAGCGCGAGCCGACGCTGCCAAACCCCTGCGCGAGATCGGTGTCCCCCTGCACGACGTCGATCTTGTCCATGGGGATGCCGAGCGTATCGGAGATCATCTGGGTGTAGGTGGTCTGCAGCCCCTGCCCCATTGCCATAGTGCCGGAATGCAGGATGACGCGGCCCTGCGAGGTCGCGTGCAGGCTGACCTTCTCGGTGTGGGCGCGGCCACCGGTCCATTCGATGTAGGAGGTGAGGCCGCGGCCGTAGAGCAGGCCCTTCTTCTTCGCGGCCTTCTTGCGCGCGGCAAAGCCGTCCCAGTCGGCGAGCTTCACGGCACGATCGAGCATGTGCGCGAAGGCGCCGGAATCGTAGACCTGTCCGGCGGCATTGGTGTAGGGCAGCTGCGCCGGCTTGATGTAGTTGGCCTTGCGGATCGCACGCGGATCCATGCCGATCTTGCGCGCGGCTGCGTCGAACAGGCGCTCGACGATGAAGACCGCCTCGGGGCGGCCCGCGCCGCGATAGGCACCGACCGGCGCGGTGTGGGTCATCACCGACTTCACCTCGAAATGCACCAGCGGCAGATCGTAGACGCCGGTCTGCACGAACGGGCCGAGCACCAGCGGAATGATGTTCGCCGCACCCGAAGAGTACGCGCCGGTGCAGCCGATCGACTTGACGCGATAGGCCAGCACCTTGCCCTTCTCGTCGAGCGCAAAGGACGCGGTGGAGGTCAGATCGCGGCCGTGGGTGCCGCCGACGAATTCGTCGGTGCGGTCGCCGCGCCAGCGGATCTTCCTGCTCAGCTTGGTCGCGGCGTAGGCGACGATGCCGTCTTCCGGATAGAGATTGGTCTTCTGGCCGAACCCGCCGCCGATATCGCCGACCAGCACGCGGACGCTGTCCTTGGGTCGCTTCAGCACGGCTTCCGCCAGCACGTCGCGGGTCGAGGCCGGGGTCTGCGACTGCACATGCAGCAGGAGACGGCCGGTCTTCTTGTCGATCTCGGCAATGGTCGAGCGCGGCTCCATCGCGGAGGGCACGAGGCGCTGGCTGACGATATCCAGCTCGACGGTATGCGCGGCCTTGGCGAAGGCTTCATCCGCCTTGGCGGCATCGCCATAGCTCATCGCGCCGACGATGTTGTCGGGCGCCTCCGGCCATACCACGGGCGCGCCCGGCTTGACGGCCTCGACGGGATCGACCACGGCAGGCTGAACGTCATATTCGACCACGATGGCTTCAGCCGCGCTCTGCGCCTCGCTGCGCGAGGATGCGACCACGGCGGCCACGGCTTCGCCGGCATAGCGCACGATTTCATGGGCAAGCAGGCGGCGCGGCGGCACCGTCATCGGCTTGCCGTCTGGACGCTTGAAGATGCTCAGCGTCGGGATGGTGCCGATGTCGTCCTTAACGAGGTCCGCGCCGGTGTAGATCGCGGCAACGCCGGGCATCTCGGCCGCGGCGCTGGTGTCGATCGAGACAAGCTTCGCGTGGGCGTGGGGCGAGCGCAGCACATGCAACCACAGCGCGCCCTCCTCCGGCTTGTCGTCGATGAACTGCCCCTTCCCGGTGAGCAGCCGCTGGTCTTCCAAACGCTTGACGGGCTGGCCCGCTCCGAAACGCAAATTGCCGGGAAGAATGTTCATTCCGCTGGGTCCTCAGAGTCTCTTGAAATGCGGCAGCCTTTTAGCGGATCGGGGCAGGCGAGACCAGCCGCGGTTTTGGGCGGCGGGACCGTGGATTCGTCATGCCCGGGGGTCTAAACTAGCTCCCTGAGCGCCGCCTCCACGACCTTGCGCGCGTCGTCCGTCAGAGGGGCCTGCGGCGGGACGGGGTCGCCGACCTCGTAGCCCTGGCTCGCGAGCCCGGCCTTGATGCAGGCGGCGAGATTGAAGCGCGCGAAGGCCTCGTTGATCCGCCACAGCCTGCGCTGCAGAGCCATGGCCTCGTCCCAGCGGCCGGCCTTGCAGAGCTCGTAGAGCGCGACGCTCTGGCGCGGGATGATGCAGGCCGGGCCCGCCATCCAGCCGAGCCCGCCGATCAACATCACCGCGGCCGGAATATGGGCGGAGGCCGAGAACACGCGCAAGGCATCGCCGCAACGGTTCATGATCGAGAGCAGCCGGCCGGTATTGGTCGAGGCGTCCTTGATGTAGCCGATGCGCGGATGCGCGGCGAGGCGCGCGATGACGTCGAGAGTCAGGTCGGAACGCTGGAATTGCGGATTGGTGTAGATGACGACGGGAATATCCACTGCGTCGGCGATGCTGCGGAAATAGGATTCCACCTGCGCGTCCGCGAGCGGAAAATACGCCTCCAGGATCGCCAGAATGCCGTCGGCCCCGAGCTTCTGATACGCCTTCGCCTGCGCCACCGCATCAGCCGTCGACGTGGAAGCGACGCCGGCCACCACGGGCACGCGGCCCTTCGCGGCCTCGATGGTGGTCTGCACGACCGCCGTGCGCTGCGCGGCGTTGAGATAGGCGAACTCGCCGGTCGAGCCCAGCGGCGTCAGCCCGTGCACGCCGGCGCCGATCAGATCGTCGCAGAGTTTTGCCAGCACCTTCGTGCGGACAGCGCCGTCCGCATCGACGGGCGAGACCAGATAGGGAAACACCCCGTGAAATTCGGTCATGGCGGATCCGATGCAGAAGGCTGGAGCATATCGGCAAGCAGGCGTCGTGCGCCCTGTCTGCTGCTAACACGCAACAAAATTGCCAGCAAGCTCGCGCATTGACCACTCCTTAACGACGTTGCGCGCCGGCCATCATGTCGCGCGCTTCGCCTACGCCTTATTAGGGAGTCATCGCGATGGTGCCGGCCATGCCCATTACGATGTTGTCCAGGCATTTGCATCCCGATCCGCGCATCCGGCGCGAGCTCGTCGATCTCCTGTACACGTCCCTCCCGCAAGTGTCCGCCATCGGCGTCACGTCGGTGACGGGGGCCGTGGCGCTGGCCGTCATGAGCGGCGATACCGGCTACGCCGTCATCGCAGCCTTCATCTTCATCACGGCCGCGGCCCGGATCTTTTCCCTGTTCCGCTACAAATCCCGCGCCGCGCAGTTCTCCGATGCCGACGTGATCCGCTGGGAGCGGCTCTACGGCGCCGGCGCTTCAGCGTTCGGCCTTGCGCTCGGCATGCTGTCATATCGGGCGCTCCAGATCGACGACGACCCGGGAGCGTGGATAGCATTCGGGCTTTCGATGTCGTTCTGCGTCGGTATGGTCTCACGCGCGGCAATCCGTCCCTGGATTATCCTGACGACTGCCGCAATCCTGCTCGCACCAACCATTGCGGCTGGCCTGCTGCGGCCCGAGCTCGCCTACAAGCTCGGCGCGGTGATGCTGGTGTTCTTCTGGCTGACCCTGCGCGAAGCCTCCAAGCACCTCAGCGCCGCCTTCGTCGAACGCCTCGAAGCCAAGCATCGTCTGGCGCGGCAGGCCACCCACGATTTCCTCACGGGATTGCCGAACCGGGCCGCGTTTCTCCAGGCGCTGGCGGACACGCGCGGCGACTTCGCCATCATCGCCATCGATCTCGACGGCTTCAAGCCGGTCAACGACCGTCACGGCCATCACGCCGGCGACGATCTGCTGCGCCAGGTGGCGGAGCGGCTGTCGTTCTGCATCGGCGGCACCGGACTTGCCGCGCGCTTCGGCGGCGACGAGTTCATGATGCTCAAGCCGGTTGCCGCTGGCAAAGACGGCCGCGAGGAAGCACTCGCCCTGGCGCGCCGGGCCATTCTCGATCTCTCGATCCCGTTCCTGCTGACCGACATCCCGGTCCGCATTGGCGCGAGCGCAGGAATTCTCGTCAGCGCCGGCGCTGCGACCGCCGGTGCGACCGCGCAGCTTCTCGAGCAGGTCGACCGCGCCCTCTACGCGGCGAAACGCGCCGGAGGCAGCCGCTTCGCATGGGCGGATGAGGATTTGAGCCTCGAACGCGCAGCAGGCTGAAGCTGCCGCGTTCGATCACGCCTTGAGCAGCCGCACCCGCGTGCCCCAGGGATCGACGGCCTCCACGCCGTTCGCAAGCGTGGTGAGCTGTGCACCGCCCTTGCGCAGGCGTTCCTCCTGCGCGGCGAGGATGTCCTGCTTCGCCGTCACCAGCGAGAACCAGGCAAGGCCGGTGGTGGCATCGTCGCGCTGGCCGGCGCCCTGGCTCTGCCAGACATTCATGCCGAGGTGATGATGATAGCGGCCCGACGACAGGAACGCGGCGCCGTTGCGCTTGCGGGTCGGATCGAGGCCGATCGTGCCGTGATAGAAGCTCTCGGCCTGCGCGAGATCGCCGACGCGCAGATGCATGTGGCCGACGCGCAAGCCCTCCGGCGCCCTGGCATAGTCGGCGACGCGCGTGTTGGTCAGCGACAGCAGGTCGGGGATATTGAGCTCGTCGGTCGCCATCTTCACGCTGCCCTCGCTCCACTGCCATTGCGAGGGATCGCGGTCGGTATAGACCTCGATGCCGTTACCCTCGGGATCGTCGAGATAGACGGACTCGCTGACGAGGTGATCGGCAAAGCCCGACAGCGGCACGCGATGCGAGGCGGCTGCGACCAGCCAGCGCGCGAGGTCCTTTCGCGTCGGCATCAGGAAGGCGGTGTGGTAGAGGCCGGCGGCGTTGCGTGGCTCTATCGCGGCGTCGGGGCGGGCTTCCAGAACCAGCAGCGCAACACCACCTGCGCCGAGCCTGGCCACGCTGGCGGAGCGCTCCATCACGGTGAGCCCGATCACGTCGCGATAGTAGTCGGCGACCTTGTCGAGGTTCTTCACCCGCAGCGTCACCATGCCGACCCGCATCGGCGTCCGGCTGGCATAGGTCGGGCCTGCCCCCTGCGGCGTGCCCTCGGCGCGCGCTGCGGCCGCGGCCGCCATTGCAAGCGATGTCGCGCCGGCCAATTGAAGCAGGGTGCGGCGGGTGAGGTCGATGGTCATCAGTCCGGGCTCGCTTGAGGCCATTTGCTGCAATATCGGCGTTGCTACACGTTCCCGTGAGCGCCTCCCAATCACATGTTCGTCGGCCGTAGTCCTGCGGGGGCACTGGCCACAAGGGCAGTTTCGCAATCCTTCGCGGCATCCCAGATTGGAGGCAGCTTAAAGGAGCATCCCATGGCCGATTCCACGCCCCTGTCTTCATTGTCGTCCGCGCTCGCGGATGTCGTGGCGCGCACCGCGCCGTTCGTCGTCTCGGTGCACTCGCATCGCTCCCGCGCCACCGGCTTCGTCTGGAAGCCCGGCCTGATCGTCACCGCCGACGAGGCGCTGGCCGACGAGGGCGAGGTGCAGATCGGCCTGTCCGACGACAGCACGGTCGCCGCGACGATCGCCGGCCGCGACCACACCACCGACATCGCGCTGCTGCGCGCCGATATCGGCATCGCCCCGGTCAGGCTGGCCGCGTCCGTTCCTCCGCTCGGCGCGCTGTCGGTCGTGGTCGCCACCGATCGCGACGCGCCGAGCGCGACGCTCGGCATGGTGTCGGCCTCCGGCAAAGGCTGGCGCTCCTTGCGTGGCGGCGACATCGATGCCCGGATCGAGCTCGACGCGCGCCTGCGTTTCAGCCAGCAAGGCGGGCTCACGCTCGACGCAGCGGGCGAGGCCTACGGCATGGCGGTGCTCGGACCGCGGCGGGTGCTCGTCATTCCCACGGCGACGATCGCGCGCGTTGCGGCGCAGCTCGAGACGCGCGGCCGTATCGCGCGCGGCTATCTCGGCCTCGGGCTGCAGCCGGTGCGGCTCGACGACGGCATGGGCGCGATGGTGATGAATGTCGACCAGGCCGGGCCGTCCGCCACCGCCGGCATTCGCCAGGGTGACGTGATCATCGCGGTCAACGATCAGAAGCTGTCCGGCGTGCGCGCGCTGTCACGCACGCTCGGCCCGGCAAGCGTCGGCGCCGTGGTCGATGTCTCTGCACGCCGCGGCGGCGAGCCGGTCAGCTTCAAGGTCACGGTCGGCGAGAGGCCGGAGGCGTGAGCGGCGACACCACGCCGGAGATCGTGCTGTCGCTGGAGATCGACGACCCCGTTCTCGCCGATCGCCTCGCGGCCCTGCTCGGCAGCGTCGCGGGGCTTCGACTTGCCGCGCCCGGCGAGACCGCCGCGGCGACGATCGTTGCCCGCGATCCGCGCAGCATGCCCGACGACATCGCGCTGACGCAGCGCGAACTCGACGTGCTCGCATTGATGGCCGAGGGCGCCTCGAACAAGATGATCGCACGCCAGCTCGGCATCTCCGTGCACACGGTGAAATTCCACGTCGGTTCGCTGCTCGACAAGCTCGACGCCACCGGCCGCACCGACGCGGTGGCGCATGCGGCGCGCCGCGGCGTGATCGAGCTCTAGGCAGCGCGCCTCACGCGCGCTTGCCGCCGTTCTTCTCGGCCGCGCGGCGCAGCGCCTCGGCGAGGGCGCCGCCACCGGAGGAGGCCTCCTGCTTGCGCGGCGCCGACGACGTCATGCGGGCGGGATTGCGCGTGCTGTTGTCGCGCTGCATGCCGGGCGCGTCCTTCTTGGCACCGACCTCGTCGTCGAGCCGCAAGGTCAGCGAGATGCGCTTGCGGGCGACCTCGAAGTCCAGCACCTTGACCTTGACGATGTCGCCGGGCTTCACCACCTCGCGCGGATCCTTGATGTAGGTCTTCGACATCGCCGAGATATGCACGAGTCCGTCCTGGTGCACGCCGATGTCGACGAAGGCGCCGAAGGCGGCGACGTTGGTCACGGTGCCCTCGAGGATCATGCCCTTCTGGAGATGCTTGATCTCCTCGACGCCTTCCTTGAACACCGCGGCCTTGAACGCCGGACGCGGGTCGCGGCCGGGCTTTTCCAGTTCGCGCAGGATGTCGGTGACGGTCGGCAAACCAAAAGTCTCGTCGACGAAATCTTTCGGCTTCAGCGTGCGCACGATCTCGCTAGAGCCGATCAGCGCCTTGATGTCGCTCTTGGTCGCGGCGAGAATCCGCCGCACCACCGGATAGGCTTCCGGATGCACGCCGGAGGCGTCGAGCGGGTCTTCGCCGCCGAGGATGCGCAAGAAGCCGGCGCACTGCTCGAACGCCTTCGGCCCGAGCCGCGGCACCTCCTTCAGCGCCTTGCGCGACTTGAACGGGCCGTTGGCGTCACGATGCGCCACAATGCTCTGTGCGAGACCCGAGCCGACGCCCGACACGCGCGCAAGCAGCGGCGCGGACGCGGTGTTGACGTCGACGCCGACCGCGTTCACGCAGTCTTCCACCACCGCATCGAGCGATTTTGCAAGCTTGGCCTGGCCGAGGTCGTGCTGATACTGGCCGACGCCGATGGCCTTCGGTTCAATCTTGACGAGCTCGGCGAGCGGATCCTGCAGGCGCCGCGCGATCGAGACCGCGCCGCGCAGGGTGACGTCGAGACCGGGCAGTTCCTCCGAGGCGAAAGCCGAGGCCGAATACACCGACGCACCGGCTTCCGACACCACGATCTTGGTCATCTTCAGCTCGGCGAGGCCTTTGACGAGATCGCCCGCGAGCTTGTCGGTCTCGCGCGAGGCGGTGCCGTTGCCGATCGCGATCAGCTCGACGCGATGCTTCAGCGCCAGCTTGCCGAGGATCGCGAGCGCCTCGTTCCACTGCCGCTGTGGCTCGTGCGGATAGATCACGGCGGTATCGACCACCTTGCCGGTCGCGTCGGTGACGGCGACCTTGACGCCGGTGCGGAAGCCTGGATCGAGCCCCATTGTGACGCGGGTGCCGGCCGGCGCGGCCAGCAGCAGGTCGCGCAAATTCGACGCGAACACGCGCACCGCCTCGGTCTCGGCCGCGTTCCACAGCCGCATGCGCAGATCGATGTTGAGGTGCACCTGAATCTTGGTGCGCCAGGCCCAGCGCACGGTGTCGACCAGCCAGCGGTCGCCGGGGCGCTTGAGGTCGGCGATGCCGAACCGCTTCATGATCTTCAGCTCGTAGACTCCAGGCACGCCCGGCGGCGGCGGCTCTTCGGCCTGAATCTGCAGGTCGAGGATTTCTTCCTTCTCGCCGCGGAACATCGCGAGGATGCGGTGCGAGGGCAGCTTGGTCAGCGGCTCAGAGAATTCGAAATAGTCGGCGAACTTCTCGCCCTCGGTCTTCTTGCCGTCGCGCACCTTGGAGGCCATGCGCGCATTGGTCCAGACGTCTTCGCGCAACGCACCGATCAGGTCGGCGTCCTCGTCGAAGCGCTCGACCAGGATGGCACGGGCGCCATCGAGTGCGGCGGCGGCATCCGCGACGCCCTTCTCGGCATTGACGAAGGTTTCGGCCACGACTTTCGGATCGTTGCCTGGCTCGGTCATGAGCTGGTTGGCGAGCGGCTCGAGGCCGGCTTCCTTGGCGATCTCGGCCTTGGTGCGGCGCTTCGGCTTGAACGGCAGATAGATGTCTTCGAGGCGCGCCTTGCTGTCGGCGGCGAGAATGGAGGCTTCCAGCGCGGCATCGAGCTTGCCCTGCTCGCGCACCGATTCGAGGATGGCCTTGCGGCGGTCTTCCAGCTCGCGCAGGTAACCCAGGCGCTCCTCCAGGGTGCGCAATTGCGCGTCGTCGAGCGCACCGGTCGCTTCCTTGCGGTAGCGCGCGATGAAGGGAACCGTGGCGCCGCCGTCGAGCAGCGTCACCGTCGCCTCGACCTGCTCCGCCCGGACCCCAAGCTCCTGCGCAATTTTCTGGTTGATATTTGCCACGCGCGAATCCCTCTATTCCAAGCACGCAAGGCGGCGGCGAACCACCGGCTGCGGGACGCCGCTTATGGACCAACCAAGGTCGATTCATCAAGGTGCGGCGCGCAACCGTCGACAGGGGATTTTTTGTCGAACCGATGCGATCTCGCCACAATCGTGGATTTGCCGCTGCGTCGGTCATGATGTTCGTGTCCCGGACGCGCTGCAACGCTCTTGCGTTGCGGCGCAGAGCCGGGAGCCAGGAAGCGACACGGGTGCACTCGGCGAGATGGGCCCCCGGCTCTGCAGCGCACCGTCGCACCGGACGATGCTTCGCATCGCCGGGGAGACGCTGCGCTGCGTCCGGGGCGCGAGAGCGGAGTGGGTCGCGCGCACTCTCCCCCTCGTCATTGCGAGCGCAGCGAAGCAATCCAGAATCCCTCTGCGGAAAGACTCTGGATTGCTTCGCTGCGCTCGCAATGACGGAGCATGAGGCAATGGCGCCGCTCTTTAGGTTCGCACCTTGAATCTCAGACACGCCTTCGCATCCTCGCGGCGTGTTTCGACCGAGCTTTGCCTGTTCATAAGCCGGGATGCGCGCCATACTGTTGCACTTGACAGACGCCTCCGTTCCACGCCTGTTTGATCCCGCCGGACCACCACACTCCGAGGACCAGTCATGCCAGCCACGTCGGTCGGCGCCTTCAAGATCGCCACCAGGGGCCCCGGCGACGTTTCCGGCCTCATGGCCATGATCGTTTCAGGCGCGATCGAGCCTACATCGATCCTGGCCATCCTCGGCAAGACCGAGGGCAATGGCGGCGTCAACGACTTTACCCGGGAGTACGCGGTGGCCGCGCTGTGCACGGCGCTGGCGCCGCAGCTCGGCCTTTCCGCGCACGAAGTCGAGCAGCGCATCGCCTTCGTGATGTCGGGAGGCACCGAGGGCGTGCTCAGCCCGCATATCACCGTGTTCACGCGGCAAGAGATCGATCGGCCAGCAGCGGGTCTGTCCGGCAAGCGCCTGAGCATCGGCATGGCCCACACCCGCGACTTCCTGCCCGAAGAGCTCGGCCGCGCGGCACAGATCACGGAGACGGCGAAAGCCGTGAAGGCCGCGATGGCGGATGCCGGCATTTCCGACCCGGCCGACGTCCATTTCGTGCAGATCAAGTGCCCACTCCTCACCAGCGACCGCGTCGCGGCGGCTAGCGCGCGCGGCAAGAAGACCGCAACGACAAGTGCGTACAGCTCGATGGCCTATTCGCGCGGTGCTTCCGCTCTCGGGGTTGCGGTCGCGCTCGGCGAGATCGCCTCCGACGTCGGCGACAACGACGTGCTGCGACGCTACGATCTGTTCTCGAAGGTCGCCTCGACCTCGTCCGGGATCGAGCTGATGCACAACGTCATCATCGTGCTCGGTAACTCGACATCTTCCGCGAGCGCGTTCGAGATCGGGCATGCCGTGATGGACGATGCGATCGACGCCGCGGCGGTGGTGGCGGCATTGAAGAGCGTCGGGCTCGGTGCAGATCCGCAGCCGGGCCGCGAGCTCGTCAACATCTTCGCCAAGGCCGAGGCGTCGCCCGATGGCAGCGTGCGCGGCTTCCGCCACACCATGCTGGAAGATACCGACATCAGTTCGACACGCCATGCCCGCGCCGCGGTCGGCGGCCTGATCGCGGGCCTGGCCGGCACCGGCGCGATTTATGTTTCCGGCGGCGCCGAGCATCAGGGTCCGGCTGGCGGCGGGCCGGTTGCGGTGATCGCCCGACTGGCTTACTGACGCAGAGACCTCTCCGCCCGGCGCAACCCTGCCCCTCGCGCCGGCTCAGTTGATTCACGCGGGCCCTTGCGAAAAAGGTGATGCCGCACCTCAAGGGATTATGACTTCATGACTTTGCCGATGAGCTGGAACGAATGGGCGCAGCACGATGGCGTTGGACTGGCGGCGCGCGTCCGCAAGGGTGAGCTGACGGCGAAGGAATTGGCGCGCCAGGCCGCCGC
>Ga0102590_1001987_pt1 | contig 26577 bp, 26 predicted proteins | sample AraplaMF_Col_mMF_FD_76859 | JGI IMG/M metagenome (GOLD analysis project Ga0102590, IMG submission 76859) | Arabidopsis root microbial communities from the University of North Carolina, USA - plate scrape MF_Col_mMF | ecosystem: Host-associated > Plants > Roots > Endosphere | place: USA... | reverse complement strand
CCCGCAGGACCAGCCGGTGCTGGTGTCCGCGAGTGCTCTCGGCGACCGCGTCGAGTTGCGTGTCGTGGATCGGGGACCCGGGGTGCCGGACGAGGGGAAGGAGCGCATCTTCGAACCCTTCCAGCGCTACGGGGACGCCCCGCGTGGTGCCGGAGTGGGGCTCGGCCTTGCGGTGGCCCGTGGCTTCACGGAGGCGGTAGGTGGCACGCTCAACGCGGAGGACACCCCGGGCGGCGGCCTGACCATGGTGGTCACCCTGCGGGTGGGCGAGGAACGGGCGGTGCGGCCCGTGCCCTCCACGATCGCCATGACATAGGACCGTGGGGCGACTTCGTCCACGGGATGGGGTCGCGCAGGCGCTTCTCCGGCCGGCCTTCCGCGCGACGGGCGGCCGGCCGCGGACCCGCACGCCGCCTACGAGCCCCTCTCGGCGCCTGATGCGGTTTCCTCCTTCAGCTGCCCGACGTCCAGCCGCTGCCGACGAAAGCGGTGGCGCCGCGCCGTGGCCAGTGCGGCCTCGAGCTCGGAGGGCGGCACGGCGAGGACGGGACAGCCGGCGTGGGCGAGGCAGTAGCGGCTCACCGGGCGGCCCAGGGCGCGGCGCAGACGGCCGCGGCGTCCGGCGCCGACGACGAGCACATCGCTGTCGCGATCGGCGACCTGTACCAGGACCCGGCCGGCCGGCCCGCGGCCGACCACCAGATGGACGGGTACGCCCGGGCCGTCGTCGCCGAAGAGCCGGTCGATGACGTCGAAGAGTTCCAGGAAGGCGCGTTGCTCGCGCTGTTCGACCAGGAGGGGTGGGGCGGGGTTGTCCTGTGCCGTGACGTCACCGCCCGGTACGTTCCAGGCGGACACCGCCCACAACTCCGCGCCGGTGCGTCGCGCCTCGTGGACCGCCCTGCGCAGGGCGGTGATGCTGCCGGTGAGCCGCTCACGCCGACAACCACCCGAGGGCGGCGGGATGGTGGGGCGGAGGCCGAATGCTCCATGGCTGCTGTCGTCTCCTCACACGGTACGGAGTCCGCACCCCCCATCTCACTCCTGGTCCGGGTTCCGCGGGCACCCCGGGAGCGCATCTTGGCGTTCCTCTGACGTGCCGGGGGACCGTCCGTCACGAGTGAGCCGTGTCGGGGGTGTCCTTCGGGGTTCGTCCGGGTGGGGTTTCACCGGCAGCCGGTTCCCGGGCCCGTTGGTCGCCGCTTTGCGGTGAGGGAGTCCCCGCGCCGCGGTCGCGGGAGCGGGCGACGACGGCCGGGCCGCGGGCGGCCGGGTATTCAGGAGTCAGACCGCTCCTGCGTGACCCGGAACACCTCCTGGTCCAGGCAGCCCGTGTCCAGGCCGAGTCCCAGGACGTTGCGACGGTGGGCCGCTGCGAGTTCGGCCTCCAGGGGCGACGGAGGCACCGCGAAGACCGGGCAGGTGGCATGCGTCAGGCAGTAACGGCTCACGGAGCGGGAGCAGGCGCGGTGCCAGAGGCTGCGCCGTCCGGCCCCGACGACCAGCACATCGCTGTCGCGGTCGGCGATCTCCACCAGTGCCGGCCCGGGGGTGCCACGTGCGACGAGAGCATGCATGGCCACACCGGGTCCGGCCTTGCCGAAGACGTCGGCGAGGGCGGTGAGCATCTTCTCCCGGGCCAGGTTCTGCCAGGTCTCGACCATCACGGTCGCGCCGGGGCCGTGGCGGGATACGAGGTCGCCCCCGGGCGGCTCCCAGGCCAGCACCGGCCACAGCTCGGCCTCCCGCCGGCGGGCCTCGTCGGCGGCCCGGCGCAGGGCGGTGAGACTGCCCAGGGAGCCGCTCACGCCCACCACGACGCGAGCAGGGGTTGTGGGGGCGGCGCCGGTACCGGGCATGACTCCACCGTTCCTCGTACGCGCCCGCGGGCGTGTCCCGTGGGCCGCCCTTGAGTGGGCCTCTCCATCACACCCCTGGTCCCGGGCCTGCGAACAGCCTGTGGGCGGATTTCTTGGCGCCGCCTTGATGAGCTGCCCGAAGGGCGTTCCGCCCTCGTGTCAGCATCCCGTCAGCGTCATCCCGATCGCCGTCAGCATCGCGTCATGAAACCTCCGAACCCCCGGGTGGCGGGGCATAGCGTCTTGTGCAAGCCCCGGTACGCCTCCCCGCTGTCGGGGCCCCCCACTGACGAAGCACCCGGATCCTCCAGGAGGCATCCCATGACAGACATCCTGAGCGGTGAAGACCCGGAACCTTGTGAACGGTTCCCGGCCGGACCCTTGTTCGTCCCGGTCCGGTCGGGTCCGGTCGGGTGTGCGGCCCGCATCTTCCGCACCCCCCTCGGCGACCGTACGGCCGTCGGCTTCACCTCCGAGGAACGCCTGATCGCGACGCTCGGCTCCGACCAGCAGTGGATCCGGCTGGCCGAGCCCGCACTGCGCGCGCTCACCACGCCGCTGGGTGTCACCACCGTCACGGTGGACCCCCAGTTCTCCGCACCGGCCCCCACCCCGACCCGGGCCGCGGAGCTGCCCCGGGTGCCGGAGAAGCCCCCTGTGAGGAATTCACGCACGAGCATCTGGGATCCGCAGGCCGTAGGTGTGCTGCGGGTGACCGGTGCCGCCGCGCTGGTCTCGGCGCTGGCGCTCTGGATAGGTTGAGAGGGGAAGGCATCATGACCACCGTCCGCGAACCCGCGGTCACCACTTCCGAAGAGCTGTCGGTCTGGCCGGCCTCGACCGCCGAGCACCACCGCGGTGACCTCGCGGTGGGCGGCGTCCCGCTGACCGAGGTCGCCGAGCGCTTCGGGACCCCTGTCTACGTCATGGACGAGGCCGAGGTGCGCGAGCGCTGCCGCACCTATCGGGACGCCTTCCCGGAGGCCGAAGTCCTCTACGCGGCCAAGGCGTTCCTGTGCCGGGCCATGGTCCACTGGATGGCCGAGGAGGGCCTCGGCCTGGATGTCTGCTCGGCCGGCGAGCTGGAGCTCGCGGTCACGACCGGATTCCCGGCCGAGCGGATCGTGCTGCACGGTAACGCCAAGTCCCCGCGCGATCTGGAGACCGCGCTGCGCCTCGGTGTCGGCCGTATCGTGATCGACAGCCCGTCGGAGATCGCGCGGCTGGCCGCCGCCGTCGGACCCGGGGGGCACCAGAAGGTGATGGTCCGGGTGGTCCCCGGCATCAGCGCCGGCGGTCACGAGAAGATCCGTACCGGCACGGCGGACCAGAAGTTCGGTCTGTCCATCGCGGACGGTTACGCGCAGCACGCCATCGGCCGCATTCTGGACCAGCCGCAGCTCGAACTGACCGGTCTGCACTGCCACCTGGGCTCGCAGATCACCAGTGTCAAGCCGTATCTGCTCGCGGTGCGCCGCATGGTGGGGCTGATGGCCCGGCTGCACGAGCAGCACGGGCTGGTCCTGCCCGAGCTCAACCTGGGCGGTGGTCACGGAGTGGCCTACCGTCCCGGTGAACAGGCCCTGGACCTCACCACGCTGGCGCGTAAGGTCCGGGCGGAGCTCAGCGAGGCGTGCGCCGCCGCCGGGCTTCCCGTGCCGCGTCTGATCATCGAGCCGGGGCGCGCCATCGCGGGCCCGTCGGGGATCGCGCTGTACCACGTGCTGTCGGTCAAGCGCACCGGCGACCACACGTTCGTGGCGGTCGACGGCGGCATGAGCGACAACCCGCGGCCCGCGCTCTACGGTGTGCGCTACGCGCTGCGGCTCATCGGCCGCCAGAGCACCGCGCCGACGGCGCCGGTGACCGTCGTGGGCCGCCACTGCGAGGCGGGCGACGTCATTGCCGCCGACGTGCAGCTCCCCGACGACGTCCACCCCGGGGACCTGCTGGCCGTCCCGGTCGCGGGCGCGTACCACGTGTCGATGGCCTCCGGTTACAACATGGTCGGCCGGCCGCCGGTGGTTGCCGTGCGCGACGGTCACGCCCGTCTCCTGGTGCGCCGGGAGTCCCTGGACGACATCCGCAGCCGGGACGTCGGGCTGTAGTCGCCCCGTCCCCATTCGATCCACCTCCGGGCGAGTCGACGGCCCGGCCCTCGCCCGGAGGTGCTCCCAACCCTGTCCGAACTACGAGTGAGGTCCTTGTGACGGCCGAGAACATCGTGGGGCTGATCGTCGCGATCGCCCTGCTGGCCTACCTGGTGGTGGCCCTGATCAAGCCGGAGCGCTTCTGATGGCCGCCCCCGCCCCCGTGAGGGAGAAACCCGCGGAAAGCATGCCGGCAGGCGCCCCGGGCCCCTCGCGCCGCATCGGCGCCGGGCTTCTCGACCCTCAACAGCTGTGGTTGGCCCTGCCGGCCGCGTTGCTCAAGCTCAACCCGGTGACGCTGGCCCGCAACCCGGTCATGTTCGTCACCGAGATCGGTGCGGCCCTGACGACGGGCCTCGCCATCGCCCATGCGTCTTTGTTCGGATGGCTGATCACCGCCTGGCTGTGGCTGACGGTCGTCTTCGCGAACCTCGCGGAGGCCGTGGCCGAAAGCCGTGGCCGGGCCCAGGCCGACACCCTGCGCGGGATGCGCCGTCAGACCGTCGCCCGTCGTCTCGTCGGATGGCAGCCAGGCGCCGGCTCCGGCTCGTACATCGAGGAGAGCGTCGGCGCGGGGGAGCTGCGGCGCGATGACCTCGTGGTCGTCGAGGCCGGTGAACTCGTCCCCGGCGACGGTGACGTCATCGAAGGCGTCGCCAGCATCGACGAGTCCGCCATCACCGGCGAGTCCGCGCCGGTGATCCGCGAGGCGGGCGGTGACCGCTCGGCCGTCACCGGTGGCACGCGTGTGCTGTCGGACCGGATCGTCGTCCGCGTCACCCAGGAGCCGGGCGCGTCCTTCCTGGACCGGATGATCTCCCTGGTCGAGGGCGCCAACCGGCAGAAGACGCCGAACGAACTCGCGCTCAACCTGCTGCTGGTCATGATGACGTTCGTCTTCCTGGTGGCGGTCCTCACGCTCCAGCCGATGGCGATCTTCTCCAAGGCCTTCATGGCCGCCGCGCCCGACAGCCAGGCCCTCACCGCCGACGGCGTCACCGGCATCGTCCTGGTCTCGCTGCTCGTCTGCCTGATTCCGACGACCATCGGCGGACTGCTGTCCGCTATCGGTATCGCGGGCATGGACCGGTTGGTGCAGCGCAACGTGCTCGCCATGTCGGGCCGCGCGGTCGAGGCCGCCGGCGACGTCAACACCCTGCTGCTCGACAAGACCGGCACCATCACCTACGGCAACCGGCGTGCGAGCGACCTGCTCACGGTCGACTCCGTGACGGGTCGTCGGCTCGCGGACGCCGCGGCCCTTTCCAGCCTCGCCGACGAGACGCCCGAGGGCCGCTCCATCGTCGCGTACGTGCGTGACAAGTTCGGCCTGGAGCCCACCGTGCCCGGGGACGCCGCATGGGTGCCCTTCAGTGCCACCACCCGGATGTCCGGAGTGGACCTGGCCGCGGACGCCTCCCGGGCGGACGGGGGAGCGCGACGGCTGCGCAAGGGTGCGGCGTCGGCGGTCGCGGCGTGGGTTCAGGAGAACGGCGGCACCGTGCCCGCGGCGCTGGACGTGTGCGTGAAGCAGGTCTCGGCCTCCGGTGGCACCCCGCTCGCTGTCGCCGAGCAGCCGGCGGACGGCCCCGCGAGGGTGCTGGGTGTCGTCCACCTCAAGGACGTGGTGAAGCCCGGCCTCAGGGAACGCTTCGCCGAACTGCGCCGGATGGGCATCCGCACCGTCATGGTCACCGGTGACAACCCCGTCACCGCGAAGGCCATCGCGGACGAGGCGGGCGTCGACGACTTCCTCGCCGAGGCCACGCCCGAGGACAAGCTCGCGCTCATCAAGAAGGAGCAGGCGGGCGGCCACCTGGTCGCCATGACCGGCGACGGCACCAACGACGCCCCCGCGCTCGCACAGGCGGACGTCGGCGTGGCGATGAACACGGGCACGTCGGCCGCCAAGGAGGCCGGCAACATGGTCGACCTCGACTCCGACCCCACGAAGATCATCGACATCGTGGAGATCGGCAAGCAACTCCTCATCACCCGGGGCGCGTTGACCGCGTTCTCGATCGCCAACGACATCGCCAAGTACTTCGCGATCCTCCCGGCCATGTTCGGCGGGGTCTACCCGGCGCTCGACGCGATCAACATCATGCGGCTCCACTCACCGACGTCGGCGATCCTGTCCGCGGTCATCTTCAACGCGGTGATCATCGCCGTGCTGATCCCGCTGGCCCTGCGCGGAGTGCGCTACCGGCCGAGCAGCGCGGACTCACTACTGACCCGCAACCTGTGGATCTACGGCATGGGCGGGCTCATCCTGCCCTTCCTCGCCATCAAGTTCATCGACGTCGCCGTCGTCCAGTTCATCCCCGGGATCTGACCATGACCTTCTTCTCCAGGATGCCCGCCTGGATCGGCCACCATGTGGCGGCGATCCGGGTGGTCATCGTGCTCACCCTGCTCGTGGGCCTCGCTTACCCCCTGGGCATGACCGCGATCGCCCAGATCCCGGGGCTGCGCCAGGCTGCGCAGGGCTCCCCGCTCACCGGTGCCGGCGGCAAGCAGGCCGGCAGCGAACTGATCGGGCAGTCCTTCCTCGACAAGAAGGGCAACCCGATCCCCTACTACTTCCAGCCCCGGCCCTCCAACGCGGGCACCGGATACGACGCCTCGGCCTCGGCTGCCGGCAACCTCGGCCCCGAGTCGACCGTCGACGTCCTGCCGGTGAAGGGGCAGCCGGACTCCGGCAAGCAGAGCCTGCTCACCCAGGTCTGCGCCCGCAGCAAGGCGGTCGGCGAACTGGAGCACGTCGACGGCTCCCGCCCGTACTGCACGGCCGACGGTGTCGGCGCCGTGCTCGGTGTCTTCCGCGACGGCGGTACCACGGGCAGGGCGACTCGTGTGGTCAGCGTCAACCAGGCCTGTCCCGCGAAGCCGTTCGTCGCCACCTACGAGAGTGTGACGGTCACGTGCGCCACGCCGGGGGAGGACTACGGCAAGGCCGTGGTCACCCCGGTCCGCGGTGACGCGCCCGCCCACCCCGAGGTCCCGGCCGACGCGGTCACCGCGAGCGCCAGCGGACTCGACCCCCAGATCAGTCCGGCCTACGCCGAGCTCCAGGGCCCGCGTGTCGCCCGTGAGCGCGGTATGGGCGAGGACTCCCTGCGCAAGCTGATCGACCGGTACACCAGCGGCCGGGGACTCGGAGTGCTCGGCGCACCGGCAGTGAACGTCGTCCAGTTGAACGCGGCGCTCGACCGCACGCATCCCGTGAAGGGGGCCTGACATGTACGCCTGGCTCCAGGCCACCCTCATCCTCGCGGTCGTCGTCGCACTGCACGTACCACTCGGCGACTACATGGCGAAAGCCCTCGACGGCGGCCCGCACAGGCGGGCCGAGCGCGTCCTGTACAAGGTGTGCGGGGTCGACCCGGACCGTGAACAGGGCTGGCGGCACTACCTGTTCGCCCTGCTCGCCTTCAGCCTGACGAGCATCTCGGCGCTCTTCGCCCTGTTCACGCTTCAGGGCAGGCTGCCCTGGTCCACCGGACACGAGGGGATGCCCTGGCGGCTCGCCCTGCACACCGCGGTCAGCTTCACCACCAACACCAGCTGGCAGAACTACGCGGGCGAGTCCACCACCGGTCACCTCGCGGTGATGGCCGGCCTCGGCGTCCAGGCCTTCGCCTCGGCGGCCGTCGGCATCTGCGCCGCGCTCGCCCTCATCCGGGGCCTCGTGCGCCGGGACACCGCCCAACTGGGCAACTTCTGGGTCGACCTGAACCGTACGATCTTCCGGGTCATCCTGCCCCTGTCGATCGTCTCCGGGATCATCCTGATCGCCCTGGGCGTCCCCCAGAACCTGGGCGGCGCGCACACCGTCACCACGGTCGCGGGCGGACAGCAGACCCTGCTCGGGGGTCCGGTCGGCTCCTGGGAGCCGCTGAAGCTGATGTCCGGCGACGGCGGCGGTGTCTTCAACGCCAGCAGCGCGCACCCCTTCGAGAACCCGTCGGCGTACACCAACGCCATCGAGATCGTGCTGATGCTGCTGATCCCGACCGCCTTCATCCGCACCTACGGCCGGATGATCGGTTCGCTGCGGCAGAGCTGGACGCTGCTCGCGGTCGTCGGCATCCTCTTCGGACTGCTGCTCGCGGCCGGCAGCCTCGCGCAGAACGCCCACTCCGGCACCGTGACGGCGGCGGTCGGCGGGCAGTACGAGGGGACCGAGAACCGTGTCGGCATTCCCGGCTCCACGCTCTTCGGCGTGGCGGCCACCGGTTCGGCGGACGGCGCGGCCAACTCCGCCTACGACAGCTTCTCCAGCTTCGGCGGAGGGGTGCTGCTGTCGGCGATGATGCTCGGCGAGATCGCCCCTGGCGGCACCGGCAGCGGACTGTACGGTCTGGTCATCGCGGTGATGATCGCCGTGTTCATCGGCGGCCTGATGGTCGGCCGGACGCCCGAGTACCTGCGCAAGCGGATCGGGTTCCCGGAGATGCGTTACGTCGTCCTGTACGCGCTGGTCGCGCCGACGGCCATCCTGGGCTGCTCGGCCCTCGCCGTCGCGCTGGGGCAGGGCCAGTCGTCCATGGGCAACCCGGGACCGCACGGCCTGACCGAGCTGGTGTACGCCTACACCTCCAACGTCAACAGCAACGGAAGTGCCATGGCGGGCTTCAACGGTGCCACCGACTTCCACAACCTGCTGATGAGCGCGGCCATGCTGATCGGGCGCTATGTGCCGATGGTGTTCCTGCTCGCCCTCGCCGGGCGGCTGGCCCGTCAGCAGCCCGGCGTGGTCACCGTCGGCACCCTCCAGGCCCGTGGCGTCAACTTCATCGCTCTGGCCACCGGTGCCGCCCTCATCCTGGCGCTGCTCAACTTCCTGCCGGCCCTCTCGCTCGGGCCGCTGGCGGAGGGGCTCCTCTGATTTCCATGAACCCCGGGCGGGCCAGTGCTCCTCACCACTGGCCCGCCCGGCCGTATCCCCCGGGACGCGCCCCAGGACACCGCAGAGGAGACTGTGGGGGACCGTCCGACCGGCCGTGGTGAGGTCCCGATGGCGTATGGCCTGGCACGTCGTGAGCTGAGACCGAAAGTCCCGCTGCGTCCGGGCGAGGGCGAGAAGCATCATCTGACAAGCCTGGAGGGCCTGGCCGCGCTCTCCCTGGACGCGCTCAGCTCGGTGGCCTACGGACCCGAGGCGATCGTGCTGGCTCTGGTCGTGGCCGGGACCGGGGCGTTGACCGCCACCCTGCCCATCACCCTCGCGATCACCTTCCTGCTCGCGGCACTCGTGGTGTCCTACGGCCAGGTCATCGCGGTACACCCGGATGGCGGAGGGGCCTACGCCGTCGCCAAGAAGGACCTCGGACGGACCACCAGCCTGCTCGCGGCGGCGAGTCTGGTCGTCGACTACGTGCTCACCGTCGCCGTCAGCCTCGCTGCGGGGGCCGACGCCTTCGCGTCCGCGTTCCCGGCGCTCGCCGACGACAAGCTCGTCATCTGCCTCATCGGACTCGCAGTTCTCACCGCGGTGAATCTGCGCGGAGTCACCGACAGCGCCCGCGTTCTCATGCTGCCCACCGTGCTGTTCGTCGTGGCCATCCTGGGCATCGTCGTCCTCGGTCTGATCCGCTCCCATCCGGTGGCCGTCGTCGGCACCCAGCAGTCCTTCCCGGCCCACGAGTCGCTGGGACTGCTGCTCGTCCTGAAGGCCTTCTCGTCCGGATGCTCCGCCCTGACGGGTGTGGAGGCCATCGCCAACGCCGTACCGACCTTCCGCACCCCGCGCGTCAAACGGGCCCAGCGCACTGAACTCATGCTGGGCGCGCTGCTCGGGATCATGCTCATCGGTCTCGCCCTGCTCATCCGCCGCGACCATGTCGCCCCGCGTGGGAACGTGACCGTGCTCGCCCAGCTCGCGGCAGGCGCCTACGGCACCGGCTGGGCTTATTACGCCACCAATCTGATCGTCACTCTGGTTCTGCTTCTCGCGGCGAACACCAGTTTCGGCGGACTGCCCGTGCTGATGAGCCTGCTCGCCCGCGACCACCGCCTGCCCCATCTGTTCGGGCTCCGTGCCGAACGGCCGGTCTACCGCTACGGCGTGCTGGCCCTGGCCCTGCTGGCCGCCGTGCTGCTCATCGCCGTCGACGCCGACACGCACCGGCTGATCCCGCTCTTCGCGATCGGTGTCTTCATCGGCTTCACGCTCAGCCAGATCGGTCTCGTGCGGCACTGGACGACCCAGCGCCCCGCCCGGTGGCTGCACCGGGCCCTGATCAACGGCACCGGCGCCGTGCTGACCACGCTGGCCGGAGTGATCCTCCTCGGCACGAAGTTCCTGGAGGGCGCCTGGGTGGTCGTCATCGCGGTCCCGCTGATGATGCTGCTGTTCGCCCGTGTGGAGCGTTACTACACGGAAGTGGGGGAGGAACTGGGACTCGGCCGCATCCCGGATCCCCCGGACAGGTGGACCGGAAGTCTGGTGATCGTTCCGCTCGGGGAGGTCAGCAAGCTCGCCCGGCACGCCGTCAGCGCCGCCCTCGCCCTCGGCGACGAGGTGGTCGCGGTGGCCGTCCATGCGGACCCGGAGAAGACCCGCGCCCTTCAGGAGGCTTGGGACCGCTGGAATCCGGGCGTGCGGCTGGATGTGATCGACAGCCCGCACCGCTCACTGGTGATGCCGATCGTCGAGTACGTGCAGCGCATGTCCGGCGACGGACGGCAGATCGCCGTGCTGATCCCCGAGGTGGAACCCCGTCACCGCCGCTACGAGATCCTCCAGAACCAGCGCGGCCTGCTGCTCGCCACCGTGCTGCGGGCCCGCACCGACGTCGTGGTCTGCATGCTGCCGTACCGGTTGACCTTGTGAGCCCGGCTGTTGCGACCCCCGCGCCGCCGACCGGGTGACCCGTCCGGTCGACTCCGTCAACCTCACGTCCCGGTTACAGAACCCTCAACCTCTGGTGTCGAGGCAGTAAGGGGACGACGATGGGGGCATGACTCCGGCCCAGCGTGCCCTCCACAGACTCGACGCCTGGCCCGACCTCTCCACAGGTCCGGCGAGTTGCGGCGTCGGGCGGGCGCTCCGCTCGCCGCACAGCGAGATCGTCCACTTCCACAGCGACCACGAGGCGGACCTCCATCTCACCACCAGGGCCATCCAGCGCATCTCCGGCGACCTCGCCGGATCGACCGCCATCCGCATGGTGCCCGGATCGCGCTGGGTGACCGTGCACCTCGACTGCAACGCCGACGTGGACCTGCTGTTGAGCCTGGTCAGCGTGGCGCTCCAGGCGCACCAGACGCGTCCGCCGTCCGGGGGCGCGCCCGAGGCGTGCAACTTCCGTCGTGTGACCGTGCTTCCACGCGACCGCCAGGGCGCCTGCCGCTGAGGGGCGAAGGGGCCTTCGCCCCGTCGTCATGGGTGTCCGGTCCCGCCGCGGCCGAGCCGCCGTGTCCGCGGGACCGATACGCCGTTCTGTGATCAGCCCTGCCCGGTGTCGGTCCGGTCCGCGGGCCCCGAGACCGCGATCGTGCCCTGGGCGACCGCGCACAGCGTCTCCACGCCCGCTTCGTCCACGGCGAACAGATCGCACCGGCACACGACACGCGTGCGGCCGGCCCGGACCACCTGTGCGCGGGCGCGCAGGATCACACCCGTGGCCGGACGCAGATAGTCGATGGTGAAGCCCGACGTGATCACCCCGCCGCCGGCCGCACTCCCCGCCGCGAAGGTCAGCGCGTTGTCGGCCGCGTAGCCGAGGACCCCGCCGTGGACGAAGCCGTACTGCTGGCGCAGTTCCTCGCGGATGTCCAGCTCGAGCGTCGCCTCGCCACCGCCGAAGGCCACCAGCCGGGCGCCGACGAACACACTGAAGGGCTGCGCCTGAAGCACCTTCCGGGCCAGCTCCAAGTTCAGGACGTCGGTCACCTGCACCTCACTTCGCCAGTGAAGTGAGAATGGCGCCCGTCGCGAGCGTCTGTCAACATCGGGCCATGGCCGATCCGGACGACCGTCTGTTCTTCCTCCTGCAGCGGGCGGCGCACCAGCTGCGCACCACCGCGGACCGGCGACTGCTGACCGCCGCCGGGATCACGACCGCGCAGCTCGGCGCCCTGTTCGCCGTCCGCGACCAGCCGGGCCTCACCCAGCAGGAGCTCGCCCGGGTCCTCGGGTTGCGCGAGTCGGCGGTCACCGGGCTCGTCGGACGGCTCACCGCGGCGGGACTCGTCTCCAGGGGAGCGCATCCGCGTGAACACCGGGCGGTGGTCCTGGAGTTGACCGAGGCGGGAAGCGGAGCGCTGCGGGCGGCCCGGCCGGAGATCGACCGTTTCAACGCGGAACTGCGCACCCTGCTCGGCGCCGAAGGGTTCACCAGGACCGCGGTGGCGCTGCACGATCTGGCCCACTGGCGGCCATGAGCCCGTCCGGGCGTCAGCAGGTGCCGTAGGCGCGGGGCCCGAGCCCTCCCGTCGCCCACTGCTCCGGGTGCCCGCTCCCGGCAGTGGGTGAGACGGTGTAAAGAGGTCGATACCGGGTACCCGCGAGCGCCTGGCAGGACGGACACCGGACGGGTGTGGACACGGCCCCGACGTCATCGACCCGGGAGGAGGGCCGGCAGTGCCGCGGATGGCAGAGGACGAGGCACGGCGGCGGTTCGCCGGGTCCCCGGTCGCACGGCTGGCCACCGTCGATCCGCAGGGGCACCCCCATCTCGTACCCGTCGTGTTCGCCGTCCACGGCGACGCCGTCGTGACGGCCGTGGACCGGAAGCCGAAGAGCTCCCCGCGGCTGCAACGGCTGCACAACATCGCCGCCCGTCCGGCCGTGTGCCTGCTGGTGGACGTCTACGACGAGGACTGGGGCCGGCTGTGGTGGGTACGGGCCGACGGCGACGCCCACACCGTGCTGCCCGACGCCCCCGGGGAGCGGGACCGAGACGAGTACCGCAGTGCCCTCGCGCTGTTGACGCGCAAGTACCCCCAGTACCGGGACTGGCCGCCGGACGGACCGGTGATCGTGGTCGCCGTCCACCGCTGGAGCGGCTGGGAAGCGGCGTCCGGCCCCCGGGCGCAGGGGTGACGGGGCCGGACGACAGCCTGACAGGACGATTCCGGGAGGATCCCATGAGCAGGATGGTTCGTGATGTGATGTCCCTCGACGCGATCGCCGTCGAGCCGATGACCTCCGTGGCGAGGGCGGCCCACTTGATGCGCGACCAGGACGTCGGCGGTGTGCTGGTGAGCTACGACCGCGATCTGTTCGGGATGCTCACCGACCGGGACATCGTGATCCGCACCGTCGCCGAGGACCGCGATCCGCACACCACACGCGTGGGTTCGGTGTGCACCCGTCCTCCCGTGGTGACCCTGGCGCCCGAGGACACCACCGACCACGCGGCCGAGCTGATGCGCCGCTACGCCGTGCGCAGGCTTCCCGTCGTCGAGGGGGACGGCAGCCCGGTCGGCATCGTCAGTCTGAGCGATCTGGCCGCCGCGGAGGAGCCCGATTCGCCTCTCGCCGACATCGGCAGGGCTTCCCCGGACCGCTGAGCCGGGTCACCTCCCCCGGCGTCCGCGTGTGTGTGTCGCCTAGCTCTCCGACCGGTTCCGCCGAAGTCGCGGACGCCGTGATCAACAGACGGCACAATGGCGGCGAACGGGCACTGCGACGGTCCGGACACCGGGGGCGGCTGCCCCGGCGCACGAAGAAGGGGAGAGCGACGTGAGCGAGCACCAGCGTCCGTCGGGGGCGGCGCCCCGGCTGAACACCGGGGTGGCACACAACGCGCGGGTGTGGAACTACTGGATCGGCGGTCGGGACAACTACGAGGTCGACCAGCAGGTCGGCGACCAGGTCGCGGGGATGTTCCCGGTGATCCGGGACGTGGCCCGCGCGGACCGTGAGTTCCTCGGGCGAGCCGTGCGGTTCCTGGTCGCCGATTGCGGCGTGCGGCAGTTCCTGGACGTGGGCACCGGGCTGCCGACGTTCGACAACACCCATGAGATAGCGCAGTGTATCGCGCCCGACTCCCGGATCGTGTACGTCGACAACGACCCCATCGTGCTCGCCCACGCCCGCTCGCTGCTGACCAGTGCGCCCGAGGGGGCGACCGACTACATCGACGCCGATGTCCACGACCCGGAGACCGTCGTGCGCGGCGCGGCGGACACCCTGGACCTGAAGCAGCCGGTCGCGGTGATGATGCTCGGCATCCTCAACTTCGTCCTCGACATGGACCGGGCCCAGGAGATCGCTCGTACCCTCATGTCGGCGGTGCCCTCCGGCAGTTACCTCGTGCTCACCCACCCCACCACCGATGCCGACCTCGGCGGCCAGGGCAACGTCGAGGCCATGCGGTTCTGGAACGACAACGCGACACCGCCGATCACCGCCCGCACCCGCGAGGAGATCTCGACCTTCCTCGACGGCCTGGAGATCCTGCCCCCCGGCCTTGTCTCATGTGCGCAGTGGCGGCCCGACTCCGACTCCGCGGTCACGGTTCCGCAGTTCGGTGTGGTCGCCGTGAAGCCCTGAGGGACGTCCCTGGCCGGCCGCGCGCTCACAACGGCGTGCGGCTGGCCGTCAGCAGATAGGACCCGTAGGCCAGCGAGAGCACGGCAAGGACGGTACCGATCAGCAGTACGTGTTTCGGACGCACCCGCCAGCTGCGTGCGAAGGCGAGCGCGATCGGGAACAGCAGGGGAAACGCGGGCACCAGGAAGCGCGGTTTCGACGCGTACGGTCCCGAGCCGCCGACCGTGATCAGTACGAGCATCCCGGCGTAGACGATGAGCGCCAGTGGGGCGCGGTCGAAGCACAGCAGGCAGAACAGCAGGACGGCCGCCACGACGAGCACCAGTGCCAGCGGATAGACGACACGGCCCCCGTACAGCAGCAGTGCCTTGAGGAAGCGCACCGACCCGGCGCCGAAGTCGAAGCGGGAGTCCCAGGCGTGCTGCACCTTGAAGTAGCCGTCCAGCAGATCGCCCGTGCGGTGGCCGACCCACAGCACGAAGCCCGCCCAGCCCAGCGGGGCGATCGCGGTGCCGATCCACAGCGCCGGTGGAACGCGTCCGCGCCGGACGACGATCTCCCGCACCGCCACGGCGGCCACCGCCGCGGCCACGGCGAACCCGGTGGGCCTGGCCAGACCCGCGAGGGCCGCCAGCACCCCCGCCCACATCCACCGGCCGGTCATCACGGCGTACAGGGACCAGGCGGCGAGGGCGGTGAGCAGCGACTCCGTGTAGGCGATGTCGAGGACCACGGCATGCGGCAGGGCGGCCCACACACCTACGAGCGCGGTCGCGACGGCCCGTCCGTACACATGGTGGCCGATGGCGTAGATGCCGTACGCGGCCACGACGGCGGCGCTCCAGGCGACCAGCAGGGCGACGACGTTCCAGGAGACGGGCAGCACCGTGTGGACGGCGCGGATCAGCCCCGGGTAGAGCGGGAAGAAGGCCCAGTCCCGTTGGACGGCACCGGTGGTGGCCAGCACATGCACGCGGGTGCCGTAGCCGTGCTCGGCGATGTGCAGATACCAGCGGGAGTCCCACGAGGTTGCCAGGCCCTTGAGCAGCGCGTGGCGGTCGAGGTGGTTCGCCAGGGCGATCACGCCGATGCCGGCGAGGCGGATGGACAGGAACAGGGCGAGCGCGGGCGCGGCGCCGGGCAGAAGCCGTCTGCCGAAGGGGAGGCGGACGCGACGGGCGGCGCCCCCGGCGCGTTCGGGGACGGCTGTGGGCGTGGACGTGCCCACACCGTGCCCCTGCGGCACCGAAGCACGTTCCGCAACGTGAAGTTTGGCCATGATTGGGTCATATACCACCGCTGTACGAGAATCTTCCGTGAGTCGGTGCCGAACTCGGTGAATCGCGCCCGCCGCACGGGCGAGAACGGGCGCGGGGTGGGTGAACAGCGCGTAGAACACCGCCACTCCAAGGGGCTCGCTCAGGAGGCGGAACAGGTTGACACTTCGCCGGGAGCATCGATGGGACCGCCGTCCGCGGCGCCGTCCCTAGAGTGGGCGGGTGACGAACAGCAGCCGGCCGCTCGCCGTATTCGATCTGGACAACACCCTTGCCGACACCGCGCACCGGCAGCACTTCCTGGAGGCCCGATCGCGTGACTGGGCCGCCTTCTTCGCGGCCGCGCCGCAGGATCCGCCGCTGGCGGAAGGGGTCGCGCTCGCACTGAAGACCGCCGAGGAATGCGAGGTCGTCTATCTCACCGGGCGGCCCGCACGCTGCCGCCGGGACACCGTCGACTGGCTCGCCGCCCATGGGCTGCCCCAGGGGCGTGTGTACATGCGCGCGAGCGGGGACTTCAGGCCGGCCCGTTCCACCAAGCTGGAGATCCTGCGCGAGCTGGCCCGCGGCAGGCAGATCCGCATGCTCGTCGACGACGACGAACTGGTCTGCCAGGACGCCCGACGGGCGGGGTTCCGGGTCGTGCACGCCGATTGGGCGACGCCCTCGGCCGCACTGAAGGACGCGCAGGAGCGGGAGGGTCGGACCTGAGAGGATCCGGCCACCCCACTAGTCCAGCCGGAAGCCCACCTTCAGGCCGACCTGGTAGTGCTCGATCTGCCCGTTCTCGATGTGGCCCCTGACCTGTGTGACCTCGAACCAGTCCAGATTGTGCAGGGTCTGCGAGGCGCGGTCGATGCCATTGCGGATCGCCTCGTCGATGCCCTCGGTCGAGCTGCCGACGATCTCGGTGACCCGGTAGGTGTGGTCGGTCATGCGGGTGCTCCTCTCCGCGTGGCGGCTGTGTCGCACGTCACTCCACGGTGCCGTACCGTGCGCCGGACCGCGAGACGTGGAATCACCCCCTTGACCCGAGCATTGGTCCATACCAAAATCCCGGAACACCCGTACGAGCCTCACGCTCGCCCCCCCACGTCGGGCCCCGTCCCCTGTCCGCAAGACAGAACAGGAGCCACCGTGAGACGCCGTCTGCTCGCCCTCGGCTGTGTATGTGCCTGCCTTCTGACCGCGTGCGGAGTGCTGCCCGGTGGAGGCGGAACCGAGCGGCGGACCGTGACCGTGTGGCTGATGAAGGACAGTGCCTCTCCCGCGTTCCTCGAGCGCTTCACCCGGGCGTTCGAACGGACCCACGACGACCTGCGGCTCGACATCCGCATCCAGCAGTGGACCGGGATCGGCACGAAGGTGCAGTCGGCGCTCGGGCGGACCGACGGCGGCGGCCCGGACGTCATCGAGGTGGGCAACACCCAGGTCGCCCAGTACGTCGACGGCGGTGGGCTGCTCGATCTGACGCTGGAGTCGATGCGTGACTGGGGCATGGACCACTGGCTGCCCGGCCTCGCCCAGCCCGGCAGGTTCGGCGGACACCAGTACGGCGTCCCCTGGTACGCGGCCAACCGCGTGGTGATCTACCGCAAGGACCTCTTCGCCAGGGCCGGCATCACCGAACCGCCGAAGACCCGTGAACAGTGGCTCGCCGACACCGCCGAACTCGACTCCCGAGGCACCCAGGGCATATACCTGCCAGGCCAGGACTGGTACACGCTCTCCGGATTCATCTGGGACGAGGGCGGCGACCTCGCCGAACAGACCTCGGCAGGCAGGTGGGAGGGCACACTGCAGACGCCCGCGGCGCTGCGCGGCATGGCGTTCTACCGGCGGCTCCAGGCCCTCGGTTCCGGGCCCGTCGACGCCGACGAGGAACACCCCCCGCAGGCCGGGGTCTTCGCCGAGGGGCAGGTCGCACAGATCGTGGCCGTACCGGGGCTCGCGCAGGCCATCACGGAGAAGAACCCCGAGCTGGAGGGGAAGTTGGGGTACTTCCCCGTACCGGGCAGGACGGCGGCCCACCCCGGGGCGGTCTTCACCGGCGGCTCCGACCTGGTCGTCCCCAAGAACACCGACGACCGCCCCGGTGCGACCGCGGTCGTCGCCGCACTCGCGGGCACCACCTGGCAGACCGATCTGGCCCGCACCATGAACTACGTGCCCAACAAGACCACCCTCGCCCGGGCGGTGGCCGACGAGGAGGGCGCCGCGGCGATGGCGGCGGGCGCCGCACGGGGCCGGGCGACGCCCGCCGCTCCGGCCTGGGCGGCGGTCGAGGCGGACAACCCCATCAAGACCTATATGACCAAGGTGCTGGAGGGCGCGGACCCGGCCACCGAGGCGGCCCGTGCCTCACGCAGCATCACCCGGGCACTGGCCGACGGCTGACAGCGGGCCCCACCAGGGTGCCCGCTGCCGGCCCGGCCTCACCGGGGTGCCGTCACCGCGCCATGCTCAGGGACAGCGCGAACCTCGCCTCCTCGTCCGTCCACCAGTGCGCCAAGGCCATACCGGCCGCGGCCAGTTCACGCCGTACACCGTCCTCGCGGAACTTCGCCGACACCTCCGTGCGCAGTTCCTCGCCCTCCGCGAAGTGGACCGCCAGATCGAGCGCGGGAATCTTCACGGTCTGCTCTCTGCGCGCCCGCAGCCGCATCTCGATCCACTCGTTCTCGGCGTCCCACAGGGCCACATGAGTGAACGCGTCCGGGTCGAAGTCGGCGCCCAGTTCGCGATTGACGACCGTGAGCACGTTCTTGTCGAACTCGGCCGTCACACCGGCCTTGTCGTCGTACGCCGCCACGAGCACCGACTCGTCCTTCACCAGGTCGGTGCCGAGCAGCAGCGCGTCGCCCGGTGCCAGCAGGGAACGCACGGACGCGAGGAACTCCGCACGCTCGGCGGGCAGCAGATTGCCGATCGTGCCGCCGAGGAACGCCACGAGCCGCGGCCCCGGCGTGTCCGGCAGGGTGAGACCGGCGGTGAAGTCCGCGACGAGCGCGTGGACGTCGAGCCCCGGCCGCTCGGCGATCAGCGCCTGTCCCGCCTGGGTGAGCGCGCTCTCGCTCACATCGACCGGTACGTAGGTGCGCAGGCCGGTCAGCGCGTCCAGCAGGTACCGGGTCTTCTCGGACGATCCGGAGCCCAGCTCGATCAGGGTGCGGGCGCCGGTCGCCGCCGCGATCTCCCCGGAGCGCGCGATCAGGATCTCCCGTTCGGCGCGCGTCGGGTAGTACTCGGGCAGCTCGGTGATCTTCTCGAACAGGTCGCTGCCGTGGGCGTCGTAGAACCACTTGGGCGGCAGCGTCTTGAGTGCCGGGGTGCCCTCCGCCCGGGAGGCGTCGGGACCTTGGGACAGGCCGAGGCCGCGCAGCACATCGGCGCGCAGCGCCGCGTCCGCGGCGTCCTCGGCAAGGGTGCGGGTCAGATGGAACGGGCTCACGTGCTGGGCTCCTCGTGGGGTGCGGATGCCAGGTCGTCGTGAAGGTCCTTGAGCGGGGTCAGCAGGACGTCGGTGGGCGTGGCCGCGAGCAGCGTGCGGTCCGGTACCTCCTGCCACTGCGGGTCGTCGTCGTACGGCTCGGAGGCCACGACGGTGTACCGGCCGGGCTGGGAGAGATACCAGAGCGTGTCGCCCCATGCCGTCGCGGTGATCGTCCTGCCGTCGGTGAGCAGCAGGTTGAGCCGCGAGTCGGGGGCCGCCGCGGCGACCTCCAGCACGGTGTCGGCCAGCGCCTGGGCCCCTTCGTCACCGGCCCGCAGCCGGTTGAGTACCAGTGCCCAGACGATCGCCGAGTCGGTGCGCGCCTCCAGCGACAGCAGTTCGGCGGGCGGCAGGGCACGGGCGAGCTCGGCGACCGAGCGGGGCCACCCCGCCACGGCGCCGTTGTGGCTGAACAGCCACCGGCCCGCCGCGAACGGCGCCGCGGACGCCTCGCCGGCGGCACATCCCTCGGTCGCGTCGCGCACGGCGGCCAGAAGCGCGCCCGAGCGCACGACCCGCGCCAGATCGGTGAAGGACGGGTCGGCCCAGATGGGGCCCATCCGGCGGTACCGCGCCGGCACCGGATCCGCCTCCGCGTACCAACCGACCCCGAAGCCGTCGGCGTTGACCGTGCCGTACCGCTGTCTGCGGGGTGCCCACGACTGCCGGTACAGACTGTGGCCGGGCTCCAGGAGGAGCCGGCCGAGCGGCTCCTCGGGGCCCAGATAGGCCAGGTGGCGGCACATCAGGCGTCCCTCGCGGTGCGGAAGCCGGAGAAGATCTGGCGCCGGATCGGATAGTCCCAGTTGCGGAACGTGCCCCGGCAGGCCACCGGGTCCACGGCGAACGAACCGCCGCGCAGGACCTTGTGCTCCGACCCGAAGAACACCTCCGAGTACTCCTTGTACGGGAAGGCCGTGAAACCCGGATACGGCAGGAAGTCGCTGGCCGTCCACTCCCACACGTCACCGATCAACTGCCGTACCCCGAGCGGCGAGGCGCCCGCCGGGTAGCTACCGGCCGGTGCGGGCCGCAGATGCCGCTGGCCCAGGTTGGCGTGCTCGGGCCCCGGGTCGGCGTCACCCCAGGGGTAGCGCCGGGAGCGGCCGGTCTCCGGGTCGTGGCGCGCCGCCTTCTCCCACTCGGTCTCGGTGGGCAGCCGGCGCCCCGCCCAGCGGGCGTACGCGTCCGCCTCGTACCAGCACACGTGCAGGACGGGCTCGTCGGGCGGTACGACCTCGGTGACACCGAAGCGCCGCCGCAGCCACTGCCCGCCGTCCCGGTGCCAGTACAGCGGGGCCTCGAGACCGTGGGTGCGGATGTGCTCCCAGCCCTCGGGGGTCCACCAGCGCTCGTCGCCGTAGCCGCCGTCCTCGATGAAGGCCTGATAGGCGGCGTTCGTCACCGGAACGGCGTCGATGCGGAACGCGGGCACCAGGCGCTCGTGCGCGGGCCGTTCGTTGTCCAGCGCCCACGGCTCGGTCGAGGTGCCCATGGTGAACGGACCGCCGGGGACCAGGATCTCGGACGGCCCCGCGTACGGCGGCACGGGCTCCGGATCGGGGGCGGTGAGCGCCTGCGGCCCCCTGCGGAGCTGGTGCGTGATCAGCATCGTCTCGTCGTGCTGCTGTTCGTGCTGGGCGATCATGCCGAAGGCGAAGCCCGCCTGCGTCAGCCGCCGGCCCTCGAACCGCGTGTTCTCCAGCACGTCCAGGGCCCGGCCGCGCACCTCGGCGGCGTAGCGGCGCGCCTCCTCCGGCGCCAGCAGCGGCAGTGTGGGCCGCTCGGAGCGGGGGTGCTCGAAGGCGTCGTAGATGCCGTCGATCTCGGGCCGCATCGCGTCGCGGCCCGCGACCGTGCGCAGCAGCCACAGTTCTTCCTGATTGCCGATGTGCGCGAGGTCCCACACCAGCGGCGACATCAGCGGGGAGTGCTGCGCCATGAGGTCGGGCTCTTCGACACAGGTGGTCAGCAGCGCGGTGCGGTCGCGGGCCGTGGTCAGAGCGTCCAGCGCGCGCTCCTTGAGCCGGTCGGGGTCTATCGGTGACCGCTCGTCGGTCATGTGTGGATGTCCTTCCCGTGGAACCGGGTGTCCTGCCCGCCGGAACGGGTGTCCTTCCCGTGGAACTGGAGCAGCAGATCGTCGGCGGGGCAGCGGCCCCGGGCCACGTAACGTTCGGTGAACCGGGCGACGGCACTTCGGACTTCGTCCGTGGCGCCGAGCCGGGGCAGTGCCTCGGCCGCGGCCGCGAAACAGGCGGTGGCGGCCTCGCGCAGTTCGGGGTCGGTGAGACCGTCGCGAGTGGCGGCGATCCACAGCTCATTGCACGGAGCCGGCTGCGAACCCGCCCGCTCGGCGAGGGGTTTCACCGTCCGGTAGGCGGTCTCGGCGGCCTGGGGGTCGTCGAAGAGCGCGGTCGTCACGGCGAGCGGCACGATCCACCCGTCGTCGCCCGGCTGGGCGTCGATCATGCGGAGTTCGAGATGGCCGCGTGGCCGTATCGGCGGGAACAGGGTGGTGAGGTGGTAGTCGAGATCACCGCGGTCCGGCGGATCGGCGGATCTGGCCCAGTCCCGGAAGGTCATGCCGGTCGGCACGCGCCAGGGACCCTTCTCGGCCCGGATGCACATCACGGGCGCGTCCATCACATGCCGGGCCCATGCGACGCGCGGGTCGCCGTCGAGCGGCGGAGCGCTGCTGCGTCCCGGCTCCATGGCGGCCCAGAAGGACTGCCGCGTCGAACGCCAGCCGGTGGGCCGGCCCCGGGACAAGGGCGAGTTGGCGAACGCGGCCAGCAGTACCGCGCCGAGGTGATGTGCCAGCCACCAGCGCCGGCCGTGCCCCAGCGGGCCCGGCTCCTCGTATCCGGCGTCCAGGCACACCTGGACCGACGCGGACGAGCACATCATGGAACGGCCCTCGGGGCCGGTGCGGTCGAGATAGCTCTCCATCGCGTCGTAACGCGGTTCATGGAGGTAACGACGCGGAGGGTTCCAGGGATCGTGGCCGATGCCGCTGATGCCGATGTCCATCTCGCGCAGAACTGCGCGGACCGCGTCGAGGTCGGCCGAGACGGCCCCTATGCACTCCATCAGGGAGGCGGCCGGAGCGGAGCTGAGCTCCAGCTGGCCACCTGGTTCGACCGTGAGGGCCGATCGCAGGGGCAGGGACCGCAGTGCTGCGTAGGCCTTTCGGAGACGTTCGGGTGGTACCGGGAGCCACGGTTCGCGCAGCTCGTGGACGAGCCATTCCACCTCGACACCGAGTGTGCGGGGCGGTCCGGTCTTGAAGCAGATGCCGCGGACCAGTGCCTCCACCTCGGCGTCGGTGACGGCGGAGCGCTGCTCCGGACAGTCACTCACCGAATCTGACATGTCGGGATCCTCCTGAGATTCCACCATGCCGCCGACCGGGCCCCGGTTGGGTCAGGTCGGCACACACTCGTCCCACCCAAGACCCTCGCGCCGATTCGCACAAGAGTGCACTGTGGTGCTTTTACGGCTTCTTGCTCGCCGTTCCTCGGTGGGAAATCAGTTGTTCTCGGGGCCGGGAAACTCTGTTGCGGCTCACGACCAGCATCGCTCAGGATGCGTCCATGAGCACGACGGGGGAATCCGGCGCCACGCCGGGGGAGGCCGTGCGCCGCGCGCTCACGGCGCCCACGGGGGTGGCGCCGTGAGCGCGCGTCTGCGCCGCATCGCGCAGCAGACGGAGTCGATCGTCGCCGCGGGGGGCTACGGCACTTCCAGCGGGCGTACGGCGTCCATCGCCGCGGCCGTCGACGCCGCGCGCACCGGAACCCGGATGTTCGGACCGGACCCGGTGCGGACGCCGCAGGTCGCCGCGGTCAGCACGCGGTTCGAGGTCACCGGGGAGAGCAGTCTGGAGGCAGCCCGGCGACTGGTGGGCCGATCGGGTGATCCGGTGGCCGTGCTGAACTTCGCCTCCGCGCGCAACCCGGGAGGCGGCTTCCTGAACGGCGCCCAGGCCCAGGAGGAGGCTCTGTGCCGGTCCTCGGCGTTGTATGCCTGCCTCCGTGAGGTGAAGGAGTTCTACGATCACCACCGGGCGCACCGCGATCCGTTCTACTCGGACCGTGTGATCCACTCACCCGGCGTGCCGGTGTTCCGCGACGACCGCGGCCGCCTGCTCGACGAGCCGTACACGGTCGGCTTCCTGACCTCCCCGGCACCGAACGCCGGCGTCGTGCTGCGCAGGACACCGGAGCGCGCGGGCGAGCTGCCGGGCGCCTTGGTGGCCCGGGCCGAACGGGTCCTCGAGACGGCGGTCGCCAGTGGCTACCGGCGCCTGGTCCTGGGCGCCTGGGGCTGCGGTGTGTTCCGCAACGACCCGGCGCAGGTGGCCGGCGCCTTCCGCGCACTGCTGGTCGGGGGGCGCTTCGAGGGACACTTCGGCGACATCGTGTTCGCCGTGCTGGACCGCACTCCGGAGGCGACGACGCGAGCGGCGTTCACCGAGGCTTTTGCGGACGTGTGCGCTGCGTGATTTCGTCGGCGGTTTTTGGCCTGGTGCCCGGGCGGTCGGGGTTGCTTGATCATGCCTGGACGGCTGCGGCCCCGGGCGAGCTGCCCCTCTGTTCGGCGGGTACGCGTCGTCGGTGGTGTGGGCACACGTACGCCCCGGCCCCGTACGACGAGGCCGTACGGGGCCGGGGCGGCGGTCGGTCCGGTCAGCCGGTCACCGGCTCGGCGGCCGTGGCGACGGGCGCCTTGTCCGCGTCCGTGCCCGAGCCGCCGGTGAAGCCGCGCAGCGGCACGTGGCGGATGAACAGGGCGATCACGATGCCGAGGACGGCCGCGGAGGCGCCCCAGGTGAAGGCGGTGTCGATGCCGTCGCTGACGGCCTTCGCGAAGGCGTGCCGGACGGTCTCGGGCAGGGCGCGCAGGGCCTCGGGCGTCATCTGCGCCACCGTGCCACCGGTCTTCCCGGCGTCGCCGGCGGGGCCGGCCGCCGAGGTGAAGGAGTCGGCGAGGGTGTGGGTGTAGAGGGCGCCCAGCACCGAGACACCGAGGGAACCGCCCATGTTCCGCAGGAAGGTGGCCGCACCGGTGGCGGCGCCCATGTCCCGCAGCGGCGCGCTGTTCTGGGCGATGAGCATGGTGGTCTGCATCAGGCAGCCCATGCCCGCACCGAGTACGACCATGTAGAGCGCGGTGATGGTGCGGGAGGTGTCCGGGCCCATGGTGGCGAAGAGGGCGAGCCCGACCGCCATCAGGAGGCTGCCCGCGATCGGCAGGGCACGGTAGCGGCCCGTCCGGCTGATCACGGCACCGCCCGCGAGGGAGAGCGCCATCGCGGCGATCATCATGGGCATGAGCAGCAGTCCGCTGTTGGTGGCGGAGGAGCCCTGGACGTACTGCTGGAACTGGGGAAGCAGCGTCACTCCGCCGAACATGGCGAAGCCGACGACGAGGCTGAGGGCGCCCGCGAGGGTGAAGTTGCGGTTGGCGAAGACCGACAGCGGCATGATCGGCTCCGCGGCGCGGCGCTCCACCATGACGAAGGCGGCGAAGGCGACGACGGTGATCACGGCCAGACCGATGATCATGGCCGACCCCCAGTCGTACTCGGTGCCGCCCCAGCTGGTGATCAGGACCAGCGTGGTGATCCAGACGGTCAGCAGCGCGGCACCGGTCCAGTCGATGCGCACCTGACCGGAGCTGCGCGGCAGCTTCGCGAGGACGAACCAGCAGACCGTCAGGGCCACGACGCCCAGCGGGAGGTTGACGTAGAAGGCCCAGCGCCAGGAGAGGTGATCGGTGATGAAGCCGCCGGCCAGCGGACCGCCGATCATGGCGACGGGCATGACCGCCATCATCACGCCCTGGTACTTGCCACGGTCGCGGGGCGGGACGATCTCGGCCAGTACCGACATGACACCCACCATCAGGCCGCCCGCGCCCAGGCCCTGCATCGCGCGGAACCCGATCAGCTCGCCCATGTTCTGCGACATACCGCACAGCGCGGAGCCGATCAGGAAGATCGCGATGGAGGACAGGAAGGTGATCCGGCGGCCGATGAGGTCGCCGAGCTTGCCCCAGATCGGAGTGGCGGCGGTCGAGGCCAGGATGTAACCGGTGGTGACCCACGCCAGGTGGTTCAGGCCGCCGAGATCGCCCACGATCGTGGGCAGCGCGGGCGCCACGATCATGTTGTCCAGCATGGCGAGCAGCATGGCGATGACCAGGCCGCTCATCGTCACCATGATCTCGCGGTGGGTGAAGCGAGCCGGCGGGGCCGTCTCGGCGCCGGCCGAGGCCGGTGCTGTCTGCGTCACGGGCGGATGCCTTTCAGCGGAGTAGGCGGAACGTTCGGATGCGCGAAAGACCGAGGAGTGAAGGAGGCGGGACGGTTGCGGTGAGAGCCGCGTCCGCGCGATGCCTCATCCAGGAGAGAGGCGAATCACTTACCGGCCGGTTAGTAGATTACTTGCCGACCGGTAAGTTGGCAAGGGAGGGCCACCATGGCCACGATCGAGCCAGGCACTCGAGTGCGGGAGCGCCGCATGCGAAGGGAAGACATGGCGATGGCAGGGGCAGGGCACCGGCGGGGCAGCGACACAAAGGCCCAGATCCGCAAGGTGGCCATCGAGCTGTTCACCGAGCAGGGCTACGAGGCGACCTCGCTACGGGAGATCGCCGAACGCCTCGGCATCACCAAGGCCGCCCTCTACTACCACTTCAGCAGCAAGGAGGACATCGTCCGCTCGCTCTTCACGGAGCATCTGGACGCCCTGGACGCCCTGGTCGCCTGGGCCCGGGAGCAGCCTCCCGGCCCGGACCTGCGCACCCGCGCCGTGGACCGCATGGTCGACATGGTCACCGGCAGCGGTATGTCGGTGATGCGGTTCGCCCTGGCCAACCAGCGTGTCGTGCGCGACCTCCACCCCGGCCGGGAGAACGCCTTCGAGCGACTCACCGAACTCTTCGAGATCGTCGCCGGACCCGACGCCTCGGTGGAGGAGCAACTGCGGCTGCGGGCCGCACTGCTCAGCGTCAACACCGTGCTGCTGGCCGCACAGGGACTGAAGGTCTCCGACCAGCGTGTCGCCGCGGTGGCCCGCGACATCGCACACCAACTCGTACCGCCGGTCACCGATGACGCTTCGGCCGAATCAGGACCCTGACGTGACGTCGGACCTCTTGTTCGCGTTCTCGCGCACGGGTGCGGCTTCCGGGACGCGGGAATGGGCCCGCCGCGACGCCGGTCGGCGGGGTGTGATGGGTCGGGCGGGTGTGATGTGGCGGGCGTGTTCGGTCAGGTGCGGGG
>Ga0102590_1001986_pt1 | contig 26625 bp, 24 predicted proteins | sample AraplaMF_Col_mMF_FD_76859 | JGI IMG/M metagenome (GOLD analysis project Ga0102590, IMG submission 76859) | Arabidopsis root microbial communities from the University of North Carolina, USA - plate scrape MF_Col_mMF | ecosystem: Host-associated > Plants > Roots > Endosphere | place: USA... | reverse complement strand
GCTCGACTTGCAGATCCCCCTTTTTCGGGCACCCGCCGCATGCTGGTGGGCACGGGCGATGGTCGAGTCCACGGAGACGTCCCACGTGATCAGTCCCTCAGCATCGGCCTGGGCCTGAAGTTGCTCGAAAATGCGGTGCCAGGTGCCGTCCCGCTGCCAACGCCGGAACAGTCCGTACACCGTCTCCCACGGACCGTACCGCTCGGGCACGTCCCGCCACGGTGCACCGGCCCGGGTGCGCCAACGTATACCGTTTATCAGCTGCCGCTTGGTGTGTACCGGCGGTCGTCCGGACTTCTTCCCAGCGGGGAGCAGGGGCTCCAGCTTCGCCCACTGCGCATTCGTCAGATCGTGCCTCCCCATGAAGTGGATCTTGACACATCAAGATCCACTTCTGAAACGCACCCTAGCTCGCGGGGGCAGTACGGTCGCCGCACGAAGCGGTCACAGATGCCACGGATCGGGACACCTCGGTGACGCACTGACGATGCTGAGCAGCCCCAGCGGACGGGACTTGACCGGTGCGCCCAGCCGCTGCCGCGTGACCAGGCTCAGTCAGCTCGACGGCCATCTGGCAGATGCCCCGCTGCCGCGAGCCCGGGTGGCCGACAGCCATTGCGGACCGTTTTCCCGGTCCGCCCAAAGAACCACTGCACGGACGCGCTCACCCATGTGGGGGAGACGAACTTCGGCCCTGCGGCTGAGGCGATGACAGTGCCCCGCGGGCCATGTTGGATACCGCGCCGCCTTCCCGTCGACGTCGCCCGCCGTGGGGGCGGGGCACCGGGTGATCAGCTGGTGCCCCGCCCCTCGGGGAGCCGGGCGCGGCAGCGCATGTGAACCGTGAACCAGATAACTCCTGTACGCGAGAGGCTTCTCCATGCGTCTTTCTCTGTTCGCCGCCGCCACCGTGCTGTCCGGTGCCCTGGCCGTTCCGGCGGCTGTTCCCGCCTTCGCTGTCTCGGCCCCTCCCGCGGCCGCGCACACCGCCACGGCTCATCGGCCCGGCGAGGCAGACCATGCCGCATGGCAGAAGGCCCTGGACGACCTCGTCGCGGCGGGCGTGCCCGGCATCATCGCCGAGGTACACGATGCCCGCGGCACATGGACCGGCACCAGCGGCAGGGGCGACCTGCACCACCGCCAACTCCCGCCGACCGACGGACTGTTCCGCGCCGGAAGCAACACAAAAACCTTTGTCGCCACCACCGTGCTGCAACTCGTGGCAGAGAAGAAGGTCCGGTTGGATGCGCCCATCGAGCACTACCTGCCGCACCTGGTACCAGGCGGGCAGCACATCACCGTCCGACAGCTGCTCAGCCACCGCAGCGGACTGTACAACTACACCGACTCCCTCTGGGGCGGCAGCCCGGAGCAGATGTACAAGACCCGGTTCCAGGTCTGGACGCCCCAGCAACTGCTCGCCGAAGCCTTCCGGCACGCCCCCTACTTCGCCCCGGGCACCTCCGGCCACTACTCCAACACCAACTACGTGCTGCTCGGCATGCTGATCCAGAAGGTCACCGGCAGAAGCGCCGAGCAGGAGATCACCGACCGGATCCTGGGACCCCTCAAACTGCACCACACGTCCTTCCCGGGAAACTCCGTCCGTATCCCCGGCCCGCACGCGCACGGCTACCTGCGCCTAAACGGCCCACACTCCCCGCTCACCGACGTCACCGAGGAAAACATGTCGGTGGCGTCGACGGCCGGCTCCCTCATCTCCACCACCCACGACTTGAACCGCTTCTTCAGCGCGTTGATCGGCGGAAAGCTGCTGCCCCCGGCCCTGCTGCGCCAGATGCAGGACGTTAAGCCGCTGCCCGGCCAGTCACCCTATGGGCTCGGGCTCGACCGCCGGAGCGATCCGGCATACGGCACGGCCTACGGCCACACCGGCGGAACCCTGGGATACAGCACGTTCAGCTACACCACCGCCGACAACAGGCGCCACGTCACCATCTCCCTCAACTCCGCGATCGACTCCAAGAGGCTGAAGACGGCCGCGGACAACGCACTGAAGACACTGCTGCGCCCTTCCACCACGTCAAAAGAAGGCCGCTTCGACCGCTGAACGCCTGGGGCCGGCGCCCATAGGGGCCGGCCCCGGACGAGGCCCTGCGGCGCATCACGTGTCCTTGTGCGGGTTGGTGAAGAAGTCCTGCCAGGCATAGGTGTCCACCGGAATGCCCTGCATCATCACGACCTTATTGTCGCGGATGGTGTAGTACACGGTCACCTCCACCGGCTTGACCTCCGGGTCCCAGGGGTGGCTCATCCGAATGAACTCCCGAGCGAACCCGCCTGCACTGTCACCCGCCATCGCTGGGACATCCAGCTTGTACCGGTCGCCGACGGCGCCCATCATCCGCTTCCGGAACGCGAGAAAGCCGTCCCACCCCTTGTACACACCGGAGATGTCGCAATGCCCGGGCATGCGTACTTCGACCTTGTCCGAGATCATGCGGCGGAGCCCGCCGAGGTCCCCGCGCCGCACCATGGCGTAGAAGACGTTCAGGAAGGCGGTGTTCTCGGGCGAGATGGCGTGGCGAGCGTCGGGCGGGCCGGGCGCCGGCTTGGAGGAGACCGGAATACCCCTCGGGGTGTCGTGCGAGGGTGTCCAGTAGGCGTCGTAGACGTCCTGTTCCTCCGGCATCGTCCAAGCCTCCGAGATCCGGCCGCCGTTGATCTTGTACTGCATGGCAAAGCGCAAGACCCACGTCTTCTCAGGATCCATTTTGCGATTGACCGTCAGGACCTCGCGCGTGAAAGCGGTGTCGCCGTTCACCGCGAAGTGCGGCACCGCCAGATCGAATGTCCCGCCGTTGTAGCTGAACATAGGGCCCATGAAGCCCCGAAGGCCTTCTTTTCCCCAGTACTGGCCGGCGCCCAGCCCCCTGCCCGGCACATGCATGACAAAGTCATCGCTAACGAATTTCTGCGCGGCGGACAGATCCCCCCTGGCGAAAGCGGCATGGAATTTCCGAACGAGCGCCACCGTCTCCCGTGAAGTCTGCGAGGCCGCGTTTACGGAACCACTCGTGAACGTGGCCGCACGCGGTGCAGGGGCCGTCCCGCTATCCGATCCGGTGAAGACCAGCACACCTGCTCCGATGACCATGGCAGTGGCCACGGACAGAGAAGCAACCTTGCGCATCCCGCACTCCTTGGAACTCTGCAGAAGAATGACGAGCGCATGCCAGCGGTGAACCCAAACCTGCAGCACTCATGGTGACGAACCGGCCGAACCGTGAGCAGGTGGGCGTCTCTTGCCGGAAAGCCCAGCACTGCACTGCTGCCCGCGCACCGCGGCAGACTGCCAGATACCAGCGGTGCCGGAATGGCCCGGGCACTTGCAGCATCCTCGACTCTTTTGCACCAGCCTTGCACCGCAGTGGTTATCCGGCGTCGACCGCAACTTGACCTAGCAAAGGGCGGGCCGGGCGCGGAAGAACAGTCAGAACCGCAGGCAGACTCCGCTGATCGAACCCGTGCTGCGGTACCGCCCTCCCCGAGGCGGCCGGCGCAATCGCCGACATACCACCGCACCCCGGTGAACCTGAGCGGCGCGCCAGGCGCAGGCGGCTCACCCTCCGGGACAGCGCGGCCTGTTCGCTGGCATCGATATCCCAACCGGAGCTGACGGCTATGGCAGCGGTCGTCGCCGACCACCCTTCATACCCAGGCCGGGCCGAGGAGGCACTCACGCGTTGTACCTCTCCCCGATGCAAGCCCCGTGCAATCCGGCGGGGAACCCTTCGTCACGCCCGGAACAGCGTCTACCACTCACCGCACCCACATATCGGCGGTTTAGGTAACCAAGCAGGCCAGAACAGGACATCGGACACCGTGCGGCGAGATGCCACGTTTCGAACCCGAGGATCGCAGTGCCGTGCCCCTTCGGTCGTAAGAGCAGCCTTGCGGCGGTACTCGACGTACCCTCCAGCTCTCGGGCTGCAAAGAACCAGGCAAGACCGAGAGGCTTCCCAATGCTGATATCAAGCCGCGGCCGTGACAGCGGGCAAGGCTTGGTAGCACGCACCGTCACAGATCATGGCCCACAAGACCGTTCGCCGTCCGCGTTGATCACCACGCAGTGGTGGTGTTCCTTGCCGATGTCCACTCCGGCTCATATCCGGGGCACGGCCATCTCCGTCAACTCGCTACTCATCACATGCCCAGCAGACGACCTCGCCGACGTTGCCCTACACAGCGATCGAGTCGCATCTCCCAATTGGCGATCGAGTCGTCGCGGGGCTCCGGGCGGCCAAGCCTCTCCAGCCATCTCACGGCGCCGCCATGACAGCCATACCCAGAGCCCCCGCGTCCCGCCGACCTTACGAGTAACCAGTTCGAACCACGCTCAAGAAAGTAGGGCTGTCGTGAGCAGAACCGAGAAATCGGCTCCGAGGACACGTACGCGAATACCGCGTGTCCTACGGCTTGATCAAAGTGAGCGCACCCGCCCCGTGGACCACTCCCTGTCCCGTGGCCTGCAGTCCAACCGGATCGCCTTTAAGGAACTCGCCCTCGCCCGTCTGCGTGCCCTGCAGCAGCCCCCCGCCCTCTTCCACCAGCCCGGCCAAAGATCCAGGTAAGCAGTATCGTGACCAATTTCACCGCCCCCCACCGGCCCTCAGGTTTCCTTGGCCTGCTCCGCACCCTGCTACATCTGCACCGTCCGGCGCTGTACATCTGGGCGGCCCTCGTCCTCCTTCTGTCGGCGCTGCTGCTGTGGCTGGGCGGGCCGCTCGCCGACGCATCCGCAGCAGCATGGCGTCAGTCCAACTGCGGCTTGTCACACTGCTCGTACGACCAGGCCGCGATCTTCCACTACAAACACGTCTACATGTACGCCACTTTCGCCGTCCTCGCTGTCCCTGTCGTGATCGCCGCCTGGGCGGGAGCCGCTCTAATGGCCCCCGAACTGGAAAATGGAACCGCCAAGCTCGTCTGGACACAGGGTGTTTCACCGGCGCGCTGGCTCGCCGCGAAGCTCACTGTCCCGGCCGTCGCCGTCACTGCGGGAACCGGGCTGCTGATCCTGCTCCACCACCTGATGTGGGCGGCGTCCCAGGACCGTATCAACACCATAAAGGCCTGGTACGACCCGCCGACCTTCTACACCAACGGCCCTGTCCTGGTGGCCCTCGCGCTGGTCGGCCTCGCTGCCGGCGTGCTTGCCGGACTGGCCTGGCGACGCTCCCTCGCCGCACTCGCCACCGCTCCACTCGCCGTGAGCATGGTATGGGCCGCCCTCCACGCTGTCCTACCTCACCTCTGGCCCACCGTCACCGCTGTTACCAGCCTGGACGATGGCAACGGCTTGCCAGGCGATGGCATCACCGTCGGGAGAGGCTTCCTCACCTCTACTGGAACCCGCCACCCGCTCACTACCGACTGCGGCCCCTACGCCCAAGTCCCAGAGTGCCGAGCCGTCTACAACAAATTGGACGCCATCGGCTTCTACCACGAGTACCACCCCGCGGCCCATTACTGGCCTCTTCAGCTGACGGCGACCGCGCTCCTCCTTGTCGTCACCGCCGCCCTAGTGCTTGCCGCCTTCCGGGTTTTCCGGGCCTCGCACACGCTGAACCACGTTTCGGATACAGCGAGCCGAAGCTGCCGGCGTTGAATTGTGGATCACGTCCAAGACACGGTTAAAGCCAGCAGCCTGCGGCCCCTCGGAGGGATCGTCGGACCGAAGGCTCCTGCGATACGGCTGTCAACTCAGCGAAATGCGGTGATTCGGAAGGCAGCGAGGCATCGACAGCATTCGCGACGAGACTGCGCATGTGCGCAATCTCGATCGCTGGCCCGGGCAGGCTGCACAGGCGCTCGGAAACTGTGTGTCTGCGCCAGCCTGTGGTTTTGGGCTGGGTGTGTGCGCCAGTGAACCTTTTCCGACCTCAGTTTGAGCAGGTCAGGTGCAGGGTGAGTGAACCGCCCCGGGTTTGGTGGAGACTCGAACACGTGTAAGGATTCGAGTCATGGCACGTCCTTCCCGTTACCCGCTTGAGCTGCGCCGTCGCGCGGTGCGCATGTTCGCCGAGGTCCGCGGCGACTACCCGAACGAGACTGCGGCACTGCAGGCGGTTACGGAGAAGCTGGGCATCGGTTCCCGCGAGACGCTTCGGAACTGGGTGAAGCAGAACGAGGTCGACACCGGGCAGCGGCCCGGGACGACGACGGAGGAGTCTGCCCAGCTCAAGGCGTTGAAGAAGGAGAACGCCGAGCTGAAGCGGGCGAACGAGATCCTGAAGGCCGCGGCGAGTTTCTTCGCGGCCGAGCTCGACCGGCCACACACGCGCTCGTAGCCTTCATCGACGAGTACCGGGACCGCTTCGGCGGGGTCGAGCCGATCTGCAGGACGCTCACTGAGCACGACTGCAAGATTGCCCCATCTACGTATTACGCCCACAAGAAGCGCCTCGAGACGCCCTCCGCCCGCCGCGTGCGCGACGCGGACCTCAAGGAGAAGATCCAGAAGGTCTACACGTCCAACTACCGGGTCTACGGAGCCCGGAAGGTCTGGCGCGAACTGAACCGGCAGGGCCATGCGGTGGCCCGCTGCACCGTCGAGCGCCTGATGCGCGAGCTCGGCATCCAGGGCGCGGTACGAGGCAAGCGGATCATCACCACGATCCCCGGCGGCCAGGTCGAGCGGGCTCCCGACCTGGTGGACCGCGACTTCGTCGCCCTCGCTCCGAACCGGTGCTGGGTGGCGGACTTCACCCATGTGAAGACCTGGTCCGCGGTCGTCTTTGTCGCTTTCGTCGTGGATACCTTTTCCCGTCGGATCGTCGGCTGGTCGGCGGCCACCGTGAAGGAGACCGTCTTCGTCCTGGACGCCCTGGAGATGGCCCTCTGGCAACGCGACCGCGATCAACAGCCGGTCACAGCTGGAGAGTTGGTACATCACTCGGACGCGGGGTCGCAATACACGTCTTTCCGGCTCGCCGAGCATCTGGAGGCCGCCGGCATCGCCGCCTCCATCGGCTCGGTCGGCGACGCGTATGACAACGCCCTGATGGAGTCCACGATCGGCCTGTTCAAAACCGAGCTGATCAAGCCCCAGCGGCCCTGGAAGACACTCGCCCAAGTCGAGCTCGCCACTGCCGAGTGGGTCGACTGGTACAACCACCGCAGACTCCACGGTGAGATAGGCCACGTCCCACCCGTCGAATACGAAACCAACTACTACACCGAACTCACGAAACCCCAGGTCACAACCACAATCTGCGATCTCTACCGAACCCGGGGCGGTTCAGAGGACTGCTTGGACGAGGCTGGTGATGCGTGTGGTGCTGCAGCGGAGCTTCCGCAGGAGGCGCCAATTCTTCAAGGTGGCCATGGCCTGCTCGCCCAGCGCTCTGATCCGTGCGTGAGCTCGGTTGACGGCCTGCTGTCCTGCGGACAGACGGTCCCACCGGCCGCGGAAGGGCACTCGGACGGTTCCGCCGGCGCCTTGGTAGCCCTTGTCGGCCCAGCAGGGCATGCCCGCGTCGTTGAACGCGTTGATCAAGCCGTGTGTGCGGGCCGCCTTGATGTCGTGGACGGTGCCTGGCAAGGCGGGCGAGGCCCACAGCAGACGCCCGTGCGGATCGGCGATCACCTGCACGTTCATCCCGTGCTTCTTGTGTTTGCCGGGGTGTGCGCCGTGAGGCGCTTGCTGTTCGAGTGATGGGGCCCCTGGCGCCCTTATACGCCTGCCGGAAGCCTCCCCGCCCGTTCTCACCTTGCTCCCTGTGTATGTGGAGTTGGTGGCCGGCCCGCTGGATGGGCTGCTCCTGGACGTCACGGACCGGTCTGCGCGGGAGCGGGCAGAAGGTGTTGCTTTGCGTACGGAGATCGGCCGGTATGGTCCCGGTGGTCAGGCCCTGTATGTCCCCAGGCCGGATGGTCGCCGGTTCGACTGGCATGGAGACGCCCCCTGACGACCGTGGTCGGGGCTGCAGGGGTGGCCCCGACCATAGACCCGACCACGGCGCTGTGGCGGCTTGTGCAGCTGGCCGGGCTGCGCACTGCTGGGCGCGGGGTCGCGTACTGCCTGCGCAATCGGGAGCAGCTGTCGGCAACGGCTGAATGCGAGGGTGAGGCCCCGGGAGTTCGTGATGACAGGGGACATGGTGCACTCAGTGCCCGCGCAGCTGTGGCTGACGTGGTCCGGCCAGCAGGAACCGGTAGCCCGCCGGGTTCCGCCCCGTGCCCCGTGAATTCGCAAGTGCTGAGGAGTTACTCGGCTATCCAGTTGGATGGCCGAGTGCAGGGACTGGCGTGCACCTGAAGGCAGGATGCTGGAGACCGACGCTGACGGTTCGTCAACGGCGGTATCCGCGCCTGAAGTCGGCCTCCTGCCTGGCATCCTCTTCCTCGATGGCGTCGAGGCGGCGCAGGGCATCCAAGGCGAAGGCCCTCACCGACGCGTTCGGATCGTTCACGAGTGGGCCCACCGTGCGAGCAGGACGCGTTTGCGAAGGAGATCGAGCCGATGGGTCGCGCTCACGTAGGCGGTGCAGCTTGTCGGCATCGCCGTCGCGGAGGTGTTCGGGGTGGGTCATGATCTATGAGGTGACCTCGCGGACCGAGGGAGACTTGGGGCCGACGGCGGGTGCGTGTCCGCGCCCGGTGCGGTAGCGCCGCAGGTGACGTTGGACGGCCAACTCGCGCCCTGGGTAGCCGAGTTGCTGGATTTCCCGGTGGAGCTGTGCGGCATTTCTTATGCCTTCGTTCCAGCGCCGGTGCAGGTAGTCGACGTACGGGTCGACGACATGTGCCCGCTGCAGGCTTTTGGCGACGACATCATCAGCCGAGCGGGCGTTGACGAGTTTGCGGACGGTGGCCTGGTGCAGCCCGAGCTTCCGGCCGATCGCCGCCTTCGACTACGCCGAGGAGCAGGACGCCGGCGCCGTGACGTCCGGGACGTGAGTGAGCCGGTTGGGGGGAGCCGCTCGCCCCCGCCCCACCGGCCACTCGGGGGCCGCAGCCCCCAGGGGGATTACCGCGTCACTCCCAGAAGTACTGGTTCGTGGACACCAACTGGCCGGGAATCACCTCCCCCTTGGTACGCAGCTCGGTGTACGCCCAGTACTCGAGGTCCGGTTTCAGCGCAGCGTGCGGCCGCAGCTTGTACGACGGCGTCGTGCCGCGCTCCACCGTGGCCGGCAGTTCCAGCGCCGCCGGCTCGTAATGGCCGTCACGGCTGAGGACGACATGGCCGAGCCGATAGTCGACGACCGGGCCGCCGGACGCCTGCGCGAAGACGTACGCCGTGTACGTGCCCGCTTCGGGCATGAAGGCCCAGGCCCGCTCGTTGCTGTGCCAGTTTGCGTCGCTCCGGTAGACCAGCTTGTCACCCTTGTACAGCAAGAGGTCCAGGTTGGTGTCCGGGTCGTCGGTCGCGGTCTCGACGACGATTCCGGCACTGCCCGCCGGCACCTTGAAGGAGTGCGCCTGCACCCCGAGGGCCTTCGGGTCGAAGACCCCGCCGTTGACCCCAGCCGGCATCGAGTACGACTCCCACTGCATGGGGGCGTAGCCGGTCGACCGGCCGGAGACCGGTCCGGTGAAGCCCGGCTCGAAAGTGCCGTAGGTGCCGTCTGCGAGCCGGCCGAACTCCTCCAGGTTGTCGTCGTACTGCCGGGGCGAGATGCCCCACGGGCGCGCGGCGACCGGAATCCGAACCTGGTGGGCGGTGCTGTGCCAGGCTATCGCGCCGGTGACGTAGCGGTCCCACGGTGCGCTGCCGCGCCGCAGGGTGATGGTGACCTTGGCGGTTTCGCCGGGAGCCACGGTCACCACCGCTGGTGCGACGCTGACCTGCATGCCCTTCAGCCCGTTGACCGAGGCGTGGTACCTCTCCCGCTTGCTGCCGACGTTGGTCAGCTTGCGGGTCAACACCACCGGCTTGGTGCCGTCGTACTCGCGCAGTGCGATCGACGGCAGGTTCAGTTCGCGGCCGTCGGGCTGAGCCGCCTCACTGAAGGCGATCAGGCTTTTGGCGTCCGGTTCGATGACCAGGCCCGGATCGGCGGCCCGGTCCGGTGCCTGCATTCCGCTGCCCTGGGCCAGCGGGCTGGTGGTGCCCACGGTGTCCGTTGCGGTGGTCCGCAACGCCGAGGCCACCGCGCCGGGCGACCAGTCGGGATGCTCGGCCCGCAGGATCGCGGCCGAGCCAGCCACGTGCGGGCTCGCCATCGAGGTCCCCGAGTACGCGTCGTACTGCCGGCCGAAGTTTCCCGGCGGGGAGACGGACGCGATGATGTCGCTACCGGGGGCAACCAGGTCGGGTTTCATGAGCCCGTAGTGCATCTTGTCCGGCCCCGTCGACGAGTAGTCCGCGACGCTCGGCACCCCCTGGACACTGGAGCCGTCGCCGCCCGAGGTGAGCCGCGCGGTGCCGTCGGCCGAGTGTCTCATCAGGTAGTTGAAGAGCTTGCCGGCCTGCTCCCTGGTGTTCAGGTAGAGCACCGGGAAGTCGTAGATGCTGTTGACCCGGAAGTTGCCGTAGGGGTCGAAGAGGACCATTGCCGCGGCGCCCTTGGCTTTGAGCTCCTCCACCGCGCCGTACGGGCTGTCCAGGGCGCAGGCGACCACCTTGCCCTTCACCTTCGCCGGGTCCAGACTGCCGGGCTCGCAGTATGCCGAGCCGTCCTCCAACGTGCCGGCCTGCTCGCCGAAGACCAGCGGCAGGGATCGGCCACCGGGGAGCACGTCCAGCGAGGCGCCGGTGATCGAGGTGCCGTCGCCGAGCCGGACCGTTCCCTCGTTCACGTTGGTCACCGCCGCGCCGACCGTGGTGATCCACGGCTGGGTGTTGCTGACCGCGCCGCTGAATCCGGTGTTGCCGGCCGCGGCCGTGACGAAGACTCCGGCAAGCGTGGCGTTGAGGAAGGCGTTGCCGATCGGGGTGTTGGGCTCGCTGTCCCCGAACTGCGTTCCGATCGAGTAGTTGAGCACCTGCACGCCGTCGGCGACCGCCGCGTCGATGCCCGCGATGATGTCGGCGTCGTATCCCGAGCCACCCCAGAGGACCTTGTAGACGGCGATCTGCGCGTCCGGGGCCACACCGGAGATCGAACCGAAGTTCCGCCCTGAGATGGTGACGTTGTCGACGGGCAGGCCGGCCGCGGTGGACGCCGTGTGCGTACCGTGCCCGAGCATGTCCCGGGGAGAGAGCACCTCGCCCTCGGGCAGCGCGCCGCCCGTCGCCGCGAGGAACGTGTCGGCGAAGTACCGGGCGCCGACGATCTTGCCGTTGCAGTGCTCGGCAGCGAATGTGTAGCCGGTCTGGCAGGTGCCGTGCCAGCCCGCCGGGGCCGGCATCTGCTTGGCGAACGACGGACTTTCCGGCCAGATCCCGGTGTCGAGGACGCCGATCACGACCCCGGCGCCGGTGCTTCTGCCCGGCTTCCGCGCGGCGGTCTTCCGCGCGCTGGTCGCCGGGGAGCCGGTTGCCTGGGCGCCGGTCGCCGATGCCCCAGTCCTGGCTGTTCCGGCTCTGCCCGCTGCTGTGTCTGTTGCCGTGCCGGTCGTCGGCTGCGGCGTGGTGTCACCAAGGGACGCCTGGCTGGTACTGACCATCTCGGACTTGGTGACCGAACGGACCCGCTTGTCCGCCTTCAGTGCTTCGACCTGAGCGGCAGTCAGCGTCGCGGAGAACCCGTTGAAGGCCGTGGTGTAGACCTCGTTGACAGTGATGCCGGCTGCTTTGGCCACGGCCGTCCGCTGGGTACCCAGGTGCTTCCGGTACGCCTTCGCCGCCCCCGACTGCGGTTCCAGCTGCTCGCCCGGCGCTGGGCGGGTCCGGGCCAGCCCCGAGAGACGGCCCGTGTACGTCGTCACCGGTTCCTCGGCGAGCTCCACAATGTACGGAGTGCGGCCGGTGGGCTTTTGCTTCTGCTTCGCCTTGGACCTAGCGGTCTGGTCCTGTCTGAACCGGCCGGCGCCCCCGGTCAGATCAACCCGATCTCCTTCGGGCCGCAGTCCGGAGCTGACACCGCTGCCCGCCGAGGTGTTCGGCTCGGCGGGTCCCGCCGTTGCCGTACCCCCGGTGGCGACCGTGCCGCCGCCGGCCAGGACGATGGCCAGCAGGGGTATCGCCAGCCTCCGTCGCCGGGTTCGTGTGCTCGTAGCCACGAAACTCCCTTCCAGTAGCTCCCCGATGGGAGCGATCCCATGAACGTCGATGCTCCCTCCCTGGATTGAGGGGGGGAGCATGAGACCTACCTAACTTGACGTCAGTTAACAAGGGATTCACGGGTTGTTTCGGATGCTCACGGGGCCACAGTGGTTCCGCTTCCGCGGGCGAGGCCTGCGTCGCGCCGGCGCGGGGGACCGCGGCGGCCGTCGAGGAGCAGAGCGGAAAGTCGTCGCAGGTGCCGGATGCGGCGAAGCCGAAATTGCGGGTGCCGATGTGGCGTGCGGGGTCGCCCTGGTCGGTGCTGTCGGTGGACCACCAGCGCATCCTGCAGGCTCTCGCAGACCAGGCCCGGCTCCATCAAGGGTCGCTGACTTGCCAGGAGATGGTCGCAGAGTTCGGCATCGACGTGGTGCCGGCACGCGTGGAGGCGCTGCGGTCGAAGGGGAAACGACTGCTCGCGCACGGCTGGCTGGCCGAGTCGGCGTCGGGCCGGTTCACGCTCGCGACGCGGGTGTGACCGGGCCAGGCAGCGGGTCATGGCAGCGTCATCGACCAGTAGCGCTTGACGATCCACCGCGTGGGCAACACCACGAAACCTTCTGGTCGTCACTGCGTTCGACGATCGTCAACACACCGGCGCGAGCGAGGCAGGCACTACTTCACGAGACTGCCGGTGTAGCCGAGAGGGCCCTTTGCCTTGGCAAACCATTGCCGGTACGGTCGCCTGCTCCGGTGGGCAGACGCAGCACTCGCCAGCCGCTCACCCGACCGGGTGCGGGAACGTCGCTGTCACTCGTCGACCGCGAGTGGCCGTCTTCGGGCGCGCATGCGGTCGCGGTGACGTACCCGCCGAGCCGGCCGCCGACGTGCCTGGAGAGGCGACGGCGGACTGGCGGATCATCGCTGCCGTGGCCCGCCTGATGGGCTACAAGAAGGGGCGGTGCCGAAGCCCTGCGGTGATGCTGTCAGGGGAGCGTGGCTGGCTTCGCACGGGCAGGGTGCGTCGGTGGCCGCGCTGTACAGGAAGGCTGTGGCCATGACAGCGATGCCGAACAGGACACGGCCGGGACACGGGGGGCCCGGCAGCAGCGAAATAATCCACGGCGCGTCCATGTTCGCTGGGGCCATGCTGATGCTCAGCGGGCCGCTCAGCATTCTTATGGGCGCATCCGGCATCGCACAGGACACCTTGTTCTCCGCGTCCCGGTATGCCTACCGGTTCGACCTAACCACTTGGGGCTGGATTCACCTTGTGGTCGGAGTGGCGCTCGTCGTTGCTGGACTGGGAGTCTTGACAAACCAGAGCTGGGGTCGCGGGGCAGGCGCAGCGGTAGCAGGGATCAGCCTGATCACCCAGTTCATGTTCGTTCCGTACTATCCGGCGTGGTCCATTCTCGTGATGACACTCGACCTCCTGATCCTGTTTGCGCTGACGAGGTTCCATATCGGGACCAGCGTCGGCCAGTGAACCCAGACGGGACCATGGACGACACCAGCGGTAGGCTGACAGCGCGGGCGGTGTAGCGACTCTGGCCTGGAGTTTCAATAACCCAGTCAAGCGCCACGGCACTCGGTCCCGGAGTACTAACTTGACTCTCTCGGGGATCTTGATAGTCGATGTCGGTCACCCAGGGTTCGCCAGGACTTCGACCGGGGGATTCCCCTGGTGGTCCAGGAAGGTCTGGAAGGCGGCGGCGGTCTTGGGGAAGAGGGTTGCGCAGGCGTGAGAACGACGACGCGACACGAACACAGGCTGGCGGCGGGCGGAGCGGACAGCGTCCGTCGCGACCAGAGAAGCCATCGGCAGGTGCCCGACTGCTGCTGTCGATCGGCCTGCAGCATCCTGAACTGCTGCTGACTGGACCCGCATTGCGGGACCAGGGCCAGGTCGTGACCGCGATGCTGGAGACGGGCTGGAGCCCCGAGCAGGTGCGCCGCATCGTTGCCAGCCGACCGCTGCCCAAGCGGATCCGCAGCTCCGTCGACGCGATCGTCGCCGCCCGACTGAACGCCGCCCACGTCTACCCGCCCCCGGCCGCCTGCCCGGATACCGCCCCCGCGCCGCGGCCCTCCCAAACCGCCCCCGCCGACCACCGCCCGGTACGCGAGGCGCTGGCCTACCGGGCGCTCGCCGAATGCTCCGGCTGCGGCCTGCCCGGATGCGCCCCAGGCGAGAACCTCTGCCCCACCTGCCTGAATTGGCCGCTGTGCCGCTGCTGCACCGGCCCCACACCTCGACGCGCCCACCCCGACAGCGACGGCCGCTGCACCACCTGCAGCACCGCCTCAACTCGCCCTCTGGAAGGGGGCAGCGCATGACGAGCCGCACGCCACCGCCCACGCCGCCCGCTCCCGGACTGCAGCCCTTCGCCCAGCACCCCGGCCACTGGGAGCAGCAGCGAACCCGTGCCCGGCACCGGTCACCTCTGGTGCGGCACCTGGTGCACGCACACATGCGAGCCCGTGCTGATCCGGGAGCGGACCTGCTGGGGTTTTGTGGACTGGACCGTCCCCGCAGGCGACCGTCTGCCCGAGCGCCCCCACCGCATCGGCGTCCTCACACCGGCGGCCACCCGCTTCCAGCGGCTCGCACTGCGCTGGTTGAGTCGACGCCCCGCCCAGCGTCTGCCCCTGCTGCCCGCCTCCGTGCGCTGCTCGGCGGCAGCCGTCGCCGTGCTCGGCCTGGTCGCCGCCGCGACCGCGACCAGCCACGGCACACCGATCGGTGTGGCGGTGCCGCTGATGCTGCTGATGCCACTGCTGACCGAGCACGTGCCCGACCGCCTGGATGCCCGCGCAGGCGAGCACGTCCGGACGGTTGAGGGCGAAGCCGCCTGCCGGTACCTGCAGGGTCTGGCCGGCCTGCACAACTATTTTGGCTCGTCGAGCAGATCACCGTCCGCAACATCCTTCTCGGCTACGTCCCCAAGGACCGCAAGGACCCCCTGATCCGATGGGTTCAGCAGCATTTCTCCACCGACAAGTTCGTCGCTTTCCACCGAAAACCGAGGATCTACGACGCGTTCTTCCCTCGCGAAACGATCCCGCCACCGCGTCAGCCCGATGAAGCCGACGCGGAAACACGGTGGAGCCCGTTCCACCCCTACTACCGCTGCTGAACTTGAGTACAGCCGGGTCGTGAGGTGGCCCAGATGGGGGTCACACGGCGAGGGCGCCGCCGACGAAGGTACGTTCTGGCGGTGACGCCACGAGTTCGACCATGGTGCCGGCGCGGAGGTCATCGCCGACCACGCGCGTGATCGCGTCGGTGAGCGCGGTGCCGAGGCGCGCGGTGATCTGGGCGGCGTCGGGGCGTTCGAAGACGCCGGCGCGGACGCCCAAGATCACCGAGGCTTTTGTGTCCACGGCCTTGCCGCCCTGCGCGAAACGACCTGTGGGGACTCCGGTCAGGCGGACGCTTACGAGGTCGCGGGCCCATTCGCCATAGACGTCGACGATGGCGTCGGTCAGTGCGGCGAGGAGCATGGGTTCGTTCCCGGTCAGCCTGTTCTCTGGAAGGTGGACGGTTAGATGCGGCATAGTGGACCTCGTTCCCTTTGAATCCAAAGCCTTTGTTTTTAAAGGTATCTGGAAGAGGTCGCCGATGTCCACGGAATCGGACGGTCCAGCCGTCAATGAGGCTGTCCGCACCCTGCTGTTGCTCATGCCACGGCTCGTGGGCCGCGCCAAGCGCCTGCCCATACCTCCGGCGCTCCAGGGTCTGGACCTGGCACCGCGACACCTCGCACTGCTGGCCCACCTGGAGTACGACGGCCCCACCAGCATCAACGAGCTCGCCGCTCGGCTGGAGGTGGCCCCGACGACTGTCAGCCTCATGGTCAGCGAGCTGTCTCGGCCGGGCGTCCTGCAGCGCACCGCCGATCCCGCCGACCGCCGCCGCCGCATCATCGCCATCGCCCCCGCCTACGCCGCACCGATCGGCGAGTGGCTTTCTGGCAGCGCCTCCGCCTGGGAATGCGTCATGCGCGGTCTCAACCCCGCTGAACGCGCCACAGTCATCACCGCCCTGCACGCCTACGAGGCGGCCTTGGAGCAGGCGGGCGACCGGCATCGGAACGCGCAGCTGCGTTAGCGAGCGCAGATTGTCTCAACGAACCAAGTCCCGCGTCTCACCCAATCCAGTCCACGCAGGTCAGCGCAGGGGTGGGCGACTAACTTCGTTGAGATAGGACACCCATGACGCGAAGGCTGGCTGCGCAGGGTCTAGCCGGACCAGAGCAGGCCGAGTCGCTGCTGTCCGTGGCCAGCGCGCTGGCCCAGGGGGTGGCCACTCCCGGCGAGGGGTTGGCTCTGGACGCGCTGCAGCGACTGGCTCAGTGGCGGGAGGCGAGCACAGCCCGTCAGTCATGGGCTGCCGCAGAGCCTCGGCTGGTACAGGAGGGGCTTCTCCGCAGCGGTGTGGGCGTCCACCTGCTGCTGGCGAGTGGCCTGTTCCGCGGCAGTGACGTGGTCGATCGGGGCCTGGGCGAGTGGTTCCCGGGAGCGGTGCAGGAGGGCCTGTCTGAGCAGCCGACCCGCCGCACGAAGGCGCTCCCCGGTGCGAAATACTCTCCCGATGAGTTCACGCACTTCCCCGATCAGCCAGCCGATCACGATACGGAGAGCAGTCGCGCATGATGCCAAACGGCTCACGCGGCTCGTGCGTGGCTCAGGCGCCTACGAGGGTAAGTACGCATCCGCAGTGGCGGGCTACCGGGTGGGTCCTGATTACATTGAAGCCCACCGCGCCTTCGTAGCCGTCGGCGCCGACGAGCATGGAGGCCGGGTCCTCGGGTTCTACTCGCTCGTCCTCGCTCCGCCGGAGCTCGACCTGCTGTTCGTCGCCGACGAAGCGCAAGGACGTGGCATTGGACGGCTACTCGTCGCGCACATGCAGTGCGAGGCTCGTGCCGCCGGGCTCGACCGTGTCAAGGTCGTGGCGCATGTTCCCGCCGAGGACTTCTACCACCGCGTCGGTGCAGTGCGGACCGGGACTGCGCTCGCGAACCCGCCCGCCGTGCCGTGGGACCGTCCCGAATTCGAGTTTCGCATTCCTTCGGAATGACGCGGTGCGCCGGTTCGCAGGGCTACCGGCTTCGCCAGCATGGCGCGCTCCGTGTGTGCCGTCGTCTCTGCCCTGGCGGGGGATCGTCTGCGCCGGCGGCCTCTTCCCCGCATCAGGAGCGAGGCGAGGGTGCTGCTGAGCGCCTTTCGAAGACGTCTTACGGACAGCCGCGTACGTCGTCGCCCCCGTGGCGTCAGGGTTGCTTGTGAGGCCGCTCTTCCTGAACGTGGCACTCCGAGTGGATCAATATCTGTGCTTGCGAAGTGAGGCTTTGGCGGACCGCGTAGTGAGAGTTTGTGTCGCCCCGAGTGGAGCGGAATTGTGTAATGTGTACGGGTCGTTCCAGTGTGCTACTGTCGATCTTAGTTGCAGTCGTGGTTCCCGAAACTTCGAGTGCCCCACCCGTTCTGTCGGTTGGGGGCGCTTCTGTATTTCCGGTCATTTCCGGGCGGGGTAATCATTGCGGCGACACGGCGTCCGCGCAGTGCGGATCCCGATGTACTGCCCCGAAGGAGATATGGCATGGCTACTGGTACCGTGAAGTGGTTCAACGCGGAAAAGGGCTTCGGCTTCATCGAGCAGGACGGTGGCGGCGCCGACGTGTTCGCCCACTACTCGAACATTGCCGCCCAGGGCTTCCGTGAGCTGCTGGAAGGCCAGAAGGTAACCTTCGACATCGCGCAGGGCCAGAAGGGCCCGACGGCCGAGAACATCGTTCCGGCCTGACGCTGACGCACATTTTTGTAGCTGGGGCCCGCATCCTTCGGGGTGCGGGCCCCAGCTGCACACATCCCCCGCAGCAGTTTCAACTGCGGGGTGACTCGGAGGAATCCGCAGTCTCACCACGCGCGGCTCCTCCTTCAGTGATGCAGGAACGTCCTGAAGAGCTGCGCCGCAGCCGACGCCCGGATCTTACGTCCCCATCGCGTCACCATTTCAGCACCTGCACCCCCGGGTATTTCCGCCGGCCCAAATCTGTTTTTTTGCCACCGGTCCATACTTGTAATTCTCCATGCCGCTCATTGCTGCGGGAATTCCTTGATATGCGCCACATCGAGGAAGGTTCCGCATGAACCGCACACGCACGAACGATCGCTTCGACCGCTCCCGTCACGGCAGAGCCGCCGCCGGAAAGGGCGGCAGCCGCACGGGCTCGCAGGCACCGCACCGTTCCGGCGGCCCTGCCCGTTCCGGCGGTTACGACCGCCGGCCAGCCACAGTGCAAGCTGAGTTCGCGCTGCCCAGGACGACCACGCCCGCGCTGCCTCCTGTTGAGGGCTTCGCCGAACTCGACATGCCCGAGCACCTGCTGACCGAACTCGGCAAGCAGGGTGTGACCGCACCGTTCCCGATCCAGGGAGCGACGCTGCCGAACTCCCTGGCGGGCCGTGACGTACTGGGCCGCGGGCGCACCGGTTCCGGCAAGACCCTCGCCTTCGGCCTCGCCCTGCTCGCCCGTACCGCTGGACAGCGTGCTGAACCCCGCCAGCCGCTGGGCCTGATCCTCGTACCGACGCGTGAACTGGCACAGCAGGTGACCGACGCGCTCACACCGTACGCCCGTTCTCTCAGGCTGCGGCTGGCCACGGTGGTGGGCGGGATGTCGATCGGCCGGCAGGCCGGCGCGCTGCGCGGCGGGGCCGAGGTCGTTGTCGCGACGCCTGGGCGGCTCAAGGACCTCATCGACCGTGGCGACTGCAGGCTGAACCACGTGGGCATCACGGTGTTGGACGAGGCCGACCAGATGGCCGACATGGGTTTCATGCCGCAGGTCACCGCGCTGCTCGACCAGGTGCGTCCGGAGGGGCAGCGGATGCTGTTCTCCGCCACCTTGGACCGTAACGTCGACCTGCTGGTTCGCCGCTATCTGACTGACCCCGTCGTGCACTCGGTCGACCCGTCGGCCGGTACGGTCACGACGATGGAGCACCACGTCCTGCACGTCCATGGCGCCGACAAGCACGCCGCCACGACCGAGATCGCCGCCCGCGACGGCCGCGTGATCATGTTCCTGGACACCAAACACGCCGTCGACCGGCTGACCCAGGACCTGCTCAACAGCGGGGTACGCGCCGCCGCGTTGCACGGCGGCAAGTCGCAGCCGCAACGCACCCGCACGCTGGCGCAGTTCAAGACGGGGCACGTCACCGTGCTGGTGGCGACCAATGTCGCAGCGCGCGGCATCCACGTCGACAACCTCGACCTGGTCGTCAACGTCGATCCGCCGACCGACCACAAGGACTACCTCCACCGCAGCGGCCGTACCGCCCGCGCAGGCGAGTCCGGCAGCGTCGTCACCCTCGTCACACCGAACCAGCGCCGCGGCATGGTCCGCCTCATGGCGGACGCCGGAATCCGGCCGCAGACCACCCAGATCCGCTCGGGAGACGAGGCCCTGAGCCGGATCACCGGCGCCCAGGCCCCGTCCGGCATCCCGGTCGTCATCACCGCACCGGTGGTCGAACGCCGAAAGCGCAGCGCCTCCTCCCGAAGCCGGCGCCGCTCTTCCGCGGCGACCCGGCGCGCCCCCGTACGCCAGACCGTCCTCGACGCGGTGGCCTAGAACCTTCGTGATCGGAAAGTTGACCTGTCTCTAGGAGGCACCCTTTGACGCTGATTCAGATGCAGCCCCGCTCGGCGGACGCCAACCCCGTGCACAGGACGGCGGTGGAGGTCATGGACGCGGCCGGACCGCAGGTCTGTGACGACATGAGCGTCGAGGTGGCGCTGGCCGTCATGGCCGCCGCACGCACGGGCCGACTGGTCGTCTGCGACCAGGACGACCAGCGCATCGGCCTGGTGACCCGAACCGACCTCACCGCCGTCCGCGACAGCGGCGCTCACACGGACCGGGTCCGCCTGCGTGACATCCTCGGCGGTACGGATCGTCAACCTCACCCGTGACCACGATGGCGAAGCCGAGCACGCGATGCGCTCCCGTCGGCTCGGTGCTCTGCGAGCCGTAGACGAGCAAGGCAGCGCCCCGGGCATCCTCGCCACCCGCTGAAACGCATCGCCCCGGGGCGGACCGTTCTTCCCTCTCCCTGTGAGGCCACATGCGCTGCGTCATCGCCCGCTTCCCCTTCGAACTCACCAAGGGCGGAGTGCTGGAATCGATGAAGGGCATCAAGCCCGAACCGGTCACCGGAGAATCGGTGATCATCGGCCGCCGCCACTACCCCGTCAAGCAAGTCGGCCAAGTCATCACCCGCCAGGACCGCCGTGACTTCAGCGCCGCCGAAGTCCGCCGGGCCATGACTCAGCTCGGCTTCACCTGCCGAGCCCTCCCCAAGGCCGCGCCTCTGGGCATCCCCGGCTCGCTGCAGCACACCTCCGCGATGCTCGGCACCCCGTGATGGTCTGAACGGGTAAACAGGCACAAGCCGACATCTGAGCAGCAGTGTGGGCCCGACCGGTACGCCGGTCGGGCCCACACTGCGTGCAGCGGGTTCCCGTCGCCGTCGCTCAGCGGTCCGAATAGCTGAAGTCGCCCCCGGTCCAGGCGCTGACGTCCTCGATCGCAACCCGATACATCCCGCCCGTCTCCGGGCTCCCCAGGGGTGCCCGCCAGGATCCGGGCGACATGGAAGTGCAGACGCGTGGGCGGCCCGTCCTTCTTCGCGGGGAGTCGAAGACGGCGGCGAACTCGCCCAAGCGGGCGGAATCCGTCAGCACATCAGACACCCTCTGCCTCCGCGTGGCTGCGAGAACCAGGTGATCGGTGATGACAGCACCACTGGTGACCACGGTCAGGGACTCTGACTGCTGTGGTCGGACTGCTCGATCATCCGATCGTCGAGGGCGGCGCAGCCCCTCGTACCGTGCCCGTCAACGGCCGACCTGCGAGGCGTCCCGGCTGGAAGCGTCCGTCCCGGGCGGTGGTGTTCTTCGCGAGACGCAGTGTTGGCCGGTGCCCGCCGACGGTAGCCGCGGCGCAGTCGGCGACGTCACGCTCAGCCCGACGTGCTGCGCGGCGGTGGGGTGACGGTGAGCGCCGGACTGAGCCTCGGAGCTGCTTGAACCACCCATGGGCCGGCCGAGGCGGATTACCTTATCTTCGAGAGCGCGAAAATCTATGCCAGCCGGAGTAGACATTGGGTGGCGGTGTGGTTATGGTTTCTCTCGTAGCCGAGATCGAGAGAGGCCCGGCAGAGATGAACTGCCGGGCAGCAGTACCGCAGTTGCAGTTCGCAGGACGGTGCGGTGGTGGAGTTCCGAAGCCAAGGCGGTTGCAGGACGGTGACGGGACTGACGACCGGACCGGGTGGCCCGCAGTGATCAGGGGCCACCATGAGCAGTACCGCAGTGGCAGTACCCGTAAATGAAGGATCGCAGTACCCAGCAGTGAAGTCAGTGAGCGGTACCTCGGTGAAGGCGTCGGCTGCGGGCGCGCGCACCGGGAGGTTCGGCAGTGGGGTTCCAAGCCGGAGTAGACGCAGGACGGGCGACGGGGCTGGCTGCCGAAGAGTGGCGCTGTTCGAGGCCACCAGCAGTTTGCGGTATCAGCAGTTCGCAGTTTCCGTCAGTGAGTAGTTGATCAAGAGGGAAGAACGGAGGAGCCGAGCGCCATCAGGATCGCCCGGGCGGAAGTCTTGAACCCGGGTACCGCAGGACATCGATAGTGAGGTGGTCTCCGGTCGAGCAACCGCGATCCCCGCGCCCCCGACAGCGTCTCGGTCAGGTGTGCGGAAACAGAGGGCCGGTGCAGTATCAGGGCCGGCAGATGGTGTAGTAGTTCCTTCGGGGCCCTGGTGCCAGTACGGCGCCAGGGCCCCTCAACGCGTTCCACAGAGAGGTGCAATGACAGCAGACGACACGTTCGGCCGTCTCGACGACGACGATTACCCCGCGTACACCATGGGCCGGGCTGCCGAGTTGCTCGGCGCTACCCCTGCCTTCCTCCGGGCCCTCGGCGAAGCCCGCCTGATCACCCCCCTGCGCTCCGAAGGCGGCCACCGCCGCTATTCCCGCTACCAACTGCGTATCGCCGCCCGCGCCCGGGAACTCGTCGATCGGGGTACCCCCATCGAGGCTGCCTGCCGGATCGTCATCCTCGAAGACCAGCTCGAGGAAGCCCAGCGCATCAACGCCGAATATCGTCGCGCCGCCGAATCAGTGAACCCGACGGCAGCAGAATGAGATGGGCGTGCCCGTCAGCGCCGGCGGGCATCGCACGCACCGTCTCGGTGTGCGGCGTGATCCTTTCCTCTGGTGACGCGATGTGTGGGCGTGTAACGTCTGTGTCAGCTGTCGTGGTTCGGAATTCCCTCTTGCCCACGCCTTTGGTGTGGGCGTTTTGCTGTGCTGTGCCGCAGGGACCAGGGCGATCATCTCCGTCTGCCACATGGGGTGGGAGGCGTTCATCGACTGGAAGGCATAAGACATGGCAACGGGAACTGTGAAGTGGTTCAACGCGGAGAAGGGCTTCGGCTTCATCGCCCAGGACGGCGGCGGCCCGGATGTCTTCGCGCACTACTCTGCGATCAACTCCACCGGCTTTCGTGAGCTCCAGGAGGGCCAGGCCGTGACGTTCGACGTCACCCAGGGCCAGAAGGGCCCGCAGGCCGAGAACATCAACCTGGCCTGACCTCGCAGACCTGACCGAGGGATCGCGCACGCCGCGTCCGGTGGCCGCCGCCCGCGCGGGCCCTGCCGCCCACGTAGACGAAGGCGCCTGATCTCGTGCCGGGCCGGCACAAGATCAGGGGCCGCGCAGCAATGGCTGCGCGGCCCCTGATCTGTGGAAGCCCGGGCCGGTGCGACTTCGACCCGAAACTTCCTGACCTCAGTCGCTGCAAGTGTCGCCGGGCACGTGAGCCGCATCTCCTGCGCGGCTACCGCGCAGCTTGGAGGAGCCGACGTTCGGACGCTCGTCCAGGTGTCGAGGAAGGCTCTCCGTGGCTTCGACGCTGCGCGCCGCCCCCCAGCCGTACGACCGAGCCGCCGGTGAAGTCGGTGATGAGGAACGACACCGACGCGGCCCCGAGCTGCTCCTCGAGCATGCGCGTCACCACGTCGAGTGACTGCACGGGCGCTGCGGTCTCCGCCGCCGCCAACGTCCTCCCAAGGTGGAGAACATCCGTTGAACGGTGGGTTTTCGCGCCTCCTGTCCTTGGGACGTGTTCGCGATGACTCATCATGTGGAGTGCGTTGCCACCACGGCCTGCTGGGGCGGCCGCTGACTCCGTGCCCGGCCTCGATGCCGGCGTGGGCCAGGGCCGGAACCGGGATCGTACGGCAGGGGTGTGGTTCAGGCGTCGATGATGACGGGGATGATGAGGGGCTTGCGGCGGTGGGTGCGGAACGCCCAGTTCGCCACGGCGCGGGCGAGGAGTTGTTCGAGTTGGCGCGCGTCCCCGACGCCTTCCTCGGCGGCGGTGGCCAGGGTCTTCTCGATGACGGGGATGACCGGTTCGAAGGTGGTGTCGTCGTGGACGAAGCCCCGGGCCAGGAAGTCGGGGGCTTCGGCGAGGGTGCCGGTGTCCGCGTCGACGATCGCCACCACCGTGACCACGCCTTCGGCGGCGAGGGTGAGGCGGTCCTTGAGGGACGCTTCGGTGGCGCCGCCGACTTCCATGCCGTCCACGTAGACGTTGCCGGCGGGGACCTTGCCGGTGATGGACGCGCGCCCGTCGACGAGGTCGACGACGACGCCGTCCTCGGCGATGACGACCCGGTCGGGGTCGACACCGGTACGGATGGCGAGGTCGGCGTTGGCCCGCAGGTGGCGCCATTCGCCGTGCACGGGCATGACGTTGCGGGGTTTGACGATGTTGTAGCAGTAGACGAGTTCGCCGGCGCTGGCGTGCCCGGAGACGTGCACCTTGGCGTTGCCCTTGTGGACCACGTGGGCGCCCCACCGGGTGAGTCCGTTGATCACCCGGTAGATGGCGTTCTCGTTGCCGGGGATGAGGGAGCTGGCGAGCAGGACGGTGTCGTCCTTGCCGATGCGGATGATGTGGTCGCGGTTGGCCATCCGTGACAGCGCGGCCATCGGTTCGCCCTGGGAGCCGGTGCACACCAGAGTGATCTTGTGGTCCGGGAGCTTCTCCAGCTCCTTGGTGCTCATGACCAGACCGGAGGGGACCTTCAGATAGCCCAGGTCACGGGCGATGCCCATGTTGCGGACCATCGACCGGCCGACGAAGGCGACCTTGCGGCCGTGCTGGTGGGCGGCGTCCAGGACCTGCTGGATGCGGTGCACGTGGCTGGCGAAGCTGGAGACGATGACCCGGCGCGGCGCGGTGCGCATCACCTGCTCGATGGCCGGGTTCAGCTCCCGCTCGGAGGTGGTGAAGCCGGGTACTTCGGCGTTGGTGGAGTCGGTGAGGAACAGGTCCACGCCCTCCTCGCCGAGGCGGGCGAAGGCGCGCAGATCGGTGATGCGGTCGTCGAGAGGGAACTGGTCCATCTTGAAGTCGCCGGTGTGCAGCACCATCCCGGCCCGGGTGCGGATCGCGACCGCGAGGCTGTCGGGGATGGAGTGGTTGACCGCCACGAACTCGCAGTCGAAGGGCCCGAAGCCACGCCGGTCGCCCTCCCGCACCCGCACCGTGCGCGGCCGGATTCCGTGTTCCTTGAGCTTGGCCTCCAGGAACGCCAGCGTCAGCTTGGAGCCGACGACCGGGATGTCGGACCGCTCGCGCAGCAGGTACGGCACGCCGCCGATGTGGTCCTCATGGCCGTGGGTGAGGACCACGGCCACGATGTCGTCCAGCCGGTCCCGGATCGAGGTGAAGTCCGGCAGGATCACGTCCACGCCGGGCTGGGTCTCCTCGGGGAACAGCACGCCGCAGTCGACGATGAGCAGCTTGCCCGCGTGCTCGAAGACGGTCATGTTGCGGCCGATCTCACCCAGGCCGCCCAGGGCAATGACCCGCAGCCCTCCTTCGGGAAGGGGAGGGGCGGCTTTCAGCTCGGGGTGCGGATGACTCATACCCTGACGGTACCCGGAGAGCGGGACAGGGTGATCCATTGCCCGTGTGATCCAGCGGGCGCTCGATACGACCCGCCGCCGGAGACATACTGGCGCTCAGGTCGACATCCGTCTCGTCTGCCCGCTGCCCAGGCCCCAAGACAAGAGGCAACCGCAGCGGCCGCCGCGTGTGCCGGGGTGGCGTCGCGCATCGGGGGCCAGTAGCTGCGAGGTGAGACGTTCGGCAAAGACCGTTTTCAGGCCGTGCCGACAGTACGTGGTCGCCGACCTTGTCCGTGCTCAGGCATAGGGAGCAGACGACGGCGTCCGCCGTGGTAGCCGACGAAGCCCTTCTCCTTCGCGAGCGCGTCATGGAGCCCACGGAGAAGCACAGGTCAGGATAGGCGCTTCGGGCCAGGTCCGCAGCCGATTGCGCAGGCTCATTGCGCACGCCGACCGCCTCGGATGCGCACTCAAGCTCGCGCACCGAAAGACAGGCCGGGCCGCCCTTGGTCGGCCCGACCATCAGCCCGACCAAGGGCGGTCCAGCGGGCGTCTAGCCACGTCTAGCCGGAGTGGGACCGTCGACTGGGGTGCGGCAGTCCCGACCAGTGGCATGGGGGAGGACACGCGGGCACGCCCCGGCAGGCAGCCTGGGCTGGAGGATAGGAATGCGGGCTTCTGGCGTCGAGTAACCCCCGAGCCGGCGCCAGAGGCCCGCGTTGTCAAACTCCGCGAGATGGAGCGCCCAGGCGACGCAGGCCCCGCCGGGGCAGAAGCGCACGTGGTTGGCTCGGCCACGAGGGGACCCGCGGCAGTGCACAGGCTTGTTGCCTGATCGTGACTGCTGGTCGGGGGTTGTGGCCGACGGTCTGGTCGGGGGGGCCGCGTGAGCTGACGGCATGAAACCCACGCCTGTTTCCTCACCCGCCCAAACCGGCTGCCTCCTCATCGCGCGGGCGGCTCGCTGCCCTCACCGCCGCGCACGGCTCATGCCCGCGGTGGCGTGATGAGCGGCTATGGCGCGGGGATCCGCCGCGGGGGCCCTGTCTCACTTTCGGTGGTGACGGAGAGTTGTGAGGGTCGTTGACCTTCATGTGATGGATGCCAACGAGCTTGTGCAGACGGTGTTTTCGGGTCTGTCCCCGCTGGTCACGGAGGACGTGGCCGACGAGGGTGAGCGGATCGTAATGCGGGCGCGAACGCCGCAGGACATGGCGCCGTGTCCGGTGTGCGGGGTGTCGTCGGGGCGGGTGCACGGCTATCACTGGCGGACTGTGGCTGACGTACCGGTCGACGGGCGGCGGGTGGTGGTCCGTGTGCTGGTGCGGCGTCTGGTGTGCTCCACGCGCGGCTGCTGACATACCTTCCCGAGCGGGTGCCCGGATTCCTGGACCGATACCAGCGACGCACCACCCGTCTGACCAGGCAAGTCAAGGCGGTGGTCAAGGAGTTAGCAGGCCGGGCGGGGGCACGTTTGTTAGCGATACTCGCGGCGGGCGT
>Ga0102590_1001985_pt1 | contig 26629 bp, 31 predicted proteins | sample AraplaMF_Col_mMF_FD_76859 | JGI IMG/M metagenome (GOLD analysis project Ga0102590, IMG submission 76859) | Arabidopsis root microbial communities from the University of North Carolina, USA - plate scrape MF_Col_mMF | ecosystem: Host-associated > Plants > Roots > Endosphere | place: USA... | reverse complement strand
AACTGGTGCTGCCAGACAGGATTGAACTGTCGACCTCTCCATTACCAATGGAGTGCTCTACCACTGAGCTACGGCAGCATGTGCTGGGATGAGAATCGGCCGCCACAGGGGGCCTACCAAGCGCGCCGATATCTGCCACAAGCCCCCCTCCTGTGCAAGCTTGCTGGCCCCGCCAAAATGAGAAAATCGGGGCGATATCCGGTCCAAAACGCCTGTTTTGGCGCGGAACGACCGACTTTCCGCTGACTTTGCCGCTGATTTCGGTTCCGGTGTCCCCCGCCATCTGGCCAGTTGGCTAAGGTCCCGGAGCTGGCCCATTTTGAGTTTCGCACGATCGGATGGGCGTGAGCCTCTTGAGCTGCCGCATTCCCTGGGCAAGTTATCGCGGATCGCTGTATGGACCCGTGATGGCTGACGAGAACGACAAGAGCGCGAGACCGGAATCGAGACAGGCGAGGGCGTCCCGGGACGATCGCCTGAAATCGGCGCTGCGCGAAAACCTGAAGCGGCGGAAGCTGCAGGCACGCGAGCGCGCCGCAACCGACGGCCCCTCGCAGAACGACGATGATTCCCTAAATGAGGGGACCGCCGGCAAAACCGGCGCTTGAAACCGGCAGCTGGAATTTTTGGAGTGCATGGACGTGGCAATCGGGCAGGACTACTCGCAACCAGCTGACAGCGAGGCGCAGATGGCGCGCTTCACCCGCCCCGAACAGACCTTCCCGACGCTGACACCGGCCGAGATCGAGCGCATGCGCCACTTTGGCGAGGTCCGCAGCTACGCGGACGGTGAGTGGCTGTTCGAGACCGGCAAGCCCGGGCCGGGGATGTTCGTCGTGCTGAAGGGCCATGTCGCCATCACCCAGCGCGACGGGCTCGGCCATGTCACCCCGCTGATCGATCAGGGGCCGGGGCAATTTCTGGCCGAGCTCAGTCAGCTCTCCGGCCGGCCGGCGCTGGTCGACGGCCGCGCCGAAGGCGAGGTCGAGACGCTGCTGCTGCCGCCGGACCGGCTGCGCGCGCTGCTGGTCGCGGAGGCCGAGCTCGGCGAGCGCATCATGCGCGCGCTGATCCTGCGCCGGGTCAATCTGCTCCAGGCCGGCGTGGGCGGCGTGGTGCTGATCGGTCCCTCGCATTCGGCCGGCGTTGTGCGGCTGCAGGGGTTCCTCACCCGCAACGGCCAGCCGCATCATCTGCTCGATCCCGAGCGTGACCGCGACGCCGCCGACGTCATCGCACGTTACTCGCCCAAGCCGGAGGATTGGCCGCTGGTCGTCACGCCCGACGGTTCGGTGCTGCGCAATCCCGGCGAAACCGAAATCGCGCGCGCGATCGGCATGATCGGCGGCCCGCGCAACGATCGCATCTACGACGTCGCGATCGTCGGCTCCGGGCCTGCCGGGCTCGCCACCGCGGTGTATGCGGCTTCCGAAGGCCTTTCTGTCGCCGTGCTCGACGCCCGCGCCTTCGGCGGCCAGGCCGGGGCCAGCGCGCGCATCGAAAATTATCTGGGCTTTCCGACCGGCATCTCCGGCCTGGCCCTGACCGCGCGCGCCTTCAACCAGGCGCAGAAATTCGGCGCCGAGATCATGATCCCGGTCACGGTGAAGTCGCTCGACTGCACGCGCAAGGACGGCGCGTTTTCGGTGGCGCTCGACGGCAGCGATCCCTTGCGCTCGCGGTCGGTGGTGGTCGCGAGCGGCGCACGCTATCGCAGGCCGCAGATGGAGAACCTCGACAAGTTCGAGGGCCGCGGCGTCTGGTACTGGGCCTCGCCGGTCGAGGCGAAGCTGTGCTCCGGCGAAGAAGTGGCTTTGGTGGGGGCCGGCAATTCGGCGGGGCAGGCGGCCGTGTTCCTGTCGGGTCACGCCAAGAAGGTGCTGATGATCATCCGCGGCGGCGGTCTCGGCGCCAGCATGTCGCGCTATCTCATCGAGCGCATCGAGGCGACGCCGAACATCGAGCTGCTGTTCAACACCGAGATAACGTCGCTCGAGGGTGACGAAGCCTCGCTGCTGCGGCGCATCCGCTGGAAGAGCCGGCTGTCTGATGACGAGGATTTTGCCGACATCAGCAATCTCTTCCTGTTCGTCGGCGCCGATCCCGCCACCTCCTGGCTCGACGGTTGCGGCGTTACGCTCGATCGCGGCGGCTTCGTCGTGACAGGCGCGCAGTCCGAGCAGAACCAGGGCCGGCTCGTCGCGCCGCTCGAAACTTCCGTGCCCGGCGTCTACGCTGTCGGCGACGTCCGCTCCGGTTCCGTCAAGCGCGTCGGCGGCGCCATCGGCGAAGGCGCCCAGGTCGTGGCCTCCCTGCACGGCTATCTCGGCGACGCCGCAAAACCGGCGCTCTAGTCAAGAACAAGACAAGCAGATGGCAAGCGGATTTTGGCTTGCCATCCTGACGTGTCCCACAGACTATCTCCTCATCCTGAGGAGCGCGCATGGCACGCGTCTCGAAGGATGAAGGCCCGAATGCAACAGCCGGGCCCGCACGGTTCGAGACGGCGCTCGCGCGCCTCCTCACCATGAGGGTTTAACGGCAACAAACTCAAAGGGAGGACTCAATGGCCGAACTCGTCGTGCTCTACAAGACGCCCAAGGATGCTGCCGCCTTCGACAAGCATTATGCCGAGACCCACATTCCGCTCGCCAAGAAATTGCCGGGCCTGAAGAAATACGCCGTCAGCACCGGGCCGGTCGGTTCCCCTGCCGGGCCGTCCGGCATCCACCTCGTCGCAATCCTCACCTTCAACAGCGTGGCCGACATCCAGGCAGCTTTCGGCAGCGAAGCGGGCAAGGCCGCGGCGGGCGACGTGCCGAAGTTCGCCAGCGGCGGAGCCGACCTGCTGATCTTCGACACCAAGGAAGTCTGAGAATTCCGTTGCGTCGGTCCGCCGCTCGCGGGTCGACGTTGCACGATCGATGCGACTTTTGTCGAATCCTGCCGTTGATTGCGACAGCGCTGCAAAAAATTCAGCCATGTGTTTGTCGATTCGCACGACGACGCATGGCTGAGCACGAGCCTGTGACATTGCGCATGTAGCCATTCAATGAGGACCGTAATACTAATCCTGCGATCTCAACGCTGAGACTAGGAGAAACGCCGTGATGCTTGGACTGAGCCTGCCCGCCTTCACGATGGTCCATGTCATCATCAGCCTGATCGCCATCGCCGCCGGCCTCGTCGTGATGTTCGGCCTGCTCGGCTCGAAGCCGATGCCCGGCCTCACCGCGATCTTCCTGCTGTTCACGATCCTCACCAGCGCCACCGGCTTCCTGTTTCCGTTCAAGGAGCTGCTGCCGTCGCACATCATCGGCATCATCTCGCTGGTGCTGCTCGCGATCGCCTGCTTCGCGCTGTACGGCATGAAGCTTGGAGGCGTCTGGCGTCCGGTCTACATCGTGACTGCGATGATCTCGCTCTACTTCAACGTCTTCGTGCTGGTGATCCAGTCGTTCCTGAAGGTGCCGGCCCTCGCCGCGCTCGCCCCCGCCGTGCCGCCGAATCCGCCGGGAGGTCCCGTGTTCGCCGCGGTGCAGGGCATCGTGCTGGTGTTCTTCGTGGTGCTGACCATCGGCGCCTGGCGCCGCTTCAAGCCGATGGCGTTTGCCTGATCGCCCGATTGTCATTGTCCCCCCGCGGTGCGAGGCATCGCACTCCGGACATCGCACACCCATCTCAATGTTGCCGGCTCGCTCTTCGCGGGCCCCGGCACGATTTTCACTGAAGGAGCCATTCATGCCCACCATCACCACCAAGGACGGCGTCGAGATCTTTTTCAAGGATTGGGGGGCAGGCCAGCCGATCGTGTTCAGCCATGGCTGGCCGCTGTCGGCCGACGACTGGGACACGCAGATGATCTTCTTCGCCAACCACGGCTACCGCGTCATCGCCCATGACCGCCGTGGCCACGGCCGCTCGTCGCAGGTCTCCGATGGTCACGACATGGACCACTACGCCGACGATCTCGCGGCCGTGACGGCGCATCTCGACCTGAAGAACGCGATTCACGTCGGCCATTCCACCGGCGGCGGCGAGGTCGTGCACTACATTGCGCGCCACGGCGAGAGCCGGGTGGCGAAGGCCGCGATTCTCTCGGCGGTGCCGCCGTTGATGGTGCAGACGGCGGCCAATCCGGGCGGCCTGCCGAAGAGCGTGTTCGACGGTCTGCAGGCCCAGCTTGCCGCCAGCCGCACCGGATTCTACCGCGACCTCGCCTCCGGCCCGTTCTATGGCTACAACCGTCCCGGCGCAAAGCCGTCGGAAGCGGTGATCCAGAACTGGTGGCGCCAGGGCATGATGGGCGGCGCCAAGGCGCACTATGACGGCGTCGTCGCGTTCTCGCAGACCGACTTCACTGAGGATCTCAAGAAGATCACCGTTCCGGTCCTGGTGATGCACGGCGACGACGACCAGATCGTGCCTTACGCCGACTCGGCGCCGCTGTCGGCCAAGCTGCTCAAGAACGGCACGCTGAAGACCTACAAGGGTTTTCCGCACGGCATGCCGACCACGCACGCCGAGACCATCAACGCGGACCTGCTGGCGTTCTTCAAGGCATGAGGTTGAGGCACCTCACGTCAAGATCGCCCTGATCGCATCGAAGGTGCGCTTGACGAAGACGTCCGGCTTCTCGCGCGCACCTTCGCCGATCCAGCTCTCGCCGCCGACGCGCATCGCGCCGGTGGCGATCATGGCGACGAGCCGTGCCTTCAACCTGTCCGCTTTCGTCCTGGCGCGCTGCGCGAGCCCTTCGGCGAGTGCCCGCTCGAGTTTCTCGTATTTCAACTGGTCGCGGGCCTGAAGCGCGGGATTGTCGCGCTTGAGCCGCGACATCGCCGCAGCCTCCGCCGGGTCGATCCGCTTGAGCGCTGCCGCAATCGCATTCTCGGCTGCCGTCAGCATGGATTCGCCCGCGGGCCGCGCGACGATCTCGGCGACCAATGCGCTTGCCGCGCCCTCCTGCCAGGCGGCGACCACGTCTTCCTTGGAGGCGAAATAGTGGAAGAAGCTGCGTCGCGACACGTCCGCGGAGGCCGCGATGTCGTCGATGGTCGTGGCCTCGAAGCCGCGCTCCAGGAACAGCGCCATCGCCCCCCGGGTCAGCCGCTCGCGGGTCTCCTGCAGCTTGCGCTGGCGCAGGCCGGGGGCGTCAGGCGATTTTGCGCCTGCCGGCAAGGGCTTGGCGCTCTTCCTGACCGATTTCGCGGCGGGCTTGGAAACCATCAAATTGTTTCACCTCTTGCAAAATTGCACTCAGTGCACATTTAGACCGGTCGCGGGCCTTTTCCAGGCCGAACGGAGTTATGGCATGACCGACTGGACGACGGCAGACATCCCCTCTCTCAGCGGCAAGACCGCCGTCGTGACCGGAGCGACGGGCGGCCTCGGCTACGAGACGGCGATGGCGCTGGCGGGCGCCGGCGCCATTGTCATACTCACCGGGCGCAGCGACGCAAAGGGCCTGCGGGCCATCGAGGGCATTTGCGAGCGGTTTCCCAACGCCCTGATTGCCTATGAGCATCTCGACCTCGCAAGCCTCGCCTCCGTCGCCGGTTTCGCCAGGCGCTTTGCCGCCAGCAACGAGCAACTCGACGTCCTCGTCAACAATGCCGGCGTGATGGCGCTGCCGAAACGGCAGCAGACCGAGGACGGTTTCGAGATGCAGCTCGGAACCAATTATCTCGGCCATTATGTGCTGACGGCGCACCTGCTGCCGCAGCTTCGCCGTGCAAAGGGTGCGCGCGTCGTCAATCTCTCCAGTCTCGCGCACCGCTCCGGCGCCATCAATTTCGACGATCTGCAGAGCAAGCATTCCTACCGACCGTGGCGGGCCTACTGCCAGTCCAAGCTGGCGATGCTGATGTTTGCGCTCGAATTGCAGCGCCGCAGCCTCGCCGCCGGCTGGGACCTGGTGAGCCTAGCCGCCCATCCCGGCTACGCGCGGACCGATCTCATTGCGAACGGGCCGGGCGTCAACACGTTCCAGTCGCGCGTGAGCCGGTGGCTGCAACCCTTCATCAGCCAGTCTGCCGCCGAAGGCGCGCTACCCACCCTGTTCGCGGCGACCTCGCCGGTTGCAGAGCCCGGCGGCTATTACGGTCCGAACTGGTTCTACGAATTGAAGGGGGCACCCACGGCGGCGAGGATCATGTCGCAGGCGAAGGATCTTGCCGCCGCCGCCATGCTGTGGGATGTCTCGGCAACCTTGACCGGTGTATCCTTCGACGAGATCGCGACCGCCGCATGAGCCGCGAGACCGTTGGGGGCGTCCCGATGCAAGTCATCATCTTCGGCGCGACCGGCATGGTCGGGCAGGGTGTGCTGCGCGAGTGCCTGATCGATCCCGGCATCGCGCGCGTGGTTGCGGTGGGCCGCAGCCCGACCGGCGTGCGCAACGCCAAGCTCACCGAGATCACGCACGGCGATTTCTGGGACTATTCGGCGATCGAGTCGCGGCTGACAGGCTTCGATGCCTGTTTCTTCTGTCTCGGCGTCTCTTCGATCGGCATGACCGAAGAGCGCTATCGCCATCTCACCTATGACCTGACGCTCGCCGCTGCGACCACGCTGGCGCGGCTCAATCCGCAGATGACCTTCACTTATGTCACCGGTGCCGGCACCGATTCCACCGAGCAGGGCTCGCGGATGTGGGCACGGGTCAAGGGCAAGACCGAGAACGATCTGCTCAAGCTGCCGTTCAAGGCGGCCTATATGTTCCGGCCCGGCGCGATCCAGCCTCTGCACGGCATCCGCTCCAAGACAGCCTGGGTGCAGGCGGTCTATACCGCAACCTGGCCGCTCTGGCCGGTGCTGCGCCGGATTTCGCCGCGTCTCGTCACCTCGACCGAGCAGATGGGCCGCGCCATGATCCATGTCGCCCGGGCCGGTTATCCCCGGAGGTGCTGGAGATGGAGGATATTAATAGCCTCTGATCCGCCGGCCCGTTAGTTTCGCGGAAATATCGGCGTCGGCGCGCGTTGAGCCGTATCCGCCCCAGAGGAGAAGTGTCGTTGATGTCTCCCCAGCTCAAGCTGATCGCGCTCGATGCCGATGATCTCGCCGTGATCTCGACCCATGTGCAGGACGCCCGCGTCCAGCCCGCCGATATCATCTGGCGGCAGAGCGAGAAGCGTTTGGTGGTCGGCATGAGCCGGCTGGACTGGGAGCAGACGCTGGACGGCGAGGCCGAGCCGCGCCGGCTGGTCGCTGCGCTCCGCTTCGACCGCGTGCTCGCCTGCAAGTCGCGCAACATCGACCTCGGCGCTTCGAACGAGGTTCTGGACCTCGTCGGCATCGAGTTTCACCCCCAGGACGGCCGGGACAAAGAGCCCGGCGGGAGCGCTCTGTTGTTGTTCGCCCAGGGCGGTGCCATCCGCCTCGACGTCGAATGCCTGGAATGCGAGCTGACGGACCTCGGAGCGGACGAACTGGGGGCGGGAGTGGGGGTCGAGGGGGAAGGGTGAGATGACCAGTATACCAATCGGAACGGCCCAGGCCGTTGCCGGAACGCTGCCTTCCAAAGGGGGCTGTCAGAGGTTGACTGCCAAGGGTTGACGCAGCTTCCCCGCCGCGCCATTGAGCAGGGGGCCCGGTGAGCCAAGCCGCGCCCCCAAAACCAGCAGAAGCCAAGCCAAGATGCCCGTTCGTCTCGACCGCAGCAGCGCCGATTTTGACCAGCGATTCGCGGCCTTCCTCGCCGCCAAGCGCGAGGTCTCGGCCGACGTCGAGGCCGCCGTGCGGGCGATCGTCGATGACGTGGCAAGGCGCGGGGACGCCGCCCTGCTTGAGGCCACGGCAAAGTTCGACCGGCTATCGCTGGATGCATCCGGCCTTCGCGTAACCGCCGCCGAGATCGAGGCCGCAGTGAAGGCTTGCGACGTCGCGACACTGGACGCGCTGAAGCTCGCGCGCGACCGCATCGAGACCTATCATCGCCGCCAGCTTCCGAAGGACGAGCGCTTCACCGATCCGCTCGGCGTCGAGCTCGGCTGGCGCTACACCGCAATCGAATCCGCCGGCCTCTACGTGCCCGGCGGCACCGCGGCCTATCCGTCCTCAGTGCTGATGAACGCGGTACCTGCCAAGGTCGCCGGCGTTTCGCGCCTGGTGATGGTGGTGCCGTCGCCGGACGGCAAGCTCAACCCGCTTGTGCTGGCGGCCGCCAGGCTCGGCGGCGTCAGCGAGATCTACCGCGTCGGCGGCGCGCAGGCCGTGGCCGCGCTCGCGCACGGCACCGCGACGATCGCACCGGTCGCCAAGATCGTCGGTCCCGGCAATGCCTATGTCGCCGCTGCAAAACGACTGGTGTTCGGCAAGGTCGGCATCGACATGATCGCCGGTCCGTCCGAGGTGCTGGTGATCGCCGACGACACCGGCAATGCCGACTGGATCGCCGCGGACCTCCTGGCGCAGGCCGAGCACGATGCCAGCGCGCAATCGATCCTGATCACCGATTCCGCGCGCCTTGCCGCCGATGTCGAAAAGGCCGTCGCGGCGCAGTTGAAGACGCTGCCGCGCGCCGCGATCGCCAGCGCCTCCTGGGCCGATTTCGGCGCGGTCATCATGGTGAAGAACATGAGCGAGGCGATCCCCCTGGCGGATGCGATCGCCGCCGAGCATCTCGAGATCATGACTCAAGATCCCGATGCGCTCGCCGCGAAGATCCGCAACGCCGGTGCGGTGTTCCTCGGTGCGCATACGCCCGAAGCGATCGGCGATTATGTCGGCGGCTCCAACCACGTGCTGCCGACGGCGCGTTCGGCGCGGTTCTCCTCAGGCCTGTCGGTGCACGACTTCATCAAGCGCACCTCCATCCTGAAATGCGGTCCGGACCAGCTGCGTGCGCTGGGCCCGGCCGCGATGACGCTCGGACAAGCGGAGGGCCTGGATGCCCATTCGCGCTCGATTGGATTGCGCCTCAACCTGTCATGACCCAGCCGCCCGAACAGGACGACTCGACCAATCGCATCGTTGCGGTCACCCTCGACGAGGAATCGATCGGCCGCTCCGGGCCCGACATCGAGCATGAGCGCGCGATCGCGATCTACGACCTGATCGAGCAGAACGTGTTCGCGCCGGAAGGCGCGGACGGGAAAGGTCCGTTCACGCTGCATATCGGCATCACCGGCAACCGCCTGATGTTCGACATCCGCTGCGAGGACGGCACGCCCGTGGTCGCGCATCTGCTCTCGCTGACGCCGTTCCGACGGATCGTGAAGGACTATTTCATGATCTGCGACAGCTACTACCAGGCGATCCGCACCGCGACGCCGGACAAGATCGAGGCCATCGACATGGGCCGCCGCGGCATCCATGACGAGGGCTCGCGCACGCTGCAGGAGCGGCTGAAGGGCAAGGTGCGGGTCGATTTCGAGACCTCGCGACGACTGTTCACGCTCATTACCGTCCTGCACTGGAAGGGTTAGGGCATGGCCCGGAAAAGTGTGCAGCGGTTTTCCGACAAGGCCATGCCCTCTACCAAAAGGGCCTAGCCGCGATGGCGGGTTCGCCACGCGCAAGCAATCCGCAATCGGTGCTGTTCGCCTGCGCCATGAACAGCGTGCGCTCGCCGATGGCCGAGAGCCTGTTGCGGCACATGTTTCCGCAGGGTCTCTACGTGAAGTCGGCCGGCGCGCGGCGCGGCGAGCTCGATCCATTCGCGGTCGCGGTGATGGACGAACTGGGACAAGACATCTCCGCCCACAAGCCGCAGACCTTCGAGGAACTGGAGGATTGGGAGGGGCTGAATTTCGATCTCATCATCACGCTCTCGCCGGAGGCGCACCACAAGGCGCTGGAGCTGACCCGCACGCTCGCTGCCGACGTCGAATACTGGCCGACGCAGGATCCCACCATCATCGAAGGCAGCCGCGACCAGAAGCTTGCCGCCTACCGCGACGTCTGCGACCAGCTGCTGATGCGCATCCGCAAGCGTTTTGCGAACGCGGGCGCGGCGAGCGGGTAGCCGTAACACCGGCGTCACAGACTGAGGGCACAGGCATGTCCGAAACCTCGAATCACCAAACCTCGGGTTCCCGGGTTGTGAAATCAGCCCCCTTCCGATAGGTTCCGCGCGCAATTCACCCCCTGCTTCATCCCCCAAATCACCTGATGCTCGGCCGCCCCAAATTCGTACTTGCCTCCGGTTCGCCGCGACGCCTGTCGCTGCTCAACCAGGCCGGCATCGAGCCGGACGCGCTCCGGCCAGCCGACGTCGACGAGACGCCGAAGCGGGGCGAGCTGCCGCGCGCCTGCGCCAATCGCCTCGCCCGCGCCAAGGCCGACGCGGCGCTGAAATCGGTGCAGCTCGACGACGAGCTGCGGGGGGCCTTCATCCTCGCCGCCGATACGGTTGTGGCGGTCGGCCGCCGCATTCTGCCCAAGGCCAACCTCGTGGACGAGGCCGCGCAGTGCCTGCGGCTGCTGTCGGGCCGCAACCACCGGGTCTACACCGCGATCTGTCTGGTGACGCCGCGCGAGGCCTTCCGCCAGCGGCTGGTCGAGACCCGCGTCCGTTTCAAGCGCCTCTCGGAGGACGACATCCAGGCCTATATCGGCTCCGGCGAATGGCGCGGCAAAGCCGGCGGCTACGCCGTGCAGGGCATCGCCGGCTCCTTCGTGGTGAAGATGGTGGGGTCCTACACCAATGTCGTCGGCCTGCCGCTGTACGAGACCACGACCCTGCTCGGCGGCGAGGGGTTTCCGATTCGCTTCGGCTGGCTCAACGCCACGGCCATATGAACGCGCCAGCCGCGCCGGACAAAAAGCTCGAAAACAACCCCATGCACAGTAGAATCGGCCGGCGGCCAGCTTGCGCGTCCGCCGCGGAAACCCGTTTGCCGATAGGCTCTTGAACCTGATCACCTCGTGTAGGCTGTCGCGACCATGGACGACCACGTCAAAAAGCCCGCCGGGCCCCTCAAAACCTGCCCGATCTGCGGCAAGCCGCAGGCCGAGGCCACCCGCCCGTTCTGCTCCTCGCGCTGCCGCGACGTCGATCTGAACCGCTGGCTGAAGGGCTCCTACGTCATCCCCGGCCGCGACGACGAGGCAGATGGTGAGGAATAAATAAGTGATATCAATATCTTGTTTGTTTTGCCGGCGTTCGGTGCCTTGGCCGCGGCGAGGCCGCGTCATCTTGTGCACAGCCGGGCTGCGTCCCGCGAAACCTTAGGCTCGGCGTGGGTGGACAGGCAGCCTTCGTCCCACTATAAACCGCCCGCTCGATGGGTCTTGACCTCCTCTTGGTCCCTCTCTTGGAGCACGCCCAGGTAGCTCAGTTGGTAGAGCATGCGACTGAAAATCGCAGTGTCGGTGGTTCGATCCCGCCCCTGGGCACCAAATCCACTCTTTTCCACGCTGAACTGCGATTTGGTGGATGTCATTGCGTGAAACGCTGGACCGCGGCGCCCCGCCGCGCGTTGTTGTCTCCACGCAAGACGATGGCGGTTGACCAGTAGGCCGAAGCCGCGATGGGAAAAATGGTGAGCGTTTCCTGAATAAGGCGCACGCCGATATTCGGAAACCCAACGTACGATGACGCGCCCTGAGCATCGTCCTCCGCGGTAATCCGCTTGTTCTCCAGTCGACTCTCCATCCGGCATACGACGCTTCGGCGGTCGTGTCGTTATGCGCCTTGATGGCCGGTTGACCACTCCCGAAGATGATGACCGCCCTTGACGCCTTTCGCAGCGCAGACCGCTAACGGTCTTGATGGCTCCTCATCCATCCGCCGCGCTCGGTGCCGCATGTATGATGCTGGAAAAAGGGACCGGCGGCGGAAGCCGCAACTTCAGATCAAGCCTTCGGATCGGGATCGGCTGACGGGGAGCCCCCCTGGCGTTGCGCTTGTCCATCATCGTGGCAGCTTCGGCGGGATGGAATCGGAATAGATCGAGAAAAATCTGACGGCGAAACCGCTCCGGAAAGTTCGGACGGGCCTTGTCAGGAAACGACGTGCGGCTGTCCTGATCCGCAGGGTCGCGCTCGTTGTTCGCGGCACGACTCGTTGCGACATACGGATAAGCCCGTCCGATCAATCGCCCCCGAACCGTCGACGCGAATCATGACGGGCTGAGCGCAAGGAGAATGTGATGACCGCTAGCAGCATTGTCCCTCAGGCAAACGAAGAGCAAACTCATCCAACAATGATGGCCTGGCGCGTGCACCAGTTTGGGTCACCCGAGGTCATGAAGTTCGAGCGCGTGCCGCGACCGGAGCCAGATCCTGGCGAGGTCCTGGTCAAAGTTGCGGCCGCTGGCGTTGGCCCATGGGATGGCTGGATCAGGTCCGGCAAGAGCGCTTTGCCGCAGCCGCTCCCCCTCACGCTGGGCTCGGATATTTCGGGTCAAATCGTCGCGACGGGACCCGGAGACACGGAACTACGTGCTGGAGATCAGGTTTTTGGTGTTACGAACTCGCGGTTTATCGGGGCCTATGCCGAGTACGCTGTGGCGTCCGCAGGGATGGTTTCGAGCAAGCCAACCTCGCTAAGCCACGTTGAAGCCGCGTCCGTCCCTGTCATTGCCGTGACGGCATGGCAGGCGTTGTTTGATCACGCCCAGCTCAAAGCAGGTCAAACCGTGGTTATTCATGGGGCGGCCGGCAACGTTGGATCCTATGCGGTTCAACTGGCCCATCTCGCAGGTGTGCAAACTATCGCAACCGTATCGACGGGCGATATTTCCATCGCGCGTAACCTTGGCGCAAACACGGTGATCGACTACCGGACTCAGCGCTTTGAGGAAGAAGTTCGGAACGCGGACGCTGTCATCGATCTTGTGGGCGGCGAAACTCAAGAACTCTCATTCGAGGTCCTTCGTCGCGGCGGCAAGCTGATCTCCGCAGTGTCCCGCCCGGATCAGGATCTTGCAAAGCGCCACGGTGTTGAAGCCGCCTTCTTTCTGGTCAACGTCACGAGCCAATATCTGACGAAGATCGCTCGCTTCATCGATGATGGAAAGCTGCGAACAAAAGTCGGGGCAGTCTTTCCCCTCGCGGACGCGCGCGAGGCTCATTTGATCCTGGAACGCGTGCGGCCTCAGCCGAAAGGAAAGATCGTACTCGACGCCGGAGCGAGGTGATCAGCATCGTTCGTCGTTGCGCTCGCGCGCAATGCGCAGCGAGGATCCACACTAACTCTTGAAAGGACGCAACAATGACAACCCGAAATCTCGGCCAGGCTCTCGTCATTCCCGATTCCTTGCTCGCGAAAGAGGCGACAGACATCCTGCGCGAACATTCCACCGATCTGTTGTTTAATCACTCGATCCGCGTCTACCTGTTCGCGGCTGAGCAGGGTCGTCAGAGGAATCTGCGCTTCGACCGTGAACTTCTGTACGTCGCAGCCGCATTTCACGATCTCGGCCTGATCGAGAAGTTCTCGAGCCCAGATGAGCGCTTCGAGGTCGATGGCGCAAATACCGCACGGCAGTTTCTTAGCACCCACAACGTCGCTGAAGACCAGGTGCAGACCGTCTGGGAAGCAATTGCGCTGCATACCACCCCCGGCATCCCGAAGCATATGGGGCCCGAAGTGGCGCTCCTCAACTCCGGTGTGCTTCTCGATGTAATAGGGGTGGGATTCGATCAATTTCCCGCGGAGCTGCGCGAGGAAATCGTCGCCAGGTACCCGCGCACAAATTTCAAAGAAGGCTTCATTCAGGAGTATTTCGCCGGTTTTGCGCACAAGCCAGCGACCACGTATGGCACCGTCAATGCGGCCATCTGCGAGCGTTTCATCCCGGGCTTCAAGAGCCCCAACGCCTGCGACTTGATCGCTGCTTCGCCTTTCCCGGACTCCCCATCGCATGGCTCAACATCATGACCATGACGTATGCCGTGCTCCAGGAACTAAATCCCGATTGCGAGCGAAATGGCTCGGCAGCGGGTTGAGACGCAGCCTGCACGAGCTCGTTGGAAGAGGAGATATGACGATGTCGATCAGTGGATTTGCCTATCGGATTGATGCGCTGACAAACCCTCGAGCAATGACGGCAAAAGCAGCGAGGATGGCAATGCGGGCGGCGGCTGTCCCGCTGATAGCAGCGACGGTCGCTCTGGGAGCCTCGCCGGCCATCGCGCAGGATCGGGAGCAGGTGAAGGTCGCCTTCGCGCACGCGCTCCCGAATGTCGACGGAAAGAAGATAGTCGCAGTGACGGTGACCTATCCTCCCGGAGGCAAATCGCTGCCCCATCACCACGCAGCCTCGGCCTTCATCTATGCCTACGTGCTGTCCGGCGCCATCCGCAGCCAAGTCGGCAACGACCCTGCGCAGGTCTATCACGCAGGTGAGGGCTTTTATGAAATGCCCGGTTCACATCACAGCGTTAGCGAGAATGCGAGCGACAAGGAGCCCGCCAGCTTACTGGCGGTCTTCGTTGTCAATTCAAAGGACGAGCCTCTGACGACGCCAGACAAGGCATCGGGATCACAATAATGGCGCGATGAGCTCGCCAGTCGGCGTGTCGGTTCCGTTGGGGAGCAACAAGGGCCATTTGGTTGGCGGCTGCGCCACCAAACCCGGCTGATGGACGTCCATAGCCCTTCGTCGGTCCCGGATACACGGATATGTTGTGGCCTAGAAGGTCGGGCTTGGCCTTTTCCAGTCTCTGGAACTGGCTGCATAATAAAGCGCGAGACTGGAGAGGCAGACAGGTGCCGGTACAAGCTGTCGCGATCGTCGTCTGTGAGGGGGTCCAAGCCCTGGACGTCGCTGGGCCGATGGATGTGTTCAGCGAAGCGAACACGTTTCTCAGCAGCGCGGATCGCTACGAAACCGTACTGGTTGCTGCTCACCGCAATCCGCTGCGCGCGTCGAACGGCATACGCATGGTTGCCGACCTGACTTTCGATGAGGCGGCGGGCGGCTTCGACATCATTTTGGTGGCCGGAACTCCGACGCCACCGGAAGTGGAGCCCGAACGGTGCCTGCTTGAGTGGGTCAAGGAGCTGCCGTGGCGCTCGAGCGTCTATGGATCGATCTGCACAGGGGCTTTTGTGCTCGGCTATGCCGGCCTCCTCGACGATCGCCGAGTCACGACCCATTGGCAGGATGCACAGGCGCTGGCGACGAGATTCCCGAAGGCTAAAGTCGAACCGGACTTGATCTATGTGCGCGACGGACGGCTGATTACCGCGGCGGGTGTGACGGCGGGGATAGATCTGGGCTTGGCGCTCGTCGGGCAGAGGCACGGCGCGGAGACGGCGCTCAAGGTCGCCAAGCGGTTGGTGGTCGTTGCCCAGCGCCAGGGCGGACAGTCCCAGTTTAGTCCCTATCTCACGGCACCTGCCGATCCGGAATCGCCCATCGCACGCATCCAGGACCATGTGATGGCGAACATTGGGGATCGCCACACTCTGGAGTCGCTCGCCGCCGTCGTCGGCATGAGCCCCCGGAATCTGGTCCGGCATTTCGGGCAGGTGACGGGGACGACACCGCACGACTTCATCGAGCGCGCCCGCGTTGATGCCGCGCGCATGATGCTGGAAGCAAGCGATCGGCCGCTGAAGGCCATTGCCTTCGATTGCGGCTTCGGATCGGCGGACCGGATGAGGATCGTCTTCAGCACCCGTCTTGGTGTGACTCCCGTCCAATATCGCGCCAGCTTCCGGCGGGTGGAATCGCCATAGATCGCGAGCTGACCAGCGATAGAGCGCCAAGAAGGCTCCCACAGGCCTGCTGTCAGGAAACGACGTACCGCTGTCCTGATCCATCGCATCCCGCTCGTTGTCCGGCGCCGGGCTCTGTTGCCTAATACCGACAAGCAAGCAGCCTACTGCTCAACCGAGGAGATGCTCCGTGTCCGAGATCATTGCCGGCATCCGCGTACCCGACAGCGCCATCGCCCGCGCCGCCACGCAGCTTGTGCGCGATACCGAAGACGACCTGCTCTACAACCACAGTCGCCGCGTCTTCCTTTGGGGCGCGCTCACTGGCGAGCGTCGCGGCCTGAAGTATGACCCGGAGCTGCTTTACCTGGGAGCGATGTTCCACGACATGGGTCTCACCGAGAAATATTCGAGCCCCGAGCTGCGCTTCGAGGTCGATGGCGCCAATGTCGCCTGCGAATTCATGAAGAGCTACGGCGTGCCGGAACGCGACATCGAGGATGTCTGGACCGCGATCGCACTCCATACCACGCCCGGAATTCCCGAGCATATGCGTCCGACCATCGCGCTGGTGACCGCGGGTGTCGAGATGGATGTGCTCGGCATCGCTTATCACGACTTCACGCATGAGCAGCGTGACCATGTCTGCGTCCATCACCCGCGCGAGACGAACTTCAAGGAGAACATCATAGATCACTTCGCTAGCGGCATCATCAAGAAGCCCCTGACGACGTTCGGGAATGTGAAAGCTGATGTCCTGGCGCTGAAGGACATGAACTATGTCCGTCGGAACTTCTGCTCCATCATCCTTGGCTCAGCGTGGCCACACTGATCCCCTCCTTGGTCTGCAGCATCTCCGTCGGCCAAGATCGAGGGACGGGAGATCCCGCCCCTGGGCACATCCTCGTGCTAACCAAGTCTGGTTGCGACCATTGGAACGCTGGTGGCGCGCGGCGCGGCTTTGGATGGATGTGCGCGGTCAGGTTCTATCCATTCTCGATCACCGCCTGCTGACTTCGCCGACGCATCCAGACGGCGGTGTCGTGGAAAGCGCTTCCACCGTTCGGCGGCACGGGATCGTCGCCGATCAGCTGATTGACGCCAAGTCCTCCCGAGAAATCCGCATTCGGCCAGATTCCTTCGACGATCACGACCCCGGGACGACCGCTCTGGTCGATTTTCGCCGGCAGTTCGAGCCGGCCGCGGCGATTGCCGATCTGCACGATCTCGGCATCGGTCACGCCCTGCCGCGCTGCATCGTCGGGATGGATGATGACGTGGGGCGCACCTTCGCGCTTCCGCGAGCTCTCGATCTCCGTGAAGGTGGTGTTGAGGAAGGTGCGCGCCGGCGGCGCAACGAGGCGGAACGGGTGCTCGTCGTCGGCAACTTCATAATTCTCCATGAAGTCCGGCAACGCTCGCATGCCATGACCGTTCGGACCGATCTCGGCCCAATCCGGCTTGAAATGGAATTTGCCGTCAGAGGTCGGGAAGCGGTTGCTGAAATGAGCATCGTCGAACGGCTCGGCGCATTCCACCCAGCCGGCGCTGAAGGCCTCCGCCGCCGTTCCCCGCCCCGACGCGGTCAGCGTCTTGTCGATCAGCTCGAACGCGCTCATTCGAAAGCTCGGATGATCCGATCCCAGCCGCCGAGCGATGCCACAGACCACTTCGTGATTAGTCCAGCTCTCTTGATGGCGGTCGAGAACGCGCGGGCCCGCGGTAATGTAGGTGTGCCCAAGGCCGTAGTAGATGTCGTCCGCCTCGAGAAACATCGCCGCCGGCAGGACGATATCGGCATAGCGGGCGGTCGGCGTCATGAACTGCTCGTGCACGCAAAGGAACAGGTCTTCCCGGCCGAGCCCCTGAGCCACCTTGCGACTATCAGGGGCCACATTGGCCGAGTTCGCATTCTGCATGATCATCGCGGCGACCAGCGGCCCGCCCTTGAGGGCGACCGGATCGCCGGTCAGGATGGCGCCGATGCGCGACTGGTCGAGTATGCGGGTGTGGGGATCGCGCATGTCGAGACCATGCGCCAACGTCGTATCGAGGCGCCAGTTGTCGAGCGCGAGAAAGAAAGCGCCGCCGCCCTTGTGCTGCCAGGAGCCCGTGATCGCCGGCAAGCAGGACACCGCGTGCATGCTGGCGGCGCCGTTGCGCGAGCGTGTGAAGCCAAAGCCGAGACGCAGAAAGCTGCGCTTGGTCTGCCCGTAAAGCCGTGCGATGTCGACGATCTGAGCGACATCAACGCCGGTCACCTGCGCCGCCCGCTCCGGTGGCCAGCTCTCGATGTGACGCCGCACGTCGCCGTCGAAATCCGTCAGGCGCGCGAGATAGGCCTCATCCGCAAATCCTTCCTTCAAGAGGACATGCATCATGCCGAGGGCGAGGGCAGCATCAGTGCCGGGGCGGACGATGACGGCGATATCCGCTGCAGCGATGGTCGGCGTCCGATAGACGTCCACCACGATCAGTTTGGCGCCGCGCTTGCGCGCCCGTGCGATGTGGGTCATCGCATTGACCTGGGTGGAGACGGGATTGCCGCCCCACATCAGGATCAGATCGGCCTCGGCCATCTCGCGCGGGTCGCAGCCGCGCAATTCGCCGACGCCGGCCTTCCAGCCCGATTCTGCCGGTGTCACGCAGATGGTGGTCTGCTGACGTGAATAACGGAAGGCGTGCCGCAGCCGGTCGAGACCCCAGCGCTGGATCACGCCCATATTGCCGCCCGAATGATAGGGCCAGACAGCTTCGGAGCCGTGGCTCTGTGTCGCGCGGGTAAACTTGTCCGCAATCTCGTCGAGCGCATCGTCCCAGCTGATCGGCGCAAATTCGCCCGATCCCTTGGTGCCCACGCGCCGCATCGGCTGCGCGAGCCGGGCCGGATGATGCACGCGTTCGGCATAGCGCGACACCTTGGTGCAGCAGACGCCTGACGTATAGCTGTTCTCGGCGCTGCCGCGAACACGTCCGATTTTGGTCGATGACAGACGTTCGACTTCCAGCGCGCAGGCGCTTGGACAGTCGTGCGGGCAGGCGGTCTTGACGAAGCTGCTGCTCGGCATGCGCGCCTCAATCGTTGCGGAATTCGGACGACCAATGCAGCAAGCGTCGCTCGATTGCGCTGATCAGATACACGAGACTGACGCCGACCAAGCTCAGGATGACGATCGAGGCGAACATGTCCGTCGCATTGAGCGTCGCCAGCGACGTAGTCATGAGATAGCCGACGCCGGTCGTCGAACCCACGAATTCCGCAAGCACCACGCCGATCAATGCAAAGCTGATCGCATTGGGCAGCGATGCGAAGGTCCATGCCGCGGCCGTCGGAATACGCACGCGCCAGAGAATCTGCGAAGGCCGGCCGCCAAGTGTCCGGCAGAAATTCACCAGTTCCTGCTCGACGCTGTTCGCACCCTTGTAGGTATTGAAGAAGACGAGGAAGAACACCATGAACCAGGCGGTCACGACTTTCGAGGCGAGACCCAGCCCGAACAGCATCGTGATCAGCGGCACGAAGGCGATGCGCGGCATCGAGTTGAGCGAGACGATGAACGGGTTGAGCACCTTTGCCCAGAACCGGCTCTGAGCCAGCAGCACGCCGACAGTGAAGCCGGACAAGGTGCCGACAAACAGCCCCAGGCCGGTGGCATAGAGCGTTGATGCCAGATGGGGCCAGATGGCGTTCTTGCCTGGCTGCATCCACTGCCAGATCCGTGCGCCGATCAGCGACGGTCGACTGATGAAGAACGGATCGAAGATCGTATTCTGCTCAAACCAGGTCATGCGCGTCAGCGCTTCCCAGACTCCGAGCACCACGGCCAGAATCAGAACCTGCGTGAGCGTGATCCGCAAGCCGCCGGCCAAACGACGCCGCGGTTGCGTCCTGGAAGTGCGGCCCGCGGAAACCTCCGGGCCGGCGATCTGCACCTGGTCGCTGCTCATGCTGCCGCCCTGAACTGGTTGCCGAGCACCTTCCAGACGCGCTGGATATGGGCAGTGAATTGGCTCGATTGGCGCAACTCGAAGACGTCGCGGGGATAGGGAATGTCGATCATCTCTTCGAGCAGGGTGTGGCTGGGTGGCGTCGACAGAACGATGACGCGGCTGGCGAGCGTGACCGCCTCGTCGAGATCATGCGTGATCATGACTACGGTTTGGCCCAGTTCGCGCCAGATCTCGAGCAGTTCACTGTGCAGATGCGTCTTGGTATGCGTATCGAGGGCGCCAAATGGTTCGTCGAGTAGCAGGATCTTGGGATCGACCGCGAGACTCATGCAAAGCGCAACCCGGCGGCGCATGCCGCCGGAAAGCTGATGCGGGTAAGCCTCCGCAAAATTGCTGAGATGCGCGAGCCGCAGCAGCCGGTCGATCTTCTTGTCGGTGTCTTGCCTGGCCGCGCCGACGAATTTGAGGCCGAGACCGACATTCTGCCGCACGGTGTACCAGGGCAGCACCGTGTCCTTCTGGAAGATGTATCCCAGTGACGCCGGCACGTCGCGGTCGACGCGCGCGCCGTCGACATAGACCTCGCCGCTGGTCGGCGGCATGAAACCGGCGATCATGTTGAGGATGGTGCTCTTGCCGCAACCGGACGGTCCGACGATGCAGACGAACTCTCCCTTCTCGACGGTCAGGGAGACATCGCCTACGGCCTTCACGATCTCGCCGCTCTTGCTCTCGAACGACTTGCTGACGTGACGAAGCTCGATCATCGCGCTCATGCCGCGCGGGCCTTGCGAACGAAATCCATGTTGATCGCCGCCTTGTACGGAATCTTCGCCATCTGTTCGGGTGTGAACTGACGGTCCTTGATGATGCCGGAGAGAAGCGCGTAGCTGTTCTCGGAAATGATGTTGTCCGGTGAAAAGACGTTCTGCTTGTAGAAGGTCAGGCCGCTCTGCACGGTCGGCTTCGGCAGCGAGTTCATGAAGTCTTCGTGCAGCAACTCGGTGAGTTCCTCGGGCGAACTCGAATTGATGAAGTTCTGCGCCTTCACGAGGCCGGTGACGGCCGCCTGGATCGCTGCCGGATTCTTGTCGATCTGTTCCTGCAGGACATAGCAGCCGATGCCCGGGACATCGCCACCGAAGGTCGATTTCCAGCTGGCATCGTCGCCGATGCTGAACAGCGGCACCGCCCAGTCCTCGCCTTTCATCTGTTCGAGCATGGCCGAGGTCGCGATCGTCGCCGCCACCTGCTTCGATTTCAGCGCGCCGAGCATGGTCGCGAAGTCGCCGAGGCCGCGGATATCAACATCCTTGGCACCGCCCTTCTCGGTGATGAAGACGGCCATCAGCCAGGTGGCGGATTGGAGTTGGGTCACGGCCAGCCGCTGACCACTGAGGTCGGCGACCGACTTGAACTTGCCGGCGTCTTCCTTGCGGATCAGGATGTTTGCGTAGGTAATTCTGCGATCAAGCCCGAAAACGACCGTGGTGGGCTTGCCGGCAACGGTGGTGGCGAGGGCGTCATTGACGCCGCTGCATCCCACCAGCACCTGCCCCGCCGTGAGGATCTGCTTGGTGCGAGGCCCGCTCTGGGAATTCAGGTAGCCCACATCGATGCCGGCTTCCTTGAAGTACCCCTTTTTGAACGCGATGTAGGGCGCACTGTAGATGGGGTCGATGCCGGCGACGCCGAATTCGTACTTCGCGGACGACTGTGCTTTGGCTGCCGTGGACAGAACGAAGGGTGCGGCCAGCAACCCTTTGGCGACTTCGCGACGGCTCCACCGGCCATCGCCATTTCTGCTCGTCATCTTCCCTCCGGAACAATCTGCTAACCGGCGAGGCAATCTTCGGGCCTGCCTCAAAATTCATCAAACAGTAAATTGCGCTGACTGCGATCTGATTTTAAGATCGCTGGCTGATCGATCCGGCTGCAATGGCGCACCCATGAATCTCAAACAACTCGTGCATTTTCAGAATGTTGCGACTCATGGATGCATCACAACCGCTGCTGCACGCTGCAACATCGCCCAGTCGGCACTTTCCAGCCAGATCGCAGCCCTGGAGGCGGATCTCGGGGTCCAGCTCCTTTTCCGCCACGCGCGCGGGGTGACCTTGACCCCCTGTGGCGAGGTTCTGCTCGATCATGCCCGGCAGATCCGCGCCCAGTTCGAACTGGCCCGCCGGGAGGTTCGAGATGCTGCCGACGTGGCCGGAGAGGTCACCATCGGCATCCCCGTCAGCATGGCCTCGGTGCTGACGCTGCCGCTGCTGCAGGCCCTCGAGGTCGAATTTCTTGGCGCGCAGGTCCACGTGTTCGAAGGCCTGACGGGTGACCTGCGCGGGTGGCTCCGGTCCGGCAAGATCGATACCGGCATCCTCTACGGCGACGATCAGGCTGACGGCCTGTCGCTGACCGGGCTTGCGGAAGATGAACTGGTGTTATTCGGCAGAGTCGGCGAAGAAGCGGCGGGGCGGCAAAGTATCGCAATTGAGCAACTCCCCCGTTGGCCAATTTATACGACCGACGGCGAGCATCCGGTGCGCCCACTGCTGAGCAAGATTGCAAAGGCTCATCATCTCACGCTGAAATTTGGGGCGCAGATCAATTCCGTGGGGCAGCTCAAAGCCCTCGCGCGCGAAGGCCGTGGTCACACCATTCTCCCGCGCGTTGCGCTCGCAACGGAAGCACCCACGGAACGTGCGCAAATCCTGGCGATCGAGCCCTCGATCAAATTGCGCAGCTACGTGGCTACCAAGACCAATCCAGACCGCCTGGTCCGCAAGGTCGGCAGTGTCCTGCGCGACGTCGTCGAACGTCTCATTCGCAGCGGAGATTGGCCAGGAGCCCGTCTGCTGCAGGCAGACGCCGACAGGTGAAATGGACCACTGGGCAATGCCCCCTGAGACTGCCGAAGCGGGAGTTTTGCGCGGCTCGGCGCAGTGGTGATTCTGGCTGGCCGTGCACAGTTAATTCCGGAACTTGAACGCACGCCGCCATTGGCATCCTGCTTGCTCAGTTGAAGTCAGCGGCAGGCCCAACATGCTGGGCCGTTTCAGGTTGAGGCAAACGATGCAGAAAATGTCCCGTTCTGGTGCGGCTGGAGAACTCCAGCTCAATGCGCTGATCGCCGATTTGTGGTGGCGTGTTCGGCTCATGAACACCGACATTCTCGAAGAAGAGGCCCGCGCCGGGGTGTTTGACGTGCGGGAGCCGACATATCCGCTGCTCGCGCTTAACCTTCGATCGCGTCGCGACAACCTGGTCTCGACGATCGGCGTGCTCGAGCAACGTACGAAACCGGCGTCCGAAGCGGCTTGAGAGCGGTCTTCGGCTACACCGGAAACGTCAGCGACTTTGCCAGCCGGACCAGATCGACCTGGCGCCGGCACCCTGTCTTCTCGAAGACGTGAAACAGGTGGCTCTTCACGGTGCTGAGGGAAATGCCGAGCAATTCACCGATCGCGGTGCGCGTCTGTCCCTCGCAGATGAGCTCGAAGATTCGAATCTCGGCCGGCGTCAGGTCGTAGAGCTGGTTGAGCGCATCGTGAGGCATTCGCGGCGGCCCGGAGGCGGACGCCACGAACAGAGCGGCGGCGGCGCGCTGGATCAGGCCGGATCGCATGTGGCTGCGTCGCAGCGGCAGAACGTGAATGACAAAGGGGTCACCACTCGGGCGCGGGATCGGGATCCCGATGCCTCGCTGGCCGAGCGTCGCCTCGTCTTTCGCGGCCTGCGCAACGGCGGATTGCAATGCGCCGGTGGTCGCCGTGGATTGAACGGCGATCCGGCCCTGTCGGTCGACGATCGGGTCACCGGCTGCGAGCATGGAAGTGGCTGCGGCGTTGGCGTGAACGATCCGCGAATCCTCGTCCGCCAGGACGACTCCGACCGTCAGGGCCTCGACGGTTGCCGCAAACGTCGCGGCTTCCACGGCCTTCAGGTCGAAGAAATGGCTGATCGTCACCGCCCGGCGGATGTGAGGCGCCAGAAGGCGCAATCCGCCGACCTGCGCATCGTCGATGGATCCGGCCGACTCATGCTGGCTGAAGATCGCATTGCCGACCATCGCCTTGTCGCGGACGAGGCCGACGGCAACGGCGTCGAACAGGCCTCTGGGCAGGGCCCATTCGCGATAATAGCGATTGCCGGCGATCACGTCCTGTCGGACGGCCTGGGATTGAACGATCGGCTCCCCCAGCGGATATTGCTGAATGCGCTCGGCGCCGCCCCAGAGCTCGATGATGTCGGCGCCGTAGCCGATACCGTTCTGCGCCATCTGGGCAAGGTCGCTTCCGGAGACCGCGTTGACGACGGCCTTCATGTTGGTGAGACTTGCGACCGAGAGCGCGCCGGTGGCAAAACCAAACTCAGTGCAGATGTCGTCCAGAACTCCGGTCCAGCGTTCAGGCGTGATCACACAATCATAGATACCGCCGATGAGATCCGAGAATTTTTCGACCGAAGCCTGCTGCATTCCAAACCACTCACTTGAGAATCAGGGACGCTACGCGAGAACTACACCGGAAACGTCAGCGACTTCGCCAGCCTGACCAGATCGACCTGGCGCCGGCACCCCGTCTTCTCGAACACATGAAACAGGTGGCTCTTCACGGTGCTGAGGGACACTCCGAGCTCCGACGAGATCGCGTCACGTGTCTGTCCGTCGCAGATGAGCTCGAAGATGCGAATCTCGGCGGGCGTCAGGTCATAGAGGTGGACGAGGGCATCATGAGGCAATTGCGGCGGACCGGAGGCCGAGGCCACGAACAGCGCGGCGGCCGCGCGCTGGACCAGGCCGGATCGCATCTGGCCGCGCCGTAACGGCAGAACGTGGATGACGAGAGGGGCGCCGTCGGGGCGCGGGATCGGGATGCCGATGCCTTTCTGGCCGAGTGCCGCCTCGTCCTTCGCGGCCTGTGCGACGGCCGATTGCAATGAGGTGGTCGTCGCCGCGGACTGAACCGCGATCCGGCCATGCCGCGTCAGAATCGGATCGCCTGCCGCGAGCATCGCGGAGGCTGCGGCGTTGGTATGAACGATCTTCGAATCCTCGTCCGTCAAGACGACGCCGACTGTCAGGGTTTCCACAGTCGCGGCGAACGTCGCGGCTTCCACGGTCTTCATGTCGAACAGATTGCTGATGATCACGGCGCGGCGGATGTGAGGTGCGAGAAGGCGCAATCCGTCGACCTGCGCATCCTCGATCGCTCCGTCCGACTCATGCTGGCTGAATGTCGCATTTCCGATCATGGTCTTCTCGCGAACAAGTGCGACGCCGACGGCGTCGAACAAGCCCTTGGGGAGAGCCCATTCCCGGTGATACCGGTTGCCGAGGATGATCTCCTCAGGAACGGCCTGGGATCGAATGATCGGCTCTCCAAGCGGATATTGCCTGATGCGCTCGATGCCGCCCCAGAGCTCGACGATATCGGCCACATACTCCTTGCTGGTCTGGGCCATCGTCGGGACAGGGTCGGTTCCGGAGGCGGCGTTGACGCCGATCCTCACATTCGTGAGGCTGTAGGCCGAGAGCACGGCGGTCGCGAAGCCGAACTCGTTACGAATCTCGTTCAGAACCTCAGTCCAGCGTTCCGGTGCGATGACACAATCGTAGATGTTGCCGATGAGGTCTGAGAATCTTTCGACCGAAGCCTGCTGCATTCCGAACCGCTCGCTTGAAAATCACTGACGTCACTTGAAAGCTATAGTCAGAGCGGCTTCATCGCCTATGGCGAATTTCACAATCCTGAGACAATGATCTTATCACCGCGATTCCGCGGAGCAAACTGGAACCCAGAGCACAAGCTCTTCTCGTGCCTCTTGCGCTGCTGCATGATTTTCGCGAATGGCGGGACGTTGCGCGCTGCACCGGTCTGCGCGGATCCTGATTAAAATGGTGGCAGACGCGACGTCGAGCGCAAGTCTGTATGCTCGGTGCGAAGTTGCGATATTTGAAAGATGCAACCTCAATGCATGCGTGATAACCTGACTTCGGGCATGGAATTGGCTGTCCCCGCATCTGAAAGGACATGGCTATGACGTTGTCGTCACTCTTCGTTGCGCGCCCCTCTGTCGCTTTCCCATTCATCGGACTTCTGCTGTGCGGCCTGAGCGGAACGGCAATGTCTCAACCTACACCCGTCAGCACCGAGCTTCCCGGCGTCACGGTCGATGCGCCGAGGCAAATGGCGAGGCCGCATAAGCCGGCGCATCGCGTAGCCAGCCGTAGCACCGGATCGCGCACGTCAACCACCATCGCGGCGGTATCGGCGGCGCCGATGTCCGATGCCGCGAAGCTCGCCAGGCTCCAGCGCGAAACCAGCAGTTGCGCCGGCGGATGCCAATCCAGCTTTAAGACGTCCACCGCGCCTTGGGTCGGGTGCAGCGCGACGGGCGGCGTGTACTCGTCCACCTGCCGAAACTTCGGCAACTACAAGTCCTACGACGAGTGCAAGGAAGCGGGACGGGTCACCGGTTGGCGATCCGGTGAGACTTCGGCGTATTGCAGCAGCGTGGCGTTGGCGGCGGGCTGGCGCTGACCCGGGCCGCTCTGCTGGGCTCGGGACTCGTACAGGCGTTGACCCGGATGAGCGAAATCGACATCCGGGTTTCGGCTCGCGCTCCGTCGAGCAGGTCGCTTGTCCGACTTTGCTCTACGATCTGTGGTGGATAAGCTGCTTGAGCGGGCTGCTCGCCACTACCGTCCCACCTTCGCCAAATTCGCCAAGCTCGCCGCCAGCTCATCGCTCCGGAACGGTTTCGTCAGCCGCGACAAATCCGGCGTGATGCCTTCGTTGTTGGCGTAACCGGAGACGACGAGGATCTGCAGGTCGGGATATTGATTGCGCAGCGCGAGGCCGAGGTCCGTTCCGCTCATTCCCGGCATCAGATGGTCGGTGACGAGCAGGTTCGGCCGCAGTCCGTCACTGACGCGCTGAAGCGCGTCCTCGGCGGAGGCGGCCTCGACGACCCTGTAGCCGAGCTCGCTCAGCATCTCGGCGGTGCTCATGCGCACCAGAGGCTCGTCATCCACCAGCAGCGCCGTGCCGACGGGGA